>Ga0213827_1000748_pt1 | contig 22336 bp, 14 predicted proteins | sample MC6MC0898MG_FD_180669 | JGI IMG/M metagenome (GOLD analysis project Ga0213827, IMG submission 180669) | Enriched soil aggregate microbial communities from Iowa State University, Ames, United States - MC6-MC0898-MG | ecosystem: Environmental > Terrestrial > Soil > Unclassified | place: USA: Iowa...
TCCAGCGTGGCCAGGTAGCTGTCGGTCAGCCAGATGCGCCGCGACAGCACCATGCGTGGGTCCGACCCGGTGGCCTTGCCCGAGGCCACGATGATCTGCCGTTGTTCGGCAAAGGCCTCTTCAGGCAATGGCGTGCCGCTGTTCTGCCCGGCCGGATGGCGCGGCGAGGCGACGGCCACCAGCAATTGGCTGCCGGCTTCGAGGAATGACTCGCGCTCGTCGATGCCGGGCCGTTCGAACACCAGTGCCAGTTGCACACTGCCGTCATGCAGCAGGCGAATGGCTTCGGTCTGGGTGGCGGAGCGCACCTCGATTTCCAGGCTGGGAAACTCCTGGGCGAGGATCTCCAGTGGCTGGCTCCAGCGGCCGGTCTGCAGCTCGGGCGCCATGGCGATGGTCAGGCGCTTTTCCAGGCCTTTGTGCAATTGCAGGGCCTGGGCATCCAGCAGGTTGAGCTGGCAGATCACCTGCCTGGCCTGGGGCTCCAGCGCCAGCGCGGCGCTGGTGGGCAAGGCTTTGCGTGTGGCCCGGTCGAACAGCGGCAGGTCCAGCTCCGCTTCCAGTTGGGCGATTGCCATGCTTACGGCCGAAGGCACACGGCCCAGCTTGCGCGCGGCAGCGGAGAACGAGCCGGCATCCAGCACCGCGAGGAAAATTGCCAGGGAGTCGCTGGAGAAGGTCATGTTCGGTGAACCTGATGTTGGGGCGTTGTGAGCGAATAGTAATGGATGGAATTGCCAAGGGTAGGGCTTGAAGTATTCGGTGTTTGTGAGATCGAGCGCCGCGCGGGCGGCGCTCGATCTGACAGGCGACGAACTTCCAAGGGCGAACGCTCCAGCCTCACCCAGATCCCTACAGCCCTTCGCCCAGCACCCGGTCAATGCAGTCGACAAAGTAGTCCACGCTCGCCCGGGTGGTGCACATCGGTGGCTTGATCTTGAGGATGTTCAGGTAATCGCCGGTCGGCTGCATGAAGATGCCTAGGTCACGCAGGCGATTGCACAGCGTCATGGTTTCTTCGGTGGCCGGCTCCAGGGTTGTGCGGTCGCGCACCAGTTCCAGTCCCAGGTAGAAGCCCGAACCATGTGCCGCGCCCGCCAGCGGGTGCTTGTCGACCAGCGCTTGCAGGCGGGCCTTGAAGTAGCGCCCGGTGTCGCGGGCGTTGTCCCACAGGCCTTCTTCCTGCATCACGTCCAGCACCGCCATGCCGATGCGGCAGCTGACCGGGCTGCCACCGGCCGAGGAGAAGAAGTAACCCTCGGCCTCCAGCGCCTCGGCGATCTCGCGGCGGGTGATGACCACGCCTAGCGGCTGGCCGTTGCCCATGCCCTTGGCCATGGTGATGATGTCGGGCACCACACCCTGCTCCTCGAAACCCCAGAAGTATTCGCCCAGGCGGCCATAACCCACCTGCACTTCGTCGGCGATGCATACCCCGCCACGGGCGCGGACCTTGGCATAGGCATCGCTCAGGTAGCCGGCTGGCAACGAGATGCCGCCAGCATTACCGTACACCGGCTCGCAGATGATGCCCGCCAGCTGGCGGCCACGGGCATCCAGGTCAGCCAGTTTGGCGTCGACGTCCTGCAGGTAGTCGGCGGCGCTGTCAGCACCGCGGAAACGACCGCGGAAGGTGTTCGGTGCTTCGACCGGGTGTACCCAGTCCGGGCGGGTTTCCAGGGCTTGCGGGTTGTCGGCGATGGACGTGGAGATGGCGTCGGTAGCCACCGACCAGCCGTGGTAGGCCTCCAGCACGCTGAGCAGGTCACGCCCGCCGCTGTAGGCCCAGGCCAGGCGAATCGCCAGGTCGTTGGCTTCGGTGCCGCTGTTGACCATGAACACCCGGTCGAAACCTTCGGGTGCCAGCGCCAGCAGGCGCTCGGAGAACTCGGTGATGGCGGCGTAGTGGAAGCGCGAGTTGGTGTTCAGCAGCGACCACTGCCGCGCCGACTCGGCGACCATGCGCGGGTGGCCATGCCCTAGCACCGCGACGTTGTTGAGCATGTCCAGGTACGAACGGCCCTGCATGTCGATCAGGTAGTTGCGCCAGCCGCGTTCGATGTGTGGCGGCTGCGCGTAGTAGTGCTTCTGCGAGCGGGCGAAGCTGGCGTCGCGGCGGGCCAGCAGGGCTTGCGGATCGGGTAGCGGCTCGGCTTCGCAATCGAAGCCCAGCAGCGCGGCTGGCGACGGGCACAGGGCCAGCCAGGCGGCAGCGTGTGACGGGGTGGCGAAGAATGGCGGCTGCATGCCGCTGTCCAGGCACAACTGCACGCTGAGGAAACCACAGCTGTTGCCCAGGGGCTGGCCTTTTTCCACGGCCTGGCCGTCTGCCGGTGCGTTTTCCAGGCCGTGCAGCCACAAAGCCCAATGCGCGGTGCGCAGGCAGCCACGGCCGTCGCCGTGTCGCTGCCAGGTGCCGGGTGCTGGCGCTTGCACCAGGCTACCGTTGGGCAGGTGCAGCTCAACGCCGAGGGCGCAGGTGGCGGGCTCTTCGGGGCGGTCGATGTGGGTTTGCGACAGGCGATATTGCCCGTGCAGGCTGCAGGCCGGAGCGGCTTGCGAAGCCAGCAGACGCTGGTCGAAACCGGGCTGCTCCCAGTTGCCGGCCTCGCAGTGTGTGCTGAGTACCCCCAGGTCCACCCGTGTTACGGCCTGCCCGGCCAGCTCGGGGAGCAGGGGTGCGCAACCGTTGAAGTCCGGCGCCTTGGGTTGCAGGCCCGCAGCCTGCAGGATGGCCGCCTCCATCAGGGCGATGGGCACGGCGGTGGCAGTGTCGAAAATTTCCCATTCGTGAGCAATGTTGTCGCGGGTGTACTGGTTGCCCGGGTCGACGGCGAGCTGCTTTTCACTGCTCAGCACCAGTACGGCAGCGCGGTTCAGCACCAATGGCCACAGCGCGCGCAGTTCGGCCTCGGTCAACGGGTTGAGCGCCTGGTAGGCCCGCACGGCTGGCAGGATGCGCAGTGGGTCGCCCTCGGCGTGGTGCAACAGCGCAGCGCAGGTTACCGACAGGTCGGCGATGCGCCAGGTGCGCAGCAGGTCGCCGAAATCGATCACGCCTTGCAGTTGCCACTGGCGCTGGGCATCACGGGCCCACACGGTGTTGTCGTCGGTGATGTCCAGGTGCACGGCCTGACTCGGCAAGTGATCAACCAACGGCATCAGGCGCTCTCGGGCCTGGCGGGTGGCGTGTTCGATGCGGGCGCGCTGCCCGCTGTCCTGCAGTACCGGCAGCAGATGATCGATCAACGCCTGGGCATGCTGCGGGTCCCATTGCAGGGTGCGCGCAAGGCCTGGGTGGTCGAAATCGGCCAGGGCCTTGTCCAGCTTCGCACAGAGCCCGCCCAGCTCAGCCATCAGGTGTGGCTCCATGTGCTTGAGACGGGTCAGCGGCTGGCCTTCGATGTAATCGAGCAGCCGCAGGCGCAGTGGTTGTTCGTCGATGTCCAGTTCCAGCAACCCCACGCCGTTGTGGGCCAAGCGTACGGCGGGTACCGGCAAACCCTGCTCGCGCAGGAAGGCCAAGGCGGCGTGCTGCGCTTCAAGTTCCAGTTGGGCATAGCTGCCGTGGCAGGCCTTCAGCACATAGCCACCCTGGGGCGTGGTCACGCGAAAGTTCAGGTCTTGCTGGCTGCCCAGTACCGAAAGGTTGCCGGCAACGCCGTAGTGGGCCTGAAGCACGGCGTGGGCATGGGTTTCGCTCAGCGTTGGGCTGGGCCGGCCGGAGCGCTGTATCAGCGTGGCCAGGGCAGGGGAAGCGGGCGGGTGTTGTGGGCTGGACATGGCTCTACCGTTGGTACTTGGGGTTGACGGTGAAGAATTTATGCCCGAATCGATTGATGATGGAAGACGATTGTTGTCAGAAAAATTGATAACTAGGCTGAGTTATAGAAAATCAATGGGGGGGCCGCTTTGCGGCCCTATCGCGACACAAGGCCGCTCCCACAAAGACCGCGCAGCAGTCTCAGTGCTTCCTGTGGGAGCGGGCGCGCCCGCGAAGGGGCCGGCCTTTGCAGCACGTTGATCAGCCTTAGGGCGAAGTTCCGGGCTCAGCGGGCATCTGTACCTTGATCAATGCCGACTCAAGCAAAACCCGCAGCGCCTCCAGCTCATGCATCGAGGTCATCATCAGGATCGAAGGCGGGGATTTTGGCCGAAGCAGCAGCCCCCCAAAGCTAACTAACGGCATTCACCTCCAAAAACGCCGCCTCCAGCAACTGCCGTGTATACGGATGCTGCGGCGCATGGAAGATCGCCTGCGCATCCCCTTGCTCCACCACTTGGCCATGCTTGATCACCATCAACTGGTGACTCAGCGCCTTGACCACCGCCAGGTCATGGCTGATGAACAGGTATGTCAGGTTGTACTTCTGCTGCAGGTTACGCAGCAATTCCACCACTTGCCGCTGGACAGTGCGGTCCAACGCGGACGTGGGTTCGTCCAGCAGAATCAGTGCGGGCTTCAGCACCAGCGCCCGGGCAATGGCGATGCGCTGGCGTTGCCCGCCGGAAAACTCATGGGGGTAGCGATGGCGCGTGCGCGGGTCCAGGCCTACTTCCTCCAGGGCCGCAATAATCGCCGCTTCCTGTTCCTGCGCGGTGCCAATGCCGTGAATGCGCAGCCCTTCACCCACAATGTCCGCCACGCACATGCGCGGGCTCAGGCTGCCAAACGGGTCCTGGAACACCACCTGCATTTCCCGCCGCAGCGGCCGTACGGCCTTCTGGTTCAGCCCTTGCAGGTTCTGCCCATGGAAGCGGATGCCGCCCTGGCTGGAAATCAGCCGCAGGATCGCCAGGCCGAGCGTCGACTTGCCCGACCCGGATTCCCCGACAATCCCCAGCGTCTGCCCTTGCGGCAAGCTGAAGTTGACCCCGTCCACGGCCTTTACATGGTCAACCGTGCGCCGCAGCAGCCCCTTCTTGATCGGGAACCACACCTTGAGGTCATCCACTTCCAGTAGCGGCGCGCCCACCGGGTTGTGCGCCGGCAGCCCGCTGGGCTCGGCATTTATGAGCATTTGGGTGTAGTGGTGCTGTGGCGAGCTGAACAGCGTGGCGCATTCGGCTTGCTCTACAATTTGCCCGCGCTGCATCACGCACACGCGGTGGGCGATGCGACGCACCAGGTTCAGGTCATGGCTGATCAGCAGCAGCGCCATGCCCAAGCGCGCCTGCAGTTCCTTGAGCAGGTCGAGAATCTTCAGCTGCACGGTCACGTCCAGCGCCGTGGTCGGCTCATCTGCAATCAGCAGTTCCGGCTCGTTGGCCAGTGCCATGGCGATCATTACCCGTTGGCGCTGCCCGCCCGACAGCTCGTGGGGCAGGGCCTTCAAGCGCTTGTGCGGCTCGGGAATGCCGACCAGGTCCAGCAGCTCCAGGGTACGTGCGGTCGCTTCCTTGCCGGTCAGGCCCTTGTGCAGCAGAAGGATTTCGTTGATCTGCTTCTCGATGCAGTGCAGCGGGTTGAGCGAGGTCATCGGCTCCTGGAAGATCATCGCAATGCGGTTGCCGCGAATGCGCTGCAGGGTCTTCTCGTTCTGCTGCAGCAGGTCCTTGCCTTCGTAGCGGATGCTGCCGCTGGGGTGGCGGGCCAGGGGGTAGGGCAGCAGGCGCAGGATCGAGTGCGCGGTGACCGATTTGCCCGAGCCACTTTCGCCCACCAGCGCCAGCGTCTCGCCTTTGCGGATGTCAAAGCTGATGCCATCCACCACCCGGTTGACCTGGTCCCCGGTCACGAACTCCACGGCCAGGTCCCGCACTTCGATCAGGTTCTGTTCACTCATGTCACTTCCTCGGGTCGAAGGCATCGCGGGCGGATTCGCCGATGAACACCAGCAAGCTCAGCATCAGCGCCAGTACGGCAAAGGCGCTGATGCCCAGCCACGGCGCTTGCAGGTTGGACTTGCCCTGCGCCACCAGTTCGCCCAGCGATGGCGAACCGGCGGGCAGGCCGAAACCGAGAAAGTCCAGGGCGGTGAGGGTGCCGATGGCGCCGGTCAGAATGAACGGCATGAAGGTCATGGTCGAGATCATGGCGTTGGGCAAGATGTGCCGGTACATGATGGCGCCGTTGCGCATGCCCAACGCACGGGCGGCGCGCACGTATTCCAGGTTACGCCCACGCAGGAACTCGGCGCGCACCACATCCACCAGGCTCATCCACGAGAACAGCAGCATGATGCCCAGCAGCCACCAGAAGTTGGGCTGCACGAAGCTGGCCAGGATGATCAGCAGGTACAGCACCGGCAGGCCCGACCAGATTTCCAGAAAGCGCTGCCCGGCCAGGTCGACCCAGCCGCCATAGAAGCCTTGCAAGGCGCCGGCGATGACGCCGACGATGGAGCTGGCCACGGTCAGGGTAAGGGCGAAGAGTACCGAAATGCGGAAGCCGTAGATCACCCGCGCCAGCACGTCGCGGCCCTGGTCGTCGGTGCCCAGCCAGTTGTCCGTGGAGGGTGGCGCCGGGGCGGGCACGCGCAGGTCGTAGTTGATGCTCTGGTAGCTGAACGGGATTGGCGCCCACAGCACAAAGCTGTCTTTCTTGGCCAGCAGTTCGCGGATGTACGGGCTCTTGTAGTTGGCCTCCAGCGGGAATTCGCCGCCGAAGGTGGTTTCCGGGTAGCGCTTGAACGCCGGGAAGTACCATTCGCCGTCGTAACGCACGGCAACGGGCTTGTCGTTGGCGATCAGCTCCGCGCCGAGGCTCAGGCCGAACAGGATCAGGAACAGCCACAGCGACCACCAGCCACGGCGGTTGGCCTTGAAGCGCTCGAAGCGCCGGCGGTTGAGGGGGGACAAGGCCATGTCAGTGCTCCCGGCTCGCGAAGTCGATGCGTGGATCGACCAGGGTGTAGGTCAGGTCGCCGATCAGTTTCACCACCAGCCCCAGCAGGGTGAAGATGAACAGGGTGCCGAAGACCACCGGGTAGTCGCGGTTGATGGCCGCTTCGAAACTCATCAGGCCCAGGCCGTCGAGGCTGAAGATGACCTCGATCAGCAAGGACCCGGTGAAGAAGATGCCGATGAACGCCGACGGGAAGCCGGCTATCACCAGCAGCATGGCGTTGCGGAACACGTGGCCGTACAGCACCCGTGGCCGGCTGAGGCCCTTGGCCTTGGCGGTGACCACATATTGCTTGTTGATCTCGTCGAGGAAGCTGTTCTTGGTCAGCAGGGTCATGGTGGCGAAGTTGCCGATGACCAGCGCGGTGATCGGCAGTACCAGGTGCCAGAAGTAGTCCAGCACCTTGCCGGTGGTGCTCAGCTCGTCGAAGTTGTTGGAGGTGAGGCCACGCAGCGGGAACCAGTCGAAGTAGCTGCCCCCGGCGAACAGCACGATCAACAGGATGGCGAACAGGAACGCCGGGATGGCGTAGCCGACGATGATCGCCGAGCTGGTCCACACGTCGAAGTGGCTGCCGTGGCGCACCGCCTTGGCGATCCCCAGCGGGATCGACACCAGGTACATGATCAGTGTGCTCCACAGCCCCAGCGAGATCGACACCGGCATCTTCTCGACAATCAGGTCGATCACCTTGGCATCGCGGAAGAAGCTGTCGCCGAAGTCCAGCTGGGCGTAGTTCTTGATCATGATCCACAGGCGTTCTGGCGGCGACTTGTCGAAGCCGTACATGCGCTCGATTTCGGCGATCAGCGCCGGGTCCAGGCCCTGGGCGCCGCGGTAGTTGGAACCGGCCACGGAAACCTCGGCGCCGCCACCGGCAATGCGGCTGGTGGCGCCCTCGAAGCCTTCGAGCTTGGCGATCATCTGCTCTACCGGGCCACCGGGGGCGGCCTGGACGATGATGAAGTTGATGACAAGGATACCGAACAGGGTCGGGATGATTAGCAGCAGGCGCCGCAGGATATAGGCCAGCATGTTAGTTGGCCTCGTCCGCAGGGGCGTCGCTCACCGCCGGGGTTACCCCGGGCTTGATCCACCAGGTGTCGATGCCGATGTCGTACTTGGGCGACACTTGCGGGTGGCCGATGTGGTTCCAGTAGGCCACGCGCCAGGTCTTGATATGCCAGTTGGGGATCACGTAGTAGCCCCATAGCAACACGCGGTCGAGGGCGCGGCAGTGGTCGATCAGGCTCTGGCGAGAGTCGGCGTTGATCAGCTCTTCCACCAACTGGTCGATGGCCGGGTCGCGCAGGCCGATGAAGTTGCGGCTGCCGGGGTTGTCGGCGGCGGCACTGGACCAGAATTCGCGCTGCTCGTTGCCCGGCGAGTTGGACTGTGGGTAGCCGCCGACGATCATGTCATAGTCCCGTGAACGCAGGCGGGTGATGTACTGGGAAACGTCGACCCGGCGGATGCTCAGGTCGATGCCGAGGTCGGCGAGGTTGCGCTTGAACGGCAGCAGAATGCGTTCGAACTCGGTCTGCGCCAGCAGGAACTCGATGCTTACCGGCTTGCCTTGGGCGTCGACCATCTTGTCGTCGACGATTTTCCAGCCGGCTTCCTGCAGCAGCTTGTAGGCCTGGCGCTGCTGCTCGCGGATCATGCCGCTGCCGTCGCTGACAGGGTTCTTGAAGGCCTCGGAGAATACCTGGTCAGGGACTTTGCCACGCAGCGGCTCGAGGATTTTCAGCTCGTTGGGGCTGGGCAGGCCGTGAGCGGCCATTTCCGAGTTGTCGAAGTAGCTGCCGGTGCGGGTGTAGGCACCGTTGAACAGCTGCTTGTTGGTCCACTCATAGTCCAGCAGCAGGCTCAGCGCCTGGCGCACACGCACGTCCTGGAACACCGGGCGGCGGATGTTGAAGATGAAACCCTGCATGCCGGTGGGGTTGCCGTTGGGCAGCTCTTCCTTGATCAGGCGGCCTTCCCGCACGGCGGGCACGTTGTAGGCGGTGGCCCAGTTCTTCGCGCTGACTTCCAGCGCATAGTCGAACGCCCCGGCCTTGAGCGCCTCCAGGGCAACGGTGGTGTCACGGTAGGAGTCGAAGGTCATGGCATCGAAGTTATAGAACCCGCGATTGATCGGCAGGTCCTTGGCCCAGTAGTCCTTGACCCGCTCGTAGCGCACCGAGCGCCCGGCCTTGACCTCGGCAACCTTGTACGGGCCGCTGCCCAAGGGGATTTCCAGGTTGCCGCGGTTGAAGTCGCGGTTTGCGTACCAGTGCTTGGGCAGTACGGGCAGCTGGCCGAGAATCAGTGGCAGCTCGCGGTTGCCCTTGTGCTTGAACCTGAACAGCACCTTCAGCGGGTCTTCGGCGACCACTTCGGCGACGTCGGCGTAATACTGGCGGTACAGCGGCGCACCGTCCTTGATCAGGGCATTGAAGGTGAACACCACGTCTTCGGCACGCATCGGGTGGCCGTCGTGGAAGCGGGCTTCGGGGCGCAGGTAGAAACGCACCCAGCTGTTGTCCGGGGCTTTCTCGATCTTGCCGGCCACCAGGCCGTATTCGGTGAACGGCTCGTCCTGGCTCTGGCGCATCAGGGTGTCGTAGATGCTGCCGATGTTCTCGGCCGCGACGCCCTTGTTGATGAACGGGTTGAGGCTGTCGAAGCCGCCGAAGCTGGACTGGCGGAAGGTGCCGCCCTTGGGGGCGTCGGGGTTGACGTAGTCGAAGTGCTTGAAATCGGCAGGGTACTTGGGTGGCTCGTCGTACAGAGTGAGCGCGTGCTGCGGTGCGGCCAGGGTGGGAAGGCTCAGGCAGGCGAGCAACAGGCTGCATGCCAGCCGGCGCAGACGGTGCGTTGGCGTCATTGGGCTTTCTCCGAAGTCTTGATCCACCAGCTGTTCAGCCCAAGGGTATAGGGCGGTGTGGTGACGAAGGCGAACCGGTTGCGGTAGGCCAGGCGATGGTTGTCGAGGTACCAGTTGGGGATCATGTAGTACTGCCATGAGAGCACGCGGTCCAGGGCGCGGGCGGCGGCGACCTGGTCGTCGCGGGTGCGTGCGGCAAGCAGGGTGTCGAGCAAGTGGTCGACCACCGGGTCCTTGACCCCAGCATAGTTCTTGCTGCCCTTGGTGGCGGCCTGGCTGGAATGGAAGTACAGCCACTGTTCAAGGCCGGGGCTCAGGGTCTGGTTCAGGGTCATCAGAATCATGTCGAAATCGAACTGGTCCAGACGTTGTTTGTACTGGGCACGGTCCACGGTGCGCAAGCGTGCATCGATGCCGATGCTGGACAGATTTTCGACATAAGGTTGCAGGATGCGTTCAAGGTTGGGGTTTACCAACAGCAGTTCCATGCGCAGTTGCTGGCCCTTGCTGTCGACCAGGCGCTGGCCGTTCAGCTTCCAGCCAGCCTCGGCAAGCAGGCCCAAGGCCTGGCGCAGGGTCTGGCGGCTGATGCCGCGGCCATCGGTGTGGCTGACCTTGTAGGGTTCGCTGTACAGCTTGGCCGGTAACTGGTCACGGAACGGCGCCAGCAACAGCCACTCCTTGCCGGTGGGCAGGCCACTGGCAGCGAACTCGCTGTTGGGGTAGTAACTGGTCGAGCGGCGGTAGGCGCTGCTGAACAGGGCGCGGTTGGTCCACTCGAAGTCGAGCATCAGCCCCAACGCCTGGCGTACCCGCGGGTCGCTGAAGGTGGCCCGACGGCTGTTCATGAACAGGCCCTGGGTTTGCGTGGGGATCTGGTGCGGGATCTGCGCCTTGATCACTTCGCCACGGCGCACGGCCGGGAAGTTGTAGCCGTTGGCCCAGTTCTTCGCCTGGTGCTCGATATAGATGTCGAATTCGCCAGCCTTGAACGCTTCGAAGGCCACCGTGGCGTCGCGGTAGAACTCGTATTCCACGCGCTTGAAGTTGTACTTGCCACGGTTGACCGCCAGGTCCTTGCCCCAGTAGTTCTTGACCCGCTCGAACACCAGGCGGCGCCCGGGTTGTACCTGGGTGATGCGGTAGGGGCCGCTGCCCAAGGGGGGCTCGAAGGTGGTGGCCTTGAAGTCGCGTTTTTGCCAGTAGTGCTTGGGCAGCACCGGCATTTCGCCCAGGCGCAGGATCAGCAGCGGGTTGCCCGCGCGCTTGAACACGAAACGGATGCGCAGCGGGCCGAGGATGTCTACCCGTTGCACTTCCTGCAGGTTGGTGCGGTAGATCGGGTGGCCGTCCTTGAGCAGCGTGCGGTAGGAAAAGGCCACGTCTGCCGAGGTGATCGGCTGGCCGTCGTGCCAGCGGGCTTCCGGGCGCAGGTTGAACACCACCCAGCTGCGGTCCTCGCTGTATTCGACCGAACGGGCGATCAGGCCGTAGCTGGAGGTCGGCTCGTCACCCGACGGGTCGTACTGACCGGTGCCGACCATCAGCGGCTCGTTCAGCTCGCTGATGCCGTACTGCTGGAAATTGGGCGTGGTGACCGGGCTTGACCCCTTGAAGGTGTAGGGGTTGAGGGTATCGAAGGTGCCAAAAGCCATGGCGCGCAAGGTACCGCCCTTGGGCGCTTGCGGGTTGACCCAGTCGAAATGGGTGAATGTGGCTGGGTACTTGAGCGTGCCGAACTGCGCGTATCCGTGGCTTTCGCTCACCATCGCGGCTACGGGGAAGCTCAAGGCCAGGCTGATTGACAGCAGGAGGGGACGTATCAAGTCGGCATCCGATCCAGAGGCGTTGGGCTTTGATCGGGTACAGTAACAGCTTGGTGGGATTGGAAAAAGAGTGCGGCCAGAGGATTGCAAAGGGCCGCTGCGCGCCCCATCGCCGGCAAGCCAGCTCCCACCCCGACTGCATCGGCTTCAAGCCATGTGCAGTACTTGTGGGAGCCGGCTTGCCGGCGATGGGGCGCGCAGCGGCCCCGGGTTTTACATCAATGCGAGAGGTAGACGGTCAGGGTCTGGCCTGGCTTGAGGGCGTGGCCGCTGCGTGGGTTCCAGCGCTTGAGGTGCTGCATTTCCACGTTGAAGCGTTTGGCCACCAGGTACAGCGAGTCGCCCTTGCGCACCTTGTACTGGGTGGAGCGCTTGCCGGATGCCGCTACCCGGTTACCGGCGGCACTCGGTCCCTTGCCACCGCGCAGGGCCAGCACCTGGCCGGCCCGCAGGCTGTTGCCGGACAGGCGGTTCCAGCGCTTGATGTCACTGACCGAGACGCGATTGGCCTTGGCGATCGCGCCCAGGTTGTCGCCGCGTTTGACCCGGTAGCTGCGCGCCGCCACCGGTGCCTTGGCTTCGGCTACGGCGCGGGCGAACACGGCCTTGTTCGGTTGCAGGCTGACCAGTTGCTCGGGCTTGAGGTTGGACAGGCTGTCGCTCAGCAGCTGCGCCTTGGCCGTCGGCACCAGCAGTTGCTGCGGGCCGTCCACGGTCATGCGCTTCTTGAAGGCCGGGTTGAGCTGGATCAGCTCGTCTTCGTCGATGTTGGCAAAGGCCGCCACCCGCGACAGGTCCAGGCGATCATTGATGGCGACCGCTTCGAAGTAGGGCTCGTTGGCAATCGGGTTCAGGTTCACGCCATAGGCTTCAGGCGTAAGCACCACCTGCGAGAGGGCCAGCAGCTTGGGCACATAGTCGCGGGTTTCCTGAGGCAGCGGCAGGTTCCAGTAGTCGGTTGGCAGGCCGAGCCGTTCGTTGCGCTCCATGGCGCGGCTAACCGTGCCTTCGCCGGCGTTGTAGGCGGCCAGGGCCAGCAGCCAGTCACCGTTGAACATGTCGTGCAGGCGGGTCAGGTAGTCCAGTGCGGCGTTGGTCGACGCGGTGATATCGCGGCGGCCATCGTAGAAATTGGTCTGGCGCAGGTTGAAGTGGCGGCCTGTCGCTGGCATGAACTGCCACATGCCGGCAGCACTGGCGCGTGAATAGGCCATCGGGTTGTAGGCACTTTCGATGGCGGGCAGCAGGGCCAGCTCCAGCGGCATGTCGCGCTCTTCAAGACGCTCGACGATGTAGTGCAGGTAGAGGCTGCCGCGCTCGCCGGCACTTTCGATGAAGGTCGGGTTGCTGGCGAACCACAGGCGCTGCTGCTCGATGCGCGGATTGACGTCGATGCTGTCCTGCAGGGCAAAGCCCTGGCGCATGCGCTCCCAGACATCCTGCGGTGCCTGCTCGGCCGGCTTGACCAGCAGCGGTGCAGGCTTGTGCTTGATCCGCGCCTGGTAGTTGTGCGCGCGAACGCTTTCGGATTCGTCAAGCTGACGGGTGCTCTGGCAGCCCACCAGGGTGGCGGCCAGAGCCAGCGCACTGATTTGGGCCAGGCGCGTCAGGGCGACGGAATGAGAGGTTCTGCGGCTACGGGAAGACATCGGCTGAGACAGGTATCCGGGCGAAAAATTTCGGCGATTCTAGAAACCGCTCCGGGCCTGGTCAACCTTTGACCATCGATTGCGATATATCTTGAGGTTATCAGAAGGTGTCCTTCCAAGACCTCAAGGCAGCAAAAACAGTGACCTGCGAGTCGTTTGGATGTCCCTTCCATTCGTCTGCTTTTTGTTTAACTAATGTTTCAGAGGTACGCAGGAAGGGGTTGGTCAGGCGTTCCAGGCCAATCGTTGATGGCAAGGTGATGCGATTGTCGGCGCGTAAACGGGTAACGTCCTCGAACCGCTTTAGAACGTGCTGGTTGGTAGGTTCCACCGCCTTTGCAAAGCGCAGGTTGCTGAGGGTGTATTCGTGGGCGCAGTACACTTCGGTGTGGGCCGGCAGTGCCGCCAGGCGGGCCAGGGCCGGCTGCATCTGTTCGGGTGTACCCTCGAACATGCGCCCGCAGCCGGCGGCGAACAGGGTGTCGCCACTGAACAGCACTGGCGTTGCCGGTTGGTCGCTGAAGAACGCGATATGCCCCAAGGTGTGGCCGGGCACTGCCAGTACCTGGAACGTCATGCCCAGCACCGTCACCTGGTCGCCTTCGTCCAGCGCCAGGTCGCGGCAGGGAATACGTTCGTTGGCAGGGCCGCACACCCGTGCGTTCGTCAGTTGCTTGAGCCGTTCGACGCCGCCGACATGGTCGTTATGGTGGTGGGTAATCAGGATGTCGCTGAGCACCCAGTCGGGGTTGGCCGACAGCCAGCGTTCCACCGGGCCGGCGTCACCCGGGTCGACCACCGCGCAGCGGCGTTTGGCAGTATCCTGTAACAACCAGATGTAGTTGTCGGAGAAAGCGGGGAGAGCATCGATCTGTATCATGGTGCGGATCCGATTCGCCAAGCGTGGCACATGAAGGCATCTTAGCCGCGATGGCGCGGTGGGAGAACCTTCGAGGGAGAGCGCAATGACCGACCAAGCCTTTGCCCAGGCCGACCCGGACTGGGTCAAGCTGATCAGCCTGGCCCGTGAGTGGTTCAATGGCCCGATCGGCCAACTGATGCTCAAGGAAGAGGAAAAACTGCTGGAAGAAGAGCTCGGCCGCTTCTTCGGGGGCTACCTTGTGCACTACGGCCCCTGCGCGGAGCCGCCGCCCAGCGCCCCCCAGGTGCAGCGCAACGTGCGCCTTGGGGCGCCGCTGCCGGGGGTGGAAATTGCCTGTGAAGAGCAGGCCTGGCCGCTGAGCGAGCATGCCGCCGATGTGGTGGTGCTGCAGCATGGCCTGGATTTCAGCCTGTCGCCCCATGGCTTGCTGCGCGAGGCCGCCAGCGCCGTGCGCCCGGGCGGGCACCTGCTGATCGTCGGGATCAACCCGTGGAGCAGTTGGGGCATGCGCCATTTCTTCAGCCATGGCGCCTTGCGCAAGGCGCGTTGCATCTCGCCTTCGCGGGTAGGCGACTGGCTCAACCTGCTGGGCTTCGCGCTGGAGAAACGCCGCTTCGGGTGCTATCGTCCGCCGCTTGCTTCACCGGCCTGGCAGCAGCGCCTGGCGGGTTGGGAGCGGATGGCCGGCGGCTGGCAGAGCTCCGGTGGCGGGGTGTACCTGCTGGTGGCGCGCAAGATGGTGGTGGGCCTGCGGCCGTTGCGCCCGGAACGCCGCGAGCCGATGGGCAAGTTGCTGCCGCTGCCGCTGGCCAAGGTGAACCGCACGGCGGTCAACCCTGAAACTGACAAGCACTGAATTCAAGAGTGGTACATGAGCGATAGCGTCGAAATGTTTACCGATGGTGCCTGCAAAGGCAATCCTGGCCCAGGTGGCTGGGGGGTCCTGATGATCTACAAGGGCGTCGAGAAGGAACTGTGGGGCGGCGAACGTGAAACCACCAACAACCGCATGGAGCTGATGGCGGCGATCCAGGGCCTGATGTCGCTGAAGCGCGAATGCGAAGTGGTGCTGACCACCGACTCGCAGTACGTGATGAAGGGCATCAACGAATGGATGGTCAACTGGAAGAAGCGCGGCTGGAAGACCGCTGCCAAAGAGCCGGTGAAGAATGCCGACCTGTGGCAGCAGCTCGATGAGCAGGTCAACCGCCACAAGGTGAGCTGGAAGTGGGTGCGCGGCCATATCGGCCACCCCGGCAACGAACGCGCCGACCAGCTGGCCAACCGTGGGGTCGATGAGGTGCGCGCCCAGCGTTGAGCTGGGGTACAATCGCGGCCTTTGTAACTGATGCAAGTTGGAGCGCCCCGCGTGGAGCAGCAGCAAGATAAACGGTTCGTCATTCTCGATACCGAAACCACGGGTATGCCGGTCAGCGAAGGCCACCGGATCATCGAGATCGGCTGTGTCGAGGTGCTCGGCCGGCGCCTGACCGGGCGGCACTTCCACGTCTACCTGCAGCCGGACCGCGAGAGTGACGAGGGCGCTATCAACGTCCACGGCATCACCGACACCTTCCTGGTCGGCAAGCCACGGTTTGGCGATGTAGCCGAGGAATTCTTCGAATTCATCCAGGGCGCCACGCTGGTCATCCATAACGCGGCGTTTGACGTTGGCTTCATCAACAACGAATTCGCCTTGCTGGGCCAGCAGCATCGCGCTGACATTTCGCAGCATTGCACCATTCTCGACACTCTGTTGCTGGCACGTTCGCGCCACCCAGGGCAGCGCAACAGCCTGGATGCGCTGTGCAAACGCTACGACATCGACAACTCTGGCCGTGAGCTGCACGGCGCATTGCTCGACTCGGAACTGCTGGCTGACGTCTACCTGGCGATGACCGGTGGCCAGACCAGCCTGTCGCTGGCGGGCCATGGCGCAGACGCCGAGAGTGATGGGCAGGGCGCTGGCGGCAGCGAGATCCGCCGGATTGTCGGGCGTACGCCGGGGCGGGTGATCATGGCCAATGCCGAGGAACTGGAGGCGCATGCCGAGCGCCTGGCCGCTATCGCCAAGTCGGCGGGTGGGCCCTCCATGTGGCAGGCCCTTACCGAGACAGCTGCTGGCTGATTTATAGCCTGTACCGGCCTCTTCGCGGGCGTGCCCGCGAAGAGGCAGGCGCTGAGAACACAGGTTCAACTACCCTGAAATGGACGTCATGTCCTTCGGAGGTAGCCACCTGATGTACAAGGACCTCAAGTTCCCGATCCTCATCGTCCACCGCGCCATCAAGGCGGACAGCGTTGCCGGCGAGCGTGTGCGGGGCATCGCCGAGGAGCTGCGCCAGGATGGCTTCGCCATTCTCGCCGCCGCCGACCATGCCGAAGCCCGCCTGGTTGCCGCCACCCACCACGGCCTGGCCTGCATGCTGGTCGCTGCCGAAGGCGTTGGCGAGAACACCCACCTGCTGCAGAACATGGCCGAGCTGATCCGCCTGGCCCGCCTGCGCGCACCCAACCTGCCGATCTTCGCCCTGGGCGAGCAGGTAACCCTGGAAAACGCCCCGGCCGAGGCCATGAGCGAGCTCAACCAGCTTCGAGGAATCCTCTACCTGTTCGAGGATACCGTGCCGTTTCTCGCCCGCCAGGTGGCGCGCGCCGCACACACCTACCTCGACGGCCTGCTGCCGCCGTTCTTCAAGGCCCTGGTGCAGCACACTGCGCAATCCAACTATTCCTGGCACACCCCTGGCCATGGCGGCGGCGTGGCCTACCATAAAAGCCCCGTGGGCCAGGCTTTTCACCAGTTCTTCGGGGAAAATACCCTGCGCTCGGACCTGTCTGTTTCCGTGCCGGAACTCGGCTCGCTGCTCGACCACACCGGGCCGCTGGCAGAAGCCGAAGCCAGGGCGGCGCGCAACTTCGGCGCTGACCACACCTTCTTCGTCATCAACGGTACTTCCACCGCCAACAAGATCGTCTGGCACGCCATGGTCGGCCGCGACGACCTGGTGCTGGTGGACCGCAACTGCCACAAGTCGGTAGTGCACGCGATCATCATGACCGGCGCCATTCCGCTGTACCTGTGCCCGGAGCGCAACGAACTGGGCATCATCGGCCCGATCCCGCTCAGCGAATTCAGCCCCGAGGCAATCGCGGCGAAGATACTGGCCAACCCCCTTGCCCGCGATCGTGGGCAGCGCATCAAGCTGGCGGTAGTGACCAACTCCACCTATGACGGCCTGTGCTACCACGCCGGGATGATCAAGCAGAGCCTGGGTGCCAGTGTCGAGGTGCTGCATTTCGACGAGGCCTGGTTCGCCTATGCGGCGTTTCATGACTTCTTCACCGGGCGCTATGCCATGGGCACTGCCTGCACGGCAGACAGCCCTCTGGTGTTCAGTACCCACTCCACCCACAAACTGCTGGCCGCATTCAGCCAGGCCTCGATGATCCATGTGCAGGACGGGGCCAGGCGTCAGCTGGACCGTGACCGATTCAACGAAGCGTTCATGATGCATATCTCGACCTCGCCACAGTACAGCATTCTCGCCTCGCTGGACGTGGCCTCGACCATGATGGAAGGGCCGGCCGGGCATTCGCTGCTGCAAGAGATGTTCGACGAGGCGCTGAGTTTTCGTCGTGCCCTGGCCAACCTGCGCGAGCACATTGCTGCGGATGACTGGTGGTTCAGTATCTGGCAGCCACCGAGCACCGAAGGTACCCAGCGCCTGGCCGCGCAGGACTGGTTGCTGCAACCGGGGGCGGAGTGGCATGGCTTTGGCGAGGTGGTGGACGACTATGTGCTGCTCGACCCGCTCAAGGTGACCTTGGTGATGCCGGGCCTGAGCGCGGGGGGTGTGCTGGGCGAGCATGGCATCCCGGCGGCGGTGGTCAGCAAGTTTCTCTGGGAGCGGGGGCTGGTGGTGGAGAAAACCGGCCTGTACAGCTTCCTGGTGCTGTTCTCCATGGGCATTACCAAAGGCAAGTGGAGCACTTTGCTTACGGAGTTGCTGGAGTTCAAGCGCCACTATGATGGCAATACAGCCCTGAGCAATTGCCTGCCGAGTGTGGTGGCAGCCGATGCTTCACGCTACCAGAGGATGGGGCTGCGCGACTTGTGTGAGCAATTGCATGACTGCTACCGCGCCAATGCCACGGCCAAGCAACTGAAGCGGCTGTTCACGCGCTTGCCGGAGGTGGCTGTGAGCCCGGCCCGGGCCTATGACCAGATGGTGCGTGGCGAGGTGGAGGCGGTGCCGATCGAGGCGCTGCTGGGGCGTGTGGCTGCGGTGATGCTGGTGCCGTATCCGCCTGGTATTCCATTGATCATGCCGGGCGAGCGGTTCACCGAGGCGACCCGCTCGATACTCGATTACCTGGCCTTTGCCCGGGCATTCAACCAGGGCTTCCCCGGTTTTGTCGCCGATGTGCATGGCCTGCAGAACGAGAGCGGCCGTTACACCGTGGACTGCATCACGGAATGCGAATGATCTCGACGCCGCTGCGCGCCAGTTCGAAACGGTTTTCACCGAGGTGGTTGACCTTGTCGCCGATGGCCAGGCGGTAGGTGGTGATGGGGGCGCCCAGCGTGCTGCCGTCAAGCTGCAGGGTGGATTCCTGGAACTCGTGCACGGGGTAGATACGGCCTTCGGCGTCACGGGCGTGGAATTGGCCGACCATTACTGCTGCCATTTGGGTGGAAACCTCTGAATTACGTAGAAAATGTCTGAAGGCATAGACCGTGCAACAGCCTCGGAAGTTTTCATGCTGCGGAAAAAAAACCAAAGCGCCGAGAAACGGTCATCTATAACTACAACGTCCCTTTACCCAGCAAAGGTTGGAAAATGCCATGAGCCAGGTGTATTCGGTAGCGGTTGTCGTGGGTAGCTTGCGCAAGGAGTCGTACAACCGCAAGGTCGCCCGCGCACTTTCGGAGCTGGCGCCGTCCAGCATTGCCCTGAAGATCGTCGAAATTGGCGATTTGCCGTTGTACAACGAGGACGTCGAGGCCGAAGCGCCGCCAGAGGCGTGGAAGCGTTTTCGCGAGGAGATTCGCCGCAGTGATGCGGTGCTGTTCGTCACGCCAGAATACAACCGATCGGTGCCGGGCTGCCTGAAAAATGCCATCGATGTGGGTTCGCGGCCGTACGGGCAAAGTGCCTGGAGTGGCAAACCGACGGCGGTGGTGAGTGTATCGCCCGGGGCCATTGGCGGCTTTGGCGCCAACCATGCCGTGCGCCAGTCGCTGGTGTTTCTGGACATGCCGTGCATGCAGATGCCCGAAGCCTACATTGGCGGTGCCGCAAGCCTGTTCGAGGACTCGGGCAAGCTCAACGACAAGACCCGGCCGTTCTTGCAGGCGTTTGTCGACAAGTTTGCTTCGTGGGTGAAGTTGAACCGGGCGGTTTGACGCGGTCTTTGCAGGAGCAGCCTTGTGCTGCGAAGAGGCCGGCACAGACCATACTGATGCGTGATCTGTACCGGCCTCTTCGCAGCACAAGGCTGCTCCTACAGAAACAGTGCACTGCATGTTCTAGCGGAAGCTGTAGGAAACGCCGGCATAAACGCCAAACCCTTCGCCCGGCGTAGAGCGGGCGTTGTCCTTGCCGGCATCGTTGTAGGTGGGTGTCACCGTGGCCGCATAGCGCTTGTTGGTCAGGTTGCGCAGGTCCAGCCAGGTCTGCCAGTCGTGTTTGGGTGAATTCCAGCCCAGGCGCGCGCCGAGCAAGGCATATTCATCGGCGTGGTAGCTGTTGGCATAGTCCACCTGCACCTTCGACGCCATTTGCGTGTTGACCCCGGCATAGAAGCCACTCGGCCAGTCATAGCGCAGTTCGGCCTGGTAGTAGTGCATGGGGATGCCGGGCAGGCGGTTGTCGCCAAACTTGTCGTCATCACGGTAGTGGAAGTCGCTGAAGGTATAGGCCTGGCGCAAGCTCAGCTTGCCGGTGCCGGCGCTTTCCCACAGGGTGCTGTCGAGGCCGGCCTCCACGCCCTGGTGCACGGTAGCGCTGGCGTTGAACTCCGAGGTGAAGTTAGGCACCACCTCCACGGCCAGCAGTTCGTGGCGCACTTGCGAGTAGTACCAGGCAAGGTCCCAGCGGCCGAGCGCCGAGTCGCCACGCGCGCCCAGCTCCAGGGTAGTGGCAGTCTGGTTCTGCATCTCGATCGGCTGGATCTGTTTGCCGCCTGTGCTGGGCGCGCTCCAGATCAGCGACCACGGGTGTGGCGGTTCTACCGAGCGGCTGAGGTTGCCGTACACCTGCAAGTCCGGGCGGATGTCGTAGCGCAGCCCCAGGCGCGGTGCGTAGTCCCAGTCATGCATGCTCACCTTGCCACCTTCGGCCGGGTAGGTCACGGCACTTTCGCGGCGGGTGTAGATCATCGCAAGACCCGTGGTCAGCCACAGGTCCGGGACCAGTTCCAGGTCGTTGCCGACATGCAGCACGGTGTCCGAGCCCTGGTAGGTGAAGTCACGGGTGCGCGCGCCGAATACATCGCCATCGCGGGTAAATTGTGAAGCGCCACTGTTGGGCAGGTGCTTGGTGGTGCGCCAGCCGATGGTGGTCTTGCTTTCGTGACCAAGCAGCGTGTCGCGGCGGAAATAGTTCAGCGTGCCGCTGACATCGGTATAGGCCACCTTCAGGCGCATCGGGCCTTCACGCAGGTCCATCGGGTAATCGTGATAGACCAGGCCGGCTTCCAGGCGCGCATCGTCGTCGAGGTAGAAGGTGGTCTTGTTGCCCACCCAGGTGCTGCCTGGTTGCGGGCGGCTGTCGTCGCGGGCCAGGTAAGCCGGGTTGGCCGCGCGCGGGTGGTGCTTGATCTGGTCTTTGGTCAGGCGCCCGGCCAGTTCGTTTTCGGTCTCCCGGTAGCGCAGGTAGAAGCGGGTTTCCAGGTTCGGGTTGAAGCGGTAGCCGACATTGGCAGCAATGCCCTTGGCACTGCCGCTGCTGTGCGCCTGATACCCGTCATATTCCGAGTCGGTCAGGGCCATGTAGTAGTCGAGGTTGCCCAGCACTTGCCCCGAGCTGATGTGCCGGTGCTGGTAACCGCGGCTGCCGACCTCGTAGCGCACTTGCAGCGGCGCGGCGTCGTAGCCGGTGTGGGTGACGTAGTTGATCGCGCCGCCCAGCGCCAGGGCACCCTGGTCGAAACCATTGGCGCCCCGCAGCACTTCGGCACGGCTCAGCCACAGCGGCTCGAACAACTCGTAGGGTGTACCGCCCGGGCCAGTCAGTGGCAGGCCGTCGAACATCGTGTACACCCCGGAGCCATGGGCCCCCGGCGCGCGGTTGATGCCCGAGCCGCGGATCGACAGTTTGATGCCATCGTTGCCCGCCGATTGGGCGAATACGCCGGGCTGGTAGGCCAGCACGTCCTGGTTGCTGGCCACTCGGCCTTGCCCCACGCTTTGCATGTCCACCAGGTTGCTGGCGCCTGGCACCTCCCGCAGGCGTTCGCTGGCAGCTGTCAGGTCGTTCTGCTCCTCATCGGTGATCAGCACCTGGCCCAATTCGACCGAGGATGCTGCCAGGGCGGGCTGGGCGGCAACAAAGGCAGCCAGCAGGCCAAGGCAGGACGATGGGGAATAAACGGAACGCATTGTACGACTCCAGGCGAAAGACGAATGGACAACGGCGTTGAGACGAGCGAAATGCCGCTTGGAGCACGAAGAAACTCAGCAAATCTTGCACTGCTTTCGTCAGACGCTTTTGTACGAAAGTTCTTTACAAGCCGCACCGGTGGAGCGAGGCGGCATGGGCTTCGTAAGGTGGTTGCAGACCGGCAGCGATGCCTCGCTCAATCACCTGTGGAGTACCAGCATGACTGACAACGCACTACACCCACAGCAACCCCCGGCGCGCGCCCCGGTTCGCCTGACGCCACGTGAACGGCAAGTGCTGTTGTGGTGTGCCGACAGCCATGACCCGTTCTGGCCACGGGTGGGCACCACTGAGGCATGCGGCTGGTCAGTACGCGCCGAATTCGAAATGACTCACGAACTGTCCCCCGGCGGGATGCCCAATCCGGAAGTGTACCTGCCTTCGGCCAATGGTGATTTGCGCAAGGCCGCCCTGCCTGGGGCAGGCCAGGCCAGCCCGGTTGAGTGAGGCGTCATTGGGGGCAGTGAAAAAACTGCGCAGATAAAAAAACACCCCGCATAGGCGGGGTGTTTTGTGTGGCCGGGGTGATCAGCCGATCAGTTGCAGGCCGGCTTGCTGGACCAGTTCCAGCAGCGGTTGCGGGTAGACGCCG
>Ga0213827_1000750_pt1 | contig 22294 bp, 17 predicted proteins | sample MC6MC0898MG_FD_180669 | JGI IMG/M metagenome (GOLD analysis project Ga0213827, IMG submission 180669) | Enriched soil aggregate microbial communities from Iowa State University, Ames, United States - MC6-MC0898-MG | ecosystem: Environmental > Terrestrial > Soil > Unclassified | place: USA: Iowa...
TTGCTGGCTGCGGTGAAGAACGCCATCTGTGGTACTCCGCTTGGGCTTGTTATTGATGGAAGCGTCGCGCGAAACCCCTTTCGGGGCTACGTTTCAAAGCTAGCCGTCACCCGGTTCCTGATTCTCGGGCAGAGGAAACAGGGCGACAGGTGGGTGAAGCTGGACGAGACACGCAGGTCACATTCACCTTCCAAGGATGGGCATCTGCAAAAACGACTGCCGGGCACCCCGGCAATGTCTTTACAGGTGTCCATCCGTTGCGCAGCTTAACCAGTGCGGCAAGGCCCGTGCTTGCGATGCTGCGACATATTCGGTCATCGGTACGCAGCCCCGTGGCGGGGCCTCGAACAACACTAGCAGGCGTGGCGGAAAATGGCGGTTTTATCCCTGGATTCACCGGGTTTGCGTATTGGAAATGACTGGATTCGCAGATTTGTTCACGACATGTTTCCTGACATTTAAGTCAGGGACGCCATCAATCGTCCACCTCATACACCGCCTGAAAGCGGCTGACCGTCGCGCAGTCATAGCAGGTGGTTTGCAGGATCACCTTGTCCATCCAGACATCGATGTTGCAGGAGTCGCACTCGCGGCAGAACAGGTGTAGCGATGGCTGCCCTGTTTCGTAGCCAGTTTGACTCGCAAAGAATCGCGGGAGCAATTGCTCACGCCAGTACACACCTGGGGACGTGGCAAAACCGGCGCCGCTGTCCTTGAGGACCACGTCATACAGCAAGCGATGCAGTGCCGATTTGGCGACGCGCGAGTCACGATAGGAGGGGCGCCGCCAGCCTTCGGCCAGGGCATGTTGGGCGGTGCCGAGCATATAGCCGGGAATGGTATTGGCAGCGTGGGTGCGGCCTTTGGAGTTACCGGTGGCAAAAAAGTGCGCGGCATTTTTGACCGCCAGTTTGGCGAAGTAGTAAATCTCGCTCACGGCAAAGTCCTGTAAGAGTTGACTGATTACCGCTTCACCACGACTGGCGGCGGAAAACACCAGGTCAACTTCCTCGGCCAACACCCGGATATAACTTAACGACTCTTCCCGGGCCAGACTGAACATCAGGGAATACAACTCACTCTTCCATGCGACTGGAATAAAACCGGACAACTCCTGGTACAGCGCTCCATACAGTTCGTCACAGGGGCAACGCACACCCACTTCCAGGGCGACATTGGGCGACCAGCGTACCGCACAGTAGCGCCGGATCCGGTAACCGGCCCCAGGATCGAATGCCTGGATATCCGAGTCGACGTCCACCCGCAGCACTCCTGCCTGGCAGAGGTTTTTCAACAACTCCTCGGCGGCCGCCTCACTGGGGGCCAGGCGCTCGGTGCGGCTCGCCCCCTCCAGCGGGGCGATGCTGTCGTGGCCTGGCTTGAGCCCTTCGAGCAACGCCAGCAGCGTCAGTTTCTGCACGAAGCCGAGGCTGGCATAGGCCACCGGCGGGGCACCCGGGGTGTAACGCGTGAGCAGTTCCTCGCGGTCGCGGTCGGCCTGGGCGGCAAGCTCCTGCTGGCGGACTTCGTAGCAAGCAGTACAGGTGCAATGAGTATGACGTCGGTACTGACCGACCGGGACTGAACGGTGCTCACAACTGACACACTTGAACGCCGGCCTGAGCGATGCCGGGGTGCCCTTGGCGTACCTCTTGGCCCACATCGGCAGGTCGCAGTACGGGCACTTCAATTGTTTATCGAGCAGCGGCGGTAATACCGTCAGCAAACTTCTGACCGTCACCGGGATTTTGTACTCGACAAGCAGGTCGCTGGTTTTTTCTCCGGCCAGATAACGCTGGTAAAGCTGCTCTATTTGCTCTTCCGACAGATGTTTTACTTCACCCAGCAACTCGAAATACGGTTTCATTCAAAGCCTTCCCTCTTCAATCAATTCACCCTGCACTCCCTTGCACCAAGGGCCCAAAAGTACGGGACACAGCGCGCTGCAAACAAGCAATAATTGCGCAACTCGTTATTATTCCTACGCCCTCTCCTGCCCCTACAACAACAACGGAAAGTTCACGGGCACAATGGGTATCCGACTTAAGGAAAATACCTACGTGCCGCACTTGGGCGACCCACCTGGCGCTCGATTTCAATCATCGCCAACATAAAACTAACTCAGCAAAAAATGCCCCAGGCTGGCAAAATCGCCCTTTGCCTGCCAACACCGCGCACCGCGCCAGGACTGCTCATATGCAACTGACCACCGCTCACTTGATCGCCAACCCGTGCGATGACGAAGAAGACAACCTGGCCATGCTGTGCTGCCACAGCAATCAGGGCGACATGTTCCTGATGACCCGCTACCCGGACGAAGACGAACTGGAAATCACTCTCGATGGCGAACCCTCGACCCTCGACGGCGTCAAGGTCACCCTCAGCCCTACCCGCCTGTTGATCGAGATCGCCGCGGCCGACGCCGATGCCCTGAACGGTGACGATCACCTGGAAATCTTCCACAGTACCGCCGCCGCTGACCTGGCCGAAGTTGAAGAAACCTTGCAGAACATCCTCAAAGGCACCGGCACCTACCTGAGCGAGCGGTAATGGCCAGCTGATTTCTTGACAAGAAATCAGCGCACGGGCATTGTCTGACAACCTGACCTGCGAGCCACACTCCTCATGCTTCAGCTACAACGCCCCGACTCCCTGGTTGAACGAGTGGTCAACGCGATCCGCGAAGAAATCGAATCCGGCCGCCTGACCGCCGAATCGCGCCTGCCTACCGAGCAGCAACTGACCGAACAGTTGAATGTCAGCCGCTCGGTGGTGCGTGAGGCCGTGGCCCAGCTCAAGGCCGATGGCATCCTGATCAGCCGCCGGGGGCTGGGCTCGTACATCTCGCAGAATCCCAACGGCACGGTGTTCCGCTTTCCCAGCCAGAAAGGCCGCAAGCCCGACCTGGTGCAACTTTTCGAAATGCGCCTGTGGACCGAAACCCAGGCGGCCTCGATCGCCGCCCAGCGCCGTGACGAAGCCGACCTGCTGCGCATGCGCAGTGCCTTGCAAGAGATGCACGACAAGCGCAGCGACTTTGCCGCGGCGGCCCTGGCCGATGTCGAGTTCCACCGGGCGATTGCCGATGCCAGCAAAAATGACTACTTCGTCGCCTTCCACGACTTCCTGCGTGGCCAACTGGCCGAAGCTCGGCGCAGGGCGTGGGAAAACTCCGCAGCGCACTCGCTGGGCGGTTCGGCCGATGCCGGACGCGAACACCAGGCCCTGTACGAAGCCATCGCCGCTGGCGACCGTTACCAGGCGGCTGCCTGTGCCGAAGCGCACCTGCGCGCAGCGGCCACACGCCTGAAGATCGACCTGCCCAGCATCGACTGAAGACCGACAGCATCGAGGACGCCATGACCTGGCGTTTTTTACTGAATACTTTGTCTGACAACCTGATAAGCAGACTCTCTGCCAGCAATCCAAGGTGACACCTGCATGATTTATGACTATTGCATCATCGGCGGCGGCATCGTCGGCCTCGCCACCGCCATGGCGCTGCTCGAACGCCAGCCCGGCGCCTCCTTGCTGATCCTGGAAAAGGAAGCGGTGCTGGCGCAACACCAGACCGGGCACAACAGTGGCGTGATCCACGCCGGCATTTACTACGCCCCCGGCAGCCTCAAGGCTGACCTGTGCAAGCGCGGCGCCGAGGCGACCAAGGCGTTCTGCACCGAGCACCAGATCAAGTTCGACGTCTGCGGCAAGTTGCTGGTGGCCTCGACGCCGCTGGAAGTCAGCCGCATGCATGCGCTGTATGAGCGCTCGAAACAGAACGGTCTGAAAGTCGAGCAACTGGATGCAGCCGAACTGCGTCGCCGCGAACCGAACATCGTCGGCCTGGGTGGGCTGTTTCTCGATGCCACCGGGATTGTCGACTACCGCCAGGTTTGCCAGGCCATGGCCCAGGTGATCAAGGCTGGCGGCGGCGAAATCCGCCTGCAGACCAGCGTTACCGCGATTAGCGAAAGCGCCGACAGCGTCACCGTCAGCAGCCTCGACCAGGTCTGGCAGGCCCGGCAACTGGTGGCGTGCGCCGGCTTGCAGTCCGACCGCCTGGCGAAGCTGGCCGGGGTCAAGATCGACCACCAGATCATTCCGTTCCGTGGCGAGTACTACCGCCTGCCTGCGTCCCGGAATGAGCTCGTCAACCACCTGATCTACCCGATTCCCGACCCGGAGCTGCCGTTCCTGGGCGTTCACCTGACGCGGATGATCGATGGCAGCGTGACGGTCGGCCCCAACGCCGTGCTGGGCCTGGGCCGGGAAAACTATCGCAAGTTCTCGATCAACTGGCGCGACGTCGCCGAGTACGCGAGCTTTCCGGGTTTCTGGAAAACCATCTGGAACAACCTCGGCTCCGGTACCACGGAGATGAAGAATTCGTTGTTCAAGCGCGGCTACCTGGAGCAGTGCCGCAAGTACTGCCCATCGCTGGAAGTCGACGACCTGCTGCCCTATGAAGCCGGGATCCGCGCCCAGGCGGTCATGCGCGACGGCACCCTGGTGCATGACTTCCTGTTCGCCGAGACGCCACGCATGGTCCACGTGTGCAACGCCCCTTCGCCGGCCGCGACCTCGGCCATTCCCATCGGCCAGATGATCGCCGAGAAAATCCTCAAGATTCGCTGAACCCCGCTGCACGGGTGGCCTCACCCACTAAAAAACAACTACAAAGACCAACAAGGAAATCACCGATGTCGGTACATCAAGCGGCCCCGACCGCCCCGGAAACTCAGCTGCAAAAGCAAAAACGCCTGCGCAAGGTGGCTGCCGCAACCATCTTCGGCTCGATGCTGGAGTGGTACGACTTCTACCTGTACGCCACCATGGCGGCGATCGTCTTCTCGAAAATATTCTTTGATCCGAGCAACCCCGCAGTCGCCTCGCTGCTGGCCTTCTCGACCTTTGCCATCGGCTTCATCGCCCGCCCGTTCGGCGGCATTCTGTTCGGCTACCTGGGCGACCGTTTCGGCCGCAAGCAAGTACTGGTCATCACCTTCTGCATGATGGGCGTGTGCACCACCCTGATCGGGCTGATTCCCAGCTATGCCGCGATTGGCATCTGGGCGCCGATCATCCTGGTGCTGGTGCGGATCATCCAGGGCCTGGGCGCCGGTGCCGAACTGTCTGGCGCCGCGGTCACTTCCTACGAACACGCCAGCGAAGGCAAGCGCGGCAGCCAGGGCGCCTGGCCGGCCCTGGGCCTGAACCTGGGCTTGTTGCTGTCGTCGCTGACCGTCTACGTGCTGACCATGAATGGCAACGAATTCCTGTTGTCCGGCGGCTGGCGCATTCCGTTCATCTGCAGCATCGTCCTGGTGGGTGTCGGCCTGTGGGTGCGTCGCAGCATTCCGGAAACCCCGCAGTTCAAGGAACTCGACGCAACCGTTGCCAAGGAACAGGTTTCGCCGCTCAAGCTGCTGTTCAAGAATGACCTGAAGGGCCTGGTGGTGGTGCTGTTCGTGGCGATTGGCTACAACGCCCTGAGCTACATCTTCAAGACGTTCTCCCTGGCCTACCTGACCCAGTTCAAGGGTGTCGAAGCCCACGTCACTTCGTTGTCGGTGACCATTGCCAGCCTGGTGGCGATCGTTGCCGTGCCGTGCTTCGGCTGGCTCTGCGACAAGTGGAGCAGCAAAAAGGTGCTGATGCTCGGCGGTGTGCTCTCGGCGCTGTTCGCCTATCCGTTCCTGACCCTGCTCAACACGGGCGAACCGCTGATGATCTACCTGGCCATCGCCATCGGCACCGGGATCCTCGCGCCGATGATGTTCGCCCCCCAGGGTTCGTTCCTCAGCCGACAGTTCCCGACCCAGACCCGTTCTTCGGGGTTTGGCACCGGGCGTGAAATCGGTACGGCGATCGCCGGTGGCCTGGCGCCCCTGGGCGGACTGGCGCTGGTGGCTAACTCGGCGACCCACTCTACCGATGGTGTGGCGGTGATTTTGCTGATTTCCGGGGTGCTGGTGGTGGTGTTTGCGCTGTTTGACCAGGGGCGTAAGCATTCCAGTTTCAAGAACTAGGGGTTGCTGTGGGGACTGGGGGTATATCCGTTTTTGTGGTGGGGGCTGATATTGGTTCCGCCCTGACGGCGGGTTACTTGGAACAGCGGAACGCCGCCCGACCCCAAGTAACCAAGGGCTCTTACCCCTGACGTACGGCCCTTCGCTTAGGCTCAGGGTTCCCTCGCTCCGGTCCTGCTCCGTGGGCCCGCCGCCATCGGCCATCCATGGCCGGGGGCGGCTACCGCGGCATCCCTGCCGCGGTGCCCACTACGCAGAACCTGCGCTCGGCCTTCCGACGGGGCTGAAGATCAAAAGCCAAAGCCCAAAGCCAAAGCCAAAGCAACGGCAACGGCAACGGCAAGACCCAAAGCATCGCTGGCAGGCCAACTTCCACAGGTTTAGTGGGTACATGCAAAATCTGCGAACAACCTGAACTCCTGTGGGAGCGCCGCCCGACTCTCTCCCGCAATATGACGGGGCACACTCTGGCAACCAGGCCGGCCGGCAGGCCGCCGTGCTCTTGATCTTGATGCACCGCCCCATCGGGAGGCCGAGCGCAGGTTCTGCGCAGTGGGCAACCCGGCATGGATGCCGGGTTAGCCGCGCACGGCCATGGATGGCCGATCGCGGCGGGCCCACGGAGCAGGACCGGAGCGAGGGCATGCCGAGCCTAGGCGAGGCACCGAACGCCAGGGGCAAGAGCCCTTGGTTACTTGGGGCTTCCAAGTAACCCGCCGTCAGGGCGGAACCTTAAGTAGCCGCTACCCAAACAACGGATATGCCCCCGAAACCAGCCCCACACCAAATGCACCAGCGCCCCAGCACTTATTTGCAGATTTTTCCCCGGTGCCGTTAGTCGCCAGGGTCCTGGATAGATTAAAGTAGCAGCCCCCGCCCGGGCGCTCTTGATGCTGTGTACCCCGGGCCTCTTCCAGGAACACTCGACGATGGAACACCGTGAAGCGCTGCTGGCGCTGCGAACCTTTCTTTCCACGCAGATTCTCGGCCAGGAAAAGCTCATCGAGCGGTTGCTCATCGCCTTGCTCGCCGACGGCCATATGCTGGTCGAAGGCGCACCGGGCCTGGCCAAGACCAAGGCCATCAAAGAGCTGGCCGAAGGGATCGAAGCCCAGTTCCATCGTATCCAGTTCACTCCCGACCTGTTGCCCGCCGACATCACCGGCACCGAGATCTATCGCCCGGAAACCGGCAGCTTCGTGTTCCAACAGGGGCCGATCTTCCACAACCTGGTGCTGGCCGACGAAATCAACCGGGCCCCGGCCAAGGTGCAGTCGGCGCTGTTGGAGGCCATGGCTGAGCGCCAGGTCAGTGTCGGGCGTAGCACTTACGAGCTGTCACCGCTGTTCCTGGTGATGGCCACGCAGAACCCGATCGAGCAGGAAGGCACCTACCCGCTGCCCGAAGCCCAGCTCGACCGCTTCCTGATGCACGTGAAAATCGGCTTCCCGGACGCCGCCGTCGAGCGGCGGATCCTGCAACAGGCACGCGGTGAGGCGCTCAATGGCGAAACCAAACCCGAACGCCGGGTCAGCCAGCAGGCGATTTTTGCCGCGCGCAAGGAAATCCTCGGTTTGTACATGGCCGACGCCGTGGAGGAGTACCTGGTGCAACTGGTGATGGCCACCCGCACACCGGGCAAGTTCGACCCGGAAATGGCCGAATGGATCGCCTATGGCGCCAGCCCGCGGGGCTCGATTGCCCTCGACCGCTGCGCCCGGGCCCACGCCTGGCTGGCCGGTCGCGACTTCGTCAGCCCCGAGGACATCCAGGCGGTGCTGTTCGATGTGCTGCGTCACCGCATCATCCTGTCCTTCGAAGCCGAGGCTGCCGGTATCGACCAGGACCGCGTGGTCCAGCGGATTCTCGACGTCGTAGCCGTCGCTTGACCCCGATGACCACCCCTGTCGCGCCCGAACCGGGCATCCGTGCCAGCCTCTCGGAGCTGATCGAGATGCGCCATCGCGTGCGCGAAGTCCAGCTGTTTTCCACGCCGAGCCAGCGCAGCCCGCTGATTGGCCTGCACCACTCCAAGCTGCGCGGGCGTGGCGTGGACTTCGACCAGGTGCGGGTCTACCAGGCCGGCGACGACGTGCGCACCATCGACTGGCGCGTCACCGCACGCACCCAGGAGCCCCACACCAAGCTGTTTCACGAGGAACGCGAGCGGCCGATCTTCATCATGGTCGAACAAAGCCGCCGGTTGTTTTTCGGTTCCGGGCTGATGTTCAAGTCGGTCCTCGCCGCCCAGGCCGCGAGCCTGATCGGCTGGGCCGCACTCGGCCACAACGACCGGGTGGGCGGGCTGGTCTACGGTGACAACGAACATTACGAGATCAAGCCACGACGCAGTAAACAGAGCCTGTTGCAGTTGCTCAACCGCCTGGTACGGGTCAACCAGAGCCTGAGCACCGAAGGTGAACCGGCCAGCGACGACCTCGGCATGGCCCTGCGCCGCGCCCGGGAAGTCCTGCGCCCCGGCAGCCTGGTGATCGTGATCTGTGACGAGCGCGCCCTGACCGAGGGCGCCGAGCAACAGCTGAGCTTGCTGTCACGCCACTGTGACCTGTTGCTGCTGCCGCTGTCCGACCCCCTCGACCACGCCCTGCCCGCCGCCGGCCTGTTACGTTTTGCCGAACGCGGCGCGCAACTGGAACTCGACACCCTGAACTTCGAACTGCGCCAGAGCTATCGGGCCCAGGCCGAAGCACGTATCGCCCGCTGGGAGCTGCTGGCGCAAAAACTGCGGGTGCTGCTGATGCCCCTGAGCACCCAGAGCGAGATGGTCGAGCAACTGCGCGAATACCTCAACCCGCAACGCCCGGGGAAAAGCCAATGAGCAGCCTCGAGCAACTGCAGCCGCTGATGACCCCGCCACCGATCCCGTTCTGGCCGCCGGCCCCGGGCTGGTGGCTGTTGCTCCTGCTGTTGCCGGCACTCGGATTTGGCCTGTGGCAGTTGCGCCGGTTGCTCCCGGTCAAGCGCAACCTGGTGCGCGCCGAACAGCCTCTGGACCCACTGCGGGTCGCCGCGCTGGCCGAGCTGGCGCAGATGCCCAAGCCCTACGACGGCGCACCGGCCGGGGCCTGGCTGCAACAGCTCAACGGCTTGCTCAAGCGCCTGTGCCGCAACGACTACCCCTACAGCCAGAGCCACACCCTCAACGGCCGCAAATGGCTGGCGTTCCTCGACAACCGTTGCCCGGCGGCCGGCCTCACCCGCTGGATGATCCTGGTCGAAGGCGCCTACAAGCCGGAATGCAAACTCGATGACAAGGCCATCGCCGGGCTGACGCAGGCCATCGACACCTGGATCCGCAAACATGTTTGAGTTCGCCTGGCCGTGGATCTTCGCCTTGCTGCCGCTGCCGTGGCTGATGCGCGTGCTGCTACCAGTGGCCGACAGTGGCGAGCCGGCGCTCAAGGTCAGCTTCCTCGGTGACCTCGAAGGCCTGGCGCGCCGCCGTGCCCGGGCCAACCTGCCGGCCTGGCGCCAGCAGGCTCCGTTCATCGTCCTGTGGTTGCTGCTGCTGCTAGCCGCGGCCCGCCCGCAATGGCTGGGTGAACCCTTGCCGATCGCCGCCAGCGGCCGCGACCTGCTGGTGGCCGTCGACGTATCCGGCTCGATGGACTTTCCTGACATGCAGTGGCAAGGCGAAGACGTCAGCCGCCTGGCACTGGTCCAGCACCTGCTGGGGGATTTTCTCGAGCAGCGCGATGGCGACCGGGTCGGCCTGATCCTGTTCGGCAGCCAGGCCTACCTGCAAGCCCCGCTGACGTTCGACCGGCGCACCGTGCGAGTTTGGCTCGACGAGGCGCGGATTGGCATCGCCGGCAAGAACACCGCCATTGGCGATGCCATCGGCCTGGCCCTCAAGCGCCTGCGCCAGCGTCCGGCGCAAAGCCGGGTGCTGATCCTGGTCACCGACGGCGCCAACAATGGTGGGGAAATCAATCCCCTGACAGCCGCCCGCCTGGCAGCCGAAGAAGGCGTGAAAATCTACCCTATCGGCATCGGTGCCGACCCGGAACAAACCGGGACCCTGGGCCTGCTCGGCCTCAATCCGAGCCTGGACCTTGACGAGCCGGCGCTCCAGGCGATTGCCCAGGCCACCGGCGGGCGCTACTTCCGCGCCCGCGACGGTACCGAGCTGGAGGCGATCAAGCAGACCCTCGATGAACTGGAACCGGTGATCCAGCAACCCACCCAGGCCCGCCCCGCACAGGCGTTGTACAGCTGGCCATTGGCGGCGGCGCTGATGCTGAGCATGCTGCTGGCGATTCGCGAACGCTGGCCACACAACCCGCTGCAACGCCTGTTCAACTCGTCGCACTTTCTGCAACAGCACCCGGACTGGCGCCAACGGCTCCAACGCCTGCGTCTGCGGAGGCGTCGATGATCGACCTCTGGCCCCATTGGTTCCGCCCCTGGTGGTTACTGCTGCTACCGCTGCTGGGTTGGTTGCTGTGGCAACTCTGGCACCGGCAAAAACGTGCCGGACGCTGGCAGATGATCCTGCCGCCGGCCTTTCACGCCGCACTGCTCAAGGGCGGCAGTGGCCGTGAGAGCAAGACCCCGTGGATCGTCCTCGGCCTGGCCTGGTTGCTGGCCGTGCTGGCGCTGCTCGGTCCGAGCTGGGACCGGGTCGAGCAGTCCGCGCAAAAACCCGCCGACCCGCTGGTGGTATTGCTCGAACTGACCCCGCAAATGCTCGCCACCGACGTCACGCCGACGCGCCTGGAGCAAGCGCGGCGCAAACTGCTCGACCTGCTACAAAGCCGCAGCGATGCGCAAACAGCGATCGTCGTGTATTCCGGCAGCGCCCACACCCTGGTGCCGCTGTCGGATGACCTGGCCACCAGCCGCAACCTGCTCGAAGCCCTCAAACCCTCGATCATGCCGCAAGTCGGCCAGCGCGCCGACCTCGCCGTGGCCAAAGCGCTGACCTTGCTAGAGAGAGGCGCCCTGGGCCAGGGCCGCATCCTGCTGATCGGCTCATCCCTCAGCGAACAGGAGCGCCAGGGTATTCGCCAGGCCCTGCGCGGGCAGGCGCCGCAGTGGTTGATGCTCGGCATCGGTACACCCCAGGGGGCACCCGTCACCGCCGAAGATGGCAGCTTCCTCAAGGACGCCCAGGGCGCGATCCTGGTGCCACGCCTGGACAGCCCGAGCCTGAAAGCCTTTGCCAATGAGCTGGGCGGCCGCTACCGCCAGGCGCGGGTGGACGACAATGACCTGCGCGGCCTGGGCCTGTTTGACGCCCCCCACAGCCTGCGCGAAGACGGCCAGACCTTGCGCCTCGACACCTGGGCCGACCAGGGCTACTGGCTGTTGCTGCCGCTGTTGCTGCTGGCCGCCTGCGCCGGGCGCAGGGGCTGGCTGTTGTGCCTACCCCTGCTGTTCATGCTGCCGCAACCGAGCCAGGCCTTCGAGTTCAACGACCTGTGGTTGCGTCCTGATCAACAGGGCCTGAACCTGCTTCGACAGAAACAGCCGCTGGCCGCCGCCGAACATTTCCAGGACCCGCAATGGCAAGGGGTGGCGCTGTACGAGGCCGGCCAGTATGCCGCGGCGGCCGAACGTTTCGCCCAGGGCCGCGACGCCCGTGCCCACTACAATCGCGGCAACGCCCTGGCCAAGGGCGGTGAGCTGGAGGCGGCGCTGGATGCCTACGAGCAAGCCCTGGAGTTGCAACCGGAACTGCGTCCGGCACAAACCAACAAAGCCCTGGTGGAAGCGCTGATCAAGCAGAACGCCACGCCGCCGGCCACCGAACCACAACCACCTGCCGAGCCAACCCCGCCATCCAGCGCGCAAACACCACCGCCGGGCGCGGCGACAGAGCCTTCCAGCAGCGAAGAACAGCCCGCCGAGACCCCGAACGAACCAGGCGAGCCCGTGGTGGAGAATCCCCCCGCGCCGCAACCCGACCCCGACCACCCGCCCCAACCGGGTGATAATGAAGTGCCGGGCAGTGAGCTGGGCGACGAGCGAACCACCACTCCGCCGCTGAGCAGCGCCGATAGCGACTTCAATGGCGAGCACCGCGAAGCGCTGGAACAATGGCTGCGCAAGATTCCCGATGAACCGGGAGAACTGCTCAGACGCAAGTTCTGGTACGAACAGCAACAACATCAAGATCAGGGAAAAACTCGATGAACCGCTGCACCGCACTCTTGCTCGGCCTGCTGTTCTGCACCCTGCAAACCCAGGCGGCGGGCCTGGTCGCCAGCGTCGACCGCAACCAGCTGAGTTCCGGGGAAACGGTGGAGCTGACCCTGGAATCCAGCGACGTCACGCTCTTCGGCAAGCCCGACCTGAGCGCCCTGGAATCGCAGTTCGAAGTGCGCGGCACCCGTCAGGTCAACCAATTGACCAGCCTCAACGGCGAAAACCACGCCACCACCCGCTGGATCATCACCCTGCTGCCCAAGCTCAACGGCAGCGTGGTGATTGCGCCATTGCAACTGGGGGAATTCACCAGCGAACCGATCGAGCTGACCGTGGTGCAAAGCCAGACCCAGGACACCCCGAGCAAACTGGCACCGGTGTTCATCGAGGCCAGCCTGGATCAGGACAGCGTCTACGTACAGGCCCAGGCCATCCTTACCCTGCGCATCTACCACTCGGTGTCGCTGTACGACGACAGCAATATCACGCCGCTGCAGATTCCCGATGCGCGCGTCGAACCGCTGGGGGAGTCGCGCACTTACGAAAAAGTCATCAATGACCTGCGCCATGGGGTGATCGAACAACGCTATGCCATTTACCCGCAACACAGCGGTGTCTTGAGCATCCCGCCGCAGATCTTCAGCGCCACCCTGGTGGACGCCCAGCCGAGCCAGGACCCCGCCGCCCAGGGGCCGAAATCCGGCAAGCTACTGCGCGTCAGCTCTACCGAGACCACCCTGACGGTCAAGGTCAAGCCGGCTGAATACCCGGTGGACACCCCATGGCTACCGGCGCGCAGCCTGAGCCTGGGGGAAAACTGGAATCCGGAACCGGACCGCAGCCAGGTCGGCGACTCGCTGACCCGCAGCCTGACCCTCAAGGCCGAAGGCCTGGCCAGCTCCCAACTGCCACCCTTGCCGGCGACCGACGTCAGCGGCCTGCGGCGCTACCCCGATCAACCCCAATTGAGCAATCAGCAGAGCGACCGCGGGCTGATCGGCAGCCGCGAAGATCGCGAAGCCCTGGTCCCGACGCGCAGCGGCAACATCGAATTGCCGGCCGTGGAGGTGGTTTGGTGGAACACCGACGAAGACCACCTGGAACGCAGCAGCCTGCCGGCGCGCACCCTGCACATCCAGAACAACCCGAGCCTGATGGTCGACACCCCGGCCGGCAACGCGCCGGCCCAGCCCACGGTCGACAGCGAAACACTGTGGTACTGGAAACTCGCCACCTTGATCCTGTCCTGCACCACCCTGCTCGGCTTTGGCCTGTGGTGGCGCGCGCGCTGGCAACCGGCAATCCTGCGCGCTGCCCAGACCGGGCCGAGCCCGCGCACCCTGCTCGACGACCTCAAGCGCGCCACCCAGGCCAACGACCCCCAAGCCACCCGCCAGGCGCTGGACGCCTGGGCGCGCCAGCAACCGGAAACCCTGGCGGACATGGCGGCGCGCTTCGTACCGCTGTCCGACGCCCTCGACGGTCTCAACGGCGCGCTCTACAGCGAAACCGGCCAATCCTGGCAAGGCGAAGACCTGTGGCGCGCGATCCGCGCCATCCCCACCGCCGAACGGGTCCAGGACCCGGTGGGCGACAGTGGCTTGCCGCCGCTTTATCCTAAGTAATTTCAATACCCTGCCGGGGCAAGCTTGGCCCCTGCACAGCCCACCTCTTTCAGAATGAGCGGAGTTTGCCTTGCGTCTGTTTCACACCTCCGACTGGCACCTTGGGCAAAACCTGCATGGCCAGGAACGCGACTACGAACACGGTTGTTTCCTCGACTGGCTGCTGCGTCAACTGGGGCAGGAAAAGCCCGACGTGCTGCTGATCGCCGGCGATATCTTCGACACGGTCAACCCACCGGTCAAAGCCCAGGAACGCCTGTACGACTTCATCGTCAGCGCCCACGAACAACAGCCCGCGCTGAGCATCGTGATGATCGCCGGCAACCACGACTCCGGCTCCCGGATCGAACTGCCCGCACCGCTGATGCGCCGCCTGCGCACCCACGCCCTCGGCCGAGTGCTGTGGCTCGATGACGGGCAACTGGATGCCGAACGCTTGCTGATCCCGCTGCCCGATGCCTCGGGCGAGATCGCCGGCTGGTGCCTGGCGCTGCCGTTCCTGCGCCCGGCCGAAGTCACCGGTGCCCACCTGGGCGACAACTACCTGCGCGGCATCGGCCAGGTGCATGAGTGGCTGATCGCGGCCGCCAACGCCAAGCGCCAGCCAGGCCAGGCGCTGATCGCCATCAGTCATGCCCACATGGCCGGCGGCTCGGTGTCCGAGGACTCCGAGCGCAGCCTGATCATCGGCAATGCCGAAGCCCTGCCCGCCAGCCTGTTTGGCCCGAGCATCAGCTACGTTGCCCTCGGCCACCTGCACAAGCCACAGAAGGTCAATGGCGAGGAGCGCATTCGCTACTGCGGCTCGCCCATCCCCTTGTCGTTTTCCGAGATTGGCTACCAGCACCAGATCCTCGACGTGCGCCTCGACGGCCCAACCCTGGTCAGCGTCGAACCACGGCTGATCCCGCGGGCAGTCAACCTGCAACGCATGGGCCCGGCACCGTTGGCCGAGATCCTTGGCCAACTGGCTGCACTGCCCGACATCGACCTGCTGGCCGACGTCCAGCGCCAGCCCTGGCTGGAGGTCCGGGTACGCCTCGACGAGCCACAACCGGACCTGCGTCAACAGGTAGAAAGCGCCTTGCAAGGCAAAGCCGTGCGCCTGGTGCGGATCGCCGCGGAATATGCTGGCAGCGGCACCCGGGGCGGCAGCGATGAGGGCGACGCCTTGATCGAACTGGACCAACTGACGCCCCAGGAACTGTTCAGCCGCGCCTGGCTGGATAACTACGGCAGTGCCGTCGACGAACAGACCCTCAGCGATTTTGCGCAACTGCTGCAAGACGTTCAGCAGGAGCGCGAACAACTATGAAAATCCTCGCCATCCGCCTGAAGAACCTGGCCTCGCTGGCCGGGCCGTTCGAGATCGACTTCAGCGCCGAACCGCTGGCCAGTGCCGGCCTGTTTGCGATCACCGGGCCCACCGGCGCCGGCAAAAGCACCCTGCTCGACGCCCTGTGCCTGGCCCTGTTTGGCGCGGTACCACGGTTGAACAACACCGGGCGGGACGCCAAGGTGCCGGACGCCGACGGCGAAATCGCCACCGGCGATCCACGCACCCTGCTGCGCCGGGGTACCGGCGACGGTTACGCTGAGGTGGATTTCCTCGGCATTGATGGCCGGCGTTACCGCGCGCGCTGGGAAGCCAATCGCGCCCGGGAAAAAGCCAATGGCAAGCTGCAGGCCAGCCGCCAGAGCCTGCGCGACCTGGACACTGACCAACTGCTGGCCAGCCAGAAAGGCGAATACAAGACCCAGCTCGAAGCAGTGCTGGGCCTGAACTTCGAACAGTTCACCCGGGCGGTGATGCTCGCCCAGAGTGAGTTCAGCGCCTTCCTCAAGGCCGACGACAACGACCGTAGCGAACTGCTGGAAAAACTCACCGACACCGCGCTTTACACCCGCCTGGGCAAGCGCGCCTTCGACAAGAGCAAGGAAACCCGCGAGCAACACAAACAGCTGCAGGACCAGGCCAGCGGCGTCACCCCCCTGGAGCCCGAGGCCCGCGCCGAACTCGACCAGCGTTTCAGCCAGGCCCAGCAGCAGCTCAAGACGCAGCAGGCTCAGCTCAGGCAGCTGGAATTGCAGCACACCTGGCTCAAGGAACTGCGGCAGCTCCAGGACCAGCAACTGGCTGGCGCCGAGCAGTTGCAACAGGCCCAGCACGCCTGGGATGCCCAGGCTGACGCACGGCTGAATCTCAAGCGTCTGGAGCACCTGGCACCACAACGTCACCAGTTTGCCCGCCAGGCCGAACTCGATGCCCAGTTGAGCCCCTTGGCCGCATCGATCCAGCAGCACAGTGCGCAACAGGCCGAACTACTGGCCCGTCAGGCACAGCTGGAACTGAGCCTGGAGTCGGCGAAGGCGGCGCTGGCCCAGGCGCAACACCAGCACACCAGCAATGCCCCGCTGCTGCGCCAGGCGTTCGCCGAACAAGGCAACCTGGCGCGACTGACCCAGGCCATCAGCGCGTCGGCGGAGCTCAAGCAGACTGCCGAACAGGCGAGTCTGCAAGGCCAGCAAGCCATCAGCCAGATGCTCGAGCAACAACAGCGCGTGGCGGAGCGCCTGGCAAGCATCGCCAGCCAGTTGGAGCAAAGCCTGCAGTGGGCGCCGGTCAGCGACGCCTGGAACCTGCACCGCGAGCGCTTGCAGCAACTGATGCTGGTGGGCAATCGCCTGCAGCAAGGCGAGGCGGAACTGCAGGGGCTGCAACTACAGGCCAGCACCAGCGCCAGCCGCCTGGACGAACAGCGTCAACTGCTGCAGGTGCTGTACAGCGAAGCCGACGTCGAACCTCAGGCCGTCGCCGAGCAGATCCAGATTCTCGGCAGCCTGCTGCAAGACAACCGCAAGCAACTACGGGCGGTGGAAGAACTGACGCGGCTGTGGGCCAACCAGCAGGAGCTGGACAACCGCGGGCAAGCCCTGCAACAACGCCTGCACAGCGCCCAGGGCGAACGTGAACGCCTGACCCGCGAAGGCGTGCAGGCCAAGGCCGAGCTGACCGTGGCCGAGCAGACACTGACGGTCACCCAAGCGCTGCTGGAGCGCCAACGCCTGGCCCGCAGCGCCAGTGTCGAGGAGTTGCGCGCTCAGTTGCAGGACGATCAGCCATGCCCGGTCTGCGGCAGTGTCGAGCACCCTTATCACCAGCCCGAGGCCTTGCTGCAAAGCCTGGGGCGACACGATGAAAGCGAACAGGCCAGCGCCCAGAAAGCCGTCGACCTGCTCAAGGAAACCCTCGCTCAATTGCGCGCCGAAGTCGGCGGCGTGATCGCCCAGCAAAAAGAACTGCTGCAACAGCACGAACAACTGCTCGCCCAGCAGCAGAGTCTGGCCCCGAGCCTGCAAGCCCATCCGCTGGCAGCCCAGTTGCTGGCGCAGGACCCTGGCCGCCGCGAAGCCTGGCTGGCCCAGCAAAACACTCAGTTGAACCAGAACCTCAGCCAGGACGAACAGCGCCAGGGCGCCCTGCTCACCCTGCAACAGGACGCCGCGCGCCTGGCGCAGCAACTGCAGGCCGCCGAACAGGCCAGCCAGCAGGCAGCGCAACAGCTGACCCTGCAGCAGCGCGAACTGGGCAACGACCGCCAACGCCTGGACGAAGAGCTTGCCGCCTTCGCCAACCTGCTCCCGGCCGCCATCCTTGAAGGCCTGCGCCATGAACCCGCGGCGACCTTCCTCCAGCTCGACCAGCAGGTGGCCCAGCGCCTGGAGCAACTGGCGCTGCAGCGTGAAGAGCTGGACGAGCAGCAGCAACGCCAGCAACGCCTGGAAATGGAACAAGACCGCCAACTGAGCCGGCTGCAACAGACTGAGGCTGCGCAACAGCAGCACGCCCAGCTCAGCGCCCAACTGCACGGCGCCCAACAGCAACTCAGCGCACTGCTGGGGGAACAGCCGAGTGCCGAAGCCTGGCACACACAACTGGAGCAGGCCCTCGAACTGGCGCGCCAGGCACAAGCCACGGCCAGCCAGCAACTGCAGGACGTGCAGAGCCAGCTCATCCAACTGGCCGCCGAACTCAAGGCGCAGCAACAACGCCAGCAGGCGCTGGACAGTGAACGCCAGGCACTGCAGAGCAGCGTTGCCGACTGGCGTGCCCTGCACCCCGAACTCGACGACGCCGGCCTTGCGCAGTTGCTGGGCTACAGCGATGAACAGGTCAGCCAGTTGCGCCAACAGTTGCAACGCAGCGAAACCGCGATCGAGCAAGCCAAGGTCTTGCTGCAGGAGCGCGAGCAACGCCTGCACGAGCATCAGGCCCAGTACAACGCTGACCTGGACGGTGAACAACTGACCGCGGCCCTGGGCGATCTGCAAGCGCAGGCCGCCATCAGCGAACAACAATGCGCCGAATTGCGCGCCCAACAGGCCGAGGATCAACGGCGCCAGGACGCCAACCAGGCGCTGGCGCAACGCATCAACCAGGCGTATCTGGAGTGGCAGCGCTGGGCCCGGCTCAATGCCTTGATCGGCTCGGCCACCGGCGACACGTTCCGCAAGATCGCCCAGGCCTACAACCTCGACCTGCTGGTGCATCACGCCAACGTGCAATTGCGCCAACTGGTGCGGCGCTACCGTCTCAAGCGCGGCGGCAGCATGCTCGGCTTGCTGGTGATGGACACCGAGATGGGCGACGAGCTGCGTTCGGTGCATTCATTGTCCGGCGGGGAAACTTTCCTGGTGTCGCTGGCGCTGGCCCTGGGCCTGGCCTCGATGGCTTCGAGCACCTTGAAAATCGAATCGCTGTTCATCGACGAAGGTTTTGGCAGTCTCGATCCGGAGTCGCTGCAACTGGCGATGGACGCCCTCGACGGCCTGCAGGCCCAGGGACGCAAGGTCGGGGTGATTTCCCACGTGCAGGAAATGCACGAGCGGATTCCGGTGCAGATTCAGGTGCGTCGCCAAGGCAACGGGTTGAGCACCCTGGAGGTGAAATGAACAGGCTGTATTCCTTCCGCCGCTGCCCTTATGCCATGCGGGCACGCATGGCGCTGCACTATAGCGCGGTGCCGTTGACCATCGTGGAAGTCAGCCTCAAGGCCAAGCCGCCAGAGATGCTCGCGCTTTCCAGCAAAGGCACGGTGCCGGTACTGAGTACCGATGGGCGGGTGATCGACGAAAGCCTGGAGATCATGACCTGGGCGCTGGCGCAGAACGACCCCAAGGATTGGCTGCTCAAGGACAACCCTGTCGCTCAAACACTGACGGCGGCGCTGATCGAAGAAAACGACCAGGTGTTCAAGATCAGCCTCAATCGCTACAAGTACGCCGAGCGCTACCCGGAGCATTCCAGGGAGCACTACCGCGCCGAGGGCGAAGTGTTTCTGCGCAAGCTCGATGGCTTGCTGCAACAGCAGCGCTATTTAGTGGCCGATCACCCCAGCCTGGCGGACATCGCCCTGATGCCCTTTATCCGCCAGTTCGCCCACGTCGACCACGACGGCTTCGCGCAGCTGCCGTATCGGCAGTTGCAAGCGTGGCTGGCGGGGATGATCGAGTCGGCGTTGTTCACGGCGATCATGGCCAGGCAACCCGAGCGTCACTGATACCACTGAATCAGGCACCATTGATGTTGGCTATGCCGGCCTCATCGCGAGCAGGCTCGCTCCCACGGATTTGATGGCTGTATGCGGACTGTGGGAGCGAGCCTGCTCGCGATGGCGGCGGAACAGGCACCGTTGATGGTGTCACACTTGGTGCCTGGCAGGTCAATGCTGGACTTTATGATCCAGCGCCGCATAGAAGTTGGCGCTCTGTTGCAGGTATTTCTGGGTGTAGGTCTGGGTGCCGGTTCTTTTGTCGTTGATCTCGACGTTGGCATGGGCTGGCAGCACCACGTTGGCAGAGATGGCGGACGCGGCGATGACGGAGAAGAGATTGAAGTTCATGGCGGTAACCCTCGTGTGCAGTTGGCTTGCTTGCCTGTGTAGGCCGTGAAGCAAACTTACGCCCGAGGGTTGGCGAGCTTGAAATCTTTTGTATCAGTAGCCGATATCACTGCGCTTAATACAAGGCTGCAGGCCCCGCCAGGCGGGGCCTCAGGCTTACGGGCGGGACAGGAACTTGAGATCGCTGGGGGCATCGAACGCCAGCTTCTGCACGGTTTTACCCAACAGGCCGCTGTGTACATCACGTTCGATGACGACGATCTGGTTGCTTTTCTGGTTGGCCACCAACACAAAGCGGCCACTGGGATCGAGGCTGAACTCGCGGGGATGATCACCCTCCACTGAACGCCGTTGCAGTTCCTTGAGCTCGCCCGTGTTCGGGTCGATGGCAAACACCAGCAGCTCGTTGGCCGTACCGCGGTTGCTGACGTAGAGGAACTTGCCATCGGCAGAGGCATGCAAAGCGGCCGCGGCTTTTTTCGCCGCTGGCTGCCCTGCCGCCAGGTCCACCCGTTGGCGTAGGGTCAGCGTGCCGTCCTGGTAGTCGAACACCGCGACTTGCGCGCTCATCTCCATGCTCAGGTAAGCATGTTTGCCATCGGCGGCGAACAGCAGGTGCCGTGGCCCGCTGCCTGGCGGCAACTGCACTGAAGCCGGCGTGGCGGCCGTCAATGGGCGCTCCGGGTTGGCCTTGGGGTCGTAGCGGTAGACAAACACCTGGTCGGCCCCCAGGTCATTGGAAAACACGAACCGGCCGTCCGGTGATGACACCGTCGAATGCACGTGGGCCGAGAGCTGGCGCTCAGGGTTGACCCGGCTCGCCGGATGGCTGCTCAGTTGCACCGGTGGCGACAGCCGGCCCTCGCGGCTGACCGGCAATACTGCCAGGCTGCCGCCCGGGTCGGCCGCCACCGAGTAGTTGCTGACGAACAGGTACTGGCCATCGGCGCTGAGGCTCGAATGAGTCGGCTCGTTGCCCAGGCTCTGTACCTGGTTGATCAGGCTCAGTTGCCGGGTCTTGGGGTCGATCGCCAGGCTGCTGACTCGTCCGACGACGTCGGCTTGTCCGGGGCCATTCTCGTTGACCACAAACAGTTGGCGCTGATCGCGGGACAAGGTCAGCCACGAAGGGTTGGCGCTCTGGAACACTTGCAACGGCGTGGCATCGAGCTGACCGCTGCGGCTGTCGAACTGCAGGCGATAGATGCCCTGGCTCTGACCCTGGGTATAGCTGCCGACCAACAGTTCATGGGGTTCGACGGGAGCGGCCTGCACCGCCAACGCGGTGAAGCTGCTGGCCACCAGGAACGGCCAGAGGTTACGCAGCCCCATGGTCTTCGCCTTCTTCATCGTTGCTGCCACTGAACGCGCTCATGCACACCAGGCGGTGTTCGCCGGTGTCGCCGTGCAGGGTCCAGCTCTGCAGGCCGGCGTCGAACACGGCCGCCTGCACCTGGGCCAGGCTGAACACCCAACGCTTGGCCGCGCGGCCATCCATGCACTCGATGTGCAACTGATCGTCCTCGTCCAGCGAGAAGTCGAAGGCGTGCAGGCCATCGATTTCCAGCATGTCGCAAGTTTCGAGAACGGTGAGCAAGGTATCGGTTGCAGCAGTCATGGCGATCAATCATCAAGTTGAAAGGCGCAATGATAGCGGCCATGAGCCCAGCAGCGCAGCGAACAGGCAAAAAAAACCGCAACCCTGGGGCTGCGGCTTTTTCACTTCAGGTCAAGATCAGTGAGCAAACAGCGAATTGCCCTTCTGCCCTGCCAGTTTCTCCGGCTTGATCAGGAACCGCGCCAGGGCTGGCAACAGCCACAGGGCGCCGAACATGTTCCACAACAGCATGAAGGTCAGCATCAGGCCCATGTCGGCCTGGAACTTGATCGCCGAGAAGATCCAGGTGCACACGCCGATGGCCAGGCACAGGCCGGTGAACAGCACCGCCTTGCCGGTGGACTTCAGCGTCTGGTAGTAGGCCTCCTGCAACGGCAGGCCGGCACGCAGGAAGCTTTCCAGGCGGCTGTAGATGTAGATGCCGTAGTCCACGCCAATCCCCACCCCAAGCGCCACCACCGGCAAGGTCGCGACCTTCACGCCGATGCCCATGAAGGCCATCAGGGCGTTGCCCAGCACCGAGGTCAATACCAGCGGCAGGACGATGCACAAGGTCGCCGCCCAGGAACGGAAAGTGATCATGCACATCGTGGCCACACAGATGTAGACCAGGATCAGGATGGTCAGCTCCGATTCCTTGATCACCTCGTTGGTGGCCGCCTCGATCCCGGCGTTACCGGCGGCGAGGATGAACTCCAGGCCGTCCTTGTTGTTTTCCTTGGCAAACTCCTGCACCGCATGCACCGCCCGGTCGAGGGTTTCGGCCTTGTGGTCGTTGAGGAACACCAGCACCGGCGCCAGGGAGCAGCTGTTGTTGTACAAGCCATCGGCGCGGGCGATGGAGTTGTTCAGCACGTCCGGGTTACGCGACAGGGTTTCCCATTTCAGGTTGCCCTCGTTCATGCCCTTGATCATCTGCTTGGACACGGTCACCAGGGAAATCGCCGA
>Ga0213827_1000753_pt1 | contig 22246 bp, 15 predicted proteins | sample MC6MC0898MG_FD_180669 | JGI IMG/M metagenome (GOLD analysis project Ga0213827, IMG submission 180669) | Enriched soil aggregate microbial communities from Iowa State University, Ames, United States - MC6-MC0898-MG | ecosystem: Environmental > Terrestrial > Soil > Unclassified | place: USA: Iowa...
TGAAACTGGTGGTCTGGGCGTTGACCTGGGAAGAGGCCATGGACCGTGGCTTGCGCGCCCTCGACGATATGCGCCTGCAGGGGGTCAAGACCACCGCTGCGTACTATCAGGAAATCCTGCGCAACCCGGAATTCCGTAGCGGCCAGTTCAACACCAGCTTCGTGGAAAGCCACCCGGAACTGACCAACTACTCGATCAAGCGCAAACCCGAAGAGCTGGCCCTGGCCATCGCCGCCGCCATCGCCGCCCACGCAGGCCTGTGAGGAATACAACAATGTCCAAGATCCACGTTACCGACACCATCCTGCGCGACGCCCACCAGTCGCTGCTCGCCACCCGCATGCGCACCGAAGACATGCTGCCGATTTGCGACAAGCTCGACAAAGTCGGCTACTGGTCGCTGGAATGCTGGGGCGGCGCCACCTTCGATGCCTGCGTACGTTTCCTCAAGGAAGACCCGTGGGAGCGCCTGCGCAAACTGCGCGCGGCGCTGCCTAACACCCGCCTGCAAATGCTCCTGCGCGGCCAGAACCTGCTGGGCTATCGCCATTACAGCGACGACGTGGTCAAGGCCTTCGTCGCCAAGGCTGCGGTGAATGGCATCGACGTGTTCCGCATCTTCGACGCCATGAACGATGTGCGTAACCTGCGCGTGGCCATCGAAGCGGTGAAAGCTGCCGGCAAGCACGCCCAGGGCACCATCGCCTACACCACCAGCCCGGTGCACACCATCGAGGCGTTCGTGGCCCAGGCCAAGCAGATGGAAGCCATGGGTTGCGACTCGGTGGCAATCAAGGACATGGCCGGCCTGTTGACCCCGTACGCCACCGGCGAACTGGTCAAGGCCCTCAAGGCCGAGCAGTCGCTGCCCGTGTTCATCCACAGCCACGACACTGCCGGCCTGGCTGCGATGTGCCAACTCAAGGCGATCGAAAACGGTGCCGAGCACATTGATACCGCCATCTCCAGCTTCGCCTGGGGCACCAGCCACCCGGGTACCGAGTCGATGGTTGCGGCCCTTAAAGGCAGTGAGTTCGACACCGGACTGAACCTGGAACTGCTGCAAGAGATCGGCCTGTACTTCTACGCCGTGCGCAAGAAATACCACCAGTTCGAAAGCGAGTTCACCGCGGTCGACACCCGCGTGCAAGTCAACCAGGTACCGGGTGGGATGATTTCCAACCTGGCCAACCAGTTGAAAGAGCAGGGCGCCCTGAACCGCATGAGCGAAGTGCTGGCGGAAATCCCGCGGGTACGCCATGACCTCGGCTACCCACCCCTGGTGACCCCGACTTCGCAGATCGTTGGCACCCAGGCGTTCTTTAACGTGCTGGCCGGCGAGCGCTACAAGACCATCACCAACGAGGTGAAGCTGTACCTGCAAGGCGGTTACGGCAAGGCGCCGGGTGCCGTCGACGAGAAGCTGCGTCGCCAGGCAATCGGCAGCGAGGAAGTGATCGACGTTCGTCCGGCCGACCTGTTGAAGCCGGAAATGACCAAGCTGCGCGGCGAAATCGGCGCACTGGCCAAGTCCGAAGAGGACGTGCTGACCTACGCCATGTTCCCGGACATCGGGCGCAAGTTCCTCGAAGAGCGCGAAGCCGGCACCCTGACTCCGGAAGTGCTGCTGCCGATTCCTGAAGCCGGCGGCGTGACCTCGGCGGGCGGCGAAGGCGTGCCGACCGAGTTCGTCATCGACGTGCACGGCGAAACCTACCGCGTCGACATCACCGGGGTGGGCGTCAAGGCCGAAGGCAAGCGTCACTTCTACCTGTCCATCGACGGCATGCCGGAAGAAGTGGTGTTCGAACCGCTCAACGAATTTGTCGGCGGTGGCAGCAGCAAGCGCAAGCAAGCCACGGCCCCGGGCCACGTCAGCACCACCATGCCGGGCAACATCGTCGATGTGCTGGTCAAGGCAGGCGACACCGTGAAAGCCGGCCAGGCCGTGCTGATCACCGAAGCGATGAAGATGGAAACCGAAGTGCAATCGGCCATTGCCGGCAAGGTCACCGCCATTCATGTGGCCAAGGGCGACCGGGTCAACCCGGGCGAAATCCTGATCGAGATCGAAGGCTGATTCAACGCCTTCATCTGCAACGTTTTACCTCGGGGGAGCATATGCTCCCCTTTTTTTCGCTTGCTCGACGGCCAACTGCAGCGGTCGGAAAGCCTGGAGGACGGGTTCGCGGGCGCCGAGCAAGAAGGCCTAGCCGCGCTTGGCGTAGGCCTTGCCGTAATGTTTTTCCATACGTGCCTGAATCAGCTCCAGGCCGATCGACATCAGCCAGTAGATGATCGCCGCGGTGCTGAGCATTTCGATGTAGCGGTAACTGGAGCGGCCGTAGGACTGGGCCAGGAACATCACTTCCCAGACCCCCATCACCGAAATCAGCGACGAGTCCTTGAGCATCGAGATGAACTGGTTGGTGGTGGGCGGGATGATGGTGCGCATGGCTTGGGGCAGGGTCACGCGCCAGAAGATCACGCTCTCGCGCATGCCCAGGGCGAGCGAGGCTTCGCGCTGGCCGTAGGGGACACCCAGGATGCCGGCGCGGAAGATCTCGCTCAGGTACGCGCCGTAGTTCAGCGACAGGGCAATGATGCCGGCGGCGATGGCGCCCGGGACGATGCCCAGTTGCGGCAGGCCGAGGTAGATCAGCAGGATCTGGATCAGCAGCGGTGTGCCGCGAAAGAACGACGCGTAAAAGCTGGCGATGCCGAAGGCCACGGCGCTGTTCGACAGGCGTCCGAGCGCGGTGACGAAGCCCAGCAATGATGAAGCAACAATCGAGCACAGACACAGGAACAGGGTCAGCGCGGCCCCTTGCAGGAAACCATTGGGGGCCAGGTGCAGGCCTACCAGGTTCGGCAGCTTGTCGAGGATGATCGAGAACTTCAGGTCGAAGCTCAGGAAGAAGCTGGCGAACAACCCGAACATCGCCGCCCAGGTCAGGTACAGGCGGGTGCGAAAACCGCAGAGGCGCTTGAGCAACGATTCAGCCACCGGCTGCGGTGGCTGGGGAGGAGGGAAGGAAGTCATTGGCTGATGTCGGCGCCGATCCATTTCTGCGACAGCTGGCTCAGGGTGCCGTCCTGTTTCAGTTGGGCGAACACCTCGCGCACCTTGGCGTCCCACTGGGCATCGCCTTTCTCGATGGCCACCGAGTTGGGTTCCGAGTACAGCGGCTCGCCGGCGAGCTTGAAGCGTGCGTCCTGGGTCAGGCGTGGCTGGGCGGTGACCAGGTTGGTGAGGATGGCATCCAGGCGCACACCGGCCCCCAGGCCGAGGTCCTGGAACGCCACGTTGTCGGTGTCATAAGGGGCGATCTGCACGTTCTCGAACGGGTACTGCAACTGGGTGTCTTCGGCGCCTTCGATCACCAGGTTCTTGTTCAGGTAGCTTTCGTAGCTGGAGGCGCTGGTGAGGCCGACCTTCTTGTCGCTCAGATCCTTGGCCCCGTGAATGCGCTCATCCTTGGCGTTGACCACGATCACCGCTGGCGAGGCGTAGTACTGCACCGGGAAGTCGAACACTTCGGCGCGGGCCTTGCTCGGGGTCATGGAACAGATGCAGATGTCGTAGCGACCGCTCCAGCGACCGGCGGCGATCACGTCCCAGGACGGGGTTTCCAGGCGCAGCTTGACCCCCAGTTTGTCGGCCACGGCCTTGGCCACATCCACGTCGAAACCATCGAGCTGGTTCTGTTCGTTGAGGAACGAGAAGGGCGGGTAACTCTCCATCAGCACCCCCACCAACTCTTGTTTCTGCTCGACCCGGTCCAGGGTTGCGCCGGCAAAAGCCTGGGTGGAGGCAGCCAGAATCGTCAGGCCCAGGGCCAGCAGCGGTTGAAATTTCACGGTCGATCCCTGAGCAAAAAAAGAGGTTGTGATTAACGGAATGGTGCGTATTAAATAGTTATAAGGCTGACTCTGGTAGTGAGTTATTTTCATAAGCATATGAGTGAAAAGCATATGGGCGTAGCAAGGACAGTGATTCTGGATGGCGGCATGGGCCGTGAGCTGCAACGCCGAGGAGCGCCCTTCAGACAGCCCGAGTGGTCGGCGCTGGCGCTGAGCGAAGCGCCGCAGGCGGTCGAGGCGGTGCATGCGGCTTATATCGAGAGCGGTGCCGATGTGATCACCAGCAACAGTTACGCAGTGGTGCCGTTTCATATCGGCGAAGCGCGTTTTGCGGCTGAAGGTGAGGCGCTTGCCGCCTTGGCCGGAGAGTTGGCGCGACGGGCAGTGGACGCTTCGGGTAAGGCGGTGCGTGTTGCGGGCTCATTGCCGCCGTTGTTCGGTTCCTACCGTCCAGACCTGTTCGAAGCAACGCGCGTCAGCGAATTGCTGACGCCGCTGGTCAAGGGCCTGGCACCCCATGTCGACCTGTGGCTTGCCGAAACCCAGAGCTCGATTGCCGAAGCGCGGGCGATTCACGCCGGGTTACCCAAAGACGGCAAGCCGTTCTGGCTGTCCTTTACCCTCAAGGACGAAGACACGGATGACGTGCCGCGCTTGCGTTCCGGCGAGCCCGTCGCCGAAGCTGCCGCGGTGGCGGCCGAGTTGGGGGTGCAGACCCTGCTGTTCAACTGCAGCCAACCGGAAGTGATCGGGGCGGCAATCGACGCGGCACGGCAAACCTTCGCCGGGTTGGCGGTAGACATTCATATCGGTGCCTACGCCAACGCTTTCCCACCGCAACCCAAAGAGGCCACGGCCAACGATGGCCTGGACCCGTTGCGCGATGACCTTGATCCGCCGGGTTATCTGCACTGGGCGGCCGACTGGCAGCAGCGTGGCGCCAGTCATCTGGGCGGCTGCTGCGGCATCGGCCCGGAGCACATCGCCGTGCTGGCGCAAAAACTGGTTTAAGCCGTCAGGGCAAACGATCGCAGGCTGCGATCGTTTGCCCTCAAAGCGCTTAGGCGCGGCACTCCACCAGGGTCTTCACCTGTCCCGAACCCGTCTGGTTGTCATCTGCCAACCACTTCTGGAACCCCGCGCCAATCGCTGGCCATTCCGAATCCAGGATCGAGTACCACGCCGTATCGCGGTTCTGCCCCTTGACCACCATGTGCTGGCGAAACACGCCCTCAAAACTGAAACCCAAACGCTCGGCGGCGTACTTGGAGCGGGCGTTGGCGTTGTTGCACTTCCACTCCAGGCGGCGGTAGCCCAGGGCAAATGACTCCTTGGCCAGCAGGTACACAGCCTCGGTGCTTTTCGGCGAGCGCTGCATCGGCGCGCCAAAGGTGACGTGGCCGATTTCGATGCGGCCATGGGCCGGGACGATCGACATCAGGCTGAGCATGCCCTGCACGTCGCCGCTGGCGCGGTCGACGACGGTGAAAAAATACGGGTCGCTATGGGCGGCGTGATTGTTCAGCCAGGCATCGAAGACGCCGCGCTCCGGGAACGGGCCGTAAGGCAGGTAGTCCCAGAGTTTCGGGTCGGCGCCGGGGCCTTGCAAGGCCTTGAACAGCCCCTCGGCATGGCGTGCCGGATCAAGCTTTTCCAGGCAGATGAAGCGCCCTTCGAGCCGTTGCGCCGAAGGCGGCGGGACACCTTGCCAGTCTGCGAGTGAAGTCGACATGTTGTTCTCCTTGAACCTTAAAGGGCTTTGCGAAACTGGATGAAGCCGGGGCGCTCGGCGATGCGCTCGTAGAGCTGGATCGCGGTGGCATTGGTTTCGTGGGTCAGCCAGTGCACCTTGCAGCAGCCATCGGCCTTGGCGCTACTGTAGACGAACTCGATCAGTTGCCGGCCGACTCCTGTACCGCGGGTTTGCGGCGCCACAAACAGGTCTTGCAGGTAGCAGGAGCTTTCGATGCTCCAGTTCGAGCGGTGGTAGATAAAATTCACCATGCCTACCGCCTTGCCGTCAGCCCAGGCCAGCGCGGCATGGGCCGGCTCGCTCGGGTCGAGCATGCGCTGCCAGGTGCTGTGGCTGACGGCGTCCGGCAGCTCGGTGTTGTAGAAGCCCAGGTAGGCCTGCCATAACGGCAGCCAGGCGGCGTGGTCGTCGGCGCTGACGCGGCGAATCTCGATCTGACTCATGTTCATTCCTTTGGCATCAAGTGGGCAAGTGCCTGGTCATGCGGGTCGGGGCTGGCAGCCAGCCCTTCACGTACGCCGGCGATATCCGGGGTGCTGCGGTTCTGGCTGAGCTTGCGCTTGCCTTCCAGGCGCTGGATGGGCAGGGCGAAGCCGACGATGGCCTTGAGCATGCCGTCGATGTAATCGCTGGGTGCGTCGGCAAGTTTCCACGGCTGGGCGCGGGCGCTTTCATGGCGCTCGGTCAGGGCGCCCACCAAATGGCGCAGGCGCTCGGTATCGGTGAATACCTCGGCCGTTCCGTAGGCATGCACGGCGATGTAGTTCCAGGTCGGCACAACCTTGCCGTGCTCGGCTTTGCCGGGGTAAAACCCGGGGCTCACGTAAGCGTCGGCGCCAGCAAAGATGACCAGCGCTTCGGCGCCGTCCTGCAGTTCCTGCCACTGCCGATTGGCCCGGGCAAAGTGGCCGTAGAGGGTGCCGTGGGGACCTTCGTCGACCTGCAACAGCAGCGGGAGATGGCTGGCTTGCAGGCCCTGCTCGCCATGGGTGACCAGCAGTGCGAGGCGGCTGCCGCGCATGTGTTGCTGCAGTTCGGGTAAATCGTCGAGGGCAAAGGCACTGGGCGTGTACATGGAAATTTTCCTTGGCGAATGCCAGCATCCTAGGCAGGCTATTGGTCTGTTGTAAGAGCCATTAATGGCTAATTTCATAGGTCCATTGCCCATGACGAACGTGCCGCCTTCCCTGTCGTTCAACCCTGCTGGCATCGAGCTGGATCGACGCCAGGGCTTGAGCCGTCAGCTCTACCAGGCCTTGCGCATGCGCGTACTCGACGGTCGCCTGGCCAGCGGTACACGTTTGCCGGCGAGTCGCGACCTGGCGGCAGCGTTGACGATTTCGCGCAACAGCGTGGTGCGCGCCTACGACCAGTTGTACGCCGAAGGTTTTATCGAGGGGCGGGTCGGCGATGGCACTTACGTCGCACAATTGCCGCCAAACGGGTTGCCGGCAAAAAAACTATCCACAAATTTGTCCACAGGGTTGTCAACAGGCTTACCCACAGGGTTATCCACAAATCAGGCCGAATTACCTGGAATTTTATCCAGTAAAGTTATCCACAGCGCTGCCTTGGCACGGGTGCAAAAGCATCATTTGCCGTCGCCACCGAGTGGTCCGCCGAGGGCTTTTCGGGTCGGCGTGCCAGCGTTCGACCTGTTCCCGTTCGAGGTGTGGGCCAAGCTGAATGCGGCTTTCTGGCGCAAGCCGGACTTGCAGCAACTGTGTTATGGCGCCCCCGAGGGCGACGCACGCTTGCGCGGCTTGATCGCCGCCTATCTGCGCAGTTCGCGGGGCATGCAGTGCAGCGCTGAGCAAATTGTGATCACCAGTGGCGCGCAACAGGGGATTAGCCTTTGTGCACAGTTGCTGGTGGAGCCGGGCGATGGCGTGGCGGTGGAGAATCCGGGTTACCGCGCAGCGGGTCATGCGTTCGCTGTGGCGGGGGCACGTTTGCACGGGGTGGCGGTGGATAGCGAGGGCATCGACTGCGCCGAGCTGGCCAGGTTTACCGATTGCCGCCTGGCCTACGTCACCCCATCACACCAGTACCCCACGGGTGTGGTAATGAGTCTCGCGCGGCGCCTGGAACTGCTGGCCTGGGCTGAGCGTACGCAAGGCTGGATTGTCGAGGATGATTACGATGGCGAGTACCGCTACAGCGGAGCGCCTCTGGCGCCGTTGGCCGCCCTCGATCGCGGTGGCCGGGTATTGTACGTCGGGACTTTCGGCAAAGTGGCATTCCCGGCCCTGCGCCTGGGCTACCTGGTATTGCCGATGGGGCTGGTTGAAGCCTTTTCTCGGCGTCGTGCCGTGGACGTTCGCCATTCTGAGGTCAGTACCCAGGCAGTGATGGCCGAGTTCATGGCGACCGGACATTTTCAGCGGCATATCCGGCGCATGCGCCGTGCGGCGCTGAGCCGGCGCAATACCTTGCTGAGCGGTTGGCCGCCGGATATCCCGGGCGTTGGCGAGTTGCCCGCGATTGCCGCCGGACTGCACATGACCGTGTCTGTCGAGAGCGTGGCGCGTGAGCGTGAACTGATCGAGTTGGCGAGCAGCGTCGACGTCGAGATCAACGGCTTGAGCAGTTATTGGCTACCGACCTGCGCCACCCCGATAGATCAACGTGCTGGGTTGGTGCTGGGGTTTGCTGCAGTACCGGAGACCTCGATCAAGGCGGCGCTGGAACGCTTGCGACCGGTTTGGCGTGGTCGCTGAAGCGGGCGGATTACCAGCCCGCCCGCGGTCGTGCATCAGGGTTGGTCTTGCAGGCTGAAGAACAGCGACGGGTCACTGATACGCCGCAGCACGTAGTCGAGCGGTGCCAGGGTCGTCAGGACTTTGCGACGCTCGGCAGTGAACTGCTTCAACTTCTCGTCGGCGATCTTCAGATGCGCCGCGGTGTACTGCTCCAAAGGAGCGTCCAGCGAGTTGTAGTGAAAATGCACAAGCCATAACGGTTGGTCGTTGTCCGTCATGTCGAGCACCCGGTACTCCTGAAAGTAGTCCTGGCGTTTTTTGGTCCTGATTCGACCTTGTTGGTTGCGCACGACCCTTACCTGCTGGTTGTCCAGCAGCCACTGCAAATAGGCCTGCCGGGGCTGGCGCTCCTTGAGCAGGCTGGCGCGAATACGGATGCCCTGTGTGCGCAAGTGGGCGGCGGCGTCATTGAGCTCTGAGCTCAGGATGCCCACAGGGGGGCGGGTTCCTCCTGCCCTGCTGATGCGCACCAGGGCAAGCTCGACATTGATCGCGGCTTGTTCCAGGCGCCGGGCCTGGTGATCGAACAGATCCTGCATGTCTGCGGGAATACGGTTAGGTTTGAAGGCATCCTTTCGGGTTCGATCAATAAAACCCTGCACTTCTTCATTCAAGGTCAGGGCATTGGCAATGATGTCGAGATCGTCCAGCTCTGACATCGGTGCAGGACCTTTCCGGGTGGGAACCATTGCCTCGAGCAGTGGCTCGCTGGATGGCGAGGGTCTGCTGGGCGCGGGATCCCGTGGTCGGCTCTTGGTGACTTTGCCAGCAGGCCGGGACGAATGCCGTGCCGGTGCGACCGGCACGGCATTCGTCCCGCTCTCGGGCAACAGCGCATTGAGGTGTTCCTGAGCCAGTTGCCGGAACTCGCCGATCAATGTGCCGACCCGTTCAAGCTCGGTCGGCTCAACCTTGTCGGGGTATTCTTCAGGAAGGTCGTCAAGACGCTGGCCGGCATCGACATAAATATCGATCAGCCTGCTCAGGGTGTCGATGCGAACCGCGCGGGTCTCACCGCTATCCGGCGTTCTGATCAAGGCCGTATGCCGGTGGGTGGCGGTGGCGGCCTCGATAATCACCAAGCCCACTGCTTCACGAGCCGGTTCAGCGTTCTGGGTGTCAGTGTTGCGCATGCACAACTCATGAGACATGCCGATTTCGTTGGACTTCAAATCCCACACGGTGAACGCAGGCAGCAGCTTTCGCAAGCTTTGTGAGGTGGTCATGCCGGCGCTGCCAACCGCTTCGATTTTCTCCAGTGCCGTTTGGGAAATGTGCAGGCGGGCGATTATTTCCTGACTCAATGCCAGCGCTTGTCTGACACTCTCAACGTGTAGTTGCAATGAGGCGTTTGAGTCGATGGCCGTGTCCTGAGCCAGCATGTGGGTGAGTGTTGCGTAGGCGTTGCGTTTGAGTACGAGCCATAGAGAGATGTTCTTTTGCAGCTCGATGGTCATGCGCTGCAGATCTTTGAGATAGCCTTCACTTCCGCCGTTGATGCGCCATTGCTCGAGGTTTTTCAGGGCCTGATCGTAGGCATCAATCAGCTTTTCCAGGTGAACGAGGTAGCGCGCTGTCGCCTGTTCGTGTGCTTGCTCGGTGGCGCCTATCATCTCTGCCTGGGCTTTTTTCAACGCGGCATTGTTGGACGCTTCCAGGCGTTTGAAATTCTCCAGTTCGACACCCAGTTGTGTTTTCTGTTGTTCCTTGGCCTTGCGCTGTGCTTTGAGCTGGCTGCGTAGGCTGGTACCGCCAGCACCTGCGCGCAAACGCAAGCGTGTGTCGACGAACCACTGGCCTTGTTGGGTATGGCTCAACAGTGGTCCCGTTCTCGAGGGTGTTTGTGGATCAACGATTTGTATCTGCTCGTCGTCATTTTCCATCACGCAGTACCAGTGTTCGCCGACCTGGGCATAGGTCTTTGTATCCAGGCGATACAGGTGCGCGGTATCGCGCAGAAGGGTTTCCACGGTTGGGGCTGTGATATCGGGTGGCGGTACGCTCAAGGTGCTCAGAAAAACCACCAGCGCCGAGGGCGAGCGATGGGGCACTGAGCCGCTGGCTTCAAGTGAGGAGTAATGGCTGGACGCAAGTTCACCGGTCATGGGCGTGGCAATCAAGGTCACAGTGGGGGGCGCGGGTTTGACCGCCGGCGTGATGCGGGTCTCGGGCAACCTGTCGTGGTCACCCTGCGGCGCCGATGCCGCTCGGGGGCCAGCCTTGCGACGTGTGGCGGCGTGATGTGCCAGGATCATGCCCAGGTTCAGCAGCATATCGGCAGCCGCGCTCCATTGAGCATAGGCATCACCCCGCTGATGGGCGTCCAGCACTTGCTCGATTTCACTGATGCTTTGCCAGATCCAAACCGCAGCCCCCGCCGGGCCGCTGAGAAAATTCGCGGCAACATTGAACAACGCCCAACCGCTGTCACGCAGCAAGGCCCACCGTCGTTGTGCATTGGATAACGACTGGCGGTCGGAGAGTTCGGCCATGGCCAGGGCATGGGTTTTGAACAGGACCTTGAAGATATCGCCGGTCAATTCCTCTGTCGCGAGTTCGACCGGTCCGGTCCAGTCCACGCTTGTCCAGGGCTCGGAGAGCAACTGCGTCGCCAGCCATGGACTGGGCAGGCCGACGGGGAATGTGTACTGGGCGTATTTGAAAGCGATATCTGAGTCAGGCAGCCACGCCAGTACCGAATCCCTCAACTCTCCCGGCTGATGCAGGGCATACAGCAGGTTTTGCGGTGAAGGGAACTGCAGTAGCGGTTGTTCGAACAACGGGCGGTAGAGCAGGCAAGGCCCGCCTGCCGGCTCGCGCGGGGCGATGATGAACATGTTGGCAACGGTGTCGCCTCTGGTTTGCCCGGACTGGATGAACGTCAGTGGGCGAGTGACCACCGGCCGCGGGTGACCGGGGGTGGGTTCGAGCCATTCGCGCACGTACTGGCAACCCAATTCATCAATGCCGCCGATTCGACGAATCTTGCTCTCCAGCGCGATCAGCGGCAGCAGGGCACGCATCTGGTTGAGGTAAAAATGCTGCTGCAAGGGCGCCTGCAGCGGATCATCGATCAGCTTGTCCTTGATCAGTTGGGGGTAGGCCGCACCGACGTCGACCGTGCTCGCCATTTTCGTCAGGTACGCAACGTTCAGCCAGTCAGGGAGCGGCTGTGGCGGCTTGAACCGCAAGCTGGCCTGATACGGTGCGGTGTTTTGCAACGCGTACTCGCCGAGTGTTTCGGTGTGCACGTCGAGCGGATTGGGCAGTGTCAGCCCTCCGGATTCGAAACTGTTGGTGACGGTGATCTCGAGGTTGTCCAGCGGCAACCCGGCGACGGGTTTCTTATCGGCAATGATTGCGTCGCGCAGGCGGTTCTGGGCGTAGGTTGCAAGGGGCAGAATCCGGAACAGCTTTTGGTCAGTCTGTTTGTACAGTTTTCCCAGCGCATTGACGGATTGGCTGTATTGATCCAGATCGGCAACCGAAGCACCGAACAGCCAATCGGGTATTGAGTGATCAAGGCCAATCAGTGCCGTTTGCTCCTGGGCGCTGGCGTGTTCTGCCAGAGGGGTTGAATCGAATTTCTCGTGCGTTCTGGCCGCGAGGCTTTCGTGGTTGATTGCGGTAATGGCATCGAGCTGGCTGGAGATCAGCGCCCAGGCCATATGATCGAAAAAATCACCCTCGGGCTCGAACAGTTGCCACTTCAGGTTTCGTCCGGGTGGTTGTGTCTCGATGCGATCCGGTAACGAAGCCCCCAACTGCTCCAGGGAGTCGAACGTTTCATAACCGTTTTCAACGGTGTACATCATCACCAGATCGCGCTGTTTATAGCGCCCTGTGATCACGCAGGCACCGCTCAGTATCAAATGTCGGGTGTTGCCTTGGGCGTCGACCGAGTCAATATCGATCAGGCACACCTGGAGAGTCGCAAGCGTTGCATCGTGGGCCTGACGCTTGGTTTTGTCCGGATGGCGCGAGACGGCCCGGGCCACCCGGCACTGCTCTTCATCCCAACCTTTGACGTGTTGCACGTCGAGGGTTTTGCGCAAGGCATCGGACAGTTGCAGCCAGTGCGGTGCCTGGTGCCCGGCTTCGTTCCAATACGCCAGTTGGTGCTCGCCGAAGGCAACGAAGAGCAAGGGCGCGTAGTCATTGAGCAACCTGGCAATGGCCTCGATGCCGAGGTCCAGATGCACCACTGGCGAGGCTGGCGGGTTCAATGTGAGGAAGTGTTCGCCTTCGAGATAGTTGGCAGTGGTTGCGCTGAAAAATTGCCGGACCAGTGCCTGGGTCAGTGACTCGAACCGGGTCGGCATGGCCATGAGCGTACCGTCGATGGGCTGCCATTTAGGCGTGCCGATCAGTGTTTGGTCGGGGTCGATATCCCGTTCGGGGTACAGCTCCTCGAGCGCCCGGCGCAGTAGTTGGGCGGCGACCTCATCGACAGTGGGGCCGCGGCTGGTCTGATGCACGACCTGGCTTTTTTCCAACAGGGCGTGGGTATCGGTGTTCTCGGTATGTTCAGTCATCGTCATGGTCCTTTTTGACGTGCGGGGCTTACGCAAAGAACAGCGAGTGCGCCAGTTGCGGGCTGATTTCGCTGCGATAGATGGCGATCATCTGGGCGCTGGTGGCCGTGCGCACGTCAAATGCACCGGCCAGGAATCGCTGGTCGCGCAGTTTCAGATGGGCGGCGGTAAACGCACGGCGCGGCGCGTCCTGGCTGGGGTAGTGGAAGTGTGCGTACCACAGCGTTTTGCCGCCGCGGCGCTCGCGAATTTCATACTCCTGCAAGTAATCCCGGCGCGGGCCTTTGAGCCGGCGTCGATTACCCCCCGACACAATGTCGATTTCATTCTTGCCGAGGAGCCATTCGACACGGGCGGCTGTGGGCGGTTGTTGTTTGATCATTTCGACCCGTATCCGGTAACCCTCGGCGTTCAGTCGATCGCGTGCCTGGTGGAGTTCCGCGATTTCCGAAGCCGGCTCGGCGCTGATCCGGGCCTGCTCCAGACTCTTGGCCGCTTCGTCCAGCAGGTCGGCTTTGTGTTGGAACAGTTCCTCGATTTCTACTGGGATGCGTCCTGGTTTTTTCGCACTCGCTTCGGTTTGCCGAATGAAGTTTTCCACGCCATCAAGGAGTGTCCGGCCTTGGGCAATCTGCGCCTGGAGATCGGGGAGTGGTACGGTCGGGCGACGACGCCTGGGTTGTAACCGCTCAATCCAGACTCCGGGGGTTTTTTCGTGAAAGGTGGCAATCACGTCGCCGGTCATGGGCGCTCTTACGTCCAGCAGTATCGGCTGTCCCGGCGCCGAGGGGCGGACCTCGCCAACGACCGTGCCCCGAAAGCGGGTCTTGATTACCCGTTTGCGCGACACGGGCGCCGGTCTTGATGGACCGGGCCGGGGCTCCAGCGGGAGTTGCTCGCGTAGCAACTGCGCCAGGTAACCCTCGGCGGTCTGCTGGAACTCGCTGACCCGCATTCGTAGATGTTTGAACGGTTGCTCCAGCACCGCGTCCTGGTGGCTGAGGGCGAAGTCTTCGAGCGCCTGGTCGACGGCGGCAAACTGCTCCAGCGTCCCGTTGAGGCCCTCGATACGTTCGCCCGCAACCCAGGCAGCCTCTTCCAGCATCAATTCCTGCGAGGTCTGGATCACCAGGTTGGTGGTGTCGAGCAGCCGTTCGAATGTGTTTCGAACTTCGATCAATGCCGCGCTGGTTGCCTCTTTCAGGCAGACCTCACGCCCCAGCGAGACCTGAAGAGCCTTGAGGTCGTTGAGGCTGTACATAGGCAGTTTTGCCTGATAAGTGCGGGTGACCTCAGCGGCGTTTCGACCCAGCCGACTCAACTCCTGGAAACGAGATTGAGCAAACTCGATTTTGCCGATCACCTCTTCGGTCAGGTCAATCATTTTCCGGTAGGTTGCGCGATCGGCAGCACCCCCTGTGGTTTCTTCCGCCTCAAGCAGCACCAGGGTTTCCCTCAAGGTCTGAGAGAAGCTGGGATTGCGCTGATCAAGCCATGTCTGGTTGAAAAACAGCTGAGTGCCGAGCATCTCGACCATGGCAGTGCGGTAATTGGGCACCGCGTCGAGCAGGTTCAGCGATTTCAGCTGTTCGATTGGAGTGGCGTACTCCTGGGTGCGACGCTCGAGCGTCTCAAGAAACTGCGTTTGCGCCACAAGCAGTGCGTCATCGCTGAGCGATTTCATGGCGTTGTGAGCGTCGGTCAATTCGCTACGTGCCAGTTCGCGTTCGTTATCAAATTCGGCCAGTTGTTTTTTCAGCTCGATGACGCGCTCTCGGTTTTGCTGTTTCAGTGCCTTGCGTCGACTCGACAAACCGCCGCCACGCAGGCGCAAGCGGGTGTCGATGAACCACTCGCCGCGCGTATTGCGAATCAGCGCAGGACCGCTGCGTGCCGGGCTCTGTCGAGTGTCGATAAGCGATACGTCCCCCATGTCCTCGACGGCCACTTCGAACCAGCGCTCACCCACAGGGGCGTAGTACTTGTTTGCGTGATGGTAGAGGCCACGCAGCGCAGCGTTTTCAGCGGTGGACGGGGTGAGTTGCGCGGGGCGGGTGATTGCGAAGCGATCCAGGGTACTGGCCAGGTTCAGGGCGGCGTCGGTCGCAATTGATGCGCGGTGTTGTGCAGGGTGTTCGCCGATCACATCAGGCTGTTGAACAAGGGTCTTGGGGATGACTGGCGGTTTTTCCTGGCGCTCGGTGACTGCGGTTACCGGCGCCTTTTCCGCGATGTTGCGGGCCGTCGGTTTGCGTGTGCTGGCGTGGTGGGCGAGGACCATGGCCAGGGTCAGCAACAGGTCGGTCATGGCTGATTTCTGTTGGGCGCGGTCGCCAGCCTCAGCGGCGTCCAGGGTTTGTTGGACGTCATCCAGCACTTGCCAGATCCAGGCGGCCGTCCCGACGGTTCGGCCAAGAAAGGGCAGCGCCGCGTTAAGGATCAACCAGGCTGCATGCTTGAAGGTGTCCCAACGATTTTGCACGTTGGATACCGATTGTCGTTGCGCCAGCTCGACCAGCGCGTTGACGTTAGCCTTGTACAGCGTGGCCAGGTAATCGCTGGCGAGGACCCGAGAACCCAGGGCAAGCGTGCCGCCCATCTGCAACGGGGTCAGAGGGTCGGCCAGGAGTTGTGAAAGGGTCCAGACCGAAGGCCGGTCACCGGTGAATACGTAGTTGCTGTAGTTGGCGCGCGCCCCGTCCGGCAGCCAGGCAAGCACGGATCGGCGCAATGTCGGGGAATGCTTGATGGCATAAATCAGGTTGGCTGGCGTTGGGTGTTGGCTCAGGGGCCGATCGAGCATGGGTCGGTATAACAGGCATGGTCCCTTATCCATCTGCCGAGGTCCGATCACGAACATATTGGCCACTTCGTCGGTCGAGTTGCCAAGGCGCCAACCGGGTTTGAAAGCCAGTGGGCGAATGACGATCTCCTGACCATCGACCCAGCGATTGGCGTCAAGTACCTGGACCACGGCGGCGACGTAGCGGTAACCCGCTGGTGATGCTGTGACTGAGAATTAAAGGGCGCGTACCCACCGTCCCGATGAGTACCGCCATGTCGAGGGTTTTGAGGTGCTTCGAGACACCGTTGTCCAGGTAATCCAGGTCGATAAGACAGGCACGCGAGCGATAACGGTCGTGCAGCGTGCGAGCACTGTTTTGCGGGTAGGCGAACAGGTTGCGGGCCATCGCACAGAGGTCGTTGCTCCAGTTCGGGTTGGTACCAATGTTCCAGAGCTCGCGCAGGGATTTGGACAATCCTTGCCAGCGCGGGGCCGAGGCGCGGGTGAACTGGTTCCAGTAATCGACCTGCTGCTCTTGAAACGCGACAAACAGCAACGGCACCAGCTCGTTCAGCAACTGCCCGATGGCGTCAATACTGACGGGCAACTGAGCCGGCGTCCGCTCCAGGGGGTACAGGGTGAGGTAGTGCTCGCCATCGAGGTAGACCACCGGCGAACCAGCCACGCCATGGCGTACCAGGGCATCGGTCAGCGATTCGAAACGTCGCGGCCCAGCAACGACGATGTGCTCGTGCAAGGTCCAGGTCGGCGTTACCACCATCGCCAGGCGTGGGTCGATAGACAGTTGCGGGTACAGGGTTTTCAACGCGGGTTGCAGGGCATGGGTGGCGACTTCCCTGATCGAGGGGCCGGCCACCAATTGGCTGAGCAGGGGCTCTTGATCGAGTGGTAGGCCTGGTACAGCAGAAGGGCTGGAAGCTTCAGTCATGGTCACGTCCTTGCGGGGGCGGAAGACACCCAGGGATGTCGGGTGCGCGATCCATTGCAAAGTAGTGACGGGTAGGGCGGCATTGGCGGTAAAAAAATATTGCGGGCAAAAAAAGACCTGCACTAGCGCAGGTCTGGTAACGATGGGAGCGAGGCGGCTATCAGGTGCCTGACTCTTCAAGCACTTTCAAAACCTTCAAGCACGTTCACCGCATTGATGCCGATTTCTTCGACCGCATAACCGCCCTCCATGACGAACAGCGTCGGCACGCCGAGCTGGGCGATGCGTTTGCCCATGGCCAGGTAATCCGGGCTGTCGAGCTTGAATTGCGAGATTGGATCGTCCTTGAAGGTGTCGACACCCAGGGATACGACGACGATGTCGGCACCGTAGCGTTCAATCTCGTTGCAGGCCTGTTCCAGCGCCGCGTTCCAGGTGTCCCAGCCGCTGCCGGCGGCTAATGGATAGTTGAAGTTGAAACCTTCGCCTGCGCCTTCGCCCCGTTCATCTTCGTAGCCAAGAAAGAATGGAAACTCGGCTTCCGGATGGCCGTGGATCGAGGTGAACAGCACGTCGCTGCGCGCGTAGAAAATCGACTGGGTGCCGTTGCCGTGGTGGTAGTCGACGTCGAGGATCGCGACCTTTTGATGGCCCTGGTCGAGGAACGCCTGGGCCGCGATGGCGGCGTTGTTGAGGTAGCAGTAACCGCCCATCAAGTCGCCAGCGGCGTGGTGTCCTGGTGGCCGGCACAGGGCAAAGGCACTATGAGCCCCGGCCTGGATCGCCGCCTGCGCGGTCAGGGCGACCTGTGCAGCGCTGTAGGCTGCTTGCCAGGTGCCGGCGGTGATCGGTGCGCCGCCGTCGAAGCTGTAGTAACCGAGCTGGCCGTGCAGGCTGGTGGGCTTGATTGCGCGCAGGGTCCGGGCGGGCCAGGTGTAGGGCAGCAGATCGCCGTCGGTGTTGAACTCGGTCCAGCGCGCCCAGGCGCCTTTGAAGAAGTCCAGGTAGTCGCGGCTGTGGATGCGTGCGATCGGCTCAAGGCCGAAGTCTTTGGGGGGCTCCACCGGTCCCAGGTTCTGCTGGTGCACCCGTGCCAGCACATGGTCGGCCCGTGATGGCATCTCAAAGCATGGCTTGAGTTGCCCGTCGATCAGTTCGCAACGGCCGTGGTGCAGGTGGTGATCGTCCGAGTAGATGGTCAGCATGTTGTTGTTCTCCGCAGGGCTGATTCGGTTGAACACAGTCTTGCGGCCCGTTGGGTTTCAGAGAACGGCAGGAAAGGCCAAAAGGGGATTGATGCGGCCAAAAAAGATGACCGAAATTCGCCCCCTGGTAGTGACCGATCGCCCTCAGGGCCTGAACTGACTCGGCGCGACGCCGCTCCAGCGCACGAACGCATGGCGGAAGCTGGCGGTTTCGCTGAAGCCCAATGCCTCGGCGATCCGATAGATCGGTAACTGGTCTTCGCAGAGCATTTGCTTGGCCTGCTCGAAGCGCAATTCGTCGAGCAGTTCCTGATAACTGCAGCCCAGGTCCTTGAGGTGCCGGCGCAGGGTGCGCGCCGAGCAATTCATCTGCCCGGCCAGGCCTTCGAGCCCTGGTGCGGCGTTCAATTGTGCGCTGAGCAATTGTCGGATGCGCCCCAGCCATACCTGGCGTCCAGTGAATTCCAGGTTCTGCTTGCGGCAGCGTTCGGCCATGGCCTGGTGGGTGATGACATCGGCCAGCGGCAACGCTTGCTCCAACCAGTGCCTGTCGAAGGCAAAGGCAGTATCGCGTGCGCCAAAATGCAGAGGGCAGTTGAAGTGTTCGGCATAGCTGGCTTCATAGTCGGGTGCTGCATGCTCGAAGCGGGCCCCGCGCAACGGCAACGAATGGCCCAGCAGATCATCACAGATGACTTTCAGCGAGACCAGGCAGAACTCGGCATTGAACATCGCCATCGTCGGGCTTTCGCGGTAATCGGCCGCGATGAACCAGACGCGCTCGCCATCGTCCTCCAGGCTCAGCTCGAAGAGTGTTCCCAGCAGCGCCGGGTAGCGTATCGCCAGGCGCAATGCGTCACCTAAGGTGGCACTGGTGAGCAGGGCGTAACCGAGGATGCCGTAGCAGGAAACGTGCATTCGCCGGCCCAGTTCCAGGCCGATGTCTCGCTTGAGTGCGACGGCATTGGCGCAGACCTGCATCTCCTGGTTGGTGGTGATGCGCGTGTCGGCGCGGTTCAGGTCCGCCGCGCTGATGCCGCTGCCAGCGAGCAGCGCTTCGCTGGACAAGCCTTCGGCCTTGAAGGTGTTGAGCACCAGCGAGACCGCATTCAGGGTGGTGAGGTGGGAGTGGAGCATGGTGGCTTCCAGGCGTGGGCGTGCTGGAAGTGGAGCAAATTATGTGCCCACCGACGAACCTTGCAGGAACTGGCGGCGGGTCAGTTGAGTTCGCCGCAGAGGTCGAGTTCGACCAGCCGTCGCACTTCCGCGGTTTCCAGCCCCGCGCCGAGCAGTCCGTGCAGCTTGCCGAATGCCGCTTCACGGGTCATGCCGCCACCTGAGAGGACGCCCGCGCCACGCAGGCGGCTTCCGGCTTCGTACACATCCAGCTCGACCCCCCCTTCATGGCACTGCGTGATCGCGACCACCACGACACCGTTGTCCCGCGCGCGGCCGAGGCTGGCGAGAAACGCCGGGTTGTCACTGGGTCCGGTGCCGCTGCCGTAGCACTCCAGCACCAGGCCTTGGATACCGCTGTCGAGCAAGCCATCCAGTATCTGGGCACCGATGCCGGGAAACAGTGGGAGTACCGCGACGTTAGCCAGTTGCCTGGGCTGGTTATAGCCCAGCGGCGTCGGTATGCCCCCCGCCTTTTCGCCGCCACCCTGGCGTTCCAGGCGCTTGAACGGGTGCCGGCCGAAGCTGCGCACTTTCGCGCAGCGGGTCGGGTCCAGTAGTTCGCCGTGGAAGTACAGGTGCACGCCGGGTGCCAGCCCTTGGCCCAGGGCGACCAGGGCGCCGCTGAGGTTTTCCCAGGCATCGCTGTCGGTCACGCCGGCCGGCAGCATGGAGCCGGTGAACACCACGCGGGCGCGCAGGCCCAGCAGTTGGAAACTCATGGCCGCTGCGCTGTAGGCCAAGGTGTCGGTACCGTGCAGGATCAGCACGCTGTCACAGCCGTCGGTCTCGACCGCCTCGACCACGGCGTCGCGCAGGCGCTGCCAGTAGGCCGGGGTCATGTTGGCGCTGTCGATCAGCGGCGCCATTTCGCGAAACCGCCACTGCGGCACCACCAGCTCGGGCTGGCTGTGCAGGTAGTCGCGCATCCGTGTTTCAAAGCCGGACGCCGGCGCCAGGCCATGGGCACTGGCTTGCATGCCGATGGTGCCTCCGGTGTAGAGCACCATGACGTGTTGGGCGGCGGGGTAGGTGGACGAGTTCATGGTCATTCTCCGAGAACGATGACGGCGTACGACCGAGCATGACGCCGGTCGTACCTTGTGTCACGTCGGGCGCAGAGGATGCGCCCGGTTTTTTACCGATCAGCGTTGCGCTGCGGTCACGCCTTGCAGTTGCGCCTGGGCCTGGGGCGCGACGGGCGGGTTGGCGGGCCAGGCCTTGAGGTCCAGGTCCAGGTCGGGGAATTTGCTGGAGTCGAACACCGGGGTCTTGATGCCGGCGGCACGCTGGTCATCGTAGTCGCGCAGGATGCGCATGCCGACTTTGAACAGCAGGAACAGCGCGATCAGGTTGACGAACGCGAGCATGGTCATGGTGATGTCGGCGAACGCGAACACCGTGCTGAGGTTCTCGATGGCGCCCCAGAAGATCAGCACCAGCACCAGGGCGCGATAGCCGATCAGGGCCTTGCGGTTGTCGCCGATCAAGTAGCGCAGGTTGCTCTCGCCCAGGTAGTAGTTGTAGAGGATCGAGGTGAACACGAACAACGCCAGTGCCACGGAGATGAACATTCGGCCCCACTCGCCGACGACTGCGGCCAGGGAGTTCTGGGTCAGGGCGATGCCGTCACCTTCGAAGCCCGGGGTGTAGAAGCCCGACAGCAGGATCAGCAGCGCGGTGCAGGTACAGATGATGAAGGTGTCGAGGAACACGCTGAATGCCTGGACCACGCCTTGCGCGACCGGGTGCTCGACCGACGCCACGGCGGCGACGTTGGGCGCACTGCCCAGGCCGGCTTCGTTGGCAAACACCCCGCGTTTCACGCCCATGATGATGGCGCTGCCCACCAGGCCACCGAAGGCCTGGTCCAGGCCGAAGGCGCTTTTGACGATGGTCATCAGCATGCCCGGCACCTGGTCGAACTGCAGCACGATCACGTAGATAGTTACCGCGATGTAGACCAGGGTCTTGACCGGCACCAGCAGGTCGGCGATGGCCGCGATGCGCTTGATCCCGCCGACGAACACCAGGCCCAGCAATACCGCCAGGCCGAGGCCGGTGTAGGTGGTGTCGAGGCCGAAGGCGTTGTTCAGCGAGTGGGTCACGGCGTGGGCTTGCAGGCCGTTGAAGGCGAAGCCGAAGGTGATCAGCAGCAGGAACGCCATGATCATCCCCAGCCAGCGCTTCTGCAGGCCGTGCTGGATGTAATAGGACGGACCACCACGGTATTGCCCTTCAGAGTCGCAGCGCTTGTAGAGCTGGCCGAGGGAGCATTCGAAGAAGCTGCTGGACATGCCGACCAGCGCGGTCACCCACATCCAGAACACCGCGCCTGGGCCGCCAAGGGTTACGGCAATGCCGACGCCCGCGATATTGCCCGCACCGACACGGCCGGCGAGGCTGAGCATCAGGGCCTGGAATGAACTGAGCTGGCCAGCGCTGCTTTTGAGGCTGTCGCGGAACACCGCGAACATGTGGAAGAAGTGACGCAATTGAACGAAACGCGAGCGGATCGTGAAGTAACCACCGAGCCCGACAATGAGCACGATCAGTACTTTCCCTGAGAGGAAGTCGTTAATGACTTCGAGCATGGAGTATTCCTCGCTGTTTTTTGTGTAGGCAGATGCTGGCCAGTCAGACACATTCCGTTACACCCAGCACGACAGGCCAAGCGGAATTTGTCCCGGCTTCATATCGCGGGTTTGTTATTAGTTCGGGTTTCGCATGGGCTGGGGTCTCGCTACCGACGACCGCTCCTGCGAAGAGGGGCGGCACTATACCTATCCATGGCGCACACGTCTGCATCAGGCGATTAAAGGATTCAGCTCCCGCTCCCGCGCTGTGGGTTTTGCAGGCAAAAAAAAGGGCCCGGAGAATGATCTCCAAGCCCTCAAAAGGTGAGAGGTGTCTAGTCCCTCGACCTGGTGAGCGGTGCTACAGCATCAGGCCTTCAGAGGCACCAGACGCGGGGCAATCATGTTTTCCGGGCGCAGGATGTCGGCGAGCATTTCTTCGTCGAGCAAGCCTTCTTCGCGCACCAGTTCCAGTACGCCACGGCCGCTTTCCAGTGCGATGCGGGCGATACGGGTGGCGTTTTCATAGCCGATGTACGGGTTCAGCGCGGTGACCAGGCCGATCGAGTGCTCGACCAGTTCGCGGCAGCGGGCTTCGTTGGCGGTGATGCCGACGATGCAGTGCTCGCGCAGCATGTCCA
>Ga0213827_1000760_pt1 | contig 22106 bp, 18 predicted proteins | sample MC6MC0898MG_FD_180669 | JGI IMG/M metagenome (GOLD analysis project Ga0213827, IMG submission 180669) | Enriched soil aggregate microbial communities from Iowa State University, Ames, United States - MC6-MC0898-MG | ecosystem: Environmental > Terrestrial > Soil > Unclassified | place: USA: Iowa...
TGCTCCGCAGGCCGCCGATGTCGCCTCGGGGCTGAACATCGCCGCGTTCAACGTGGGCATCGCCTTCGGTGCCTCGCTGGGCGGGCTGGTGGTGGACCACCTCGGCCTGATGCACACCCCGTGGCTGGGCGCGCTGGTGGTGATGGGCGCCTTCGGCCTGACCGTGCTGAGTGGCCGCCTGGATCGCCGCGATGGCGTGGCCGACCGGGCCGAAGGCATCGCCGTGGGTGCGCATTGATGGACGGCGTGGCGGACCGATGGTTCGCGTTACGCAACAGCAGCCGACCTACGGTCGGCCCAATTCAACGGCAGCCGACCAGCGGTCGGCCCAGCCAACGGCAGCCGACCAACGGTCGGCTCTACGTCGCTTTACGGTGCGCGGCGTAGCCTGCATCTCACCCCCATGAAGGAGTTTCCATGAGCATTCCCGCATTCGGCCTCGGCACGTTCCGCCTGAAGGGCCAGACCGTCATCGACTCGGTCCGCAACGCATTGGACGTGGGCTACCGCGCCATCGACACCGCGCAGATCTACGACAACGAGGCCGAGGTTGGCCAGGCCATCGCAGACGCCGGCGTGGCCCGCGACGATCTGTTCGTGACCACCAAGGTGTGGATCGCCAACTTCAGCCACGACGCGCTGCTGGACAGCCTGCGCGAGAGCCTGCGCAAGCTGCGCACCGACCACGTCGAGCTGACCCTGATCCACTGGCCCTCGCCCAAGGACGCCGTGCCGATGGCCGAGTACCTGGGCGCGTTGGCGGAAGCGAAGTCGCAGGGCCTGACCCGGCAGATCGGCATCTCCAACTTCACCATCGCCCAGACCCGCCAGGCCATCGACATCCTCGGTGCCGATGCCATCGCCACCAACCAGATCGAGGTGCACCCGTACCTGCAGAACCGCGCGTTGATCGCGTTCCTGAAGGACCAGGGCATCCACGTCACCGCCTACATGAGCCTGGCCTACGGCGAGGTGCTCAAGGACCCGGTGATCCAGGCCATCGCCGACCGCCACCAGGCCACCCCGGCCCAGGTCGCACTGGCCTGGGCGCTGCAGCAGGGCTATGCGGTCATCCCCTCCTCCACCAAGCGCGAGAACCTGGCCAGCAACCTGCTCGCCGCCGACCTGCGCTTGAGCGAGGAGGACATGGCGCAGATCGCCACGCTGGACCGTGGGCAGCGGCTGGCCAACCCGGCGGCGATTGCGCCCGACTGGGATTGAGGCAGGGCACGGCTGGCATTCGCGTCGGCCGTCCGCGCCTGCGGACGGCCTTCCGGGTGCCCCGGCGGTAGCGTCGCGTTTCCGGCGCTGGTCGCACCCTGCAGATCCAACGCGCGGTAGGGGCGGATCCCGATCGACCGCCGACCGCGTGGATCGGCGCGGCGGACGCATGACGTGGGCCGACGCGTCTGGCTCGATTCGGGGTCATGCCATCGCCGCACGTGCGCGTGGATCGGCGGCGGATCGGGACCCGACCCTACCGGGAGTAGCGCGCGCGACGGTCCTGCCCGATCAGGCCTGCAACCACGCGCGCATCGCGGCGCTGACGCCTTCCGGTTTCTCCATCGGCGCCAAATGGCCGCAATCGGGCAGCACCACCAGCGTTGACCCCGGCACGAGCGCGTGCATTTCTTCGCTGATCGCCAGCGGGGTGATGCGGTCGTTGGCGCCACATACGATCAACAGCGGATCACGGTAGCCGGCCAGGACGTCGTGGCCATCGCCACGTTCCAGCGCGCTCTGGCGCAGGAATACCTCGGCACCCAGCCGCGCGGTCATGTCGCGCACGCGCTGCACCAGCACGTCATCATCCAGCCGCGACGCATCGATGTAGCTGCGCATCAGTGTGTCGCCAAACCCATGGAACCTGCCGGGCAGGCGCACGCTGGACTGTTGCGACTGACCTGGGCGGCACGCTCGGGGGAGTCCGCATGGATCGAGGTGTCGATCAACGCCAGCCGCAGCACCCGTTCCGGCGCCGTGCGCAGGATCTGCTGGGCCACGAAGCCGCCGAGCGAAAAGCCTGCCAACGCGAAACGCGGCGGCGCCTGCGCCAGCACGTCGTCGACCACGGCCTGCATCGTCTCGCCCCGGGTCTGGTCGCCCACGGTGCAGTCGGCGATGTCGGACAGGTCGGCGATCTGCGCGCGCCAGAGGTCAGCGTCGTTGAGCAGGCCGGGGAGCAGCAACAGGGGAAGGCGGTCGGTCATGCGCTTATTGTCTCGCCCGCTGGGCAGGGAGGCCATGCCTGGGATGGGCCTATCCGTTCTACGGCAATCGTCCTTCGAGGGTGTTCACGTCTTGAAACAGGCGCCCGAACCGAGGAAGGTATTCACGTCAAAGGTTCGCTGTGCCCTGCCCCTTCGCTCTCCTGAGCTGGATCGCGCGTTCGCTTGGACTTTCCACCCGGATGAACGAGCATGGCGCGGAAGGGATGAACCCGTGATGCGTGGCGGCATTGGCGCACACGCGATATTCAAACCGCCGCTTGGCTCCGGCTGGGAGAAAAGAGCTATGGAATTGCTACTGCTTGTGTTCTTGCCTGCGATGTTGGTGTCCTACCCCATGTACTTCATGGAGCTCAGCGCGTTCAAGCGCGTCCTCAAGGCCGGGAACCCAGAGGCATGGAACCAGGCCCGGCAGCGCTTCAGGCTGAGTGAGTTCGAGGTGGCCTATCGCGTCCTGACAGCGTCCAAGGACGGCTTGTTTCAGGCACTGCGCTTGGCCCGGCGGTGATGAAAGCGAGGCGCATTGCGGTCCGGTGGCTGTATATCGGCATGCGTTGATTCATGGTCGTGCTTTTCATTTTGTTGGCGCAGTTGGTCGAGGGTGAGCAGTAAATCGGCCATGGCACCCCATGGCCAACGTGGCATGCACGCCGATACCCCTTCGGCAGAAGGGTCCGGCAACGACCGGGGCGGGATGACCTTTCAGACAGGGAGCAGCACGATGCACAGGATCGAGCGTCTGCAGTTGCGAGGTTCCACCGGCATGTCCACCGGCACGCTGTTGCTGTGGCTTTGCCTGCTCTGGCCCGGCGTAGCGGCGGCTGCCGAGGACGACTGGGTGCGCGTCGCCGATGCCGCCTTGAAGGCGCATGGCTGGCGGCCTGCCGACCATGCGCGATACGCGGCAACGCGGCTGGATGCCAATGGGGACGGGGTGATGGACGAGGCCTACCTGGTGGAGAGCCGGGACAGGCGACGCACGGCGGTCAGGATCTGCCTGGGCACCCGGCCAGGCGCGACGGCAGCACGGTGCTACATTGCCGCCGCCGAGGAGGGCGATTCGTCCGCGATGGGCGTGGACAGGCGTGCGCCCGGCTGCCACGCGTACACCGGCAATGCACATGACGCTGTCACCGACAGCACCGTCTGCACGCCAAACGCCTCGGTGGAGTACTTCCGGATGGCCAGTGCGGGATCGCTGCTGGTCTATGACCGCAGGACCGATGACTTCCAGCGGTTCTGGTACGCGGACTGACACGGTGTGCCGTCGCCGTGTCCGCTCCGTGGAGAGGCGGGCCGGCTGCGACCCCACGAACAAATGAGGCAGTACCTGACCGGAGCTGACGAATGTCCAGAACGTCCATGATGGCATGCTGCCTTTGCCTGGCCTGCGCACTCTCTGCATGCGGCCCGTCCGATGAGGAACGGCTGGCCGCCCTGCCCGCGCTGACAAGAGCCCATATCCTGGCTGCGAAGGAGCAACCCGACTGCGTGCGCGTCGTGGACGCCTACGTCTTGCGCACCAGGTCCTGGAACGCCAGGACGTACTTCGTCGCTGTATCCCACTCTGTGGCCGCTGGCCGCGGATTTGCCGTGTTGCATGTGGATGAACTTGCAGATCCGCTGTACCTGGGCGAACGCAAGTCGTTCCATGTGGAGCTGGATCCATCCTGCAGCAAGGTGACCGAGGAGCTCCAGTTTCAATAAACGCCGCCGGGTGGCGTGAACCAGGCGCAGGTCACACCGGCGCCTCGGGCACCTCTACCTCCTGCACCGGCAGGGTCACCACCATCACCGTGGAGTCGTCCGGGTCCAGCCTGGTCTTGAAGCCCAGGCTCTGGCACATCGCCAGCATCGTGCTGTTCTCGCGCAGCACCTGGCCTTCGACGATGTTCAGGCCCAGCCACTTGGCGTACTCGATCATGATCGCCATCAGTCGCCAGCCGATGCCGTGGCCCTTCAGGTCCGAGCGGATCAGGATGCCGTACTCGCCGCGGTCGTAGTCGGCATCGGCATGCAGGCGCACCGCGCCGAGCATGTCGCCGCTGCGCGGGTCGATGGCCACCAAGGCGATCGAGCGCGCGTAATCAAGCTGGGTCAGCCGCGCGATGAACTCGTGGCTGAAATGCTTCACCGACTGGAAGAAGCGCAGGCGCAGGTCGTCGTCGGTGACGCGGGCGAAGAACGCGCGGAACAGCGCGTCGTCTTCCGGCCGTACCGGGCGCACGAAGGCCGGCGCACCGTCGGACAGGGTGATGGTGCGCTCCCATTCCTTGGGATACGGGAACACGGCAAAGCGCGGATGGCCGCGGCCCTTGTGCAGTTTGCGCGAGGGCGCGATGGCCACGCGTGCGTCGAGCGCGATCACTCCTTCACGGTCGGCGAGCAGCGGGTTGATGTCCAGGCTGCGGATCTCGGGAATGTCGGCGGCCAGCTGCGCCAGCTTGACCAGGATCAGCGCCACGGCACGCTCGTCGGCCGCCGGCACGTCGCGGTAGGCCTTGAGGATGCGCGAGACGCGGGTGCGGCCGATCAGCTCGTGCGACAGGCGCAGGTCCAGCGGGGGCAGTGCGAGCGCCTTGTCGTCGATCACCTCGACGGCGGTGCCGCCACGGCCGAACACGATCACCGGTCCGAAGGTGGGGTCGTCGGCGATGCCGGCGATCAGTTCGCGCGCCTTGGGGCGCACGATGGTGGGCTGCACCAGCACGCCGTCGATGCGGGCATCGGGGCGCTTTTCGTGGGCGCGCGCGATGATCGAGGTGGCCGCCGCATGCACCGCCTGCAGCGAGCCGAGGTTGAGGCGCACGCCGTCCACGTCGGACTTGTGCGGGATGTCGGCGGAAAACACCTTCACCGCCACGGTGGCGCCCTGCTCCAGCAGCGGCTGGGCCAGCTCCATGGCCTCGCGCGCGTCGCGGGCCTGCATCACCGGCGCCGACGGAATGCCATAGGCGGTGAGCAGCTGGTGGGTGGCGATGGGGTCGAGCCACTGCTGCCCGGCCGCCAGCGCCGCCTCGACCAGCGCGCGCGCCGTCGTGGTGTCGACAACGAAATCTTCGGGCAGGCTGGGCGGTGTTTCCATCAGCGCGGCCTGCGCATCGCGGTAGCGCACCAGATGCTGGAAGCCGCGTACCGCCTCGGCTTCGGTGGGATAGGTGGGCACGCGCGCGGCGTTGAGCGTGGCGGTGGCCCGGTCATCGTTGCCGAGCCAGACCGCGAACACGGGTTTGTCGCGGTGGTGGCGCGGGCGCAGGCCCAGGGTGCGGGTGAGTGCCTGGGCGGCGTCGGCCGATGAGGTGAACGCGGTGGGCACGTTGACCACCAGCACGGCATCGTTTTCGCTGTCGGACATCAGCGCGTCGATGGCCGCGGCATAGCGCTCGCCATCGGCGTCGACGACGATGTCGACCGGGTTGCTGCGCGACCAGCCCTGCGGCAACACGCTGTCCAGCTGCGCCACGGTGGCCGGCGACAACTCGGCCAGGCTGCCGCGCAGGGCCAGCAGCTGGTCCACGGCCAGGCGCCCTACCCCGCCGCCGTTGCTGAGGATGGCCAGCCGGCGGCCGGGGAAGGTACCGAGGCGGCCGAGTGTTTCGGCGGCGGTGAACAGTTCGTCCAGTGCGCCCACGCGCAGCAGGCCGGCGCGGTTGAAGGCGGCGCCGTACACGGCATCGGCGCTGGCCAGTGCCTGCACGTGGGTATCGGCGTCCGGGTTGATGCGGATGTGGCGACCGGACTTGACCACCACCACCGGCTTGGCGCGCGCGGCGGCACGTGCGGCGGACATGAACTTGCGCGCATCGCCGATGTGCTCGACGTAGAGCAGGATCGCGCGGGTGCGGTAATCGGTGGCGAAGTAGTCGAGCAGGTCGCCGAAGTCCACGTCCAGGGTGTCGCCGAGCGAGACGACCGCGGAGAAGCCGACCGAGCGCGCGACGCCCCATTCGACCAGGGCGGCGGCGATGGCGCTGGATTCGGAGATCAGCGCCAGGTCACCGGCCTGCGGGAAGTGCGCCGCGATGCTCGCATTCAAGCGTGCGTGCGGGGCAATGACGCCCAGGCAGTGCGGGCCGAGGATGCGCAGGCCCTTGGCGCGGGCGGCGGTTTCCACCTGTTCGGCAAGCGAGCCGGGGCCCTGGCCGAGGTTGGCGGTGAGGATGATGGCGGCGGCCACGCCGCGCTCGGCGGCGGTGGCCACGACCTGGGGGACGATGCTGGCCGGCGCGGTGATGATGACCAGCTCGGGCACCCAGTCCAGGTCTTTCAGGCGTTTGACCGTGCGGATGCCGTCGATGTCGCTGTAGCGGGGGTTGATCCAGGCCACCTTGCCGGGGAAGCCGGTGCTGCGCAGGTTGCGCATGACGGCGCGGCCGGCGGAGCGTTCGCGCGGGCTGCCGCCGATGACGGCGACCGATTGCGGACGGAAGACGGATTGCAGATGGTAGGTGCTCATGGGCCGCACAGTCGCCGGGTCATGGGATGACACGGTACACGCGTGGAGGGGTGGGTGGGATGATCTGGCGCAGGTGCAGGATCGAGATTCAAGGCAGATCAACGACGCATCCACCGGTAGGTCCTTTCCCCGTGTGGGACAGGGCCGCCCTGCCAGGCCGGGATACGGTTTGAACCTGCGCCGCCGTACGAACCGGGCGCCGTTGTGTCCGGCACGTGGCCGCGCGCTCGTGTGGCTTGGCGGTCCCGCGTCGCGCTGCCGAGCATGGCGCGGCACTACCGTGGGGCATCCATGCCCGGCGGGAATGCCGCCGCGCGCTGACAGCGGCGCCTCCCGGTAGAGCCACGCCATGCGTGGCGGTGGCCCACCGCGCTCGACTACAACAACGTACCGCTGAGAATCATCGCGGCGATGCTGAAATAGATGACCAGGCCGGTCACATCCACCAGGGTGGCCACGAACGGCGCCGAGGCGCTGGCCGGGTCGAAACCGAGGCGCTTGAGGATGAAGGGCAGCATCGAGCCGGACAGCGAGCCGAAGGTGACGATGCCGACCAGCGCCGCGCCGATGGTGAGCGCCAGCAGCTGCCAGTGCTCGCCGTAGTCGTGCAGGCCCAGCAGCTGCCAGGAGACGATGCGGATCATCGCCAGCACGCCGAGGATGGCGCCGAGGGTGAGGCCGGTGGGGACTTCGCGCAGGGCGACTTTCCACCAGTCGCGCAGGCGCAGTTCGCGCAGCGCCAGGCTGCGGATCAACAGCGAGGTGGCCTGCGAGCCGGAGTTGCCGCCCGAGCTCATGATCAGCGGAATGAACAGGGTGAGCACGACGGCGCGCGACAGTTCGTCCTCGTAGTGCTGCATGGCGCTGGCCGTGAGCATCTCGCCCAGGAACAGCACGCTGAGCCAGCCGGCGCGCTTGCGGATCATGCCGAAGAAGCCGATCTGCATGTACGGCTTGTCCAGCGCTTCCATGCCGCCGAACTTGTGCGCGTCTTCGGTGGATTCCTCGATGAGCGCATCGAGGATGTCGTCGACGGTGACGATGCCCAGCACGTGCTGCTGGGCGTCCACCACCGGGATGGCGAGCAGGTCGTGGCGGCGGATCAGCTGGGCCACCTCTTCCTGGTCGAGCTGGGCATCCACGGTGACCGGCGGGTTGACCTGGGCCACCTCGAGGATGGGCTCGTCGGGCAGGCCGGTGATCAACCGGCGCATGGTCACCACCTGCACCAAAGTGCGGGTGTGCGGGTCGAGCACGTAGATGGCGTAGACGGTTTCGCGGGTGCGTTCGACCTCGCGGATGTGCTGCAGGGTGCGGCCCACGGTCCAGTCGGCGGGGACGCTGACGAACTCGGTGGTCATCAGCGCGCCGGCGGTGTGCGCGGGGTAGCTGAGCAGCTGCTGTATCGACTGCCGCGCCTCCGGGCTGAGCAGCGGGATCAACCGCGCGCGTTCCTCTTCGTCCAGTTCATGGACGATGTCGGTGGCACGGTCGTCGGCCATCAGCCCGAGCAGGGCGGCGGCGCGGGCCACCGGCAGCAGGCCGACCAGCTCGCCGCTGCGGTTGAGCTCGGGCTGTTCGAGCATCTTGACCGCGCGCGGCAACGGCAGCGCGGCCAGGGTGTCGGCGGCGTGCGACAGCTCCAGGGTATTGAGGAATTCCACCGCGTCGGCGGTGTTGTAGTGGTCAAGCGGTGCGCTCAACGCGGCGGCATCGGCCACCGGGCGCAGCAGGTCTTTCTGGTTCATCGGGTTCGCCTGTGGGGATCGCCGTGCGCGACGCCAGCGTTGGCGAACCGTCCCTCGTCAGGCGGTGGCCATCACTGGCGTCGAGCAAGGTCGACTTCTACTGTCGCTGGACATGGGTTTGGGGACTCCGCAAGGGGTGTACTGCCGGACACGCCGGCAGCGGCGGGCAGTCTGGACCCGGGCGCGGGACCGGTCAACCCGGGCGCGGTTGCCGCGTTGGGCTGCGATTGACGTTGGCAGAACGCGTGCGCCGCATAATGGGCGGACATTTCCATGAGCTGGGCCTTCCATGCATAGCGGCGCCCTCGAACTGGCCCTGGTCCTGCTGCTGGCCGCGGTGATCGCCGTGCCGGTGTTCAAGAAGCTGGGCTTCGGCGCGGTGCTGGGCTACCTGGCCGCCGGGGTGGTGTTGGGGCCGGATGGGCTGGGCTTCGTGCAGGACGCCGACCGCATCCTCGGCGCGGCCGAGATCGGCGTGGTGATGCTGTTGTTCGTGATCGGGCTGGAACTGTCGCCGGCACGCCTGAAGGTGATGCGGCGCTCGGTGTTCGGGGCGGGCGCGCTGCAGGTGGCGCTGAGCGCGATCGTGCTGGGCAGCCTGTTGCTGCTGGACCACTTCCAGTGGAAGAGCGCGTTGATCGTGGGCCTGGCCCTGGCGCTGTCGTCCACCGCGGTGGGGCTGCAGCTGCTGTCCGAGCACAAGGCGATCAACAGCGACTACGGGCGCCTGGGCTTTGCCATCCTGCTGTTCCAGGACCTGATCGCCATTCCGTTGCTGGCCGCGATTCCACTGCTGGGCGGGGCCAGGAACGACACCCTGCAATGGAGCGATGTGGCCGTGGCGCTGGGCGCGCTGGCCGTGGTGATCCTGTGCGGGCGCCCGGTGCTACGCCGTTTGTTCAACATCATCGCGCGTACCCGCAGCCCCGAAGTGTTCACCGCGATGGCGCTGCTGGTGGTGCTGGGCACGGCGTGGTTCATGCAGGAGGCCGGGCTGAGCCCCAGCCTGGGGGCGTTCCTGGCCGGCGTGCTGCTCTCCGATTCGGAGTTCCGGCACGAGCTGGAATCGCAGATCGAACCGTTCAAGGGGTTGCTGCTGGGCCTGTTCTTCATCGCGGTGGGGATGGGCATCGACCTGGACCGGATCATCGCCGAGCCGGCGATGATCGCCGCCGGGGTGGCCATCCTGCTGGTGGTGAAGTTCGGACTGCTGTTCGGGATCGGCAAGCTGGCCAAGCTGCGCACCCGGCATGCGGTGATGCTGGGCAGCGTGCTGTGGCTGGGCGGCGAATTCGCCTTCGTGGTGTTCAACGAGGCGCAGCGCGCCCAGTTGCTGGGCAGTGCCAACCATGACCGGCTGGTGGCGATCGTGGGCCTGTCGATGGCGATCACGCCGCTGCTGATGATCGCCCTGCTACGGCTGCTGGGCCGCGAGGATGCACCCAAGGCCAGTGCCCAGCCGGCCGACACGGTCGACACCGGCGGCATCCAGCCGCAGGTGATGATCGCCGGCATGGGCCGCTTCGGGCAGGTGGTGGCACGGCTGCTGACCGCGCAGAAGATTCCGTTCGTGGCGCTGGAGTCCAACCCGGACACGGTCTCGGACCTGCGCCGCTTCGGCAACAAGCTCTACTACGGCGACCCGACCCGGCCGGAGATGCTGCGTGCGGCCGGCGGCGAACAGATCCGCGTGTACGTGGTGACCCTGGACGACCCGGACGCCAACATGCGCGCCACCCGGTTGATCCGGCGCATGTACCCGGATGCGGTGGTGCTGGTGCGCGCGCGCAACCGCCAGCACGCCTGGCGCCTGATGGACATGTCCGCCGAACCGTTCCGCGAGGTGTTCGGCACCAGCCTGGAGCTGAGCGAACGCATGCTGATCGCGCTCGGCATTCCCGCCGACACCGCGCGCAGCCACGTGCAGCGTTTCCGCGAGCACGACGAGAAGCTGCTGCGCGACCAGTACCTGGTGTATGACGACGAGGCGGCGGTGATCCAGACCTCGCGCGATGCCAGGGCGGACCTGATGCATCTGTTCGAGGCGGATGCGGAGCGGGATGGGAAGCCAGACGCATCCGACCGCGGCGGCTGACCTCCCACCTCCTTTCGCCGGCAACCGCGCGCCGCCAGAGGCCGGGGCGGAACCCTCGCCGCCGCCGGGAATGGCCCGGGGCGGGCGGCCGCCGACCAACGGTCGGCGCTACGTCGGGGTGGGATGGGATCAGCCGTTGTCGCGCAGGAAGCGGGCCATCGAGGACACGCCCGGCACGCGCGGTTCGAACTCACCGGCGACGTCGATGAAGCCACGCATCACCGCGATTTCGCGCGGGCTGCGGTTGAGCGCGTCGCGTACGTCCGGGTCGGCGCCGGCGCGCAGCAGGCGCTGCACCAGCAGCGGCAAGCCGTGCAGGGCGGCGAGGTGGAGCGGGCCGAAGCCGCGCGGATCGCGCACCTCCAGCGAGACATCCTCGTCCAGCAGGCGCTCGACGGCGGCCAGCACCACCTGCTCGTCGCAGGCGGTGCCCGGTTCGGCGCGGGCGCCCAGCAGCAACAGCAGTGGCGTGACCGAGCCGGCGGCAGCCTGGTCCGGTTCGGCGCCGGCCAGCAACAGGGTGTCGAGCAGGGCCAACAGGCGCGAGCGATCGCGGGCGCTGAAGCCGTAGAGCGCGGCGCAGTGCAGCGGGCCCAGTTGCTGCGCGTCGCCGGCATGCACGTTGGCACCCGCGGTGAGCAGCCGCGCGACGATATCGGGCAGGCCCAGCGCCGAGGCCAGCATCAGCACGGTCACGCCGCCAGGCAGGCGGTATTCGAGTTCGGCACCGGCATCGAGCAGGGCCGAGACGATGTCGATCTGGCGCATGCTGACCGCCGCCGACAGCGGCGTGGCGCCACTGGCCGCGGCGTGCTGCGGGTTGGCGCCACGCGCCAGCAGCAGGTCGACCACGGCCAGGTGGCCACCGCCGGCGGCGCGCAGCAGCGCGGTGCAGCCCTGCGCGTCGACCACGTCCACGGCAAAGCCCAGGTCGATCAGGCGACGGACCGCGTCGGCGTCGCCGGACATCGCCGCCGCCGGCAGGTCGCCGTCGCGCAGGGCGCGGCGCGGCAACGGCCACACCCGCCAGTCCAGCCAGTCGGCCAGGTCGCGACGACCGATCGACAGCGCCACGCCCAGCGGGGTCTGGCCGTCGGCGGCGCGTGCTTCCGGCGAGGCGCCCTGCTGCACCAGCAGCTTCAGCGAGCCTTCGCGGGCCAGTGCGGTGGCCAGGTGCAGCGCGGTCATCCCATGGCTGTCGCGCGCTTCGCGGTCCACCCCGAGCAGCAGCAATGCCTGCTGCAGGCGCAGCCAGCCCAGCCGCACCGCCAGCGACAACGGTGGATCACCGGCCGGCGACGGCGCGAAGGGGTCGGCGCCACGTTCCAGCAGTTCCAGAGCGAGCTGTTCCAGCCCGCGCGAGGCGTGGTCGTGCTGCGCGCAGGCGCTGAGCAGGCGGGCAAGGCCGCCGCGGCCGGCCGGGGACAAGCCACGTCGCAACAGGACCTGCAACGCAGGCACGGCATCGATGCCGCGTGCCAGCAGCGCGAACATCGGTGTGTCCCCGCAGGCATCGAGTACTTCCGGGGCGGCACCGTTGGCAAGCAGCCAATCGACCGCCTGCGGGTCCAGCGCCAGTTCGGCGTCGTGCAACAAGGCGCCCAGTTCCTGCGGATCGCACAGCCGCGCCAGTGCGGCCATGCCGTCGAAGTTGCCGAAGCCCAAGGCTTCGCGCAGCAGGTCCAATGGCGGGCGGTCGGGCAGCGAGGGGGTGGCCGGGTCGGCGTCGGCATCGACCGCGGCAAGCCCGTCGGTGACCGAGGCCGGCAGCGGGTAGCTGCGGTCCAGCAGCGAGACGATGGCCCAGCGACCGGCGCTGGCGGCGATGTCCACGGCGCGGCGGCCCTGCGGGTCGACGGCGTCGGCGGCGATGCCCAGTTCCAGCAGGCGGCGCACCAGCAACGGGGAGACGTTATCGGCCATGCACGCCAGCAGGACCGCATTGCGCCCTTCCACGTCGACCGCGTTGAGGTCGGGATGGTGCGGCAGCAGGTGTTCGATCACCGCGGCGCGACCGCCGCGGGCAGCCTCCAGCCACGGCGTGCGCGACAGCGCATCGCGCGACTCGAGGTTGGCACCGGCCCCCAGCAGCACGTCGATGATGTCGACATGGCCGGCCAGGGCGGCTTCATGCAGGGCGCTGCGGCGCTGGCGGTCGCGCGCGTCGGCGCGGGCCTTGTGCTTGAGCAGCAACTGCACGCCGGCCGGATCATCCTCTTCGGTGCCGGCAGCCGCCAGCAGCACGGGGGTGCCATCGGCCGGCTCGGTCTTGGCGCCGCGCTCGAGCAGGAACCGCGCAAGCCGCCAGTTGCCGACCTGGCAGGCCACCGCCAGCGGTGACCAGCCGTCGTTGTTGAGCGCGTCCACTTCGGCGGCGGCGTCGCGCAGCAGCGCGGCCACGCCCGGGTCCGAACTGCGCGCGGCGTGGTGCAGGGGCGTATTGCCCTCGCTGTCGACCGCGCGCGAATCGGCGCCGTTGGCCAGCAGGGTCATCACCGCTTCGGGGCGGCCGTGCCAACTGTCGCGGGTGGCGGCCAGCAAGGGGGTCATGCCACGGTGCGGGGCATTGATGTTGACCCCGCGCGCGATCAACTCGCGCAGCAGGCGCAGGTCCGGCAGCACCGCGGCCAGCACCGGCAGGTTGCGCTGATCGCGCCAGGCCGGGTCGGGCAACCCCTGCGGATCGGCACCGGCGGCAAGCAGTTGCAGGGCACGGTCGACGCGACCGCTGCGCGCGGCGTCATACAGGGCGGGCAGGTGTTCGTGCTGGCCGAGCGGTTCCAGCGGCTGCGGTTCGGCGGCGTGGCCGGCGAACGCATCAAGGCGGTCGTCGTCCATGTCGACCGCGGCGCGGGCGGCCAGGCTGGCGGCCGGCGCGATCTTCTGCAGCGCCAGATGGGCCAGCGGCGAAAGCACCACGACGGCGGCGGTGAGCGGCCAGCGCAGCGCGTCGGACACCAGGCCGGGCCAGGCCGGCAGCACTACCAGCGCGCACACCAGCACCACCAGCGCGGCCACGGCCAGGCCGCGCCACGCGCTGAGGTCGCGGCCGGACAGGGCCTGCCAATGGCTGTTGAGGCTGCCAGCGGTGCGTTCGACTTCATTCCACAACGGCCAGGTGCGCCAGACCCCGAGCAGGGCGGCGCTGACCGCCACGCTGAGCCCGAGCACGGCGGCCAGGCTGCCGCTGTCGTGCAGGGCGCTGAGCGGCCAGGCCACCAGCGCGGCGAGCAACACGGGGCCGGCCAACCAGGGGATCAGCAGCGCGGGCAGGTCCTGGCGCAGCACCTTGGCCGGCGGCTGCACCGGGCGGGTGCGACGCCACCAGGAAATGCCCAGGGCGAAGGCCGGTTGCGCCAGCGCGACGCCGAGTGCGGCAGGCACGCCACCGAGCGCGGCCGCCAGGGCCAGCAGGACGCCGGCGGCGAACGCGCTGGCCAGGGCGCGGCTGCGCAGGGTGTCAGTCATCGCGGCGACGCGGGACCCGGACCGGGGCGACCGGCGGCGGGGGCATCTGCAGGTGGAATCCGCGCTCGGCCAGGTTGGCGCGCACTTGCGCGACGTCGGCCAGGGCCAGGCGACGGTCGGGGGTCAGGGCAACTTCCAGCACGAATGCGAACGGCGCCAGCGTGGCCTGCAACGCTTCTGGAACAGCGTTGAAGTCATCGCGGACGGCGAGGTAGACGTAGGTGTCCTGCTTGCGTTGGCTTTTGTAGACGTAGGCTTGCATTGCCCGCGGGGCGTGGCCCTGGGAAGTGATGGCGATGATTGTGTCGGAAACCACGCGGGGGGGAAAGCCGCGATCGCGTCCAGACGCCGGTTTACCGGCGCGCGGCAGATTCAGGTTCATCAATGTCGCGATGGCGTTCAGGTGGCGCGGGCAGGTCTGGCCACGATCGTCCGGCGCCAGGGCCGCAACGGTATTTGTCTTACGGCGGGCCGGGCCGGTCCGCGAGCGGATTCACAGCGTGCCCGGTAACCACCCACGCCTGCCCTGCCAGCGACACCCGCAGGGCAACCGGTGCTCGATGGCCACCGCTCGCGAAGAGCGGTGGCCGACAGGACTTACTTGACCTTGGCGTAGGTGCCCTTCAGGGCGACGCCGGCCATGATCGTGCCGGCGTAGCACTCGTAGTTGGTCGCGCTCTTGAACTCGTTCTTCTTGTAGTAGCTGACGATATCCACCACCGCATTGGCGTTGCGCGACTTGGCGCCGTCCTGCAGCGCGCGCAGCGCCGACAGCGCCACCCAGCGGCAGGCTTCCTCGTCGCTCTTGTTGGCGGCGTTGGTCTTCTTGTTGGTCACGTCCTCGCCGAGGCGCTGCTGGACGTTGACCTTTTCGCCGGCCAGGTAGAAACGCACGCTGCCGTCGATACCGGCATCACGGGCGGCCTGGGAGCTGACCAGTTCACGCAGCGACTGTTCCACGCGGGTGTCACGGGCCTGGGCGGTGCTGGCGACGGCGAGCAGCGCGGTGGCGGCAATCAGGGCAAAACGACGCATTCAACTTTCTCCTTGTTGGTGGGGTGCTGGGTGCTGCGTTGGAAACCGGCCCGCGCGGGGGCCGGGTACATCAGTCTTGCCAGCGACGGAAGATCAACGAGGTGTTGATCCCGCCAAAGGCGAAGTTGTTGCTCATGACGTAGTCGGTCTGCAGTGCGCGGCCCTCGCCCTGGATGAAATCCAGCGCCCCGCAGCGCGGGTCGACCGTGTGCAGGTTCAGGGTCGGTGCGAACCAGCCTTCGCGCATCATTTCGATGGTGAGCCAGGCCTCGAACGCGCCGCACGCGCCGAGCATGTGACCGACGTAGCTCTTCAAGGAACTGATCGGCATGCCCGGCCCGAACACCTGCGCGGTGGCCTGGGTCTCGGCGATGTCCCCATGCTCGGTGGCGGTGCCGTGGGCGTTGACGTAGCCGATCCGGGACGGTTCCAGGCCGGCATCTTCCAGCGCCAGGCGCATGGCCTGGGCCATGGTGTCGGCGGTGGGCTGGGTGACATGCTGGCCGTCGCTGTTGGTGCCGTAGCCGACCACCTCGGCCAGGATCGTGGCCCCGCGCGCCTGCGCATGTTCCAGTTCCTCCAGGATCAGCGTGCCGGCGCCCTCGCCCAGGACCAGTCCATCGCGGTTGGCATCGAACGGGCTGGGCGTGGTCTGCGGCGCATCGTTGCGCACGCTGGTGGCAAACAACGTGTCGAACACCGCCGCAGCCGTGGCATCGAGCTGCTCGGCGCCGCCGGTGACCATCACCTGTTGCTTGCCGCTGCGGATCGCCTCGTAGCCGGCGCCCACGCCCTGGCTGCCGGAGGTGCAGGCGCTGGAGGTGGTGTAAACGCGCCCGGACAGGCCGAAGAACACCCCGATGTTGACCGGCGAGGTGTGGCTCATCATTTTCAGGTAGGTGGTGGCGCTGATGCCTTCGGTGGTGTGCTCGTGGAGCATGCGACCGAACTCGGCGGTGGCCTCGTGGCTGCCCGACGACGACCCGTAGGCAACCCCGGCCATGCCGCTGCGCAGCACCGGATGGCCGAGCAGGCCGGCCGCCTCCAGCGCCAGCTCGGTGGCGCGCACCGACATCACCGCCACCTTGCCCATGCTGCGGGTGGTCTTGCGGTTGTAGTGCGGCGGCAGCGCGTAGTCCTGCACCGGCGCGGCCAGGCGCGTGTTGAGGCCGTCGAAGACTTCCCACTCGGGGATGTAACGCACCGCGTTGACGCGCGCGTGCAGGCGTTCGCGGATGCTCGGCCAGTCATGGCCCAGCGGGCTCAGCGCGGCCGCACCGGTGACCACGACGCGACGTTCGGTTCTGCTCATCAGACCATGCCTCCGTTGACCGAGATCACCTGGCGGGTGATGTAGCCGGCCGACTCGGACAGCAGGAAGGACACCGCGTGGGCGACCTCGTCCGGCTGGCCCATGCGACCGGCGGGAATCAGTTTGAGCGCGTGGTCGAGCACCTCCTGGTTGACCATCTCGGTCTCGATCAGGCCCGGGGCCACGCAGTTGACGGTGATCGCGCGGCTGGCCAGTTCCAGCGCCAGCGCCTTGGTGGCGCCGATGATGCCGGCCTTGGCCGCGCTGTAGTTGGTCTGGCCGCGGTTGCCGACCAGCCCCGACACCGAGGACAGGGTGACGATGCGGCCGGGCTTGCGCCGCCGCACCATCGGCATCACCAGCGGGTGCAGCACGTTGTAGAAGCTGTCCAGGTTGGTATGCACCACCGCGTCCCAGTCTTCGGCGGGCATCGCCGGGAAGGCGCCGTCGCGGGCGATGCCGGCATTGCAGACCACCCCGTAATAAGCGCCGTGCGCCTCCACGTCGGCCTCCAGCGCGGCGCGCGCGGCCTCGCGATCGGCCACGTCGAACATCAGCACGCGGGCCTGCCGCCCCAGCGCCTGGATCTGGGCGACCACCTCCTGTGCCTCCTCGATGCGGCTGCGGCAATGCACCACCACGTCGAAGCCATCACGCGCGATCCGCAGCGCGATGGCGCGGCCGATGCCGCGGCTGGCGCCGGTCACCAGCACCGTCAGATTCCCTGTCATGCCTCTCCACTCTCCAGATAGGCCATCGCATCGCGTGGTTCGAACACGGAAACGTTGGCGACCGCCAATTCGGTAGCGCCTGCCAGGATCCGGCAGGCGAACATGCCCAGGCCATTTTCGCCCATCAGCTCGCACTGTGCCTCTACCCGCAGGCAGGTACCGGCGGCGAAATACGGCTGGTGCGCGGTGTAGCGGCGGGTGCCCAGCAGGAAGCCGATCGACGGCTCCCGCCCGGCCTGGCGCGCCTTGCACCCGGCCCAGGCGGCGATCGCCTGGGCCATGTATTCCACCCCGACCCAGGCCGGGACGCCCTCGGGCGTGGTGAACAGCCCTTGCGCGGGCACGTCCACTTCGACCACGATCGATTCCGGCTGCCAGTCCAGCAGCCGGTCGATCAGGCGCATGCTGTCGCGATGCGGCAGCACGTCATCTATGTCATGCGGCAGCTGCATGCTCACTCCCGGGACAGGGCCAGCACGGCATTGCTGCCGCCGAAGGCGAACGAATGGCTGAGGACGTGCTGCGGCGGGTGCGCCGCGCGCGTGCCCGGCGCGACCAGGGCCAATGCCGGCAATGCGGCATCGCCCTGCCCGTCCCACCAGTGCGTGGGCAGCTGCTGGTCGGGGTTGTCGGCCAGCACCATCCAGCACAGCGCGGCTTCGATCGCCCCCGACGCGCCCAGCGTGTGCCCGGTCAGTGGCTTGGTCGAGCTGGCCGGCACCGCGGTGCCCAGCACCGCCGCAACCGCCTGGCTTTCCATGGCGTCGTTGTGGCCGGTGGCGGTGCCGTGCAGGTTCACGTAATCCACCTGCGCGGCCGCCAGCCCGGCGCGGTCCAGCGCCTGCTGCATGGCGTCGATCGCACCGCGCGCCTGCGGGTCCGGCGCGGACATATGGTGGGCGTCGGACGACTCGCCCCATCCGGACAGCCGCACCGGGCCGGGCATGGTGGTCATCAGGAACAGCGCGGCACCTTCGCCGATGTTGATGCCGTTGCGGTTGGCCGAGAATGGATTGCAGCGCGCCGCCGAAACCGACTCCAACGCGCTGAACCCGGCCACGGTGAAGCGGCACAGCGAATCGGCGCCGCCGGCCACGACGGCATCGACCAGGCCGGCGCGCAGCAGGCGGGCGGCCGTCATCAACGCCTTGGCGCTGGAGGAACAGGCGGTGGAGATCGTCCACGCCGGGCCGTTGCTGCCGATACGCTCGCGCACGAAGCGCGCGGAGGTGCCCATTTCCTGCTGCGCGTAATCGAAATCAACCGGCCACTGGCCCGTGTCGCGATGCTGGCGCAGCGCGTTCTCCGATTCGCCGATGCCCGAGGTGCTGGTCCCGATGATGACCGCGACGCGGTCGGCGCCGTGCCGCGCGATCGCCGCATCCACCGCCGGGCGGATCTGTACCAGTGCCGCCTCCAGCAGCGCGTTGTTGCGCCCGCGCAAGGCCACCGGCAACGCGGACAGGTCCGGCAGCGGGGTGCCCACCTCGCCCAGCGCCAGGCGGCGGCCAGCGATCAGCTGGTCGTTGTCGCGCAGGCCGCCGGGCTGCCCGGCGAACAGGCCGTCGCGCACCTGCACGCGGTCACCGCCGAGCGCGCAGACCACGCCCAGGTCATTCAGATAGATCGCGCTGCTGCTACTGCTCACGGCGGTGCCTGTTCCATGTCCAACGATTCGATCACCAGTTCATAGCCCTCGGCCAGGTTGCGCAGGCGCACCCGGCCATCGGGCAGCGGCTCCAGCAGGAGCCAGGCCTTGCCGTCCTGCTCGAGGCGGCGCTGCCCGCCCGTCTCGACCAGGGTCCACCCGGCGGGCAGCGCGGCGCGGATCGCCGCCACGGGCCACAGCGCGAACTGCAGGTCATCCAGCACGCGCTCGCCGCGCACCTGCGGCGGCAGCCAGGGCGCGCGCGTCTGCTGCAGGGTGGCGCCGTCCCAGACCATGCGCACGCCGGTCTGGCCCATGGCCTGCACCGCCAGCCGCACCTCGCTGCCGTCGGCTTCGAGCAACGCATCCAGCTCGCGCTCGTGGCTGCCGAAGCGGAACTGCAGGCGCTGCTGCAGCTGCAACGGCTGCGGCAGCGCCGACGGCGGCAACCGCAGGGTCGGCAGCTGCACCAGGGGCGCGGGCATGCGCGTGCTGGCACAGGCGGCCAGCAGCAGGCACAGCAGCAGGGAGACGATCAGACGGTGCACAGTTCCTCCAGCACCCGCAGGCGGCGACCGGTCGCATCGGCCACGTACGGATTATTGGTGTCCCACGCATAGCCGGCCAGGATCGAGGAGATCATGCGGCGCACGTCGGGCTGCTGGGCGGGGTGGTAGATGATTTTCTGGAAGCCACCGGCATACCAGGCCTCGACGAAGCGGCGGAAGGTCTTCACCCCGGCGCGCAGCGGAATGGAGAAGTCCTGCTCCCAATCCACGGTTTCGCCGGCGTGTTCGCGCGCCAGGCACTCGCTGGCCAGCTGCGCCGACTTGAAGGCGATGGTGACGCCGGAGGAGAACACCGGGTCGAGGAACTCGCCGGCGTTGCCGAGCAGCGCGTAGCCCTCGCCCCACAGCGAGCTGACGTTGGCCGAGTAGCCGGTGATGGTGCGCACCGGCAGCACGGCCCACTCGGCGTTCTTGAGCAGGCGGGTCAGGTTGGGATCCTCGCCGACGATGGCCTGCAGCTTCTCCAGGTCGCTGCCCGGGTATTTCTCGAAGAAACTCGGCTCGGCGACCACGCCCAGCGAGCAGCAGCCGTTGGAGAACGGGATCGTCCAGTACCACACGTCCACGTGTTCGGGATGGGTGGTGATCAGGATCTTGTTGCGGTCGAAACCGGCGCCGGCCGGGATGTGGTCGCGCACGTGGCAGAAGATCGCCCCACGCACCGGGAAGTTGGACGGCGATTCCAGGTCCAACAGTCGCGGCAGCAGGCGTGCAAAGCCGCTGGCATCCAGGATGAAGCCGGCCTCGATGGTGTACTCGCTGCCATCGGGGCGGCGCACCTGCACCCGTGCGGGGCGGCCCGGCTGCACCGACAGCACTTCGTCGCCGAAGCGCAGGGTGGTGCCCATGCGCTCGGCACCGCGCGCCAGCACGTCGTCGAAGTCGGCGCGCTGCACCTGGTAGGTGGTGCCCCAGCCCGGCGAGAACTTGTCGCGGAAGTCGAACTCGGTGCTGGCCTCGCCACGCACGAAGGCCGCGCCGTTCTTGTACTGGAACCCGGCCTGGACCACGTCCTGCAGCAGCCCGGCCGCTTCGATGTACTCCATGCTCTGCGGCAGCAGGCTCTCACCAATGGAGAACCGCGGGAACTGCTGGCGCTCCAGCATCAGCACCTGGCGGCCCTGCTTGCGCAGCATCGCCGCGGCGACCGAGCCGGCAGGGCCGGCGCCGATCACCAGGATTTCCGTGCGTTCGACTTGCGGGTTCATCGATACATCCTTGATCAGAAAACGTGGGAGAGAAAAAGGCGGACGCGTCGCTCAGTGCGGTGCGTCGTGCGGCGGTGGGCGGAACAACGGCGAGATGATCCAGACCAGGCCGATGCCGAACAACAGGGTCAGGCCGAAGGCGCGCAGCGCCGGCGTGGCCGACAGGCCGAGCAGGCCAAACGACAGCCAGGTGCTGGCCGCACCCACGCACACCGCCAGCCATGCGCTGGCATCGCCGCGGTGCTCGATCAGGAAGATGCCGTAGTCGATGCCCATGCCCAGCAGCAGCATCAGCGCCAGCACGTTGAACAACTGCAGCGGCTGGCCGAACAGGCCGAGCAGGGCCAGGGTGAGGGCGCCGGCCACCAGGGTCGGGGCGAACACGCGCCAGGCCTGCGCGCGGTAGCGCCAGTACAGCACCGCGAACACCAGCACGATGCCAACCAGCAGCAGCCCGCTCATCAGCTTGCGGTAATGCTTGAGCAGCTTGGAGAAGTCGGCGGTGCGATCGACCCAGCGCACGCCCGGGATGCCCTGGGCCTGCGCTTCAAGCAGGGTCAGGGCATCGGCACGCGACAGGTCATCGACCATCACCACCGACGCCAGGCCGCCGCCCACCTTGCCCAGCCACAGGTGCCGGAACGGCATCGCCGCCGGCGAGGCCAGGAACGCATCGGCGTCCAGGTCGCTGGCCGCGTAGTCCGGGCGTGCCAGCGGTTCGCCGACCGCCTCGCCCACCCTGCCGAGCACCTGCGGTTCGACCCGGGCGGTAAGCGCGGCATCGGCGTGCTGGCGCTGGCGGGAGGGCAACCAGTCGCTGATCGCGCGATAGCCGCCGATCTGCTTTTTGGCGGACAGCACGCGCAGCCGTTCGATCAGCGCCTCTTCGCGCTGCAGTACCTGCTCGGCGTCATCGCCCTGCACCAGGTAGAACTGCGCGGGGCTGGGCATGCCCAGCATCTGGCTGATGCGGATCTGCTGGTCGATCAGGGTCTTGGGCGAGGACTGCAGGCTGCGCAGGTCGTCGTTGCTGCCGAGGCGGGCGATGCCGACTGCCGAGAACACCGCCGCCACGCCCAGGAACAGGACGGTACGGCGGCCCTGCAGGCGGGGCCAGCGCTCCAGGGTGCCCCCCAGCCAGCGCGCGAACCGCGTGCTGCGGATCTCGCCGCCGTCCAGCCACGGGAACCAGAAGATCACCGTCAGGAACGCGGCGGCCAGCCCGACCACCGAGAACAGCGCCATCTGGCGCAGGCCGGGGAACGGTGCCAGGCCCAGCGCCAGGTAGGCCAGCGCGCTGGTCAGCAGGGCCAGCCACAGGCCGGGCAGCAGGTGCCGCAGCAAGCGCCAGCGGCGGTCTGCCGGCTCGGCCTGGCGCGAAGCGAACCAGTGGATGCCGTAGTCCTCGGCCACGCCGACCAGCGAGGCACCGAACACCAGCGTGAGCACATGCACCTTGCCGAACACCAGCACCGTCACCGCCAGCGCCACGCCGCAGCCGATCAGCAGCGAGGCCGCCACCAGCAGGATCGGGCGCAACGAACGGAACGCCAGCCAGACCAGCAGCAACACCGCGGCCAGCGAGCCCCAGCCGATCGTGTTGATCTC
>Ga0213827_1000761_pt1 | contig 22099 bp, 19 predicted proteins | sample MC6MC0898MG_FD_180669 | JGI IMG/M metagenome (GOLD analysis project Ga0213827, IMG submission 180669) | Enriched soil aggregate microbial communities from Iowa State University, Ames, United States - MC6-MC0898-MG | ecosystem: Environmental > Terrestrial > Soil > Unclassified | place: USA: Iowa...
ATTCATGCCTTGAACCGGCAGCCTACTCATAGACTATTGCGTTGTGGTGAAAGTCACAGGACAAGGGACATGAATGTACACTTGTGCACTGAAATTATTATTCAAGCCCAAAATCGAGCCTGTCGAGGTGACTAAGACTGCCGCACTTTCGGTTTTCGCGCCAGTCGCAGATGCTGGATTAGGCGCTACTACTGCAGCCAACGTTGGAGAATTTGCTGCAGATCAGTGCGTTTGAAAGGCTTGGCCAGGTAATCGTTCATTCCCGCTGCCAGGCAGGCCTCGCGGTCGCCCTGCAAGGCGTTGGCCGTCAGGGCGATGATCGGTACTTCGCTGCAGCCGGGCAGTTGACGGATCTGCCGCGTGGCTTCGTAGCCGTCGATGATCGGCAGCCGGCAATCCATCAGGATCGCCTCGAAAATCAGGCTTTCGGCGCTGCGTACCGCCTGCGCGCCGTCGCTGGCGACGCTGACGGTAAAGCCCAGGCTGCGCAGCATGGCCTCGATCACGGTCTGGTTGACCGGGTTGTCCTCTACCAGCAACACATTGCGCCCCGCGCCATTGCCGCTCGGTGCACGCGTAGCCGGAACCGGAACCGGGACCGGCGTGGGCAAGGTCTGGCGCGACAAGGCCAGGGGCATTTCCAGGGTAAAGACCGAGCCCTGGCCTTCCACGCTTTGCGCGCGCAGGGTGCCGCCCATGCGTTCGGCCAGGGTACGGGCGATCGGCAGTCCCAGGCCGGTGCCGCCATAGCGCCGGGAAATCGAACTGTCGGCCTGCTGGAACGCGTTGAACATCTGCTCCAGATTGTCCGGCGAGATACCGATGCCGCTGTCGCGCACTGTGCAGGTGAACCACAGCAGCTCGTGGTCCAGCGACTGCCACTGCGCCTGGATTGCTACCTGGCCGTGCTCGGTGAATTTCAGGGCGTTGCCGATCAGGTTGACCAGGATCTGCCGGATGCGCGTCGGGTCGCCCTGGACCTGCAGGGCCGGCATGCCATCGGCCAATTGCAGTTGCAGGTTCAGGCCACGTTGCTGCGCGCTGTGGGCGAACGCCTGGGCGCAACTGTTGATCAGCTCGGCGAGGTTGAACGGGATGTGCTCCAGTTCCAGGGGCGCCCGTTCAATGCGCGAGAAGTCGAGAATGTCGTTGATCACCTTGAGCAAGTGCTCGGTGGACTCCGACGCCAATGCGGCGTACTCGACCTGCTCGTCGGTCATCTGGGTGGTTTCCAGAAGCTGCAGCATGCCCAGCACACCATTCATGGGGGTGCGCAGTTCGTGGCTCATCATCGCGAGGAAATCGGATTTGGCGCTGTTGGCTTTTTCCGCCTCTTCACGGGTCTGGATCAGTTGCGCCATGGCCTGCTGCTGTTCACGGCTGGCTTGCTCCAGGCCATCGGCCAGGTTGTTGATATGCCGCGACAGGCTGCCCAACTCCGCATCGTCGACGATCGGCAGTGGGGTGCTGTAGTCGCCTTGCTGGATGGCCTTCACCGCGTTGCCCATGGCGCTGATCGGTTCCGACAGGCTGGCGGCCAGGCGCCGGGCCAGGAGGAAGGTAAAGAGCAGGGCGAACAGCGCCAGGATGCCCGCCTTGAGGACGATCTCCTGTTGGCGCTGACTGAAGGCATCGTTGGACATGCCGACGATCACCCGCCCCAGATAGTCTTCAGTGATGCCACTGGGCGGGGGCACGGCCTGCAGGAAGTCGTCATTGAGCTGGATGCGTTGCAGGCGTACCGGTGCCTGGAATACCTCTATCTGCTGTGGCTGCCCGCGGGAAAGGGACGGTTGCTCGACGTACACCAGGACGTTGTTGGCACTGTCCTGGACCTGCAGGAAACGCACGTGCGGTGTCGCCAGCGTGGCCTTCATCAGGCTCTCGAGCACCTCCTTGTTGCCGGAAATCACCCCGTATTCGGTGGCCGGGGCCAGTTGATTGGCCACCAGTTGGCCGGTGTGATTGAGCTCCTGGCGCAAGTCCTGGATGCGCACGAAGGTAAAGAAGCTGATCAGCAGCAGGGTCAGCAGCAGGGCCGGGCCGAGGCTGATGGCCTGGGTGCGGGTATTGATGCCCCAGTGGCGGCGGAAGGTCATGGCCAGGTGTCTCCTTCGGCCAACTGGATAGCCACTGCCACGGGGTCGATCTGTTCGAGACCCAGGGAGCGCGCCACTTGCGGGTTGGTGGCGACCTTGAAGCGCGTCGGGTAGAGGCTGCGGGGCCAACTGGCCGGCGGGCGGTCGAGCAGCTCATCGAGGATCGCCAGCCAGTCACTCTGGTCGCTGTAGCTGCTGGCCAGGCTGCCGGCCTTGACGAACCCGGCATTCGGGCCGATCAGCGCCCGTTGCTGGCCATAGCTGCTGAGCAACAGGTTTTTTGCGGTTTTCGGACTGTACAGTGCCGGGTCGTCGAGCCCCAGCAACACGTCGCTGTTTTTCAGTAGCGCTTGCAGGGGCCGGCTGTCACTGGTGTTGTCCCAGCGCTCGGCGACGACTTCCATGCCCAGGCGATGGGCAGCGCCGTGCAGCTCCTTGAGCAGGAACTCGCTGTCCTTGCCGAACAGCACGCCAATGCGCCTGGCTTGCGGCAACAGGCTACGGGTCAGGCGCAGTTGGCGGCTGAGCGGTGGATCACTCCACAGCAGGCTCAGGTGCAGCGGGCGAGTGTCGCCCACTCGCTGATTGGCTTGCAGGCGGCTGATCCGTAGCACCAGGGTGGGAGGGCCCTGATGGTCTTGCAGGCGCCAGTCGAGGCTGGCCAGGTCCAGCAGGATCAGGCGGGTAGTACAGGGGATGCGGGAGGGCGCGGGCAACTCACGCAATGGCATGAAGCGCACGTTGTCTTTGGGGCGCTGCTGGGCCAGGGCCTGGGTGAAGGCTTGCACTCCGGGACTGTCTTCGGCCCCTGTCAGAAGGACATCGGCTGCGTGCGCGGGCAGGGCGGCCAGGCAAACGAGCAGCAGCCCCAGGCAATGACGCAGGTGGTTCAGCAGGCTGGTCGACATCCGCGTAAGAGCCATGTCAGAACACCAGCTCGGCGCTGAAGTACAGCACGTGGCGTGAGTCGTAGTAGTTGTCGGCGAAGGTGTTGGGCTGATTGTCCAGGCGTTGTTGCAGGGTGCCGGCCAGTTCCAGGCTGGCCTTGCCCAGGGCGATACGTTTGGCCAGGCGCGAGTCGAGCCGTTCGAAGCGGTAGCCATTGAGGGCATCGTCGCCATAGTAGAACAGCGCGCTGTTCCAGCCGTTGCCCCACTCGCGCAGCCAGCCGGCGGAGCCACTGTTGCGCGCCGTCAATTGCTGGTCCTGGGGGCTGCTGGCCTCGGCATCGACGTAGGCGTAGGTCAGGCGCAATCGGTCGGCAGTACTCAGACGCCAGTCGAGCTGGGTTTCCGTGCCTTGAAAGCGAGCGGTGTTGGCATTGCTGGCAATGAACTGATTGTTGCGCAGCGACTCGCTGATCATCCCGGTGATCTCGTCGTGGAACAGCTTGACGTCGAGGTTCAGGCCCAACTGGGCGAAGTAGCCGTTGTAGCCGAGTTCGCGCGAGCGCATGTGTTCCTGCTCGAGATCGCCGGGGCCGCGGGTCTTGACGAAATAGCGGGCGCTGGGCCTGCCATAAGCCGTGGGGTTGAGCCCGGTGACCCGATAGCTCCAGTTGACGTTGTTCTCGAACATGTCGGGCGAGCGCACGGCTTCGGAGTACACCGCGCGCAGGCCATGGCGCGGGTTGATCAGGTAGTTGAGCGCGAAGCGCGGGGTCAGCGAGTCGCCGATCAAACGGGTTTTTTCGTACATTGCACCGCCCTGCAGTAGCCAGTGCTCGGTGGCACGCCACTCCAACTGGCCGAACAGGCGCGAGGTGGTGTCATCGAGGGTGCCATTGAAGTAGGTCTCGGAGTCGGCCCGGTCGTAACGATAGTTCAAGCCGCTGACCAGGCGCAGACTATCGGACAGGCTCAGGGTGTCCTGCAGTTCCAGGTCGTAGCGCGATTCCCGGGTGCTTTGGTCGATGTTGCCGCAGACGGTCTGGTGGGCGCCGCCTCGCCACTGCGCCAGGGCCTGGTTGGCCAGTGCCTCCTGCTCTGGCGTCGAGCGCGGGGCACCGCTGGCGGTGAAGCTGTCCATGTTGCGCGCCAGGCGCTCGGTGTAGTTCGGGTCCAGTTGCCAAAGCGCCGCCAGTTGCGGGCTGAAGGATATTTCGGCATCACAGGCACGCCAGGTTTGCTGGCGATCCCAGTGCTGTGCCGTGCCCTGTATATAGAGGCTGTGCTCCGGGTTCAGGTCGAGGTTCCAGCGCAGGGAGGTGGAATAGTTCTTGGCGGTCACGTCGGAATTGTTGCCGGCGGCGGTAATCCCGGGGAATACCGGACGGTAGGTATAGGGACGCTGGTTGCTGCCGTCCTTGGCGTTGAGCTGCCAATCGATACTCTGCTGTTCGTCGAGTGCCTGGCTGATGGCCAGGTTGATCCGGTTCAGGCGCCGGCTGTCGTGGTAGTCCGCGCCCCGCTGGTCGGAGTCGAAGCCGTCGTCTTCCTGGCCCGACAACGACAGGCGCAGGTCGCCACTGTCCCAGCCGGTGCCGTGGCGGGCGTACCAGTCATTGATTCCGCGCTGGCCGCGGGTGACTTTGATCCGTGTGCCATGGCTGTTGGCCGGGGCGCGGGTAATGATGTTGACCACGGCCATCAGTGCATTGGCGCCGTAGCTGACGGTATTGGGGCCGCGAAACACTTCGATGCGCTCGATGTCTTCCAGCGCTACCGCAATGTCGCTCCAGTCCACCGTTGCCAGGCCGGCGCGGTACACCGAGCGCCCATCGATCAGCACCTGCATGCGCCGCGCCTGACTGGCATTGCTGCCGTGGTAGTTGACGACCGCCTGGTTGCCGTTGATGTTACCCACCATCATCCCCGGTACCAGGCGCAACAGCTCACTGATGTCCCGCGACCCGCTGGCCTTGATCAGTTCGCTGTCGAGCACGGTCATGCTGCCCGGCACGGCGGCGGGTGACTGTTTGAGCCGGGTGGCAGTCAGCACTTGCGGCAGTGGCGGGTTTTCCAGGAACAGGTCATCGGCCAGCAAGGTGTCGCTGAACAGCAACGCCAGGACCAGTGAAGAATGAAGGGGGGAGGGACCAGCAACCACGGAACAGCCTTGATACCGTTTGGATGGGCGCGCATGTTAACTGAGCTGGTCGAGTTTTCCAGTCACGATGTCGGCGTTTTCCTTCGTTTTATTGTCTGGCTTCCTACGGATGTCGGTAATTGTTCGGGGGGCTGGTCGATGCACGACCGCCCCGTATAATGCTGCCATCGCCACTGCAATGGATTAATGGATTACATATGACTGAACAGCGTCCGATTGCGGTCCTGGGGGGCGGGAGTTTTGGTACCGCGGTGGCCAATCTGCTGGCTGAGAACGGTCATGCGGTTCGCCAGTGGATGCGCGACCCCGAGCAGGCCGAGGCCATTCGAGTCAACCGCGAGAATCCACGCTACCTCAAAGGTATCAAGGTGCATCCGGCCGTGGAGCCGGTTACCGATCTGCAGGCCACCCTCGACGATTGTGAGCTGAGTTTCGTCGCTCTGCCGTCCAGCGCCCTGCGTTCGGTGCTGGCCCCCCATGCCGAGCGCCTGAGCGGCAAGTTTCTGGTGAGCCTGACCAAAGGCATTGAAGCGCAAAGCTTCATGCTGATGAGTGAGATCCTCGAGGAAATCGCTCCGCAAGCGCGTATCGGTGTGCTCTCAGGGCCGAACCTGGCCCGTGAAGTCGCCGAGCACGCCCTGACGGCTACGGTGGTGGCGAGTGAGGACGAAGAGCTGTGCCAGCGCGTACAGGCTGCGTTGCACGGCCGGACCTTCCGCGTCTACGCCAGTGCCGACCGTTTTGGGGTCGAGTTGGGTGGCGCGCTGAAAAACGTCTACGCGATCATCGCCGGCATGGCCGTGGCCCTGGGCATGGGGGAAAACACCAAAAGCATGTTGATCACCCGGGCGCTGGCGGAAATGACCCGTTTTGCGGTGAATCGGGGTGCCAACCCGATGACGTTCCTCGGTCTGGCCGGGGTCGGCGACCTGATCGTCACCTGCTCCTCACCCAAGAGCCGCAACTATCAAGTGGGCTTTGCCCTGGGCCAGGGCTTGAGCCTGGAAGACGCGGTGAACCGCCTGGGCGAGGTCGCCGAGGGCGTCAACACCCTCAAAGTGCTCAAGACCAAGGCCCAGGAAGTCGGGGTTTATATGCCGTTGGTCGCCGGTCTGCACGCCATTCTGTTTGAAGGGCGCACGCTGGAGCAGGTGATTGAACTGCTGATGCGTGGCGAGCCGAAAACCGATGTCGACTTTATCTCCACCAGCGGTTTCAACTGAGCCCTCGACTGACAGGGGCAGGGAGCAAGACATGAACGAACCCAAAGTAGCAGCCAGGTACGAATCCATCCTTCTGCGAGTGCTGTGGATGCTGATGTTTGTCCTGGTGTGGCAGGTGGCGCAATTCATTCTCGGCGCGGTGGTGCTGGTGCAACTGATCTACCGCCTGATTTATGGTGCCCCGAGCGCCGGGCTGATGAACTTCGGTGACAGCCTCAGCCAGTTCCTGGCGCAGATCGGCCGTTTTGGCAGCTTCCACAGCGACCAGAAACCCTGGCCGTTTGCTGACTGGCCAACCCCGCGTACCCCGGAAGGCGAGGCGCCGCACACGGTGGCGCCAGCACCGCATCCGGTCCGTGATGAGGAACCAAAACTATGAAAGTCTGGGTGTTGCGCCATGGTGAAGCCGAACCTTACGGTTCGCGTCCGGACTCGGAGCGGGCATTGACGCCCCACGGCTGCGAGGAAGTCTTGCGCAGCGCCGCCCGGTTGATCGGCGAACCGCTGACCGCAATTTATGCCAGCCCCTACCTGCGGGCCCAGCAGACCGCACAACTGGTGCGCGAGGCCCTGGGTTTCGTGCCAGACATTCGCACCGTCGAATGGCTGACCCCCGACAGCCGCCCGCAAGCCGTGGCCGAGCAACTGGCCTCGGTGGACAACGTGCTGCTGGTCAGCCACAACCCGTTGGTGGGCAATCTGCTGGGGTTTTTGCAGCACGGTCATGTGCAGGAGCCTGTGGCAGTGCGCACGGCGGGTCTGGCGGAACTCGAAGGCGAGTGGCCGCTGGCGGGGCTGATGAAGCTCAACAGCCTCAAACACCCGTAATACCTGGGCACTCAGGGATAATGCCGGTCAGTTAAAGAGAAACGACCACCTATGTGGGAGCGAGCCTGCTCGCGATGGACGTGAACGGTAATGCGTAAATGGATAAACACGCGGCGCTTTCAAGTTCATCGCGAGCAGGCTCGCTCCCACAATCGATGTCGCTTACTTAACTGATCAGCATTAGGCGCTCAGGGAGCGGGTTTTTTGTTTGCAATAGACAACCAAGCAATCGCTTGGTTGGTCTACGCTTGCGGCGACACCGAACAAAAACAGGAGCGCATTCCATGCCCGCCGCTTTTCGTTTGCCGCTGCAAGAGTTCTACGAGCGTGAAACCCGCCACCCGCGCCAGCGGTTCATGGTCCAGCCGACCGGGGGCGGCCAGGTCGAAACGCTGACCTGGGCCGACGTCGGCCACCAGGCCCGTTGCGCCGCGCACTGGCTGCGCGCCCGGGAGTTGCCCCAGGGCAGCCACATTGCCCTGATCTCGAAAAACTGTGCCCACTGGATCATTGCCGACCTGGCGATCTGGATGGCCGGCCATGTGTCGGTGCCGCTGTATCCCAACCTGACGGCCGAGTCGGTGGTCCAGGTGCTGGAGCACTCGCAAGCGGCCCTGGCGTTCATCGGCAAGCTGGATGACTGGCCGGGCATGTCCAAGGGAGTCAGCGCCGACCTGCCCACCATCAGCCTGCCGCTGTGTCCCGCGGCGCCGTTTGACTACAGTTGGGCCGACCTGCAGCGCAGTTCGCCGATCCAGGACAATCCGACACCGGATGCCGACGAGCTGGCTACCATCATCTATACCTCCGGCACCACAGGCTTGCCCAAAGGGGTGATGCACAGCTTTGCCAACCTCGGCTTTGCCGCCACCCATGGCACCCAGTTGTTCAATCTCAACGAGTCGGATCGACTGCTGTCGTACCTACCGCTATGCCATGTCGCCGAACGCATGTTTGTTGAAATGGCATCGATTTATACCGGGCAAACGGTGTTTTTTGCCGAGAGCCTCGACACCTTCCTGGTCGATTTGCAGCGCGCCCGGCCCACGGCGTTGTTTGGCGTGCCGCGGATCTGGACCAAGTTCCAGATGGGGGTCTACAGCAAGATCCCGGCCCGGCGCCTGGACTTTTTGCTGAGCCTGCCGATCATCGGCAAGCGTGTCGGACACAAGGTGCTTGCCGGCCTGGGCCTGGATGCCTTGCGCATTGCCCTGTCCGGCGCGGCTCCGGTGCCCTTGGCCTTGCTGCATTGGTACAAGCGCCTGGGACTGGATGTGCTGGAGGTCTACGGCATGACCGAAAGCTGCGGTTATTCACATATCTCCTTGCCGGGCCAGCAACGACCCGGCTGGATCGGCAAGCCGTGCCCCGGGGTGCAAGTGCGCATCGACGCAACGGGCGAGGTGCAGGTGCGCAGCGGCGCCACCATGCAAGGCTATTTCAAGGAGCCGCAGAAAACCGCCGAGACCATTACCGAAGATGGATTTCTGCGCACCGGTGACAAAGGCGAGCAGGACGCCGAGGGTTATTTGCGCCTGACCGGACGGCTCAAGGAAATCTTCAAGACCAGCAAGGGCAAGTACGTGGCCCCGGCACCGATTGAAAATCGCCTGGCGGTGCACTCGCGCATCGAGCAGGTGTGTGTGGTCGGCGACGGCCTGAGTGCGCCGCTGGGCCTGTGCGTGCTGTCGGCAGTGGGGCTGCAGGATGCCGCCAGCGCGGCGCGTAATGCCCTGCATGCCAGTCTGGAAAGCCTGCTGGAAGAGGTCAATGCGGCCCTCGATAAACATGAGCGCCTGCGCCAGCTGGTGGTGGTCAAGGACAGTTGGGCGGTGGAGAACGGCTTTCTGACCCCGACCCTGAAGATCAAGCGCAACGTGATCGAGGCCACCTACGGCGGGCGCTTCGAGGAATGGAGCGCGCGCAGCGAAGCGGTGCTGTGGCAGGATTGAGGCAAACAACAGCAAAATGAGGGAGCAAGAGATGAGTCTGTGGCGTACTGATCCGAACATTGAACAACTGAATGCGATTCAGAAAAACACCATCGGCGAAGTGCTGGATATTCGTTTTGAGTCGTTTGATGAGCAATCGCTGACCGCCAGCATGGTGATCGATCATCGCACCCATCAGCCCTACGGCTTGTTGCATGGCGGCGCTTCCGTGGTCCTGGCTGAAAGCGTGGGCTCGATGGCCAGTTACCTGTGCATCGATGCCAGCAAGTTCTACTGCGTCGGCCTGGAGATCAATGCCAACCATCTGCGCGGGCTGCGCAGCGGGCGGGTCACGGCGGTGGCCAGGCCGATCCACATCGGGCGTACCACCCACGTCTGGGACATTCGCCTGAGCAGTGATGAAGGCAAGGCCAGTTGCGTGTCGCGCCTGACCATGGCGGTGGTGCCGCTGGGTGAGTTACCTGCAGCACGTTGACGCGCTGTTGCGCGGATCGTGGGTGATCGGCATAGCCATGGCCTGACTGTCATCATTCCTGGCAGTTACGGTCATTGCCGTGGGTGTGGGTCTTGCGGACAATCAACTCCTGATTTTGTTTATGGACACGCCGTTATGCCGCAGCAGATTTTTTTCGCCCATGCCAATGGCTTTCCTTCAGGCACCTACGGCAAGTTGTTTGCCGCACTGGCGCCGGAGTATCAGGTCGCGCATCTGCAGCAGCACGCCCATGACCCACGGTTTCCGGCGGACGACAACTGGTTCAACCTGGTGGACGAGTTGATCCATCACCTGGAGCAGCAACCGGGCCCTGTGTGGGGGGTGGGGCATTCCTTTGGCGGCGTCCTGCACCTGCACGCCGCACTGCGTTGCCCGCAGTTGTACCGCGGGGTAGTGATGCTTGATTCACCTGTGCTGACCCGTACCGATCAGTGGGTGATCCGCGCGGCCAAGCGTTTTGGTTTTATCGATCGCCTGACCCCCGCCGGCCGCACCCTGGGGCGCCGGGAGGAATTTGCCGACCTCGAGGCCGCCCGGCGTTATTTTGCCGGCAAGAGTCTGTTTCGCGGTTTCGACCCGGAGTGTTTCGACGCCTACCTGCAACATGGGTTGCACCAGGTCGGCGATCGCTTGCGGTTGCGTTTTGACCCGGCCACCGAGATCAGTATCTACCGCGGGGTGCCGCACACCAGTCCAGGTCGCACAGGTCAGTTGCAGGTGCCGTTGGCGGTGGTGCGTGGGCGGCAGAGCCGGGTGGTCATGCGTCATCACGCCAGCGCGGTGGACCGTATGCCCCGGGGCGAGTCCCTGACTGTGCCCGGCGGGCACATGTTTCCCCTCGAACGCCCGCAGGACACCGCCGCACTGCTCAAGGAGCTGTTCCAGCGCTGGGCCGGTCGTTGCGACCGGGAATGCGCATGAGCAGCGTCACCGAGGTGCGCCTGAACCTGCCGCACATCGAATTGGCGGCCCACCTGTTCGGGCCTGAAGACGGCCTGCCAGTGATTGCTCTGCATGGCTGGCTCGACAACGCCAACAGCTTCGCCCGGCTGGCACCCCGGCTCAAGGGCTTGCGCGTGTTGGCCCTGGACATGGCCGGGCACGGTCATTCCGGGCATCGCCCCCTGGGGGCTGGTTATGCCCTGTGGGATTACGCCCACGACGTGCTGCACGTTGCCGAGCAGATGGGCTGGCAACGGTTTGCCCTGCTTGGCCATTCCATGGGGGCGATTGTCTCGGTGGTGCTGGCGGGCGCCATGCCCGAGCGCGTGACGCACCTGGCATTGATCGACGGGGTGATTCCCCCCACGGCGGAACACGACAACGCTGCCGAGCGCATGGGTATGGCGTTGCAGGCGCAACTGGACCTGCAAGGCAAGCGCAAACCGGTCTACAGCAGCATTGACCAGGCCGTGCAGGTGCGGATGAAAGGCCTGGTGGCGGTCAGTCGTGAAGCGGCTGAATTGCTGGCCGAGCGCGGGCTGATGCCGGTGCCAGGCGGCTACACCTGGCGCACCGACAGTCGCCTGACGCTGCCTTCGCCTCTGCGCCTGTCCAGTGAACAAGCGCTGTCCTTTGCCCGGCGCGTCAGCTGTCCGGCGCACCTGGTGGTCGCGGCCGACGGTATGCTCGGCAAGCATCCCGAACTGCTGGAGCGTCTACCCTTTAGCCGCGAACAGCTGCCAGGCGGGCATCACTTGCACTTGAACGACGAGGAGGGTGCAACCCTTGTTGCAGACTGTTTCAATCGCTTTTTCGCCATTCCTTGACTTGCTGCGGGCAACTGTCGAGGCTGGGCGGGTTGAAATGGGAGACAACCATGATAGATCTCTACACCGCTGCGACCCCTAATGGCCACAAGGTCTCTATCGTGCTCGAAGAACTCGGCATGCCCTACACGGTGCACGCCCTGAGTTTCGACAAGAAGGAACAAAAGGCACCCGCGTTTCTCAAGATCAATCCCAATGGCCGGATTCCGGCGATTGTCGACCGCGCCAACGGCGATTTTGCCGTATTCGAATCCGGCGCGATCCTGCTCTACCTCGCTGAACTGAGCGGGCAACTGCTGCCTACGGACCCACAAGGGCGTTCGCGGGTCATCCAGTGGTTGATGTTCCAGATGGGCGGCATCGGCCCAATGCAGGGCCAGGCGAACGTGTTTTTCCGGTATTTCCCGGAAAAACTCCAGGGCGCCATCGACCGTTACCAGCACGAAACCCGCCGCCTGTACGAGGTGCTCGACAGCCGCCTGCAAACCGTCGAATACCTCGCCGACACCTACAGCATTGCCGACATCGCGACCTATCCGTGGGTGCGTGGCCATGAGTGGTCCGGGGTCTCGGTTGATGGCTTGCCGGCCTTGCAGCGCTGGATGGCAGCCATGGCCGAGCGCCCGGCAGTACAGCGCGGGTTGTTGGTGCCACAGCGCATCGACGACGCCAGTGTCATCCAGGGCGCCCAGGCCATGCTGATCCGATGAGAGTCTCTTCAAGGTTGAAGCGCATGCGTTTTATCAGTTTGTTCGTACTCGCCTGTTGCAGTTCGTTGGCGTCGGCTGCCGACGTGCCGGGCAGCCAGGATCTGCCGTTGGTGCCGCGCATGGTCGATGCGCAAATCGTCGATTATCGTCCGCCCGCCGAGCTGGAGCGGATCTACCCCATGGGTTCGATCCGCAAGATCAGCGGTCAGTTGCGGTTTGACGGACAAGTCACCGCGCGGGGCCAGATGACCTCGGTGACCTATGAGCTGCCACCGGAACATTCCGCCACCGCTGCTTTCACCGCCGCCCGCGAAGCCTTGCAGAAGCAGGGCGCCGAGCTGTTGTTCTGGTGCCAGGCCCGTGATTGCGGCGAAAGCAGCCTGTGGGCCAACGAAGTCTTCGGCAACGCCAAGCTCTATGGGGCCGACAACGGCCAGGCCTACCTGCTGCTGCGCCTGGCTGCACCTCAGGACAACTCATTGGTGGCGCTGTACAGCATCACTCGGGGCAATCGCCGGGCGTACCTGCATGTCGAGCAATTCGACGCCGCAGCCCCCTTGGGCGAACTGTTGCCCACCTCCGCCACGTTGTTACGGCAACTCAAGGACACGGGCACCCTGGACCTGCCACGCCTGACCGGGGAGCCCCAAGCCCCGTGGGTGACGTTGCTGTCCCGTGGCCTGAACCTCGATACCACGTTGCGGATCAGTGTTTCCGGGGCCCAGGCCGAGGCCTGGCGTCAGGCGCTGGTGGCCCAGGGTGTGCGCAGTGCACGCTTGGAGCTGGGTGAAGTGAAAGACCCTGGCCTGCATTTCGAACTCTTGCGTTAAGCTCTGTGCAAGCGAACGTGCCTTGGGTCGTTCGCTTGCACTTTTGTCGATTAACCCTGTTCGAGATTTTTCATGCTCAATAATGATCGCCTGTTGGTGCAGATCCTGCTCCTGGTGTTGTTCGGTGCCAGCTTCTGGGTGATGGCGCCGTTCTGGTCGGCGCTGTTCTGGGGTGCGGTGCTGGCGTTCGCCAGTTGGCCGTTGATGCGCCTGCTGACCCGCTGGCTCAATGGTCGCGAATCCCTGGCCGCCGCGGTGCTGACCCTGGGCTGGATGGTGCTGGTGGCGGCGCCACTGGTGTGGCTGGGTTTTAACCTGGCGGACCATGTGCGCGATGCCACGGTCTTCATCAAGGATGTCCAGGTCGATGGCCTGCCCGAAGCGCCCGTCTGGCTCGGCTCCATTCCCCTGGTCGGGGGGCGATTGGTGGGTATCTGGAACAGCATCGACCAGCAGGGCGCGGCACTGATGGTGACGGTCAAACCCTATCTGGGGCAGGTCGGCAACTGGTTGCTGGCGCGCAGTGCGCAGATTGGTGGCGGTATCCTGGAGCTGACACTGAGCATCGTCTTCGTGTTCTTTTTCTACCGCGATGGCCCGCGGCTGGCGGGTTTTGTCCACCGTCTGCTGGAGCGCCTGATCGGCGAGCGGGCCGGTTACTACATCGAGCTGGTGGCCGGTACCGTGCAGCGGGTGGTCAACGGGGTCATCGGCACGGCGGCGGCCCAGGCGGTACTGGCCCTGATCGGCTTCCTGATCGCTGGTGTGCCGGGGGCGCTGGTGCTGGGCATCGTCACTTTCCTGCTCAGCCTGATTCCCATGGGCCCACCCCTGGTGTGGATTCCGGCCACGGCCTGGCTGGTGTGGAAGGGCGACTACGGGTTTGCGGTGTTCCTCGGGGTCTGGGGGATGTTCATCATCAGTGGTGTCGACAACGTGCTCAAACCCTACCTGATCAGCCGTGGCGGCAACCTGCCGCTGGTGATCGTCTTGCTCGGGGTCTTTGGCGGTTTGATTGCCTTTGGCTTTATCGGCCTGTTCATCGGCCCGACCTTGCTGGCGGTAGCCTATAGTCTGCTGATCGACTGGAGCAACAGCCAGGCACGGGTTGAAGACAAGCGCTGAAGGGGAGCGAGTTGACGCAGGTGGCAGCGAGCGCGTCAGCTCTTTGAGGCTTTTTTCCAGCCATTGGCACCGTTGATGATGATTTACCGATCATCGGGTCCCGGACGGGCTCGTGTTCCGCTACAATGCGCGCCGATTTCGACTTGCCTGAGAGCCCACTCATGTCCGCCTGCCAGACTCCTATCATCGTCGCCCTGGATTTCCCTACCCGTGACGCCGCACTGAAGCTGGCTGACCAGTTGGACCCCAAGCTGTGCCGGGTCAAGGTCGGTAAAGAGCTGTTCACCAGCTGTGCTGCAGAAATTGTCGGGACCCTGCGCGACAAGGGTTTTGAAGTATTTCTCGACCTCAAGTTCCACGACATTCCCAACACCACTGCGATGGCCGTCAAGGCAGCTGCGGAGATGGGTGTGTGGATGGTCAACGTGCATTGCTCCGGTGGCTTGCGCATGATGGCGGCCTGCCGCGAAGTGCTCGACCAGCGCAGTGGTCCCAAGCCGCTGCTGATTGGCGTGACGGTGCTGACCAGCATGGAGCGTGAAGACCTGGCCGGGATCGGCCTGGACATCGAGCCGCAGGAGCAGGTCTTGCGCCTGGCAGCACTGGCGCAAAAAGCCGGGATGGATGGCCTGGTGTGTTCGGCGCTGGAAGCCCAGGCCTTGAAGGCAGCGCATCCTTCGCTGCAACTGGTGACCCCGGGGATTCGTCCGGCGGGCAGTGCCCAGGACGATCAGCGCCGGATCCTGACTCCGCGCCAGGCTCTGGATGCGGGGTCTGACTACCTGGTGATTGGTCGTCCGATCAGTCAGGCAACTGATCCGGCCAAGGCGTTGGCGGCTGTTGTGGCTGAGTTGGCTCTGTAGGGGCTTAGATGAATGTACCCGTTGCTGCGGTAACGGCTACTTAGGGGTTCGCCTTTACGGCGAGGCACTTTTGGCAAGCCGGGGCATCACCCTCCGGTTTGCAGGCGAGCTAACGCTCGGCTTGTTGGGTGGTGGTGGCCTCTGTAGAGGCTGGCTTGCCGGCAAAGGCGCGACAAGCCAGCAACGCTGACCTGGATTAAACCTTCAATACCAGCTTCCCGAAGTTTTCGCCGCTGAACAATTTCATCAGGGTTTCCGGGAACGTCTCCAGGCCGTCAACGATATCCTCCTTGCTCTTGAGTTGACCCTTGGCCATCCAGCCGGCCATTTCCTGTCCGGCGGCCGCGAATTGTGCGGCGTAGTCCATCACCACGAAACCTTCCATGCGTGCCCGGTTGACCAGCAGCGACAGGTAGTTGGCCGGCCCCTTGACCGCTTCCTTGTTGTTGTACTGGCTGATGGCGCCACAGATCACCACGCGGGCCTTGACGTTCAGGCGGCTGAGTACGGCGTCGAGGATGTCGCCGCCGACGTTGTCGAAGTACACATCCACGCCCTTCGGGCATTCGCGCTTGAGACCGGTCACCACGTCCTCACTCTTGTAGTCGATGGCCCCGTCGAAACCCAGTTCGTCGACCAGGAACCGGCACTTGTCGGCTCCCCCGGCAATGCCCACCACACGGCAGCCTTTGAGTTTGGCAATCTGCCCGGCGATGCTGCCAACCGCCCCGGCGGCGCCAGACAACACTACGGTGTCACCGGCCTTGGGTGCGCCGACGTCAAGCAGCGCGAAGTAAGCGGTCATGCCGGTCATGCCCAGCGCCGACAGGTAGCGTGGCAGTGGCGCCAGCTTCGGATCGACCTTGTAGAAACCGCGCGGCTCACCGAGGAAGTAGTCCTGCACCCCCAGTGCGCCGTTGACGTAATCGCCCACCGCAAACCCCGGGTTGTTGGAGGCGATGACCTGGCCCACGCCCAGGGCACGCATGACTTCGCCAATGCCCACTGGCGCGATGTAGGACTTGCCTTCGTTCATCCAGCCGCGCATGGCCGGGTCCAGCGACAGGTACTCATTCTTGACCAGGATCTGGCCCGCCGCCGGCTCGCCGACCGGAACTTGCTGATAGGTAAAGGTCTCGCGGCTTGCCGCCCCCACCGGGCGTTTGGCGAGGAGGAATTGACGATTGGTCTGGGCAGTCATGGCGGGTACTCAAGGGTGAAGGAAGTCTGATTGATAGACCCTCATGGCCGATGTCGCAAGGTTTGCTGATCCAGCGAATGCGACTCGATCCAACACAGTGATAGTTGGGTGGGCCTGTTCATCACTGCTACTCATGAGCGATCAACCGGTCTTCTGATAGTGCTGACGTGCGACAGGGTCGGGTGGCTAGACTGGCAAAACGCGTTCACTCCCATCATTCGAGGACACAACAATGAGCATGACGTTTTCTGGCAGGGTAGCGTTGGTGACCGGTGCGGCCGCCGGTATCGGCCGTGCGACTGCCCAGGCATTTGCCGCCGAAGGCTTGCAAGTGGTCGTGGCGGACCTCGATGTGGCGGGGGGAGAGGGCACGGTCGAGCTGATCCGTGCGGCCGGTGGCGAGGCGGTGTTTGTGCGTTGCAATGTGACCCAGGAAAGCGACGTGCAGAACCTGATGGCACAAGCCGTGAGTACCTATGGCCGAATTGATTACGCCTTCAACAACGCCGGGATCGAGATCGAGAAGGGCAAGCTGGCCGAGGGCACGCTCGATGAGTTCGACGCGATCATGGGGGTCAATGTCAAAGGTGTCTGGCTGTGCATGAAGCATCAACTGCCGTTGATGCTGGCCCAGGGCGGCGGCGTCATCGTCAATACCGCCTCGGTAGCCGGTCTGGGGGCGGCACCGAAGATGAGCATCTACGCCGCGTCCAAGCACGCGGTGATCGGCCTGACCAAGTCGGCCGCCATCGAATATGCGAAGAAAAAGATCCGGGTCAATGCGGTGTGTCCTGCGGTGATTGATACCGACATGTTCCGTCGGGCCTACGAGGCCGATCCGAAAAAGGCCGACTTCGCCGCTGCCATGCACCCGGTGGGACGTATTGGCAAGGTGGATGAAATTGCCAGTGCCGTGCTGTACCTGTGCTGCGATGGTGCTGCGTTTACCACCGGCCATGCGTTGGCCGTGGATGGTGGGGTGACGGCTTTTTGATGGATTGAGGAAAGCCGAGTTTTTTCCAGTGCAACCACTGGAACTTATGTAAGAGCCAGCCCACATTTCTGTGGGCTTTTTTGTGTCTTTGGCGAATGTGTTTCAAGGGGTTAGAACGAGGGGTTTTGACCGGGTGCCGCACCAAGCGGACAGGCAGGCTGTGCTTAACTGGTCGAGGAAATAATCTAAAACATTTGGAGCTGATCTCTCATGGAATTGAGAATCGATCGTCAGGCGCTGGTCCCCGTCGTGCAGCAGGTGGTTGATGCGCTTGCCGGCAGAATTCGCCAGGGTGCCATCGAGCCTGGCACGCGTTTACCCTCTATTCGCCAACTGGCTCGGGACAACCTGCTCAGCCAATCCTGTGTGATAGAAGCCTACGAGCGCATGGTGGCTCAGGGCGTGCTTGCATCGCGTCACGGTTCAAGCTATTTCGTGGTCACGCCGGAGCTCCCGTGCAACCCTGAAGAAGTGCTCAGCGGCGGGGCAAGCCGGTTGCCCCTGGGAAGTGCCGGCATGCCGCAAAGCTGGCGCGAAAGCGATGACCTCGGGTACGCCATCCGCCAAGTGTCACGCACCGACATGCAGGGGCTGTTCAACTACAGCTCGGCGTATGGTTTGCCGGCCCTGCGCCTGCAAATTCTCAAGCGCCTGAAACAGATTGCGATCGTCGCCGAGCAGTCCCAGGTGCTCACCACTGCCGGCGCCACCCACGGGCTGGACCTGATCATCCGCACCCTGCTCAAGCCCGGTGATTGTGTGGTGGTGGAAACCCCCGGTCATTCGAACCTGTTCGAGCAATTGCAGTTGCGGGGCGTGCGGATGCTCGAGGTGCCGCGTACCCCGCGTGGGCCGGACATCCAGGTGCTTGAGTCGCTCTTGGCGGTCCATCAGCCGCGCGCGCTGTTCATCAATAGCCTGTTTCACAATCCTACCGGCAGTTGCCTGGCCCCGGCTGTGGCGCAACGCCTGCTGGAACTGGCCGGGCAATACGGGCTGAGCATTGTCGAAGATGATGTCTACGCCGATTTTCAGGGGCGCAGTGCGACCCGTCTCGCCGCGCTGGATAACGCCGGCTGTGTGATCTACCTCGGCAGTTTTTCCAAGACCCTCAGCAGCTCGTTGCGGGTCGGCTATGTCGTGGCCAATCAGGCGCTGGTGGCGCGCCTGGCGCAGGTCAAGCGGATAACCAGCCTGGGTGTGTCCTGTTTCAGTGAAGCGGTGCTCAATACCCTGCTGGCCAACGGGGCGTATCGCAAGCTGGTGCAACGCCAGCGGCTGCGCTTGAAGCGCGAGATGAACGCGTCATTGCAGGTGCTGGAGGACGCGGGTTGGGAAGTCTTTGGCAGGCCCTCGGGGGGGCTGTATCTCTGGGCCAGGCCCAGGGCTTGTACAGCGCAACACGCACGCGCCCTCGCACAGCAACACGGTATCACTCTGGCTGGCAGCGCTGAATTCAGCCCCACCGGCGAGGCTGGCGATTGGTTGCGCATCAATGTGGCCTATGCCGGCGACTCACAAGCATTGGCGTTCTTTCAGGCCTGCGCATTGGCGGATCGACCTCAAGCGTTCTGAAAACGACAGGTGCATAGCTTTTTGCCATGATTGCGGCAGATGAGACTTGTGTTTGAGTGGGCCCGATTGCGACCCTGCCGGGAGAGAAAATGGCCCCCGTTGCCATTGGCCACTGGAAGAAGGTGATGAGCAATGATTTCAGGCGCGCAAGGATATTTCGCCAACCTCGGCATGGCGAAAAAACTGGGACTGGGTTTTATCCTGGTGTTGCTGTTGACGGCCCTGGTAGCGGCCACCGGGGTCTGGTCGCTGCATACGATCAGCCAGCGTTTCGACGGGCTCAAGCAGATGTCGGCGCTTAACAGTGGCCTGCTCAAGGTGCGTCTGCTGGAGCAGGAGTATGCCTTGCACGCCGATGAAAAGACCGTCGAGGCCTTGCGCCAGGACCTTGATGCCTTGATCAAGCAGGCCGCCGAGCTCAAGGCGCGGTCGGCAGTCAATGCCCCGGTGATGAATGAGGTCGAACACTCCCTGGGCGCCTATCGCCAGGCCTTCGATGAATTTGTCGAGCTGACCTCGGCCAAGGACCTGGCGCTGGAAATGGCCAGTTGGTCGGTCGCAAGCGTGGCCAACAACCTGGATGTGCTGCAGGCAGGACTGGCTGACGATGGCGCCTACACACTCAAGGAATCCGCCGGCAAGGAGGGAGGGGAGTTTATCGAACAAGCCAGCCAGGTCAGTCAGGTATCGAAGTTGATGCTGCAGGCGATGAACGAGGCGCGGGTGCGCCTGGACCAGGGCCGCAAGACCGCCACGCAGGATGGGGAGCAGGGCAGGATCGAGCAGGCAGACCAGGCGTTGAGCCAGGCGCAAGCGCTGATGGAGGTGGTCAAGGATGGTGGTTACCAGACGGTACTCCGCGAGGTAGCTGGGCACATCGCCAGCTTCACTGAAAAACTGGCGGAGTACACCGGGCTCCTGGCTCGCGAACAACAGGTCTACCAACAGTTGCATGCACGCGCCGGCGAAGTGGTGCAGCGGGTGGACCAGGCTTACGCAGCACAAGACCGGGCGATGCAGGCAGAGTTGCAGCAAAACTCGCTACTGATCATTGTGGCGTCGGCCTTGGCCTTGGTGGTCGGCCTGATCGCCGCCTGGCTGATTACTCGACTGATCGTTACACCTTTGCGCAGCGTGATCCGGCTGGCCGAGCAAATTGCCGCCGGCGACCTGAGTGCCAGTGTGGTGGTGACCCGGCGTGATGAAATCGGCCAACTGATGCAGGCCATGCAGCAGATGGGCGCGGGATTGAGCCGGATCGTCAGTGGCCTGCAGGCGGGCATCGAGCAACTGGCCAGCTCCGCGCAGTCGCTGTCGGCAGGGACCGAGCAGACCCATCTTGAAGTCAGCAGCCAGAAAGAAGAAACCGAACAAGTTGCCACCGCCATGAATCAGATGACGGCCACGGTGCACGACGTGGCGCGCAATGCCGAGGAAGCGGCGCAGGCTGCCCAAACCGCCGACAGCAAGGTGGAATCCGGCCAGCAGGTGGTGCGTCAGAGCATGCAGCGGATCGAGCAACTGGCGGATTCGGCGACGGCGGCCAGTTCCAGCATTGAGAGCTTGAGCGCCGAGATCCAGAGCATTGGCAGTGTCCTCAGCGTGATCAAGAGCGTGGCTGAGCAAACCAATCTGTTGGCCCTCAACGCCGCCATCGAGGCGGCGCGAGCGGGTGAGCAGGGCAGGGGCTTTGCCGTGGTGGCCGATGAGGTCCGCGCCCTGGCCAAGCGCACCCAGCAGTCGACCGAGGAAATCGAGCGCCTGGTGACTTCCCTGCGCGGCGCCGCGCAGTCTTCAGTGCAGCAGATCCAGAACAGTGGCGAGTTGGTCAAGCTGGCAGTCAGTGATGCGCTGCAGACCGAAAGCGCGCTGGGCAGTATCGCTGCGGCCGTTTCCCTGATTCAGCAGATGAACCAGCAGATCGCCGCCGCGGCCGAGCAGCAGAGTTCGGTGGCCGAAGAGATCAATCGCAGCGTCACCAGCATCCGCGCCAGTGCCGATCAGTCCTCGCTGGCCATGCAGGGCAATGCCGCGTCGAGTATTGAGCTGGCGCAGTTGGGTGTGGAATTGAAGGGGATGGTGGGGCATTTCAGGCTGTAGGGGGGGGGCGTTGCCGGAAGATCGCAGGCCAGTGCTGGCCCGCGATCCTCGATTGCGGCATCAGTCGTAGATGACCTTTTTCTTCCAGTCTGCATCGGCCTCGACTTCCTTGAGGCCCTCGGTCAGCTCGTTCACGTCACCCTCAACCGGGGCAATGTTGGTCAGCACCATGGAGTTGGCGCGGGCAAGGAGTTTTTCCAGGAACTTCAGCTGTTCACTGTAGGCCTGCGGATCGGGTTGTTTGCGCAAGTACTGCACGCCACGCTCGAATGCCAGGCGCGCCTGGCCAGGTTGTTCCTGTTGCAGGGCGTGCTGGCCCAGGTTGCTGAAAAACTCGATGTGCAGCAGCACCAGGATGTGGCGGATTTCACGAATCCAGCTTTTCGCCTCGTTGGTGGGCAGGAACCCGTCGTGGGCGGCGCGGGTGACCTGGCCATGCAAGGCTTCGAGCAGGAAACGTACGTCCTTGGCCTTGGCCTCGGTCAGGATCGGCGCCGGCGGGTTGTTCACCTGAATCGATTCGCCCTGGGCAATCAAAGCCTTCAACTCTTCGATGCGGCTTTTCAAGGGGGTACTGGATTTCTCCAGATTGAGCATGCGCTGGCAGACGTTGAGCTCCAGGCGAGTCAGCAGCAGCTTGAGGGCCGGTGTCATCAACTGGCCGGGGAAGGTCTCGGTGATTTCGCCGCAGCGGCGCAAGCGGTCATTGAGTTCAACCTTGGTGCGGGCTTTTTGCAGCTTGTTGTTTTCCACCACATTGTTGATGTAGCCAATAGCGATCAGTAGTGCGATCCCGACTATTACTAGCAGGGTGATCATGAGTGGTGTCACCGTGAAGACCTCTTTATTGGGTTTGGGTGCGAGTGTAGTGGCTAAGCCTGGGGGCGGATAGGGCGGTACGACGAGTTGAAACGGGCCCTGCAGCGGTCGATAGGGGCAGGTGGTCAATGGCTGCACAATGCCACTATCGGTGTGCCAAGGACTATAGCGCCTTGGCGAGTGCCAGAATATAGGCGTCAAACGCCGGTCGGCCGAAAACCCCGAAACGCCCCGCAAAGGACAGCGAAGTCATTGATTTAAATAAATTTATATCGAGGGGTTGACGACCCCTCAATCCATCCATAGAATGCGCGCCACTTGCAGCGTAAAGCGAACAGCGAAACGCGGTAGGGAGTGAAGTTGTAGCTGTGTCCCCTTCGTCTAGTGGCCTAGGACACCGCCCTTTCACGGCGGTAACAGGGGTTCGAGTCCCCTAGGGGACGCCATTGCGGGAATAGCTCAGTTGG
>Ga0213827_1000763_pt1 | contig 22064 bp, 21 predicted proteins | sample MC6MC0898MG_FD_180669 | JGI IMG/M metagenome (GOLD analysis project Ga0213827, IMG submission 180669) | Enriched soil aggregate microbial communities from Iowa State University, Ames, United States - MC6-MC0898-MG | ecosystem: Environmental > Terrestrial > Soil > Unclassified | place: USA: Iowa...
CTTGGGACATGAGGTTTTACAGGCTTGCGTCGACCATACCGTGGCGAACGGCCAGCAAGGTCAGTTCGACGTCGCTGGTGACCGAGAGTTTTTCAAAGATCCGATAACGGTAAGTATTGACGGTCTTGGGCGAGAGGCACAACTTGTCAGAGATGATCTGCACTTTTTGGCAGCCGACAATCATCAGGGCAATCTGGATTTCCCGCTCCGACAATGTGTCGAACGGTGACCCCTGCGGCTGGAACGGTTTCAGCGCCAGCTGCTGGGCGATTTGCGGGCTGATGTAGCGCTGGCCGGCAAACGCCAGGCGGATGGCCTGGACCATTTCGTCAAGGCCTGCGCCTTTGGTCAGGTAACCGGCCGCACCGGCCTGCAACAGGCGCGTGGGGAACGGGTCTTCCTCGCACACGGTCACGGCCACTACCTTGATGTCCGGGTGGCTGCGCAGCAATTTGCGGGTGGCCTCCAGGCCGCCGATGCCGGGCATTTTCACGTCCATCAGCACCACGTCCGGTTTCAGCTCACGGGCCAGCTTGAGCGCGGACTCGCCCGAGTCCCCCTCACCCACCACCTGCAGGCCATCGATGTCGGCCAGCATGCGGGTGATACCGGTTCGTACCAGATCGTGATCGTCGACCACTAAGACCCTAATCAAGCACACACCTCGTCAACAGGGCGATTGGATCCCGCCACCTTAACAAAATTTTTCCAAACGGGTCTAACGCATTGCTTCTGTAAGAAACGCCTGACGCTCAACAGTGACAGGCCTCACTGTTTGCCTGGGTTTTCTATCGCTGCTCAAGCGGCCCAGCAGGTGCCAGATGGCCGCCTGGTCGTCGATGGGCAATTGCCGGAAGGCGCCCAGCAGCCCCGACTCATCCGTGCTCAGGCCCTCCAGCGGGGCCGGCGTGCGGATGCCGCTAAGCACGTACAGTGCATCCACCCCCCTGACCGCGAGGGCTGCCAGGTAATCGACCCGTGGCGTACGCTCGCCGCTTTCGTACTTGCCCTGGGCATTGGGCTCGACCCCACCGATATCGCCAAACACGCGCTGGGTCATGCCCAGGCGCTCACGCTCTTCCCGCAGCCGCGGACCAATCCCGTTCATTGTGGGCTTCTCCTTATCCCTGATCACGCTCATCCACTGCCGCCCCGTCTGCGGGCGACCGTGAGCGCCTGGGTTCACTATGCCGCTGCGCTTCGGTGGAGACAAGCCATCATTGCGCCACTAGCCAATCGTACGTTGCATGCGCACAAAGCACCCGTCCTCACCCATTTCGACAAAACCGTGGCGCTGGTACAACAGGCGCGCCGGGTTGCTGCGAAACACCATCAGCCTCAGCAACGGCAGGCGCCGCTGGCCGGCCCACAGCGCCAGCTCTTCCAATACCCAGCTGCCGACACCGCGCCCGCGGTGCTCGGGCAACAGGTGCAACTCGCGGATAAACAGCGCCTGGCGGTCCTGGCTGAGGCTGCAGAAACCCAACAGACTGTCGCCTTCCCTGACCAGCCACTGCTCGCGCCAACCCCAAGCCTGGTCGAAGGCGTCCTCGATCCAGAGCAGGTCAAATTCACGGTAATACGGCAGCATGGCGCGCCGCGTGAGGTCGCGGGCGAACGTACGGTGATTGTCGTTGGCGGGAATCAGTTGCAGGGGCATTACCATATCGCTCATTGGGCATAGCACACGGGTGAACTGCCAGGCCCATGCCGGTCCAGTTCGCTTTCCAGCCAATCGGCCAGCACTCGGGCATTGTTGTGCTCGGTGTCCTTGCCTGCATAAAGCAGGGTCAGAGGGCCCTTCCCGGCGAGGTCCAGCAGCGGATACCAATACTCGGGATGAGCGGCGAGCTCTCGTTGGTAGCGCTGGCTGAAACCGGCAAAGTCGACCGCCCCCTGGTGAAACGCCTTGCGCAATTCATTGGAGGGTGCCACTTCGCGCAACCACTGCCCGTGCAGGTCTTCCTTGCGCAGGTTGCGCGGCCACAGGCGGTCGACCAGCACTCGCTGGCCATCGTCGCCCGTGACCGCATCGTAGACACGCTTGCAGCGGATCATGGGTTTCTCCTGCTTTTACCGTCCGTCTTGAGCCTAGATAATTCATTGATCGAGGTCACGGTCGGGTTACGAATTGTTTCTATGCTCAAGGCCTTCGGCAACTTGCCCAACGCCAACCGGAGCCATCATGGCAACCCCGTCACTGGCCAGCCAGCCGCACCTGGCCCAGCGCGACGCCCGCCCGCAGCTTGCCCACAAGCCTGGGCGCGCCACCCTCGTGTTGTTCTTCGGCCTGCTGCTGGCCGGCATCGCCTACACCGCCTGGAGCCTGAAGCAGGATGTAAACGCCAGCGGCACGGTGATCACCACAGTCACGCCGTTTCTGCTGTTGGGCATGGCACTGCTGATTGCCCTGGGCTTCGAATTCGTCAATGGCTTCCACGACACCGCAAACGCGGTGGCCACCGTGATCTACACCAACGCGCTGCCGGCACCGGTCGCAGTGGTGTGGTCCGGGCTGTGCAACTTCCTCGGCGTGCTGCTCTCCAGTGGCGCGGTGGCATTCGGCATCATCGCCCTGCTGCCGGTGGAACTGATTCTACAGGTGGGCTCCTCGGCCGGCTTTGCAATGGTTTTTGCCCTGCTGCTGGCGGCGATCATCTGGAACCTCGGTACCTGGTGGCTGGGGCTGCCGGCGTCATCCTCGCACACCCTGATCGGCTCGATCATCGGTGTGGGTGTGGCCAATGCCCTGATGCATGGGCGTGACGGCACCAGCGGCGTGGACTGGGCCCAGGCCAGCAAGGTGGGCTACGCCTTGCTGTTCTCCCCCCTGATCGGCTTTGCCTGCGCCGCCTTGTTGTTGCTCGCCCTTCGAGCCCTGGTGAAGCGTCAAGCGCTATACCAGGCGCCGCAAGGCCAGACACCGCCGCCATGGTGGATTCGTGGCGTACTGATCCTGACGTGCACCGGGGTGTCCTTCGCTCATGGTTCCAACGACGGCCAGAAAGGCATGGGCCTGATCATGTTGATTCTGGTCGGCACCCTGCCAATGGCGTATGCGTTGAACAAGACCATGCCCAATGAGCAGGCCCTGCAGTTTTCCGCAGTTGCCGAAGTAACCCGCCAGGCACTGGTGCGCAGCAATCCGCAAGCGCCTCCGGCCGACCCACGCCAGACGCTGACCGCATTCATTGGCGAACCCAAGGCCAGCCCGCAACTGGTACCGGCGCTGGCCGCGCTGACCGGGATGATCGGTGAAGAGGTCAAAGGCTACGGCTCGCTCAAGCGCATACCCGCCGAAGCCATGGCCAACGTACGCAATGACATGTACCTGACCAGCGAAGCCATTCGCCTGATCGAGAAAAACCGTTTAGTGGCATTCGACGCCGACACCCGCAGCCATGTCCAACTATTCAAGACCCAACTGGACGACGCCACCCGCTACATTCCCCTATGGGTCAAGGTGGCCGTGGCCATCGCGCTGGGGCTGGGGACCATGGTTGGCTGGCGGCGCATCGTGGTGACCGTGGGGGAGAAGATCGGCAAGACCCACCTGAGCTATGCCCAAGGCGCCTCGGCGGAGGTCGTTGCCATGTGCACCATTGGCGCAGCTGACATGTTCGGGTTGCCGGTTTCGACCACCCACGTGCTGAGCTCGGGGGTGGCGGGGACCATGGTGGCGAATGGCTCAGGGATTCAGAGGCGCACGTTGATTAACCTGCTGATGGCCTGGGTGCTGACCTTGCCGGCAGCGATGCTGTTGGCTGGCAGCCTGTACTGGCTGCTGAGCCACATTTTCTAACCTGTACTACGCCCTCTGTAGGAGCGGCCTTGTGCCGCGAAAGGGCCGCAAAGCGGCCCCGGCATTTTGTGCATTTTGCTGAAATCCCGGGGCCGCTTTGCGGCCCTTTCGCGGCACAAGGCCGCTCCTACAGGGATCGGTGTACGTGGCAGGTTCTGCGTTATCAGCTCGGGATTTTCAGGCCGCGCTGCACCGCCGGCCGTTCGAGGAACGTCGCCAGCACCCGCTGCACTTCCTTGAACTGGTCAAAGCCCACCAACTCCCGGGCGTTGTAGCGTTCCACCAGGTTCCGCACCCAAGGGAAGATAGCAATGTCGGCGATGCTGTATTGGTCAGCCATCCACTCCCGACCTTTCAAGTGCCGATCCAGCACACCCAGCAGCCGCTTGGATTCGTTGACATAGCGGTCACGCGGGCGCTTGTCTTCATAGTCCTTGCCAGCAAAGAAATGGAAGAACCCGACCTGGCCGAACATCGGCCCTATGCCGCCCATCTGGAACATCAGCCACTGCAGGGTCTGGTAACGCTGAGCAGGCTCCTGGCTGAGCAGTTGCCCACTTTTCTCCGCCAGGTACTGCAAGATCGCCCCTGACTCAAACAGCGGCAACGGCTGCCCGCCCGGGCCGTCGGGGTCCAGGATGGCCGGTATCTTGTTGTTGGCGCTGAGCGAGATGAATTCAGGGCTCAGCTGGTCATCGTTGTCGAAGCTGACCTTGTGCGCCTCGTAGGCCAGGCCGATTTCTTCGAGCATGATCGACACCTTGACGCCGTTGGGCGTCGGCAGCGAATACAGCTGCAGGCGTTCGGGGTGTTTGGCGGGCCACTTGCGGGTAACAGGGAAAGCACTGAGATCGGTCATGATCAACCTTGCCTGGGGAATGGACCTGTCACTCTAGAGACATCCCCGGCCGCTGACCATCACCGACCACTCATCAGCCCGGGTCACTCAAGCCTGGCCGTGGGCCTTGAGCTTGAGCTTTTCGGTATCGACACGGACGAACACCGAGTCGGCGGTCACGGTCAGCACATCCTCGGCCCAGACTTCGCAAAGCACCCGGCACTTGCGCCCCACTTCCCCTTCCACTCGGGCCTTGAGCAAAAGCTCGACGCCCATCGGCGTGGGTTTCAGGTAGGTCAGGTTGAGTGTGCCGGTAACGCAGTCGATACGCGGCAGGCTACCCGGCTCGCGGCCTTCGTTGCGGTAGTGGTAGGCCATGGCCGTCCAGTTGGAATGGCAATCGACGAGCATCGCCAGCAGGCCACCGTAGACCAGGCCAGGCCAGCCGATAAAGGTGCTGTCGGGTGCATGGCGGCATACCAGGTGGATGCCATCGGTGTCCCAGTGACTTTGCAGGTGCAGGCCACTGGGGTGGGAACAACCGCAGCCGTAGCAGGTGCCTTCCGGCGCCGCGAGGGCCTGAAGGGAAAGTGGGTGGTCAGTCATACGCTTCCTGTGCTTGTTGGAATGGGGGCGCGCAACGCCCCCATTAAAGCAGATACATCAGGCCGTCTGGGCAACCACCTTGGCATGCCGCTGGGTCAGCGAAACCAGCAGGATGAACGCAGTCACCCCAGCGGTCATCAGCGTTTCATAGCGGTAGGCATCGCTGAACAGCATGTAGCCCAGCACCATGACGATGGTGCCGATCACCAACCAGGTCAGCCATGGGAACAGCCACATCTTCAGCTCCAGCGGGCGCCCTTCACGGTCGGCGCGGGCACGCATGCGCAGCTGCGACACGGCAATCACCAGGTACACCAGCAAGGCGATGGCGCCGGTGGTGGACAGCAAGAAGCCGAAGACCTTACCCGGGAACACATAGTTGACCAGGCACCCGGCAAACCCGGCCAGTGTCGAGAAGATGACCGCCACGGTCGGCACGCCCGAACCGGAGATACGCTTGGTCATGCTCAGTGCCTGGCCGCGGGCGCCCAGCGAATAGAGCATGCGTGACGCGGTGTACAAGCCCGAGTTCATGCAGCTGGTCACCGCCACCAGTACCACCAGGTCGACCAGCAGCTTGGCGCCCGGCACGTTCAGCACTTCCAGCACGCGCTGGAACGAACCGACCGCTTTCAGCGCGGGGTCGTTCCAGGCTACCAGCGACACCACCAGGAAGATCGACGCCAGGTAGAAGATGGCAATGCGGTACACCACCAGGTTGGTGGCACGGCGGATCTTGTCTTTCGGGTTGGCGGTTTCGTCAGCGGCAATGGTGACGATTTCGGCGCCGAAGAACGAGAAGATGGTGATCAGCACGCCACCGAGCACAGTGCCGAACCCGTTGGGCATGAAGCCGCCGTTTTCCCACAGCCGGCTGACCCCGGACACCTCGGCCAGCGGCCAGAAGCCGAATACCGCCAGGCTGCAGACCACGATGAAGGCAATGATCGCCACCACCTTGACCAGCGCGAACCAGTACTCGAAGGCGCCGAAGTTCTTCACGCTGATCAGGTTGGTACCCGACAGCACCAGCATGATGAGGAAGGCGAACAACCAGGACGGTACGCCTGGGAAGTAAGCATGCAGGATGTCGGCGCCGGCAATCGCCTCGACCGGAATGATCAGCACCCAGAACCACCAGTACAACCAGCCGATGGTAAAGCCTGCCCAAGGGCCGATGGCCTCGGAGGCATAGGTGGAGAACGAGCCGCTGTTAGGGTTGGCGATGGCCATTTCGCCCAGCATGCGCATCACCAGCAATACCAGCAGGCCGGTCATGGCGTAGGAAATGAGGATGGCCGGGCCGGCCGTGGCGATGGCGTTCGACGAGCCGATGAACAGGCCGGCGCCGATGATGCCGGCAATGGAGATCATGGAAACCTGACGGGAGGTCAGGCCGTGCTGCAGGGAACGCTGTTTCTTGTTGTCTTGCGAAGCCATGAAGAACCCTCGAATGGGTCGGCCGCTTTGAGGCGGCTGAAGGTCGGAGCAGAATTCTTGTAAATTTCTGATAGTCGTTTTTGTTGTTTTGCAGATGCCGGAAGCGGGTACAGACCTCCTCTTCACATGACCGGTTGTAATCGTTGATCCAGGTCAGTATTAATCTATAGGCCGGGGTCAACAAACGACCTTTTCGAACCACATGATTCCGCTTTGGAATGAACTCCTTCCTTTTTTGCTCGGTATTTGCCTGTCATGTCCAAACGCCTGATGCCTTCGACCACCGCCCTTCAGTGCTTCGAAGCGGCCGCCCGCCACCTCAGCTTCACCCGCGCGGCCCAGGAACTGCACCTGACCCAGAGCGCCGTCAGCAAGCAGGTCGCGCAGCTCGAAGACATGCTCTCGCACTCGCTGTTCCAGCGCATTCGCCGGCGCCTGCACCTGACCCCGGCCGGCGCGCTGTACCTCACCGAAGTGAACAAGATCCTCACCCAGATCGATATTTCCAGCCGCTACATCCTCAGCTACGGCGACGAAACCGAAGTACTGCGCATCGCCACCCAGCCCACCTTTGGTGCGCGCTGGCTAGTGCCCAAACTCAAGGGTTTCGGCGATCGCTACCCACGTATCCACCTGGATGTGCGCAACGAACTGGAGCCCTTCGACCTGGTGCAGGCCAAGGCCGACGTGGCCTTTTTCTTCGGCCAGGGCACTTGGCCTGGGGCAACCTGCATCGAGCTGTTCAGCGAAGAAGTGGTGCCGGTGTGCAGCCCGCAGTTGCTGGCCAACCACCCCTTTGAAAGCGCCCAGGCGCTGACCGAGCACCGCCTGTTGCAGTGCGTGTCGCGGCCGGAGGCCTGGCATGAATGGTTCCTGGGGTTGGGGCTGCACAGCCAGAACAGCTACCACGGGCCGCGTTTCGACACGTTCTACCTGTGCATTCGCGCAGCGATTGCCGGCTGCGGTATCGCCCTGATTCCGCGCTACCTTGTGGCCGAGGAGCTGAGCGAGGGCAAGCTGGTGGTGGCCTGGGACCACCCGGTGGCAAGCAATGGCCGGCACTTCATTGCCCATGCCGAGCATGCCGCCGAAGTGCCCAAGATCAGGGCCTTTGTGCAGTGGATTCGCGAGCGGGTGGCTGAGGGCGACTGATTTGACCTGTGCCGGCCAGTTCACGAATTCAGGGAATGACCGCAATCGAATAATTCGTTTGCGGAATAACCCCTCAACACGCTTGGATAATAAGAAACTTGAACAAAGGTCCCGCGTGCCCATGAACCAGGAAAGTATCAGCCAATCCATCGCCATCGTTCACCCGATCACACTTTCTCATGGCCGCAATGCCGAAGTCTGGGACACCGACGGCAAACGTTACATCGACTTTGTCGGCGGTATCGGCGTGCTCAACCTGGGCCACTGCAACCCCGCCGTGGTCGAAGCAATCCAGGCCCAGGCCACCCGCCTGACCCACTATGCCTTCAACGCCGCGCCCCATGGCCCGTACCTGGCGCTGATGGAACAGCTGAGCCAGTTCGTACCGGTCAGCTACCCGTTGGCCGGCATGCTCACCAACAGCGGTGCGGAAGCGGCAGAAAACGCCCTGAAGGTTGCCCGCGGTGCTACAGGCAAGCGCGCCATCATTGCCTTCGACGGCGGTTTCCATGGCCGCACCCTGGCCACCCTGAACCTCAACGGCAAGGTGGCCCCTTACAAGCAACGGGTGGGCGAGTTGCCTGGGCCGGTGTACCACCTGCCCTACCCTGGCGTGGATACCGGGGTTACCTGCGAGCAGGCACTCAAGGCCATGGAACGCCTGTTCAGCGTCGAACTGGCCGTGGAAGACGTGGCAGCATTCATCTTCGAGCCGGTGCAGGGCGAAGGCGGCTTCCTCGCCCTCGACCCCGCCTTCGCCCAAGCCTTGCGCCGCTTCTGCGACCAACACGGCATCCTGATCATCATCGACGAGATCCAGTCCGGCTTCGGCCGCACCGGCCAGCGCTTCGCCTTCCCGCGCTTAGGGCTCGAGCCCGACCTGCTGCTGCTGGCCAAAAGCATCGCCGGCGGCATGCCGCTGGGTGCGGTGGTCGGGCGCAAGGAACTGATGGCAGCACTGCCCAAGGGCGGCCTCGGTGGCACCTATTCGGGTAACCCGATTGCCTGTGCGGCGGCGCTGGCCAGCCTGGCGCAGATGACCGACGAGAACATCGCCACCTGGGGTGAGCGCCAGGAGCAGGCCATCGTCAGCCGCCACCAGCGCTGGAAGGCGTCGGGCCTGAGCCCGTACATCGGCCGCCTGACGGGCGTGGGCGCCATGCGCGGCATCGAATTCGTCAATGCCGACGGCAGCCCGGCGCCGGCGCAACTGGCCAAGGTAATGGAGTCGGCGCGGGCCAAGGGCTTGCTGCTGATGCCCAGCGGCAAGGCGCGGCACATCATCCGCCTGCTGGCCCCGTTGACCATCGAAGCCGAGGTGCTCGAGGAAGGGCTGGATATCCTCGAGCAGTGCCTGGTGGAGCTGAACTGAGGCTTACAGGCCCAGTTCTTCGGGGGTTAGCATGTCGGATTCGAAGGCGATCCAGCCGCCTTCGAGTTCGGCGTGGCCGTTGACGATCGGGCCGTAGTAGGTCAGGCCGTTCTCCAGGGTCACGCAGATGTGCGTGGCCGGCTTTTCAGGTGCCGCGAGCGTACCGACGAAATGCACCTTCTTCAGGGTTTCGGTCACCGCTTCCAGGCCCACGCGCATGCTGGGGTTTTCCGAAGCTTCGGTATCTCCGCCACGGTCTTCGGCGCTGATGGTCACGGTGGCGGTGTACGGGTACTTGGTGCTCAAGCGGGGTTACCTCAGTGGGTGTGTAGGCGTAAGGGCGCGTAGAGTACGGCAGGCGGTCTCCGTTGTCTCTACAGGTGATCTGAATGCCCCGATCTGTTAGGGTGCCCGCCGATGCACGCCACACCACACGAGGATCCCGAGTGAGCGCCGAAGAACCCCTGATCGCCGACCTGTTCGATGTCGACAAACGCCTGTCCCTCAAGCCCGTCGTGGACTTCAACAGCTACCTGCGCAACGCCTTCGGCGAAGGCCCGTGCCGTTGCCACCGCTGCACCGAAGGTGGCGACGAAAGCACCTACAGCCACGCCCACACCTTTACCTTCGACAGCCGCCAATGGCACCGCCGCTTCGCCAGCACCTCCGGCAGCGATGTTGCCCAGGTACTGAAAAAGGCATGGCTGTCGTACACCAAGGCCGACCTCAACCTGGTCGGCACACTGGACCTGGCCACCCTCAAGACCTTCACCGAAGCCGCCCTGCACTCGCGTCTGCTGGCGCTACTGACGGCCAGCGGCCTGGCCCGTGAAGTGGATGGCCAGTGGATGCTGCAAGCCCAGGCCGACTGACGGCCCGGCGGCAGGGCAGGATTCCACCGGTCTGCTAACGTGGTGGAATCCGCCCATTCGCAGGTAGTCCGCCATGGCCCGCACAACGCCCATCGAGCTGTACCGCAATATTGGCATCGTCGCCCACGTGGACGCCGGCAAGACCACCACTACCGAGCGGATCCTGTTCTACACCGGGGTCAACCACAAGATGGGCGAGGTGCACGATGGCGCGGCGACCATGGACTGGATGGCCCAGGAGCAGGAACGCGGCATCACCATCACCTCGGCGGCGACCACGGCGTTCTGGCAAGGCTCGACCAAGCAGTTTGAGCACAAGTACCGCTTCAACATCATCGACACCCCCGGCCACGTCGACTTCACCATCGAGGTGGAGCGCTCGTTGCGCGTGCTCGATGGCGCGGTGGTGGTGTTCAGCGGTGCTGACGGGGTAGAGCCACAGTCCGAGACGGTTTGGCGCCAGGCCAACAAATACCATGTGCCACGCCTGGCCTACATCAACAAGATGGACCGCCAGGGTGCCGACTTCCTGCGTGTGGTCAAGCAGATCGACAAACGCCTGGGGCACCACCCGGTACCGATCCAGCTGGCCATCGGCAGCGAGGAGAACTTCATCGGCCAGATCGACCTGGTGAAGATGAAAGCCATCTACTGGAACGACGCTGACCACGGCACCAGCTACCGTGAAGAAGATATACCCGCCGAACTGCAGACGCTTGCCGACGAATGGCGCGCGCACATGATAGAAGCAGCCGCCGAGGCTAATGACGAACTGCTCAACAAGTTTCTTGAAGGCGAAGAACTGAGCATCGAAGAGATCAAGGCCGGGTTGCGCAAACGCACCATCGCCAACGAAATCGTGCCGACCATCCTCGGGTCCTCTTTCAAGAACAAGGGCGTACCGCTGATGCTCGATGCGGTAATCGACTACCTGCCCGCCCCGTCGGAAATTCCCGCCATCCGCGGCACCGACCCGGACGATGAAGAAAAGCACCTGGAACGGCACGCCGACGACAAGGAGCCGTTCTCGGCCCTGGCTTTCAAGATTGCCACCGACCCGTTCGTCGGCACACTCACCTTTGCTCGCGTTTATTCCGGCGTGCTCAGCTCAGGCAACGCGGTACTCAACTCGGTCAAAGGCAAGAAGGAACGCATCGGCCGCATGGTGCAGATGCATGCCAACCAGCGTGCCGAAATCAAGGACGTGTGCGCCGGCGACATCGCCGCGCTGATCGGCATGAAGGACGTGACCACCGGCGACACCCTGTGCGACATGGACAAACCGATCATCCTCGAACGCATGGACTTCCCTGACCCGGTGATTTCCGTGGCCGTGGAGCCCAAGACCAAGGCCGACCAGGAAAAAATGGGCATCGCCCTGGGCAAGCTGGCCCAGGAAGACCCGTCATTCCGCGTGCGTACCGACGAAGAAACCGGCCAGACCATCATCTCGGGCATGGGCGAGTTGCACCTGGACATCATCGTCGACCGCATGCGCCGCGAGTTCAACGTCGAAGCCAACATCGGCAAGCCGCAGGTGGCCTACCGGGAAAAAATCCGCAACACCTGCGAAATCGAGGGGCGCTTTGTGCGCCAGTCGGGCGGCCGTGGCCAGTATGGCCATTGCTGGATCCGTTTCGCCCCTGGCGACGAAGGCAAGGAGGGCCTGGAGTTCATCAACGAGATTGTCGGCGGGGTGGTACCGCGCGAGTACATCCCGGCGATCCAGAAGGGTATCGAAGAGCAGATGAAGAACGGCGTGCTTGCCGGCTACCCGCTGATCAGCCTCAAGGCCGCCGTATTTGACGGTTCGTACCACGATGTCGACTCCAACGAAATGGCCTACAAGATCGCGGCTTCAATGGCCACCAAGCAGCTGTCGCAGAAAGGCGGCGCGGTGTTGCTGGAACCGGTGATGAAAGTGGAGGTGGTGACGCCGGAGGAATACCAGGGCGACATTCTGGGCGACCTCAGCCGGCGCCGCGGGATGATTCAGGACGGTGACGAAACACCGGCCGGCAAGGTAATCCGTGCCGAGGTGCCGTTGGGCGAGATGTTCGGCTACGCCACCTCGATGCGTTCGATGACCCAGGGCCGGGCCAGCTTCTCGATGGAGTTCACCCGCTATGCCGAGGCACCGGCGAGCATCGCCGATGGCATCGTCAAGAAGAACCGCGGGGAATGATTCATTCGCCTGTGCCGGCCTCTTCGCGGGCACGCCCGCTCCCACAGGGGATCGCACAATGCCCGGGCCTGCGGCGATCCTGTGGGAGCGGGCATGCCCGCGAAGAGGCCGGCACGGGTGACAACCAGGCTCAGTGCTGCTCACCTGCCCGCTTCAATAGCTTCTTGCACCGCTCTGACAAATGCACCACGCGCAAATGCTTGCCCGCCTTGGCATACCGCTCACGCAGGGTCTTGAGCGCCGCAACCGCCGAATAGTCGACAAAGCTCAAATGCTGGCAATCCAGCGTGACCTGGGTCGGGTCCTGGGCCGGGTCGAACTGGTTGAGGAATGACGCGGTCGAGGCAAAGAACAGCGTGCCATGCACCTGATAGCGCTTGCCGCCGTCGGCGTCCTCATGGCTGTCGGCGTACAGCTCCCGCGCATGCTGCCAGGCAAAGTTGAGCGCCGCGATGATGATGCCGAACAGCACCGCCATGGCCAGGTCGGTAAACACTGTCACAACGGTCACTGCAATGATTGCCAGCACATCGTTCACCGGCACCTTGTGCAGCACCCGCAGCGACGCCCAGGCAAAGGTCTGCTGGGCTACCACGAACATCACCCCGACCAGCGCCGCCAGCGGAATACGCTCGATCAGCGGCGACAGGAACAACACGAACAGCAAGATCATCACCCCGGCCACCACCCCGGACAGCCGGCCGCGGCCATTGGAACTGAGGTTGATCACCGTCTGGCCGATCATTGCGCAACCGCCCATGCCACCGCACAGGCCCGAGACCATGTTCGCCGCGCCCAGTGCCACGCACTCGCGGTCCGGGAAGCCACGGCTCTCGGTCACTTCATCGGTCAGGTTGAGGGTGAGCAAGGTTTCCAGCAGGCCAACCATGGCCATCAGCACCGCGTAGGGGGCGATGATCTGCAGGGTTTCCAGGTTCCAGGGCACATCCGGCAGTGCCAGCCCCGGCAGGCCACCGGCGATATGCGCCATGTCGCCCAAAGTGCGGGTGGGCAGGCCGAGCAGGTACACCAGCAGGCCAACGCCCAGGATCGCCACCAGCGCTGGCGGTACCGCACGTGTAAGTTTCGGCAGCACGTAGACCACGGCCATGGTCAGTGCCACCAGGCCGATCATAAGGTACAGCGGCGCGCCGCTGAGCCAGTGCTCACCCGCCTTGAAGTGCTCAAGCTGCGCCATGGCGATGACGATGGCCAAGCCATTGACGAAGCCGAGCATGACCGGGTACGGCACCAGCCGTACCAGCTTGCCCAGCCGTAGCAGGCCGAACAGGATCATCACCACGCCACCCAGCAGCACCGTGGCCAGCAGATACTGCGCGCCGTGCTGCACCACCAGCGCAACGATCACCACCGCCATCGAGCCGGCAGCGCCGGAAATCATCCCCGGTCGACCGCCAAACAGCGCCGTAAGGGTGCAGATGATGAAAGCGCCATACAGACCCATCAGCGGATTGAGGTGAGCCACAAGGGCAAAGGCGATGCACTCGGGCACAAGGGCGAACGAGGTGGTCAGGCCGGCGAGCAGGTCGGCGCGTAATCGGGCGGGCTTCATGGGCTTCCTGTGAGGCAGTCCGGGCGGACGTTACAAAAACGAGGGGCGCGATGTTACGGAATTTGTCTGACAGCGGCCACCGTTCAGCGCACCCGCTCCCGGCTCTGCACTGCCAGGTCCAGCGCGCGCTGCATGTCCAGGCGCGCCGAACGCCCCAGGTCGGGGTGGTTCAGGCGCCCACCACGCTCCGAAGGCAGGATCGGCGCCGTCAGGTCTTCGGCATCCATCGCCTCGAAATCCTGCTCGGTGCCCAGGGTCAGGGCACTGCGCCGCAACAGCATGCGGACCTGTTCCGGGGTGAGGGCCGGGTTGATCGACAGCATCGCTGCCACGGTGGCAGTCACCAGGGGTGTCGCGTACGAGGTGCCGCAATGCGCAGCCGCGGCCGCCGCCGGGCGTATGCAGGCAGCAGCACTGACATCCACGCGCATGTCGATGTTGGAACTGTGGCGCTTGCGCACATGGTCGGGGGCTTCGACCGCCGTCGCCTTGTCGCTGCGCTGGTGCCCGCCCACCACCAGCAGTTGTTCGGTAATGAACGACGACGGCAGGCGGTATTCATCGGTACCTGACCACGACGCACCGTTGCCCGCCGAATTCACCACCACCACGTCCGGGTGCTCTTTGCGCAGCCAGAGGAAGAACTCCTCAAGCAACTCCTCGTAGCCACTCATCGCCAGCCCGGAACGCACCAGCGAATCGACCTCATCACCGTTGACATCGCGTGCGCCGACCCTGTGGATGCCCCAGCTCCAGTTCAGCACCCGCACGCCATCCTCGACCAGGTTCACCGATGCAGCGATGTTGGCGGTGATACCTGCATCCGAGTTGCGCTCTACAATCACCTCGAAGCCAGGGCTGTGCTTGCCCAGCCCCGGTAAAAAACCCTCACCCTGCGCGGCGAGAATGCCTGCGACATGGCTGCCGTGGCTTGTCGGGCGATCACCGTCGCGAGCGAACAGGCACGTCTGACCCTGTTCGCAGCCGCCTCGGTATTGGCTGAACCCCGGGGCGTCAAAGTCCACTTCGCGCTCGATGACCCCGACCCGCACGGGCTGCACCGGCAAGCGCGAAGCGCCAATCCGTCGCTGGTAGAAATACAGCGCGTCCATGAAGCGGTTGGCGGCCCATTCGTCTGCCTGGTCAATGGCGCGGCTGTCGCGCCCGCTGCCCTCTTCCCCACGCTCCGGGGCGGACTCCTCGACAATCACGGCATCCACGCTGACCTCACTGCCCATGCGCAGGATCATCGCGTCACGCTGCACCAGGTCGTCCACCGGCAAACGCAGCTGGTAGACATTCAGCGGTGGTATGGCACCGACAACCTGGGCGCCGTATTTACCGGCAATGCGCCGGGCCTCGCCAAAGCCGTCGTGTTTTTCTTCGATCAACAGGCTGACCAGGTCGACATAGGTAGTCAGCCCATCCATGTTCTTCGCCACTTCATCAGGCCCTGCGGCAACAACATGACTGCGCTGGCGGGTCAGCCATATCGGGTTGCTGGTGCGGCCACCGTATTCCAGCCACAAGGGCGCGCTGCGCTGGGCTTGTTTCGCCAGGTTCAGGATAAGCCGGTCACCTTTGCGTTCGATATCGGCTGTTGGCAGTCGCACACCGCCCAGCCATACCTTGGGCACATCTGCACCGAGCCCCTCGGCACGCAGGCACCATTGCTGCCCGCCTTCGCCCAGCAGGTCGCCGCAACGCTGCAGTTGCTTGATGCGCAGCACATCAGCTGCTGCCTCTGCACCAAGGCTACAAAGCCACAACAGCAAGAACAGGCCACCCCTCATGCGATCACCCCATGCACTCCCTCTGAGTGCGACTGGCGGGACAACTCAAAGGTTCAGCTGCGGCCAGCAACTGCCTTGTCGCGGGCAAGCCATTCAGCCATGGAAGCATCCTCCAGCGCGTACTCGCCACGATTGGCCTTCCACACCAGCTCCTTGTCGCGCAGGGCATCGAGGGCCTTCTGTACGTTAGGCGTATTGGCGTTGACTTCTGCCTGGGCCTGCTCCAGCTTGCGTCTGATGTCGATCAAGGTCTGCTCTGTGAACGGCGAGAACGGATGTCGGCCTAGCGTGCGCTCGGCCATTACCTCAAGCACCGCCTGCTGCAACGGCGAAAGCTCGTTCCAGGCACTTTCGTAGTCACTCCAGACACCAGCCTGATGGTTGAGTGCCCCAGTGCGCAGCAGATCGCCCAAGTTGGCCGCTTCACCGAGGCCGACGCTGACTTCGGCCAACAGCTTGTTGAGCATTTCCGGGCGACGGCCCACCAGCTCGAAAGCGTACGCCAGGTCCTCTACCTTGAACTGATTGCTATCGGCCAGGCGCCGGTTCCACAAGCCCGTGATGAATTCGACATATTCACGCCCCAGTAATGGGAAGGGCGTGATGGTGGCACCAAAGAACGGCTGCTTGCTCTTAAGTACCAGGTTGGCCAGCTTGTCGCGGCTGGAGCCGGTGAACACCAGGCGCAAGCCATCCGGACGGTCGCCACGGTTGAGGTGGTCACGCGCAGCTTTCAGCGCGAACATCGCATTGAGGCCATCTTCGCTGTTAAGGGCGTGCTGAGCCTCGTCGATGATCAGCACTACCATCTGCCCTGACACTTGATGCAACACGGAAAGTGCCTGCGCCAAGGTAGTACCCGCAGGCAGTTGCGGGCGGGTGAAATCCCAGCTCAGGGTGCGCAGCAGGTTTATTTTTTCAATACCAGCCTTTTTCGCGGTCCTGGCCAGCGCACCTTCGAAACTGGCCAGCGCAGTGCCGATGGCGCCACTGATGAGCTGCGCCGGGGCCGCGTCGCGGTCCGACCACAGGTCCACGTAAACCGGTCGCCAGCCGCGCCGTACGCATTCCGGTATCAGGTCATTGTTGAGGAAGGTGCTCTTGCCCGTGCGCCGGGGCGCGGCCAGGAACATGCCAGCGCTGTAATCGATCAGCGACTCGCCTGCCAGGTCTTGGGCCAAAGCGTTGGCCAGTTGATCACGGCGCAGGAGCGGGCGAACAGGAGCCATGTCATTATCCTCAATTATCTTGCCTACTATAATTTATAGCCTACAAGATAAATCAGGATAATACGACCTTCTGAACAGCGCGGGCGTGATCCAGATCCGGCAGGAAGCCAGCAAATTTGCCATCATGTTGATTCCACCTGCGGAGATCATGGACATGCCGCTACGCCCCCTTTTCACTTTCCTGCTGCTTGCCAGCCTCGCCGCCCAGGCCGCCACCGAAGTGGTGCCGCTGCAGCACCGCGCCAGCGCCGAACTACTGCCTGCCGCGCAGGCATTCATCGGCAACGACGGCACGGTCAGCGCTTTCGAGAACAAGCTGATCGTCAACGCCAGCCCCGAGCGCATCGGCGACCTGCGCGCCTTGCTGCAACAACTGGACACCGCTCCCAAGCGCCTGCTGATCAGTGTCGACAACAACGACAGCAACTTCCAGGACAACCGCGGCAACGCACGCGTCATCCACTACGGCACCAGCAACCGCGACGGCGGCATGCAGCAGGTGCAGGCCAGCGAAGGCCAGCCTGCGCTCATTCAGGTGGGCCAGAGCATCCCGATCACCAGCACCAGCACCGACGGCTACGGGCGCATCCAGAGCAACACCGAATACCGCAATGTGACCCAAGGTTTCTATGTCACGCCAAGCTTGAGTGGTGACACGGTTCGTCTGCAAATAAGCACCAATAATGACCGTATCAGCCAGGAACGTGCAGATGTAGTGAAAGTGCAAAGCACCGACACGACAATCACCGGCAAGCTCGGCGAATGGATCACCCTGGCCGGCTACAACCAGCAGAGCCAAGCCGACCGCAGCGCGTCAAGCCGCAGTTACAGCACCCAGCGCGGTGAAAACATGACTTTGCGGGTAAAAGTCGACCTTCTCGAGTGAACCCAGGCAACTCAAGGCCTCGACCAAAGGCCTAGAAACTGACCGCCAAGTCGCATTAGACCAAAGATGTAGTAAGCGAAAAAAACCACTACAAAACATTTGACAGGGTCTTTTTCCCAAGGGCATGATGGCCTCGCTCCCGCTAATCAGGGGCCCTGGCAAGGGCCTTCGAGGCGTGCTCCTCCCACCCCTGGAGGCGCCTCGTGTCTATACGGCCCACAAGGCGGTTCGACGGGATTGCGACTGCAACGAAGAAGTTGTCCCGAGGGACGGAAGCGCATCACCGCAGTACTGGCAATCGCGTAGCACCGCAGCAAGGCAACCACGAGCCGACCTGCCGGAGCACACCTTCGCCTGGCCTGCCCACCCTTCCCCCTTCGAGCCTTCGCGTTCGCCGCCGCACTCCTGCGAACAGGACAGCCGCCAAGCGCCCTGATCTGCACCCGAGCATCAGCACAATTAACCCAAGATCGATGCGACGAGGTTTATTTCCATGGCACTGACACGCGAACAGCAAATTGCAGCCCTCGAGAAAGACTGGGCCGAGAACCCGCGCTGGAAAGGCGTGACCCGTACCTACACCGCCGCTGATGTCGTTCGCCTGCGTGGCTCCCTTCAGCCAGAGCACACCCTGGCCCGCCAAGGTGCAGAAAAACTGTGGAAGCTGGTCACCCAAGGTGCCCACCCGTCCTTCCGCCCAGAAAAAGATTTCGTCAACTGCATGGGCGCCCTGACCGGCGGCCAGGCAGTACAGCAGGTAAAGGCTGGCATCCAGGCCATCTACCTGTCCGGCTGGCAGGTTGCCGCCGACAACAACTCGGCCGAGTCCATGTACCCTGACCAGTCGCTGTACCCGGTTGACTCGGTACCGACCGTGGTCAAGCGCATCAACAACTCGTTCCGCCGCGCCGACCAGATCCAGTGGAAAGCCGGCAAGAACCCGGGCGACGAAGGCTACATCGACTACTTCGCGCCGATCGTGGCAGACGCCGAAGCCGGTTTCGGTGGCGTGCTGAACGCCTACGAACTGATGAAGAACATGATCGAAGCAGGCGCCGCCGGCGTGCACTTCGAAGACCAGCTGGCGTCGGTTAAAAAATGCGGCCACATGGGCGGCAAGGTGCTGGTACCAACCCAGGAAGCCGTACAGAAGCTTGTGGCCGCGCGCCTGGCAGCTGACGTGTCGGGCGTACCGACCATCATCCTGGCCCGTACCGACGCCAACGCCGCCGACCTGCTGACCAGCGACTGCGACCCGTACGATCAGCCGTTCGTGATTGGCGAGCGTACCCGTGAAGGCTTCTACAAGGTCCGCGCCGGCCTCGACCAGGCCATCTCCCGCGGCCTGGCCTACGCGCCATATGCCGACCTGATCTGGTGCGAAACCGCCAAGCCGGACCTGGACGAAGCCCGTCGCTTCGCCGAAGCGATCAAGAAGGAGTATCCGGACCAGATCCTGTCGTACAACTGCTCGCCTTCCTTCAACTGGAAGAAGAACCTGGACGACGCCACCATCGCCAAGTTCCAGCGCGAGCTGTCGGCCATGGGCTACAAGCACCAGTTCATCACCCTGGCGGGCATCCACAACATGTGGCACGGCATGTTCAACCTGGCGCATGATTACGCCCGCAACGACATGACCGCCTACGTGAAGCTGCAAGAGCAGGAATTCGCTGACGCTAGCAAAGGCTACACCTTCGTGGCGCACCAGCAGGAAGTGGGTACTGGTTACTTCGACGACATGACCACCGTGATCCAGGGTGGCGCATCGTCGGTCACTGCCCTGACCGGTTCGACCGAGGAAGAGCAGTTCCACTGATAGTGGGTTGCGATTGAACAAAAGCCCGGGGCTTGAGAAAGCTCCGGGCTTTTGTTTTGCCAATGCCTGTCGATACAAGCCATAGCGAAATCCATGATCAGGGCCATGCTTTCTCCGCAAAGACCACGGAAAACAGCCAGGGCTAATGGGTTCCTCTCATGCAGAACCTAGTATTATTGCCAGTTTTTCAGCCCCACACCTTCTGAGAGGCTAGCGACTCCCCCAAACAGGAGTCGCATCATGCCAACCATCCTCAACGCTGGCGAGCTGGACCCAGCGTATGCGTCGCAAGGCCGTTTTTCGCACCCAAAGTACGACCATCTCGGCCCGATCGCGATAATCGAATCAACTCAAAAAACACTTATTTCCTCGGCGCCCCGAAACGCGACAGCCCTCAAGCTGCTATGCCTTGAGCCTGGCGGTACGCTTGACCCCGAATTCGGTTCGCAAGGTGTCACAACGATCGAATATGAAGGTGCCCTGCGGGTCTTGCTGTCTGAGATCATTACGGATGAAGCTGGGCGAATATTTGTGGTAGGCGACTACAACGACGCCCCGAATTCATATCACCCCATCGTCGTTCGCTTGCACGCCAATGGAAAGCCCGACACCAGTTTTGGCGAGGACGGGAAGCCCTATCGGATTTATCCTTCGGTCAGCTCCACAACCAAGGCCTGGCCGACCGATTTGGCATCGCCCAGCAAGTACAGCAGTTCGTCTTCCCACGACAACGACGGCGCGGGCATACGGAACGGAGTGCTCTACTTCCGCTCGCGCGACCACGTTGTTGCAATCACGCTGAAGGGGGACCTGGCTACCGACTTCAATGGCACAGGCTACTGGCGCGCTGCGCACGGCAACGACCCAGTACTGCTGGGGGCACTGGCACTGAATGAACATGGTATTTATGCGGCGTACGCGCCCTTACCTACTGAAGACTTCAAGAACCACGTCATCGTGACCCGCCTCGATGAGCACGCCAAGATCGACAGGACATTTGCCGACGGTGGTTATCTGCACCTGCATACGCCAGGCCACACGCTGCTTCCTGCGCTGCTCAAGCAGTCAACCTCCAATCATCACTTCGTGCTGGCGTGCCGCACCGACATCAACACTTACGATGAGGGTACCGCGCTCATGTCGTTTAACAGCGACGGCACGCTGAACAACGGTTTCAATGAAGGGAGACCCGTCATTGTCGAAAAGCCCCCATCGGTAATGGCCTCCGCGTCAGATCTGTCCTTTGACGCCAGATCCGGCAACGCCGAGAAAATTTACCTGACCGTGCTTTATGAAAATGCAGAATCAGAGGGCCATTTTGTCACTCTGCGCTTCAACAGCGACGGCAAACCTGACCATGATTATGGCGCCAGTGGCTGGGCCTTCGTCGGAGAGCGCGGGATGGCCTCATGGATCCGCTGCCAACGCAATGGTCAACCGCTTGTCGCCTGCAATCTCAAGCTTGCGACAGATACCAAAAACGGCCTCTACGTGGTACGCCTCGGCGCCTGAAACAAAAGCGGGGCCGATCGGCGACAAGGAAGAACAGTTCCACTGCTAGTGGGTTGCTGTTGAACAAAGGCCCGGTGCTTGTGAAAGCACTGGGCCTTTGTTTTTTTGGGGGGGCTACCCATTGCCCAGGGCGACATGATGCCTGTCGTAAGGTTTGCGATGTCGCGCGAGCGGCGCTCTCCCGCAGGCGCCGCATACCTGTCACCAAACCTATGCCCCCCTACAATCCAAAGGCATGACCAGCAAAACCCAGGATCAGGTCTATGCTTGAGGCAGCGCAGCAGCAAGGACCTCTGCCAAGCGGCCTGATGATTCTCGCCCTGGCTGCCGCCGCTCTCTATATATACGCCCCGGCCATCAACACCACGCTCTGGCGCGCCTTGGCCTGCAGCGGTTTGGCGGTGTTCGGTGCCGGCCGGCTCGTGAGCTCAGACAGCCTGATCGGCATCGACCGCTTCGTCAGCCCGTTCGCCGCCGCGCCGTACCTGATCATCCTCACCTACTGGCTCGGCCAGTGGGCGATTGCTTCATCAGCCCGTCACCGCTCAACCGATAAAGTATTGACCCAGGGCGGTGCGCGCAGTGTCGGAAGCTGCTAGAACAGGAGTCTTTCGCATTTGCAAGTAGGGGGGAATCGCCGGAGGAACTTTACAAGGCGCAGAACAGCCAAATTACATAGCATCAGGTCAAATGATATTAATTATCATTACGCAACTTGGAATTCGTTACCAGTCGCAAGAAACATAATTAACAAAACCGCACGCAATGCCCGAATTTCAAGGCTTTCAGCCATTTACGAGTGCCTTTTGTTCTTAATCCTACGAATAAATTTGCGACAGAAATTTTACTTGCACCGGCTTTACCCATAAAATCAGCGCGATTGATTCAGCTGCGACATTTGGTCACTGCACCTGCGACACCACGTCGCCGCTTTACTTATTTCAGACTGCAGAGCTGGGTCTCTGTATAAGGATCTCTAGCATGT
>Ga0213827_1000765_pt1 | contig 22037 bp, 18 predicted proteins | sample MC6MC0898MG_FD_180669 | JGI IMG/M metagenome (GOLD analysis project Ga0213827, IMG submission 180669) | Enriched soil aggregate microbial communities from Iowa State University, Ames, United States - MC6-MC0898-MG | ecosystem: Environmental > Terrestrial > Soil > Unclassified | place: USA: Iowa...
TATATATAATATCTCTATCTTTGTTGAAACAGCCTATTCTCATATGTTAGCCTTAGGGAATGTCTATCCAGAGGACATAGATAGACCCTATAGCACAAAATCAGAATTTCTGACTTAATACTATAGAGTCTAGTCATATATTAGCCCCTTTTTCAGTTCTAGAGCCCTCAGCATATCCCTTGTTAGACTACCTTTCGGATGTAATTTTGTTATTATTGTATCCATACCCAACAACTGAAAGCATTGTACCTCTCAGTAATTACACGACCTAATTTGTATCACTACAAATTATATGGTTGCCACCTGACCTTTTTATTGGATGTCAACTCCTATCACTTAGGATCTTTGGCACAACAAGGGAAACAGCCTCCTCTAAGTTGTTGATTTTTTGCAACGGCTCAACTAACCTATCTACTTTTTTAAGAGGTTGCAGGCATTCCCTCTTTTTCCATAAATTTTCATTTTTTTAAGTATTAAAAAAGCCTGTTCTTCAATTGTTGAAAAACAGGCTCTAAGTTCATTAGTTGTTAATTAAATGTATCTAAAAATTTTATATTATATACACTTTTTTAAAACTTCTATCTTTACAGATTCATTAAAATTTTATATAATCTAATAAGATTATATTTTTGTAAACAGAAGTTTTAAATTTACTAACTCTTTAATACTGCTCCAACAGTTTTAAGGTTTAATATATATAAGATGCTCCAACATTTTATATATACTGTAGATTTAAGACTTTTTTTATTTAATTTTTCTAAACTTATTCTACTACGTTTTTTTTCATAATACAAGAAAAAAATCCTTTTTAATTTCAAATAATATATTTTTCTCAAAAATTCCCTTAAAATTTCAACATTTATTCAGTATATAAATATTTTTTTTACAAATCAGTATTTAACATTATTCCGATTATATTCGCTTTTTGTTGAAAAAGTTTTAGTTACATAATATAATTTTATATGAAGAATAAGTTGCGTATATTTTTTAGTAGTTTTAATAGTTAAACTAACCAATTGTTTTACAAATTGTTAAACCAATGGTTTTACCATTTATAGTACCAATTGTTACACAATTTGTAATGTAAATTATAAAACCAATTGTATAACCAATTGTTAAGGTGTAAAAAATTACTAAAACAATTATTTATCATATAACTTAACCAATTGTTCACAAATAGTAAAACAAATTGCTATACAATTGGTTATTTTCACAAAAGGAGATGAGAAAGTGAAGATAGTAAGTTTTTTCAATGTAAAGGGTGGAGTAGGAAAAACCACTCTAACAATTTTAAGTGCTATAGCTCTTAGCAAAGAGGGGTCTCGCGTTTTAATTATAGATGCAGATACACAGGCTAACTTAACTCAGTTTCTATACAAAGTTTCACATAGTGACAAAACTATGTTTGACGGACTAGCTGATAATTTAAGTGCAGAAGAATTAATAATAAAATCACCTTGTGAAAGATACAAAAATATAGATATAATTCCTTCAGATTTATCATTGTCTGTACTTAGTGAATATTTAACTACAAAAACAAATCGTGAAAAATCAGTGTGGAGATGGTTCAAATCCAATGTGAATGCTTTAAGTGACTATGACTACATATTTGTAGACTTATCACCATCATATGATTTGATTGCAAGAAACTTTATGCTTTGTTCCGATTCGATCATAACTCCTATTGCTTATCAAGATATAGCAAGTATTAGAGGATGTGAGTTATTTTACTTAAAGTACAATCAAGATCTTGAAGATATGGAAATGGAAAATATGGCAAAAAGGGCTGTAGTTATAAACTCTTATACTTCAAGAAAACTATCTACTGGCGATATATTCTTGGAAAAACTAAATGAATTTGAGCACATAAAAAAAGACTTAATTAATGCAAAAATATCTGATACAACAGTTATAAAAAATGCAATTCTTTCTAAATTAGACATCGATGATTATTGCAGAAAAATAAAAAAATCTCATAAAGTTAGAGAAGAATTTAAGGAAGTTATTAATGAATTAAAAGAAAGGGATGTGTTATAGTGGGACTAGATAAATTTTTAAAAGATGACAAAAAAGAAGAATTAATTTTAACAAAAAAAGACTATAAATCTAAGGTAAATCATATAGTAAAAAACACTTTTGAAAAAGATGATTTAAATTTATTACAAATAGAAAAAGAAAATACAACTAATAAAAAAGTTCCTATGAGCGTTTACTTTGAGAAGGAGGATTTAGATTTATTAAAGGCCATAGCTTTTGAAAAAAATACTACAGTAAATAAAGTTCTTATGAGTATAATAAAAGAGCCTTTAAAAACTACAAAAATAAATCTACCACATGATTTTAATATAAATGAAAAATCAAAAGAATACGAAGTAAATAGTAAGAAAAGAAAAGTAGAAAAGAAAGTTGAAACAAGAGGCAGAAAAAAGAAAATAAAGTAGGACTTTGTGTCATACTTTTCATCTTATTAATCAAGTAATAAATTCTACTATTTGTATAGAAATAACTTATATTAAAAGTTCTATAAATTGTCTAACAAATGGTTATACAATTTGTTAGACAATTTGTTATTTGTATTTCTTATATTTCAGTGCTTTCACGCTGTCTTTTAGCTCTAATTAAAGTACTTTTTGATATACCAGTCATAAGTCCTACTTCTTTATATGAATAGCTATCTAGCAATTTTAAAGCATGTGAAATTTGTTTTTTAGTAAACTTTTTAGGTCTTCCCTCTCTGTAATCATCACTTATTTTAGCCAATTCCTTACCTGCTGAAGTTCTCTCTACAATCATAGATCTTTCAAACTGAGAAAAGGCAAGAAGACATGTAATTATTAAATCACCCATGGGAGAATTTTCTATAAGTCCCATATTTAATATATGTATGTTAATTTCTCTTTCTTGTAAATTTTTAATAATTTCTAATCCTTCTTTTGTACTTCTACATAATCTATCTAACTTCGTGGTAACTAAAGTATCTCCTTTTTTTAGTTTATCTAGTATTTCATTAAACACAGGTCTATGAGATTTAATTCCACTAATTTGTTCTTTATAAATAACTGCATTTTCATATCTCTCTAAAATTTCTCTTTCTTGTAACTCTAAAGAGTTATTATCTAACTGGCTTCTTGAACTAACCCTGCAATATCCGTATATCATTTATTCCCCTTTCTACCTCACTAATCAAAATATAGCTAACTTTTGACACTATATTTTGATACTCTTTTATACATTAATATAACTTATATAAAATAAAGGTGTCAATATGTATAAGTTATGACACTTTTCATGTGATTATTTACTTATTTAATACAACAAAAAAAAGACACAATTTGTGTCTTTTTCCACGATACATATATATATTATAATATAGTTACGTTTTCTGCTTGAGGACCTCTAGCACCTTTAACTATATTAAAGTTTACTCTTTGACCTTCTTCTAATGATTTAAACCCATCAGTTTGTATAGCTGAAAAATGTACAAATACATCATCTCCACCTTCTACTGATATAAAACCAAATCCTTTTTCATTATTAAACCATTTTACTATTCCATTATTCATTAAAAAATACTCCTATAAACCTATTTCTAGGTTGTTTAAATTTATTTGTGTATTGCTACAAATACCATTATATCACATATAAATAATAATAGCTAGTATTTTTTATATTTTCTACATCTCTTTTATTAATTTAATTGTTTTTTAGATTATGAACTTAAATGTAAGTATTTAGAAATAAAAAAGACTGCTCTTTAAAGCAATCTTCTATATCTCATTTTATTTCTAAATCTATATACTCTTTTTCAAATATCGTGCATCTAAGATTTCCATAACATAACTTAATATATTACCTTCATTGTCCTTAAAATGAAGTGTTTTCTTGCTAGCTTTCTTGTCAATATTTTTGCAGTTTTTTAATGAATAAGTATTATATGGTTCAATTTCACTACAAAGTTTGTTTTCCATTGCTTGTAATACGTCACCAGAGTGTTTTCCTTCTACTTCATACTTTTCTAGTTCCTTGCCATAAAGTTCTTTAAAACTAATTATACATTTCATTTTTTACTCCTCCTTATTGAACAACTTATATATAAATTCAATAAATAAGTAAAAAAACCTTTATTTCAACAAATTTTATTATATAAAATTTAAATTTTAGTTGCATTAGCTATCTTCAAATTCTAACTTTTTCACTTTTATTTAGTAATATATAGCATTTACAATGCTTTAATTGAATGAGACTACATTATTTGATATTTCCTCTAATTCGCCTTCATTATGATCCGGTGGGAATATGATATTATCCATTTCAAGTTTTTTAACCTCATCTATTTTTAAGATAAACATCTTTTTATTTTTTATAATATAATCTGGAAGTCCATTTTTATCTTCTACTAAAACTTTTATTTTCACTGCTTTATAATGATTTTTAGGATCTAAGTCTGCAATGTATTCTGATTTGCTTATCATTTTAGTGAAAGTATTGTAATTTAAAAGTTTTTCACTGTCATTTTTATATTGTTTGTAATAGTTGTTTAATTTATCATAAATTGTCTTAAAATCAAAGGCTATATGAATATTATTAGATAAAATCTTATAATGAACATTTTCTTCTAATCTTATTTTTCTATCTGGTATGTAAATTAAATGATTAATATCTTCAAGTATTTTTTCGTACTCACTTCTAAAACCATTTTGATTTTCTTCCAGTACATTTAATTTCAAGTTGTTAATGATTATATCAGATGCTTCTTCCAAATTGATTATCTTATTAATACCAACGCCTAAAGATTCAAATGTATTATATATAAGCTCTAGACCCATCATTGTATATGTAGCTGTATTTATTTCCCTTGAATTACTTAAAGATAGTTTTTCATCAAAATCATATTTAAACCTTGTTACTAAATACTCATTATCAAAGGCTCCGTCAATATAATAATTTAAAACTCTCAAGTATAAACTCTTTGAAAATCTTCTAAGCAATTCTTTGCCTTCTTCACTATTACATAAAAATTCCACAGATTCTTTTCCTTCTCTAGTAAAATTGCCTATGGCATACCATACTATATTTGATCTATTTTTTACAGCATTTTCTTGAATTTCTTCGTCACCTGAAATTATTAAAGATGCATTATAAGCAAATTTCTGCAAAGCTAAATTTTCAGTGACTTTTGTGTTTTCATATCCTTCTATAATGGCACGGATATGATTAGATAGGAAATTTATCTTACAATTGCTTACTTTCGAAATTTTTACGTCATCTAAAAATACTGGTAGGTAAGTTTCATCAAAGGATTTAAGCAGTTCAAAATCTGTTGATACAGATAAACTTATTGCTGGATTTGTACTATTAAATAATAACCTTAAAATTTTAAGTGCTTTACTTTTACCACTTTTACTTTCTCCCAAATTCTGAAGTATTGACAGATTGTCCATGGAAGACTCTCTAGCAAAAGTATTCAATATATTCGCGACTCCAAGACCTAGAGTATTATATATATTTTCTTTTGAATTAAAATTAAACAAGTGTTTACTTAATATTTCTGCTTCATCTTTATTTAAAATATTCAGGTTAGTAAAATCAATATTATGAATTGTATTTATTGCTTTTCTTGTAGTATCAAAGTCTCCATTGGCTTTTAATATACCTTTGTTTGTAACAAGAACATACTCATCGTTTATTTTTCTTATTCCTGTTCTTGTAAATATAGCTATATCTTCTTTAATGAAGTAATTTATAATCCATTGATGAAGTTTTATTAAATCTTGTATTTTTCCATAAAAAATATAATCAATTCCTAAATATCTTCTAAAAATTCTCACATCAGAAAAACATTCTCTGGCATCTGCTTCAATAATTGACTGTCTATGATTTGATTTAAGGTTAAGTTTTATAATTTGATCATTATTATCTTCATTCCTATATAATGTAACATCTATTATTTTAAAGTTTGTTATATTACGTCTACTTTCTTTCACTTCCTCATTTTCTATTTTATCTATAATTTCATATATTCCATTTTCATCTTGTTGTAGAGTATTTTTATCTAATATATTTAAAGATCTTTTTACTATTTGCAAAAGTTCCTTAGATGTTTTACCAGATTCTAACCAATCTGTAACGTCTTTGTTTTTTCCATCACCTATTTTTTCAATTCCTGGTAAATCAATTATTTTTAGTCCTTTACAGCATTTTTTTAATTTTTCTACTATAAAATTTTTAAACTCTTGTCCTGACCTTCCACTGTCTCCTATGAAAACTACTTTGGCATTTTTTAAATATTCATCATAAGAATTTCGCCATTTTTTTGTGTAAATAGTTGTGGCTGGAAAATTTATTTTTCTTAAAGTTTCCACGTCTTTTTCACCTTCAACAAAGAATATCCAATCATCTTTTGAGATGACTTTTTTAATTTCTACTAAATTATAAAGTACTTTTTTGCATTGTTCAAAATCTTTATGTTCTCCATATTTATAACCTATGTCCATTTCTATTAAAGACTTTGTTATAAAATGCTTTTTACCAAACAAGTTTTTATATTTCATTTTACAATATAATGGCTTTTTATCTTCATCAAAATAAATATAGATTTCTTCTAAATTATAAGTTTCTTTGTTTTTTATTATTGTTGACTGGTTTGTTTTTATAAAGTTTTTAAAATTTTCTACTTTATTGTTGCTGATAGTGTTGTACTTCAACTCCCTACCTAAGATGTCATAAGCTCTTCTTAAGGCTGTTGTATTATCTAGGTTTTCCATCCTACAAATAAAGTTTAAAATATCTCCTTTTTCCCCACATCCAAAACAATGATAAATAGCTCTATTTCCTTTGTCACTGAGTCTTAAGCTTGGTGTTTTGTCATTGTGAAACACACAATTCGTATAATATCCAGTATTATCTTTTTTTAAATTTATGTTGTAATTTTGCATAACTGATATTAAACAATTTAATGATCTTATTTCATCTACTGCCTCTTTAAAAGCATCTTTGTTTTCCATTAAGACCACCACCTAACTGTGTATTGCTTTGTATTTTTAGAGGAATTTGTTGTACAGTATTTGTATATTGCAATTAAACAACCTCCTTTTTGGAATGGCTTACAGTCTCCTGTTCTCCAAAACCGAAGAGACTTTTTATGGCCAATTATTTATTTCTACATCATAAAACATTATAACATAAATAATCATAAACCCCACTGCAATTTAAAGGCTTCCGAAGTTGTTCGTAATGTTTTACTTATATATTTTAATAAAACTTTTAAAATATAATATAAATCTTATTCAAAATAAATGACTATAAGTACGATTTGAAATTGTAATTTTTTAATAAAAAATTCGCTTTGCTCATTCTAATAGGTTGGAAATTAAAAAAACTGATAGGAGTAAATCCTATCAGTCTTTTTGACATATATGCGAATATTAAACTTTAGCTACATACTCGTAAGCTAGTGGAACTATCTTACCTGGAGTTTGTATTTCGTGTAATTGAACTAAAGTATCTTTAACTATGTTGTATTGCATTTCTCTGTTGTTTGGTTCTCCAGCGTTAGCACCCATTGGAACAAGTGGGGCAACTGCTCTTGGAGTTCCTGTTTGTCTAACTACTGGTGGAAGAGCTGCTATTATAACTGTTGGTATACCAGCTTCTTCAATCGCTCTCTGCACTAAAACTGCAGAGCGGTGGCAAGTTCCTCAGCCAGCTGTAAGAAGAACGCCATCTACGCCTTCTTCTTTTAATATTCTAGCTATTTCTGGACCTGTTTCTTCTTTGAATTTTTGTTGGTTTCCACCACCACCCATGAATCCTATGTGTACTGGTGCAACTCCACCTATAAATCCTTCAGCTGCAAGTTCGTGTAATCTATCTATTGGGAACATACAGTTTATATCTTTATTAACGTCTCCATTATCGTATCCTCCGTGAGATACCATAAGATCTTTTGATAACATATTATCTCTAACTTCTCTGAAAGAGAAATCACCAGCTAAATTGAAACGCTTGTCATCTTTGTGATGAACACCAGCTGCAGTAGCAAGAGCTATTTTCATTTCTTTTAAAGGCTTAGTTACAGGAGCCCATACTGATGGTGGTGTTATTGGAACGAATATTTCAGATTGCATTCCTTTAACTACTGTTAAACTCATCTTTTTTCCCCCTTTTAATTTACTCAATTTACAAATCGTCATGTAAATGAGCCTGAGTTAATTTACTACTCAAATCTATATTTTTAAATATACAAGTTTTGAGTAAATCTATTTATTAGACATTTCGTCAATTTTTTTATTTCTAGTCATAAGATTTGAAATATATTTTTCATTAATCTCATCACCTAATTGTTCAACAAAGCTCATATTAAAGCCTACTTCTTGACCAATTTTGATTTCGTAATCGGAAATAAACATTCTCATTGGAACTTTTAAGTATCCTAGACGTCCCTTTAGATCAACGCTTACGCATCCATCGTGGACTTCTACAATAACACCTTCCATATAAAGAATTTTATCACCATATTTTAGTTTATCATTTTTCATTATGCGTCAGTTCTTCCTAGCTATATTTTGCCTTACGCTTGTCACTCATTGGAAGAGAAGTTTCGTTTTCAACTAACTCAACTGGCTTTCCAGTAACATTAGATATTAATTCTATGTTAGTGTCTTTTACGTTTGGATTCCATTTCTTTTCTGGTTTAGCTATTGCTTCTCCACCCATTTCAGTTTTTAATGAAGAAAGAGCTCTTATAGCATCTTCATGGCATAAAGTGTTGCATCCTAATACTTCGTTTTCTATACCAGCTTCTGATTTGTTGTTATCTACCATGTTAGTCATGTACTTGTTACCAACAACTAGAGCACCTTGAACAGCACAGAATGACATACCAACTACTGGTATTCCTCTCATACCTATTTGCTCTATGTGAGAAGCGAAGTCTATATGGTTGTTTCCGAAACCTTCAGTAGTAACGAAAGCACCATCAACATCTAAAGCTTCAGCCATCATACCAACTCTTCTTGATACGTAGAATTTCTCAGAGTTTATTTGAGGAGATCCAACAAATATAACACCACATAAATCTACTTCTTCATCATGTAAAGCTTCAAGTACTAATGGCTCTCTCCAGTAATGTCTAGACATTTCTTTTGAAGCAGGTCCTATACAAGTTAATGCATGTATACAACCATCTAATACTTCAAGTGGAGATACCATAACTGGTACATTTCCTAAGTCAACGTTTGGCTTAGCTCCTAATATTCCAACTGGTTCCATTGGTAATATTAAGTTATCGTGCATTGCACCTTGACCCATTATTTCTTTTATTATAACAACTTTTTTCTTTCCTGGTCTTCTTACTTGCTCGAAAGTTTCACTATCTACTATTAATTCATCATCAAGTTTTTTAAGAGCTTCTCTTATTTCTTGAGTTATGAAATCAGTAGCAGCATGAGCAGCAAGAGGTCCTGGTCTTTCCATGTTAGTTCCTTCTTTGATTATAACTTCTGTTTTGATGAATATTTCACCTTTTTCAGGACAACCTGGTCTTCCCCACATGATGTTTTCTTCTAAGATACCTTCAGATGAACCGAATTCTCCTATTTGAACACCATTTGCATCAGTACCAGTTACCATCATTACAACACCATCTACTACTCTAGTAGTTCCAAGACCTAATTCATCTTCACCATCTTTAGTAGCTATTGGTTGAACATCCATTATAGTCTCAGAATAAGTGTTGTATCTATCTGGAGTTATTATATCTATTTTTAAGCTATTTACTAACTTTTGGCTAGCTACAGCTTCTTCTTCTATACCTTCTCTGATGTATAAAACAGTACCTTCTATTTTAGTTTCAGGTCCTCTTTTAACTTCAGTTATTTTGTAGTGGTTTCTAGTTAAGCTTCTAACTACTTTAGCTTCTTTTTCTACTTCTTTAGCTGCAGGTGCAACAGAAGCATTTTCACCAACTGGAACTACTTGAGCTCCACCTTGAGAAGCGAATCCACCAACTGGTATTTCTATATTAATGTCTTTTCCTTCACCTATGTGGATTTTTAATCTTCCACCTTGTACTTGAGTAGCAACTGGTGCTGGTTTTACTTCTTCTTTAACTTCTTCTACTACAGTTTCTTCTTCTTTTGTTTCAACTATAGCATCTATAACATCAGCAGTTATTGGAGTTAAAGAATCACAAGTTTTAGTTAATTTTGCACCTAATATTTGGCCTATAGTTAAGCAACCATCTAATTTTAAAAGTCCAGAATCTACTAATTCATCGAATATAGCAGGATCTTCTAAGTTAGCAGGTCCTATAACTAATCCTTCTTCTGCTCTACAGCAAAGTACCGCAGGGTCATTTGCATGTTGCTTAGCAGTTTCAGCAGTTATTGACATAAGTTTTCCCCCTTATATAATAAATCATTTTATTTTTATAATTTGAATATGAAATACTAATTTATATCAAAGAAATTTCTTTCTTTGTTAACATTTAATTATTTATAGAAGTATTTTTTATACTTTCTATAAAGTTTTCCCTTATTTGAGAAAATTAATCTATAACAAACTCTACGCGGATGTCTTTTCCTTCTTTAAGGTTTATAACAAGTCCACCTTCATCAGTAAATGATGCAAAGTTAGCTTCTACAGTTTCAACCTTAGGTTCTTCAACTGATTGAGCTTTAACAAGTACTTCTTCTACTACTTCCTCTCCAAGTTGAGGAACTGTTTTAGAAGCAGTCATGTATCTTATTACATCTTTTCCTGCTGTTTTTAATACAGTATCTGTTTGGTGATGAACTTCTATATTCATCTTTGGAGCAGATCCCATAACTGTATTTGAACAGTCTGTACAGTTTCCTATAAGTATATGTTTAGCTCCAGCCTTTTTGATATTCATAACTTTTAATGCTTGTCCTGGACAATTTCCTGGATTTTCACATTTTAAGTTACCTTTAACATCTGCTGCTTGCTTACATTTTTGAACACAAACAACTTCAGCATTCATTTTTTTAGCTAAATCTTGCATTCTTTCTTCGTTACCACCACAAGCACAAACTAAAAGTCCCATTTTTTCACCTTTTAAATCTTCAAAAGGTTGAGTTACTATTATTCCACCTGTAGTTTTAGTTATTGGAGCATCTAATTCACAAGCTTTACCAGTGAATGGTCCACCCATGATTACTTCTCCATATTCTCCATCTATTCCACCAGCTCTTTCTATTAATTCTTTAACAGAAGTACCAACTGGAACATCCATGAATACGTGAGGTTCAGTACCACCCTTTAATTTACCAACAACTGTAACGTTTTTAGAGAAACATGGCTTTTTAAGCTCTATTGCTTCTGCAACTCTTTGAAGAGTTTCAACGTTTATAACTACAGCATCTGCTACTGATGGTAAATCAGTTGGTTGAAGTAATATTCCTAAAACTTCTCTTACAACTGCTCTTTCCTCACCCATTGGGTAAATATCTGGAAGTAAATGTATATCTAAAGAATCGTCACCCTTAGTACCTTCAACTAAAGCATCAACAGCTTTTTGGTTTTTAGCTTTAAGTGCGAATATTCCTTTTTCTGCTTGGCAAATTTCCATAACATATTTAAGACCTCTTACAGTCATATCTGTATTATCTACCATTTGGTCTACGTTATGGTGAAGTAGTGGTTCACATTCAGCAGCGTTAACAAGGATGTATTTTACTTTTGTTCCAAGTTTTATAGCTGTTGGGAATCCTGCACCACCCATTCCTACTACACCAGCATCTTTTATAAGTTGAAGTTTGTCATCTCCTTCTAACTTAATAAACTCTTCTGGCTGTTCTTCATCTTTTTCTATTATTATGGCATCTTCAGTTATTTCTGAAACATTTCCATATACACTAGAGAATATGTTAGCACCAAGTCCTGTAGGCTTAGCTATTAGAGAACCTTTTTTTACCTTATCTCCAACTTTAACTACCGCCTCACAAGGAGCTCCAACATGTTGTCTAAGTAATATTTTTTGTAATCCCATTAAGTTCACCCCCTAATAATATAAAGCATATATGTGAAAATACTTTGCTTTTATCATTAAAAAATAAAAAAATATTTCATTTAATTATTTTTAAATATCTAATCATATAGTTTTTTTTATATGTGTTAAAAAAATCACACGGAAAACCTTTTCACCTTTTTTAAAAAAATATTTCATTTACTGGCGGGAGAATGTGGGAATCGAACCCACCTAGGATGCTACTAACACCCCACACTGATTTTGAAGACCAGGAGGCACACCAGTTACCTATCTACTCCCATTTACGCTTCCTAAATTATTATAACATCATTTATCGATAAATATTATAAAATATTTTCAAATATAGACAAAATTTATAAGATTTTTTAAACCTATAAATATTATAACAATAAAAATTCACAAATTCAAGAACTCAATACTAGACTAAAGTCTGTTTTTATAATATAAATTTTTTTTTCCATTGAAAAGTCTAATAAATAAGCCCTTTTGGTAAATTTTGTTTGTTATTATTTTGTCAGTTTTATAATGTTTTTTATATATAAATAAATAATATGACGAAATATGATAAATAAAATGGTTGATAGGTCAAAAGTTTACACACTATAATTATATTGGAATTAACAATTTTATAAATACGCTTTATTAATAGAATTTTTCAATATAAAAGGAGGAGAAATCATGAGTGAGGAAATCAACCTACGTCGCCTTGTGATTAAGTCATACCACATAAACGAAGTAGAATTGGGGGCAGAAAATAACGTTTTTCTAGACGGAAAACTTACAGTTTGTAAAGATATGTTAAAAGATCTAATCGAGTCAGAGCCTTTAATAAAAGACATAAACATTCAAATAATAAAACCAGGGGACCATGATAGATTTACAAACACTATGATGGATATTATTCCTATTTCAACTAAAGTTTTAGGCAAAATTGGAGAAGGAATAACTCATACTTTAACTGGTGTTTATGTAATGCTTACTGGTGTAGACGTAAATGGAATACAAACTGCTGAATTTGGTTCTTCTGAAGGTAATTTAAAGGAACAATTATTCTTAAATAGACCAGGAACTCCTGGAGACAATGACTATATAATTTCATTTGATGTAACTTTAGCTGAAGGTCAAGGACAAGTTAGACCAGGACCTACTGCTGCTCATAGAGCTTGTGATAAATTCTGTAATGAGTTTAGAGCTAAGTTAAAGAAATTAAATGGTCACAAATTTACTGAGCGTCATGAGTTTTATGACAAAGTAAGACCAGGTAAGAAAAAAGTAGTTATTATAAAGCAAGTAGCAGGTCAAGGTGCTATGTACGATACTCAACTATTCTCTCATGAGCCAAGTGCCATGGAAGGTGGAAAAAGTATTATAGATATGGGTAATGTACCTATGATTGTAACACCAAATGAATATAGAGACGGCGCTCTTCGCTGTATGTGCTAAGGAGGTAAAATTATGGGAATAGGACCATCTACTAAAGAAACTACTCTACATCACTTTAGAGATCCTCTACTTGATGTGGTAAGTAATGATGAAGATATAGATTTATTAGGAATTATAGTTGTGGGAACTCCACAAGATAACGAAGATAAATTATTTGTTGGAACAAAGGCTGCATCTTGGGCTGAGGCCATGAGAGCGGATGGAGCAATACTTTCATGTGACGGTTGGGGAAACTCTCACGTAGACTTTGCCAACACTGTTGAACAAGTAGCAACTAGAGGTATTCCTATTGTAGGGCTTACTTTTGTTGGAACTGTGGCTCAATTCGTTGTTGTAAATGAATATATGGATACCATAGTTGATATGAATAAAAATCCTGAGGGGATTGAAAGTGAAATAGTTGGAGAAAATGAGGTAACTGAATTAGAGGCTAAAAAGGCTCTCGCTTTCCTTAAACTAAAAATGAGAAAATACGGAAAATAAAACTTTGTAAAAGTGCTGTTAAATTAATTTACAGCACTTTTTATATTACTAAAATAAATCAATTCCTCTTATCTCATTAATAATATATAAACTATGCCCAAGTTGTTTTATTTAAACTTTTTTATTGTAAAATCTATTCATCTTATATAATACCTTTTCAGAAATGGGCATAGTTTCCCTACAAAAAGTGTAGAGAACTAATCTTTAATAGGTATACCCCCCCAGGCGCGTTACCACCGCGCAAGGATTAAAGACCCAGTACAAAAGTAAGTATCCTGCCTTTGTAATTTAATACTATTTGCCATTCCCCCCGACAACAGACTTATTGGACACTCCCACAAAGGAATTTCCACCCCTAGCTCTTTTTTGTTGTAGTGCCTAGTTACTACTTTCAGCCCTTAAAATACTGTACTGGTATATTTTTATATGCTGTAGGGACTTTCACCCCAGTGTTTCGTCGACATCCCCTGTACCCGATCGGGCCATTCGGTTAGTTATCCAGGTCAAACACGCTTCCTTATAAAACCTATCTTATATTCAGTTTTTTTGCATTAAAAAAGACCTATCCAACTACTTGGATAGGTCGTATTGTTCATAATCTTCAAATTATTAAATTTATCCTCTTGTATAAACTAGTAAAACTAGTTATAATAATTAGTATAAATTTAATAATAACTATGTTTTGCTTATGAGGTATTTGTCCTGAAATACTCTGTAAGAGCTCATAGTTAAAAGGTTACTTGTAACACTAACTGTTGGCGCAGTTGGTACTAATTCCCTCTAAGGTTTGCAGACCTTATGGAAACTTGTAATCTTTTTTTATGCAATTTTTTATATGAGTCTATTATATATCCTTTTTTCTTTTGTGACAATATTTTATTTTCTTAACTAAAAATAGCAATAATTCATTTCATAAAGAAACAAATTATTGCTACTTTTCTACATCATTATTTCATGTATATTTTGAAAATCTAAATTATTATTATTTATAAGACTTTCTACCTTTTCTTTATCTTCTTTGTTACAAAGCCATGAAAGGCCACATCCTGCAGATATCTGTCTTGGCACTGGTATTAATCTTCCTGGTACACTTTCACTTTTACAGGCTTTTTCCATTGCCATAGCTCCTGTTGTTGTATTAAAAGTTACTATTAGTCTTAATTGTTTTTCTCTCATTTTATCACCTTTTATTCATTATAACTTGCTGCTATTTCTTTAACTGCATTTATGGCAGTGTCTATTTCTTCTTCTGTGTTGTAGTGTGAAAAAGAAAATCTTACGGCACCTTGCTCTACTGTATTCATTGCTTTATGCATAAGTGGTGCGCAGTGTGCCCCCGGTCTTGTTGAAATATCATGATATAAGCTTAGTTCATCAGAAAATACTGCCGAGTCTATATCTCCTACGTTAAAAGCAACTATGGCTGCTCTTTTATTTTCAAAGTTTCCGTAGATTTTAATGTCTTTTATATCTTTTATTCCGTTATAAAATCTAAACATTAGTTCTTCTTCTCTTTTTTGAATGTTTTCTATTCCTTCTTCTTTTAAATAGTCAAGTGCTGCATTAAGTCCAGCTATGGCATGTCCATTTAGAGTTCCTGCTTCTAATATAGTTGGCATGGCTTCTGGTTGAGTTTTTGAAAAAGTGTTAACTCCACTTCCACCAACTTTTAGAGGTCTAACATTTATTTCTTCTCTTACACAAAGTCCTCCTGTTCCTTGAGGTCCTAGAAGTCCTTTATGTCCAGTGAAACAAAGAATATCTATATTCATATCCTGCATATCTATCTCAAAAACTCCTGCACTTTGTGATGCATCTACTATAAATACTAAGTTATGCTTTTTAGCTATTTCTCCTATTTTTTTCATATCTAACACATTTCCTACTAAATTTGACGCATGAGTACAAACTATGGCTTTTGTATTTTCTTTTATTAATTTTTCAAAATCATCATAGTTTATATTTCCATTTTCGTCACATTGTACAACGGAAAGTTCCATACCTTCTTCTTCCAATTCGTATAATGGACGAAGTACTGAGTTATGCTCTAAAGATGTTGTTATTGCATGATCTTTATTTGTTAATATACCTTTTATCGCAGTGTTTAAACTTTCTGTTGAGTTACATGTAAAGGCAACTCTTGATGGATTTTTTAAATTAACTAAATTAGAAATTTTTTCTCTTGTATCATAAATTATTCTAGATGCATCTAGTGAGGCTTCATTTGCTCCACGGCCTGCATTTCCCATATGTGTCATAGCATTTACTACTGCATCTATAACACACTGTGGTTTTTTCATAGTTGTAGCTGCATTATCTAAATATATCATTTCATCACCTTTTTCTAATTAAAAAATTCTCTTATAAATTTAATAAATTTAAGTGCACATTTTGACATGTACATCTCCTTATTTCTCACTATATATAAGTTTCTATACATGTCCATTTCTTTAAACTCAAACGCTAAGACTTTGTTATCCGTTGCAAAATCCTCCAAAGACAAATTGGATACTATTGAAATACCCATGTTATTTTGTACAGATTTTTTTATTGCTTCTATGGAGTTTAGCGTTGCTATTACATTTAAGTTGTTTATATCAAAGTTATGAGCTTTTAAAAATTCTCTTATTTCTTTTCTTGTTCCAGATCCTTCTTCTCTCATTATTATTGGTTCTTTTAATAAGTCACTTACATGGAAACCTTCTTCTTTCATTTTTATATATTTGTCATTTACAGGAGTTATAATAACTAGTTTATCTTTGTAAAATGGTTCAAATATTAAAGATGAGTTTTCCATTTCTGTTCCAACTAAACCAACTTCCACTTCTTTGTTTATTATTTTATTTATAACTTCGCTAGAGTCTCCTTGAAGTATTTTTAGTTCACTTTTATTTTTTCTTATATATTTTGGTAAAACCTCTGGAAGTATATATTGTTCTGGAATAGTTGATGCCCCCAGCGTTAATAAATTATTTTCTTCACTTTTTACATTAAATTCTTGAAAAATCGTATTTTGAATATTTAGTATTTGCTTTGCATAAATGTATAACTTTTTCCCATCTTCTGTTGGATGTACATCTTTCGTAGTTCTTATAAGAAGTTGAGTATTTAACTCCTTTTCCAATAAAGAAATATGAGAAGATATGGTAGGCTGTGTTAAAAATAGTTTCTTTGCAGCCTGAGAAAAACTTCTACTTTCTATTATTAATGCAAATGATTCTAATTGTTTTAAATTCATCTTAATATGCCACCCTTTCACTTTCTGCACCGTTTTTTCTTGTAATTTTCATATTATCAAAGTATTCAAGCATTGGCTTGGCGCTTTTTCTAGATGTATTTAGGGCGTCTCTAAGTTGTGAAATAGTAATTAAATTATCTTGTTCTAATTTTTCACGAACTATTACTTCTGCTTTATCCATAAGGGCTTTTAGTGTAAACATCTCTTCGTTTATTTTCACTATTTTTTCCTCATCTATTAAAACATTTAGTACATCTCTTACTATATTTTCATCTATATTAAAATTTATTTCACTAATTCTTATAAAATCAAATTCCGCTTTTTTATAAGTATTTACTAAAGTTTTCTCAACATTTTGGAAAATTTTATCTTTATTTATTTCAAAATCATTTAAACTTAAGTATTCTTTATATTTTTTTATTTCATCTTCACAGATGAATTTATAAATAGTTTGATCAAAAACATTTTGTTTTATCTTAGGATAAAACTTTGTTTTAAGAAGAGATTTTCCAACACCAAATTTATATGGATTTTCATTATGAAAATTCTTTATAAATTCTATTGTCTCTCTTTTTAATCTCATCTCTTCACTGCTATGGTATACGTAAATATCTTTTTTCATTTCATAAGTTAAAACTAGATTTTCTTCTTTTAATTCATTTATACATTCACTCACTTCTTCTACAGAAAGTCCTGTCAACTTTCCTATTTCTTTTATAGTTATCATTTCTGGATGTTTTTTAACTAGTAGCTCAACTATATCGCTATGAGATCCTTCTTCTTTTCTTTTTATTTCTTCCAGTTGGGCCTTGTTAAAAGGTGTTTTCTTCGTAGGATTAGCGTCTAGTATAACTCCTCCTCCCACTGTTTCTAAAGGCGAATAGAAACGAACTATAAATTTATCTCCTCTTCTTACGGCTATTTTTTCTTCCAATCTAAGTTGAGCATAACAAGAATCTCCTGGTGCAGCCTCTTGTACATCTAGTAGTACAGCTCTACATAAAACTTCTGAAGTTCCCGTAAATAAATGAAGTCTGCATCTATTTGATAAAATTCTTTCACTGGAATTTAGCGCATTTAATTTTACATCTAGCATCATTGTATCTTCCAAGGAGTTTGGCGGTGCTAATACGTATCCTCTTTTTATTTCATCTTTTTTAAAGTTTGAAATATTTATGGCACTTCTTTGTCCAGCAAAACATTCTTTCACATCTTTGCCATGGACTTGAATACTTCTTATTTTAGCTTTTTTACCAGTAGGATAAATTTCTAATTCATCGTCCTTTTTTATACTTCCTGAAATTAAAGTTCCCGTTACTATGGTTCCAAAACCTGATATACTAAAACTTCTGTCGATTGGAAGACGAGGTATGGTATTTATATCCTTTTCAGCTAATTCATCTTTTGTCATATGAACAATTTCTTGTATTAAATTATCTATGCCTTCTCCTGTTACGGCTGATACTTCTATCATATTGGCATTTTCAAATACTGAACCTATTAATTCTTCTTTAATCTCTTCCTTTACTAACTCTTTCCACTCATCATCAACCAAGTCACATTTGTTTAAAACTACTATACTTTTGTCAACACCAAGTTGGCTCATAATGTCCACATGTTCACGAGTTTGAGGCATCATTCCTTCATCTGCTGCAACAACAAGCATAACAAGGTCCATTCCTATAACTCCTGCAAGCATATTATTTACAAACTTTTCATGACCAGGAACATCTATTATTCCTGCTCTATCTCCACTTGGCAAATCGAAATACGTAAATCCAAGATCTATAGTAATTCCTCTTCTTTTTTCTTCTTCCCACCTATCTGTTTCTTTACCTGTTAAGGCTCTAATTAAAGCAGTTTTTCCGTGGTCTATATGCCCTGCTGTTCCGATTATAATATTTTTCATTTTTGCTCCCCTTTTGCTATTTTTACTCAAAAGTAGTTATTAATTTTTTCATTATTTATATATTAAATTTAAAAATGATTTTAATTAAACCTTGTAATTTACTGATCCAATAAACAAATTGTTTTACAATTGGTTACTTTAAAATGTCAATAATTTTTTGTGATAATACATCTATTTCATCTTCTAAAACTGTTCTCATATCTAATATCATCTTGTCTTCACTTATTCGTCCTACAACTGGATTTTCTCCAAGTCTTAGCCTTTCTTCTAGTGCTGCTGTTGATATATTTTTAGGAAGTACGGTTACACATTTACTTTTGATTCTTTCTGCTGGTAAAGATCCTCCCCCTATTTGAGATAGAGTATCTTCTATTCCCACATGTGCCAAGTCTTTTATATCATTTAATTTTTCATATAATTTATTTGCATTTTCTTCTATTTCTTTTATGTCTTTAGTTATAAGTGAAAGTACTGGTATATTTTTTATAGCATCTTCTTCGTTTAAATACTCGTGGAATATCATTTCAAGTATTGTTGCAGTGAACTTATCTATTCTAAAAGCCCTTGTAAGAGGATTTTTCTTCATCTTATCGATATATTTCTTCTTTCCAACAATAATTCCAGCCTGAGGCCCTCCTAAGAGCTTGTCTCCTGAGAAAGAAACTATATCTACACCTGATTTTATGGAATCTTGTACAGTAGGTTCGTATTCTAAACCATACTTACTAAGATCAACTAAAACTCCACTTCCTATATCTTCTATAACTGGAATGTCTTTATCTTTTCCTAGCTTGCAAATTTCATCTATAGACACACTTTCAGTAAATCCTAGTATTTTAAAATTACTTGTATGAACTTTTAAGAAGGCTCCTGTATTTTCAGTAATGGCATCTTCATAATCTTCCAAATGAGTTTTATTTGTTGTTCCTATTTCCACTAAGTCTGCCTTGGAACTTTTCATTACATCTGGAATTCTAAATTTACCTCCAACTTCAACAAGTTCACCTCTAGAAACTATTACTTCCTTATTTTCTGCCATAGATGATAAAACAAGCATTACTGCTGCTGCATTATTATTTACTGCCATGGCACATTCTGCACCAGTTATTTTACAAATTAATTTTTCAAAATGAGAATAACGTTCTCCTCTTTTACCTTCTTCCAAGTTATACTCTAAGTTAGAATAGCTTGTCACAACTTCACTAAGATAATCAGCGTGTTTTTTTGAAATTATGGCTCTACCTAAGTTTGTATGAAGTATAGTTCCAGTTCCATTTATAACCTTTCTTAAGTTATATGAGTAAACTTTTTGCACATTCAAAGCAATATTTTCTACTAGATGATATATCTTTTCTTCAATCAAAGATATATCATCATTTTCTTTTATGAAGTTTCTAAGTTTATCTATTTCTTCCCTAATAGCATCTACAACCACATCTCTATGATATTTTTCTATTAGATTTATAATTTCAGTTTTTTCTAATAGTACATCAACTTTAGGTATATTTCTAAATAACATATTTTTATTCATATTTTGTTCAAGACCTTTCCCCTTTTTTACTCAAAATCCATTTTAGTAATATAAGTTTTAACTACTAAAGATTTTTGACTAAATTGATACTTTTTTCTTGTTTTTCTATTACTTTTCCTATTATGGCTACTTTAGTGTCCATATTTTTATTTTCAAAATCTTTCATAATGTTTTCGACTTCACTTTCCGGTAAAGTAATTAAAAGTCCTCCAGAAGTTTGTGGATCATATAATACATCTATAAAACTTTCTTCTATATTTTCACTATTTACATCATTTGAGATATAATCCTTATTATTGTATGTTCCAGCAGGTACTAGGCCCATTTTAGCAAACTCTATGGCACCATCAATGTATGGCACTTTTTGTACATCTAGTTCAAAAGTTACTTTAGAACTAGATGCCATTTCCATGGCATGTCCAGCAAGGCCAAATCCTGTTATATCTGTACAAGCACTTATGTTGTAATTTTCTATAACTTCTTTAGCTTTTTTATTAAGAGAAGTCATTACTGTTACAACTTCATCTATTTGAGACTGTTCAGCCATTTCTGCTTTTATTGCTGTATTTATAAGTCCACTTCCTATTTGTTTTGTAAGAATTATTACGTCTCCTGGCTTTGATCCATAATTTTTAAATATTTTCTCTGGATTTACAAATCCTGTTACACTAAGACCATACTTAGGCTCGTCATCTTGAATAGAGTGTCCACCAGCAAGTATTGCACCAGATTCCATCACCTTTGAGGCTCCTCCTTCCAAAATTCTTCCAAGTATTTTGGGGTCTAAACAATTAGGAAATCCAACTATATTCAAAGCAGTTTTAGGCTCTCCTCCCATGGCATAAACGTCACTTAGAGAGTTTGCCGCTGCTATTTGTCCAAATAAATATGGATCATCAACAATTGGAGTAAAAAAGTCTAGTGTTTGAATCAAAGCAAGATCCTCACTTACCTTATAAATTGCTGCATCATCACTAGTTTCTACACCTACTAATAAGTTCTCATCATGAAACTTCGGTAAATTGCCCAAAACTTGAGCAAGGGTCCCAGGACCTATTTTAGCCGCTCAGCCAGCAGTTTTTGTCATATGTGTTAATTTTATATCTTCAGTCATCATATTTTTTCCCTCTTCTATAATTATTAAATTTGTATACAAACTTACTACTTTCTACAATGTTACTTATAGAAATATTTTATAACAAAACTTAATCTTTGCACACCTTATTTATAGTTTTAGTAATCTTAACACTATAATACTTAATTATTATATATAATATCTCTATCTTTGTTGAAACAACCTATTCTCATATGTTAGCCTTAGGGAATGTCTATCCAGAGGACATAGATAGACCCTATAGCACAAAATCAGAATTTCTGACTTAATACTATAGAGTCTAGTCATATATTAGCCCCTTTTTCAGTT
>Ga0213827_1000770_pt1 | contig 21874 bp, 19 predicted proteins | sample MC6MC0898MG_FD_180669 | JGI IMG/M metagenome (GOLD analysis project Ga0213827, IMG submission 180669) | Enriched soil aggregate microbial communities from Iowa State University, Ames, United States - MC6-MC0898-MG | ecosystem: Environmental > Terrestrial > Soil > Unclassified | place: USA: Iowa...
CGAACTCAATTTTGCCGTGATCGACGAAGTCGACTCGATCCTCATCGACGAAGCCCGTACCCCACTGATCATTTCCGGTCAGGCCGAAGACAGCTCCAAGCTCTACATCGAGATCAACAAACTGATCCCGCAACTGGAGCTGCATGTCGAGGAAGTGGAAGGCGTCGTCACCAAGGCCGGTCACTACAGCGTCGACGAGAAGACCCGCCAGGTCGAACTCAACGAAGCCGGTCACCAGTACATCGAAGAAGTGCTGACCCGCATCGGCCTGCTGGCTGAAGGCGAGAGTCTGTATTCGGCGCACAACCTGGGCCTGTTGACCCACGTGTATGCCGGCCTGCGCGCGCACAAGCTGTTCCACCGCAACATCGAATACATCGTGCAGGATGGCCAGGTCGTCCTGGTCGACGAACACACCGGCCGTACCATGCCGGGCCGTCGTTTGTCCGAAGGCCTGCACCAGGCCATCGAGGCCAAGGAAAACCTGAACATCCAGGCCGAGAGCCAGACCCTGGCATCGACCACCTTCCAGAACTACTTCCGTCTGTACAACAAACTGTCCGGCATGACCGGTACAGCCGACACCGAAGCGTTCGAATTCCATCAGATCTATGGCCTGCAGGTCATGGTCATCCCGCCGAACAAGCCGCTGGCGCGTAAAGACTACAACGACCTGGTGTTTCTCACCGCGGACGAGAAGTACGCCGCCATCGTCACCGACATCAAGGAAAGCATGGCAGCGGGGCGCCCGGTTCTGGTGGGCACCGCGACCATCGAAACTTCCGAGCACATGTCGCGCCTGCTCGACAAGGAAGGCATCGAACACAAGGTTCTGAACGCCAAGTTCCACGAAAAGGAAGCCGAGATCATTGCCCAGGCCGGTCGCCCTGGCGCGCTGACCATTGCCACCAACATGGCCGGTCGTGGTACCGACATCCTGTTGGGCGGCAACTGGGAAGTGGAAGTGGCTTCCCTGGAAAACCCGACGCCGGAACAGATCGCCCAGATCAAGGCCGACTGGCAGAAGCGTCACCAGCAAGTGCTCGAATCGGGCGGTTTGCAGGTGATTGCCTCGGAGCGTCACGAATCGCGCCGTATCGACAACCAGCTGCGTGGTCGTGCCGGTCGCCAGGGTGATGCCGGTTCGAGCCGCTTCTACCTGTCGCTGGAAGACAGCCTGATGCGTATTTTCGCCTCTGATCGAGTGAAAAACTTCATGAAGGCCCTGGGCATGCAGCCTGGCGAAGCGATCGAGCACCGCATGGTGACCAACGCCATCGAAAAGGCCCAGCGCAAGGTTGAAGGTCGCAACTTCGACATCCGCAAGCAATTGCTGGAGTTCGACGACGTCAACAACGAACAGCGTAAAGTGATCTATCACATGCGTAACACGTTGCTGGCCGCCGACAACATCGGCGAGACCATCGCCGACTTCCGCCAGGACGTACTCAACGCCACCGTTTCGGCGCACATTCCTCCGCAGTCGCTGCCTGAACAGTGGGACGTTGCCGGTCTGGAAGCGGAACTGGAAAGTGGTTTCGGGGTGAAGCTGCCGATCCAGCAATGGCTCGACGAAGACGATCACCTGTACGAAGAGACCCTGCGCGAGAAGCTGATGCAAGAGCTGATCGCCGCGTACAACGAAAAAGAAGACCAGGCGGGCGCCGAAGCCCTGCGCACCTTCGAGAAGCAAATCGTGTTGCGCGTACTGGACGACCTGTGGAAAGACCACCTGTCGACCATGGACCACCTGCGTCACGGTATCCACCTGCGTGGCTACGCCCAGAAGAATCCGAAGCAGGAATACAAGCGCGAGTCGTTCACGCTGTTCTCCGAGCTGCTGGATTCGATCAAGCGCGACTCGATCCGGGTCTTGTCCCACGTTCAGGTGCGCCGCGAAGATCCGATCGAAGAAGAGCAACGCCTGCGCCAGGAAGCCGAGGCGCTGGCCGCCCGCATGCAGTTCCTGCACGACGAAGCGCCTGGCCTGGAGCAACCGGAACTGTTGGGTGAAGAGGTCGATGTGGCCCTCGCCACAGCGCCGGTACGCAACGAGCAGAAGTTGGGCCGCAACGAGCTGTGCTACTGCGGTTCGGGCAAGAAGTTCAAGCATTGCCACGGGCAGATCCAGTAAAACCCGTCGTCAACGCTGAAATACCCGCGCCGCGACCGGCATCAGCCGTCGCGGCGTTTTACCATTCGAAGCACTGCCGCCGCGCGCCAGAAAGCGCGGCGCAGACATTATCTAGTGAGGAGCGCATTCATGGCTGTTGGTCTTGGTCCTTTGCCCACGTTGCACCCGGTTGCCGGTTTTGAACTCGGTATCGCTTCGGCTGGCATCAAGCGCCCTGGGCGCAAGGATGTCGTGGTCATGCGCTGTGCCGAAGGCTCGACCGTCGCCGGTGTGTTCACCCTGAACGCCTTCTGCGCCGCGCCGGTGATCCTGGCCAAGCAACGGGTCCAGGGCGCGGTGCGTTACCTGCTGACCAACACCGGCAACGCCAACGCTGGCACCGGTGAGCCGGGCCTGGCCGCTGCCGAGCGGACCTGTGCCAAGCTGGCCCAACTGACCGGTGTCGACGCGAGCCAGGTGCTGCCGTACTCCACTGGGGTGATCGGCGAGCCGCTGCCGGTGGAGAAGATCGAAGGTGCGCTGCAGGCCGCCCTCGATGACCTGTCGGAAAACAACTGGGAAGCCGCGGCCACCGGGATCATGACCACTGACACCCTGCCCAAGGGCGCCAGCCGGCAGTTCCAGCACGATGGCGTGACCATCACCGTGACCGGCATCAGCAAGGGCGCCGGGATGATTCGTCCGAACATGGCGACCATGCTGGGCTACATTGCCACCGACGCCAAGGTGTCCCGCGAAGTGCTGCAGAACCTGATGCTGGACGGCGCCAACAAGTCGTTCAACCGCATCACCATCGATGGCGATACCTCGACCAACGATTGCTGCATGCTGATCGCCACCGGCCAGGCGGCACTGCCAGAAATTACCGAGGCCAGCGGCCCATTGTTCGCGGCGCTCAAGCAGGCGGTGTTCGAGGTGTGCATGGACGTGGCACAGGCCATCGTGCGTGACGGCGAAGGGGCGACCAAGTTCGTCACCGTGCAAGTCAATGGCGGCGGCAACCACCAGGAATGCCTGGACGTCGGCTACACCGTGGCGCACTCGCCGCTGATCAAGACCGCGTTGTTCGCTTCCGATCCGAACTGGGGCCGGATCCTGGCTGCTGTCGGCCGTGCCGGCGTGCCGAACCTGGACGTGAGCAAGATCGACGTGTTCCTTGGCGAGGTGTGCATCGCCAGCCGTGGCGCACGCGCAGCCAGCTACACCGAGGCCCAGGGCTCGGCGGTGATGCAGCGCGAGGAAATCACCATTCGCATCGAACTGGGCCGTGGTGACTGCAGAGAAACCATCTGGACCACCGACCTGTCCCACGAATACGTGAAGATCAACGCCGAATACCGCACCTAACGCATCACCCTTGTAGGAGCGGGCAAGCCAGCTCCTACAAGGTGCGATTTTTCTGACTTGAGGGCGCCTGAACATGAGCTACCACCTGATCATCGGCGACAAACTGCATTCCTCCTGGTCCCTGCGTGGTGCCCTGGCACTGGATCTCGCGGGTGCGACCTACACCGAAGAACTGATCAAACTCAACCAGCCCGATACCCGCGAGCGACTGCTCAAGCATTCGCCGACGGCCAAGGTGCCACTGCTCAAGACCGAACACGGCACCATTGCCGACTCGCTGGCGATTGCCGAGTACCTGGTCGAGCGTTTCCCGGATGCCGGGCTCTGGCCCAGGGACATCGCTGCTCGCGCCCAGGCGCGTTCGGCGTGCGCACAGATGCACAGCGGCTTTTTTGCCATGCGTGGCAACATGCCGTTTGACCTGAGCCGTGACGCGCCACTGGTGCCGATGCCGGCCGAGGTGCAGACAGAGATCCAGCGGATGCTGGCGCTGTGGGCTGAGTGCCGCGCCGCCGCCACCGAAACCGGGCCGTTCCTGTTCGGCACGGTCAGTCTGGCCGACGCGTTTTTTGCCCCGATTGCCGTGCGCCTGCGCACTTATCAGGTGCAATTGCCGGCGGTCGACGCGGCCTATGTCGAGACGATTTACCAATGGCCAGCCTTCAAGGCCTGGCAGCAAGCCGGCCTGGAGGAGGTAGCGCGGTGAAACGAGTCCATGTAGCCGCAGCGGTGATCCGCGATGCCAGCGGCAAGATCCTGATCGCGCGTCGCGCCGATAGCCAGCACCAGGGCGGCCTTTGGGAGTTTCCCGGGGGCAAGGTCGAGGAGGGCGAGGCGGTGCAGGCGGCGCTCGCCCGCGAACTGCAGGAAGAGCTGGGTATCGGCGTCACGGCTGCGCGGCCGTTGATCAAGGTCCAGCATGATTATCCGGATAAACAGGTGCTGCTGGACGTCTGGGAAGTGTCGGCCTTCAGCGGCGAGCCCCACGGTGCCGAAGGCCAGCCATTGGCCTGGGTCACTGCACGGGAGCTGGGCGACTACGAGTTTCCCGCGGCCAACCAGCCGATCGTTGCGGCGGCGCGCTTGCCCGCTGAATACCTGATTACCCCGGAGGATCTGGAAACCCCGGCCCTGCTGCGCGGCATCCAGAAAGCTATCGCTGGCGGGATCAAGCTGATCCAGCTGCGAGCACCCAACGGTTATGACCCCAAATACCGCGATCTGGCGGTGGATGCGGTGGGCTTGTGTGCCGGCAAGGCGCAATTGATGCTCAAGGGGCCATTCGAGTGGTTGGGGGATTTTCCCTCGGCCGGTTGGCACATCACGGCGGCACAACTGCGCAAGTACGCCAGCGCGGGGCGTCCGCTGCCGGCGTCGCGCTGGTTGGCGGCCTCCTGTCACAACGCTGAGGAATTGAGCCTGGCCGAGCAGATGGGCGTGGACTTTGTCACCCTGTCGCCGGTGCAGCCGACCCAGACTCATCCTGACGCTGTGCCATTGGGCTGGGAGCAGGCCTCACAGTTGATCGCCGGTTTCAGCAAGCCGGTGTTCCTGCTGGGCGGGGTCGGTCCCGAAGAGCGGCAAACGGCCTGGGACGCAGGGGCCCAGGGTGTTGCGGGGATTCGGGCGTTCTGGCCTGGGGCCTGAGGGGTTGTTGCTGCGGGCGCTCGCTCCCACAGGATTGGGTGGCTGCATGCACCAGTAACCTCTGTGGGAGCGGGCTTGCCCGCGATGACAGCCTTGAATGCGCGGCTAATCTACGGGGTCAAGCCTCAGGTTTAGCCGCCGCCTGCCACAGAATCTCGTTGACCCCCTGGCGCTTGGCAATCAGGCGTGCCGCCACGAACAACAGATCCGACAAACGATTGATGTAGGCCAGGCCCACTCCGGCCAAGGGCTCGATGGCATTCAACTGCTGGCAACGGCGTTCGGCGCTGCGGGCCAGACTGCGGCAGACGTGGGCCTGGGCGATCAGCGCCGAACCGCCGGGCAAAATGAAGTTCTCCAGTGGCCCCAGCTCCTCGTTCCAGGTGTCGATGGCCGATTCCAGGCGTTCGACTTCCGCCCCATTCAGTGCCTGGTACACCGGCATCGCCAGTTCACCACCGAGGTCGAACAGGCGATGCTGGCACGGCTCCAGCACTTCGCTGATCTGCCTCAGGCCAGGGTAGCTGTGGCTCTGCTCAGCCAATGCCGCCAGCAGCAGGCCGAGCTGGCTGTTGAGGGTGTCGACTTCGCCGATGGCTTCGACGCGCGGATGGTCCTTGGGCACGCGGCGACCGTCGCCCAGCCCGGTCTCACCGGCGTCGCCGGTACGGGTGTAAATCTTCGACAGGCGAAAGCCCATGCTTAGCGCTCCAGTTGTTTGAGTTCGTGAGAGGCGAGGGGGGAGCCGGCCAGGGGCAGGCGCAAGGTGAAGCAGGTGCCTTGGCCCAGGGTCGACTGCACTTCCATCTGGCCCTTGTGGTTGTTGGTGATGATGAAATACGACACCGAAAGCCCCAGGCCCGTGCCCTGGCCGATTTCCTTGGTGGTGAAGAAGGGTTCGAAGGTGCGTTTGCGCACGTTTTCGCTCATGCCGATGCCGTTGTCTTCGACCTGGATCTCGGCCCAGGGCGGGTTCAGGCGGGTGCGCAGGATGATGCGCCCGGGTTCGCTGTCGTCTTCGCGCAGGTGAATCGCCTGGGCTGCGTTTTTCAGCAGGTTGAGCAGCACTTGTTCCAGCTCGTTGGCGGTACCGGGCACCGGGCCCAGTTGCGGGTCGAACTGGCGAATGATGGCCTGGCCCTTGAAGTCGAAGCCAATGGCCAGGTCGAAGTCATTGCCGGCGATCTCCACGGCCTGGTCGATCAGGGCCGGCAGGTCGCACGGGGCCATCTGCCGGTTGCTGCGGCGGCTGAAGCTGAGCATGTGGGTGACGATCTTCGCGGCACGGGTCCCGGCCTGCTGGATGCCATCCAGGAGTTGTGGGACTTCCCGGCTCTGCAGGTACTGATTGACGTTATCCAGTTCGACGCCGACCTGCTCGGCGGTCTCGAGGTTTCTCGGCAGCTCGCTCGACAGGCGTCGGCGGATGTTCTGCACGTTGTGCAGGATGGCGCCCAGGGGATTGTTGATTTCGTGGGCCATGCCCGCCGCGAGGCCGCCGACCGAGAGCATCTTCTCCGACTGCACCATCATTTCTTCCAGGGACAGGCGCTGGGTGATGTCGTCGATCCGGATCACCACCCCGCGTCCGGCGCCGCCCATCAAGGGATAAAACGTCAGGGCGTAGTGCCTGGCTTCATCGTCCTTGACCCAGGTGACCCGTTCGATCTTGACCACGCTGTGCTGCTCGACGGTTTCCTTGAGCTGCGGCAGGAACGGCTTGAGCGGCTCAAAGGCGAGGAAGATCGGTTGGTTCAGCGCTTCGTCCAGGCGGGTCCCGGAAAGCGCGCTGGCCTCCTGGTTCCATTGGGTCACGTAGAGCTGTTCATCGAGGGCGATCAACGCCGAGGGCATGGAGTCGATGATGCTGTTGAGGTAGTTCTGGAACCCGGTGAGCTTCTTCTCGATCTTGCTGCGTACCTGGACTTCCAGTTCCAGCTTGCGGTTGGTGTGCCGGGTTTCCTCGGCCAGGCCCTGGGCTTGGTCGTAGGCGGCCTGGGAGTCGTCCCGGGCGCGCTTGAGTTGTTGCTCGCGGGCTTCGATGCGCGAAAGCATGGTGTTGAAGGCTTCGGCGAGGCTGCCGATTTCATCGAGGTTGCCCCGGGAGGCACGCAGGGCGTAGTTCTCCTCGCGGGTGACCTGGCGCGACAGCTCTTCGAGTTGATGGATTGGCTGAGTAATCAGGCGTTTGATCTGCTGGGCGATCAGCAGCCACAGCAGCACGCTGAAAATCAGGATCCCCAGGCTGGCGGTAAACGTGCCCGTGTAGAACGCCACCGGCAATTCGCTACTGGCCACCAACAGCAGATGACCGGGCTCCTGGCCCGGACGCAGCAGGGTGATCACTTGATTGCTGCGAAACTCGGTGGCTTGCCAACCTTCGATATGGCGATAGCGCTTGGGCAGCTCAAGGGGGTCGCCCCGTTGCACCTGGGCCAACAGCCGGCCCTGGGCGTCGTACAGCGCGGCGGCGCGCAACGGTGTATAGCTGTTGAGTTCGTTGAGCAGTTTTTCCCCATCCGCAGGCGAGCTCAGGGCCTGGCTGGCAATCGACGGGTTGGCAACCAGCCGGCCGATGGTCTGCAAGGCCTGTGGTGCCATGCTTTCCTGGGAGATCCAATAGGCGGCGCTGATAAAGGTCAGGTTGGCCACCAGGAGAACGGTGATCAACAGCACCAACAGGGCTGCCAGCAGTTTCTGGCCGACCGGTAGGTTTTCAAGGCGCTGGCGCAAGGGCATCGGGGTCGTCGCTGAAGAAGAACAGGAGGCCAGCGTAGCCGCTGCTCAGTCGCTGGGCAATCCGCGTGTGCGCAGGTGGGCCATCAGGCGCTGCTGCAACTGATTAAGGTGTGGCAGCACCAGTTGGTGGCGTGCGGCGACCTCGCAGGCGTGGCCCAGCAGGTAGCTGATTTCGGTACGGCGCTGGTTGGCCACGTCCTGGTACATGGACGAGTAGTTGGCGGCGGTGGCCAGGATCACCCGTTCGACTTCCTGCTGCAGGTCTTGCGCCGCCGCGGGCTGGCCGCAGCGTTCGAGCAACTGCGCCAGTTCGCAGCACAGGGTGGCGACTTCGCATTGGTGCTGCTGCAGGCCGCCATTGCGGCAATCGTGGAGCACCGTCAGCGGATTGATCGCACAGTTGAGCGCCAGTTTGCGCCACAGCCGGGTCAGGATGTCCACGCTCCAGGCATGGGGGATGCCGGCGGCATCAAGGTCGTCGAGCCAGATCGGTGCCACCGGATGGCTGCTATCGCCGAGCCAGGTGTAGCCATGGCCGGCAAACACCACCCGCCAGTCGCCATCACGAAACGCGCCTTCGGTGCTTGAGGCAAAGATACAGCGCGCCTGGGGCACCCGTGCGGCGACGGCATCCTGGCTGCCGAGGCCGTTCTGCAGCAGGATCAACTCGGCAGTAGGGGCCAGGCGATGGGCCAGTTGCGCGACGGCGGCTTCGGCGTCGTAGGCCTTGCAAGCCACCAGCAGGCGCTCGATCGGCGCATCGTTGTCGAGGGTTTCGGCCGGCACCGGATAACGCTGGGCCTGGCCCTGTTCCACCAGGGTCAGGCCGCCAGCCGCCTGATAAGCCTGTAAGCGTGCCCCATCACGCACGATCAACCGCACCGGCAGGCCGGCGCGCGCCAGGCGAGTGGCCCATAGGGTGCCGAGGCTGCCTGCACCGAGGATATGCCAGGTGGTCGACATCAGTTTTGTGCTCTGATTGGCAGGTGCATGTGCGGCTCGCAGATTCGAATGGGCAAGACCCGTTATAATCAGCGCGGATTTTAACCGCAAGCCAGGCGTGCACCTGAGTTATTGTGCGCGCCCATTTTTTATTGGAGAGATTACATGCCGTCGTTCGACGTGGTATCCGAACTGGACAAACACGAAGTCACCAACGCGGTCGAAAACGCCGTCAAGGAACTCGACCGTCGTTATGACCTGAAAGGCAAAGGCAGCTTCGAGTTCAAGGAAAAGGACCTGACCGTCAACCTGACCGCCGAGGCCGACTTCCAGCTCGAGGCGATGATCGAGATCCTCAAGCTGGCGCTGGTCAAGCGCAAGATCGACGTACAGTGCCTGGAGGTCAAGGACGCCTACGCCTCCGGCAAACTGGTGAAGCAGGAAGCCGTCCTCAAGGAAGGCATCGACAAAGAGCTGGCGAAGAAGATCGTGGCTCACGTCAAGGACGCCAAGCTCAAGGTCCAGGCCGCCATCCAGGGCGAGCAAGTGCGCATCACCGGCAAGAAGCGCGATGACCTGCAAGACGCGATCGCCGCGTTGCGCGCCAAGGAATTCGGCATGCCGCTGCAGTTCAACAACTTCCGCGACTGATCAGTCATCGGGGAACCTCTCGGCGTAATTGACGTCCGAGGCCCAAGCAACAGCAGAAATGATTGAGCCCTGAACGGCTCGATCTTTCTGCTGCTTGGTTTTTAAGTGCCGGGTAGCCGGGAATCAGGAGAGAAAGATGGATTTGAACGCTGAAGTGGACAACCTGGTCAAGGCTTCCCAGGCCTGGATCCCGATGATCATGGAATACGGCAGCCGGGTGCTGCTGGCGGTCCTCACCCTGGCCATTGGCTGGTGGTTGATCAACAAGCTGACCCACAAGGTCGGCAAACTGCTGGCGCTGCGCAATGCCGACCTGGCCTTGCAGGGGTTTATCAGCAGCCTGGCGAACATTGTCCTCAAAGTGCTGCTGGTCGTCAGTGTCGCGTCGATGATCGGCGTCGAGACCACCTCCTTTGTCGCCGCCATCGGTGCCGCAGGCCTGGCCATTGGCCTGGCGTTGCAAGGCAGCCTGGCTAACTTCGCCGGTGGGGTGCTGATTCTGCTGTTCCGTCCGTTCCGTATCGGCGACTTCATTGAGGCCCAGGGCACGGCGGGTACTGTCGACAGCATCCAGATCTTCCATACGATCATCCGGACTGGCGACAACAAGACGGTCATCGTGCCTAACGGCGTGCTGTCCAACGGCATCATCACCAACACCAACCGTCAGTTGACCCGCAAAGTCGTGTTCGATGTAGGCGTGGACTACGAAGCGGACCTGCAGAAGGCGCGTGCCGTGCTGCTGGAACTGGCCAAGGATGCGCGGGTACTGGCCGACCCTGAGCCGGTGGCCGTGGTTTCGGTCCTGGGTGACAGTTCGATCACACTCTCGCTGCGAGTCTGGGTGAAGACCGCAGACTACTGGGATGTGTTGTTCCACTTTAATGAACACTCCCGTGATCGCTTGAAAGCGGCGGGTATTGATATTCCGTTTCCACAGCGCGTGATTCGAGTAGTTCAAGAAACTGCGTAAAGTAAAAGCTCTACAGCCTGGCTTGCGGGCCAGGCAGTGAGTTGGAACCCAAGGGGCGATAAACCCCTTGGGTTTTTTTATATCGGTAGTTTGCAAATAGAGTGGATGCTTACTATTAGCTTGCTATGTAATTGCCCCTGGTGAATGTTTGTGCTTGTCATCAAGTTGCAATAAAAAAGCCCCCCACCTTTTCAGGTGGGGGGCTTTTATTTGAGCCAGGCTCAAGACGCTAGGCAATAACCACTGATTACAAAATGTTCAGAGGGTATTCAGCGATGATACGCACGTCGTTGTTGTCGGCGGTGTAGTCAGCGTTGTAAGCGTTGTTTGCACGGTAGATGGCGCTACGCAGACGCAGGGACAGATCCTTGGCCGGACCTTCCTGGAACACATACTTCGTTTCGAAGTTGAATTCGTGTTCCTTGCCTTCCGAACCGCTAGAGGTATCGATGTTGTTACCGTAGACATAACGGGACATGAAGCTCAGGCCAGGCACGCCGTAGGTGGCCATGTTCAGGTCATAACGAGCCTGGTACGACTTCTCGTCCTTGCCGATGAAGTCGGAGATCTGGATGGAGTTGGCTACGAAGATCGTGCCGTTACCATCAACGCCGTACAGGTAGTTGGTGTCACCGGAAGACTGCTGGTAGCCCAGGGTGAATTTGTGCGCGCCCAGGCTGTAGGCGGCTGCCAAGCTCCACAGTTTGTTGTCCAGTGGGCCATACAGCGCTGCGCCCTGGTCTTTGGTCTTGTAGGCGTTCAGGTCGAAGTTCAGCGACTGTTCGTCATTGATCGGCAGGGTGTAGTTGGCGTTGATGTATTGCTTCTTGAAGTAGTCGTCTACGTCGGAAGCAGCAAAGCCGGCTACGAAGTTATCGGTGAACTGGTAGGTAGCACCGCCGATGTTGGCGCTGGTCAGGCCAGGAGTGTGTGCACCGTTGATGCTGTCCTTGCCCATGCCAGTCTGCGAGCTCAGCGCAGTCAAGCGACCCAGGTTGACTTCCAGGCCCTTGATTTCTTTACTGGTGATGATGGTGCCTTCAGCAACTTCTGGCAGCAGACGGCTGTCGTCAGTCGAGAAAACCGGGCTGGCAACGAATTGACGGCCGTATTTCAGCGTGGTGTCGGAGAGACGGAACTTGATTGCCGCGCCGCTTTTCGATTGGGTGTCTTCCGGGTTGCCATCGCTGTCGCGGGCAAACAGACCGTTGCCAGCACGACCTGCACCACCATCCAGCTTGGCAGTACCCATGACCATGGCGTCAAGGCCTACGCCGATGGTGCCTTGAGTGAAGCCGGACTCGTAGGTGATCAGTTCGCTGATACCGGTGTCCTGACGATAGCCGCTCTTGTAGCCGCCACCTGGTTTGGCAATGTTGCCAGCACCGTTACGGAAGTCACGGTTCATGTACTCGATACGGGTCTTGGCTTTCAGACTTTGGTCTTCAATAAAGCCTTTGGCTTCGTCCTGGGAGGACGCGATTGCGAACTGCGAGGTGCCTGCTGAAACAGCCAGTGCGATCATGCTCCACTTCATCACGCGCATCGTGATTTGCTCCTTTGGTTTTTTTGAAGAGTTCTGCCGTCCCACCTGTTTTTTTATCTGGGCGGCTCTTTCTTTTTGTGTCGGCGCAAACTTATATCACGCCGACAATGTTGGCGATACTTGCGCTTTCAACCTTTCAGCTTCTTTACGGCTCTGTCGCAATATGCGCGTTGGAGGTCGTATTTTTGCAAAATCGGTGCATTCGGACTGACAACTTCAGCGTTGTTTTACAAGGCTTGTACGTCAGAAAAAGTGTCCTGGTCTTGCACTTGAATCTCCGTGGGCTTCCGTGCCGCTATTGTTATGGGTCTATGAGGTTCCACTTCCAGCGGACGCCTTATAGACGATGTGGGAATGAATGCAACAAGCGTGCACAAATCGGCTTTTTGTCTGCGTTTTTTTCTGAAACGTCCGTTTTAACTCACATAACCGAATAAACACGGGGCTTTCGAGACCGTTTTGTTTGCGCTTGACTCCGTTGCTCTTCTGGTGTTGCACCATGACTGTGCATGGGTGAAAACGCAGAATGTTACCGGTTCACCCTTTGGGGTGTGTAAACGGCGGATGCTCGGAGAGATCAGCTTAGACGTGGCTGGGTTTTTTGCCGGTTTTTTTTTGGCTTTTGCATGGGTTTCACACTTTTGCCGGGGCTTGGGGGCGGTTCGCCGGTGGGGCGCCGGGGCAGCGGTTCCGCCATGGTGCGTGCGGATGGCAAATGTTCTGTGCTGGGGCGTTTACCGGGTAGAGAGCGGGATGGTGTCTGGTTTTACGCGCGTGGCGCTGATTTTTCGCCGTGAACCGCATCGGGTTCGCGGGTATGCTGCTCATGTATGGCCGGCGCAGTAGCCTCGAGGGCTGGCGCCAGGCTCCAATCATCGACTATGCAGGAGTACCCGCGGTGTTTGCTTTGGATTCACGACTTGAACAAGACACCCTGACCATTGGGGATTTCCCGCTCAGCCGCTTGCTGTTGTCCAATGACTCGAATTATCCCTGGTTCATCCTGGTTCCGCGTCGTGCGGATATCAGTGAGCTGTTTCAGTTAGAGGCGGCCGATCAACAGCAGTTGTGGCGGGAAACAACGCTGTTGGCCGAAACACTCAAGGATTCGTTCGACGCTGACAAGTTGAATGTGGCGACCCTGGGTAATGTGGTCAGCCAGTTGCACATGCATGTCATCGTGCGCAAACGTGAGGATGCTGCCTGGCCGGCTCCGGTCTGGGGCAAGCACCCGGCACGGCCCTATACCGGCGAACAAGTGGCGGCGATTCGTGAGCGCCTGCGTCTGGTGTTGAGCGATGGTTTCACGTTTCTGGAGGGTTGAGTCATGAGCCTGGAAGAGCGCGTTATGGACCTGGAAAGTCGCCTGGCGTTTCAGGATGACGCCATCGAGGCGATGAATGATGTGTTGGTGACCCAGCAACGGGTTGTCGAGCGACTGCAGTTGCAGATGACGGCGCTGCTCAAGCGTCAGGAAGAAATGGCCGGCCAGTTCGAGTCGTTCGAAGAGGACGCGCCGCCGCCGCACTATTGAGTGTCAGTGGCGAGTGCCCATTGGCAGGCAATAAAAAAACCGCGAGCAGCCTGGCTGCATCGCGGTTTTTTTTTCGAGCGGGTAACGAGTTCGGGATCAGCGACGCGGCAGGGCTGCGATCACGTCTTCCGCTTGCAGGCCTTTATCCCGGTTCATCACCGAGAACTCCACGCGCTGGCCTTCGACCAGGACGCGGTGACCCTCGCCACGAATGGCGCGAAAGTGCACAAAAATATCATCCCCGGAGTCGCGGGAAATGAAACCGAAACCCTTGGAGGTGTTGAACCACTTCACGGTGCCGGTATCCCGGTTGGTCATGTCGTAGTTTTGATGAGTCGCGGCAGCGGGCGAAGACTTGTAGAAGCTGATGGCCAGGTGCAGCAGGACGGCGACCAACGCAACGATGAGGCTGAACAGCACAGCGGGGTGACCGCCGATTTCCGGCATCGGTGCCAGCAGTGTCAGGGTTTGCAGGACAACGGCAAGCACCAGCAAGGCGCTGACCAGGTTTTGCAGTTGATGGCGAGGACCTTTGTTCCAGTACGGGATCACCGGAGCGAGGGTCAGGTTGAGCAGACCAAAGAACGCCAGGTACAGCGCGTCAGGTTGTTGCAGGTAAGGTACGGCTTCGGTTCGCAAGCTAGGGATGAAGGACAACAGCAAAGCTGCTGCGCCCGTTAGCAGGTGGACGATTTTCAACATTTTAATTGACTCACGTTAAGACGGATCGCAAGGAAGAGCTGATTGAGTACGGTTCGCTTCTGAACAATGGGAGGCGGTGGACACGCACCCGGTATCAGCCTATGCACGGCGCGCGGGGAAATAGCGGCAGTGACACGGCGTCTATTTAACAGCAAAGGCCGTACCTTCTCAAATCAGCGCAGAGGGCGCGTACGTCGGGGCAACGGGTGGTGGTGGCCGAAGGCTTGTTCTAGACGCTTCAGGCCGTATTTACGGGCGCCGATCGGCCAGCAGAGGCGCAACCGGCACAGAGCCGGAACTCTTGCTACAGTGAGGGCGAATGGACTTCATCACCGACAAGGGGAACAGCATGGCTATTGATATCGGTATCAGCGAGGCGGATCGCAAGTCCATCGTCGATGGGCTTTCGCGCTTGCTGTCAGACACGTATGTGCTCTATCTGAAAACCCATAACTTCCACTGGAATGTCACCGGTCCCATGTTTCGGACCCTGCACTTGATGTTCGAAGAACAATACAACGAGTTGGCCCTGGCCGTGGACCTGATTGCCGAACGTATTCGTGCATTGGGTTTTCCGGCCCCTGGCGCCTATTCAATCTACGCGCGACTTTCATCCATTAAAGAAGAGGAGGGGGTGCCCAGCGCCGAAGAGATGATCCAGCAACTTGTCCAGGGCCAGGAAGCGGTCACCCGTACGGCACGTGGGATATTCCCGTTGCTGGAAAAAGTCAGCGACGAGCCCACCGCGGACTTGCTGACGCAACGTATGCAAGTCCATGAGAAAACCGCCTGGATGCTGCGTTCGCTGCTGGACGGCCAGTAATCCTGGCCTGGCTGATGGTGCCGGTCTGTCGGCGCCATCAGCGCGGGGTGTCGCGCCCCGGCTCGGGAAAGGCCCCGGGCATTGCTGGCACTTTTCCCAGGCTCTTGCAGGACTCTTCCTGCGCCGTCTTGCCGTTTCGCTATTGCATGTAGGAGAGTGTTAATAGTCTTGTTGTCACTGTCGGCTTGTCCTACAGCTGCGGTTATAAAAGCATCTGGAAATATGTATCTGCTTACGTTTTTATAACGACACGGAGCGTTGTTATAAATGGAATGGCAAAGGAGTGTCAGTCATATGGTTAGAATCTCAGCGACAGGAAACGATGAAGTTTCCAGGCCTCAGGATATAAAGATTGACCCCTTCGTTCGCGAGTTTGACATGGGCCTGGCGCAGCCATTGGCCAGGTCGGTACGTTTGAATGGGTTCGCCACCTGCCTGCGGTTGGAGCAGGTGTACTGGAATATCCTGGCCAGCATTGCGAGGAATAATTGCTGTTCGGTCAACGCCTTGTTGTCCCGGGTTGATCGCGAGGTGCACCTGCGCCATGGCGGGGTGAAGAACTTCAGTGGCCTGGTCCGGGTGATGTGTGTCGTGCACAGCTTGAACCAGGGGACCGTGGGCATGGAATGACGCCGGGGTGCCGGGTCAGGGCGGCCGGTCCGCCCAAGTGCCGGCCGTCCATCTGCCCCGGATGCGGCCCCTGTGCAGCGTTACGGCTGCACAGGCTCGATTTAATCGATATAATCCCGCTCTTTGCCGCCAAACCCATTGTTTGCGCGGGATGAACCTGATCGCCGAGACAACCCCATGCCGATGTACGACTATCAATGTGCTTCCTGTGGTCATCAGTTGGAAGCCATTCAGAAGATCAGCGCAGCACCGTTGGTCGACTGCCCTGCCTGCCAGGCACCCGAACTGAAAAAAATGTTGTCGATGCCGGGCTTCCGCCTGAGCGGTACCGGTTGGTACGAAACCGACTTCAAGACCGGTTCGAAGAAGAATCTGGCCGGTGGCGACAAAGCTGACTAAGTTGAACGACACACCGAGCTCTTGCATTATCTGGCACTTCATTCAAGTGCGGCGGTGCGGCAAGACCTCCCATCGAATTTCGAATTACGAGAAGTGAAACCACTACCATGATGCGCAGCCATTATTGCGGCCAACTGAACGAAAGCCTGGAAGGTCAGGAAATTACCCTTTGCGGATGGGTCCATCGTCGTCGTGACCACGGCGGGGTGATTTTCCTCGATATCCGTGATCGTGATGGTCTGGCCCAGGTGGTGTTCGATCCGGATCGCGCCGAGAGTTTCGCCGCCGCCGATCGCGTGCGCAGCGAATACGTGGTCAAGATCACCGGCAAGGTGCGCCTGCGTCCGGCCGGTGCCACCAACGCCAACATGGCCTCGGGCATGATCGAAGTCCTGGGTTATGAGCTGGAAGTGCTGAACGAAGCGGAAACCCCGCCGTTCCCACTCAACGAGTTCTCCGACGTCGGCGAAGAAACCCGCCTGCGTTATCGCTTCCTCGACCTGCGTCGCCCGGAAATGCTCGAGAAGCTGCGTCTGCGTTCGCGCATGACCACCAGCATTCGTCGCTTCCTCGACGAGAACGGCTTCCTCGACGTCGAGACGCCGATCCTGACCCGTGCCACGCCAGAAGGCGCTCGTGACTATCTGGTGCCGAGCCGTACCCACGCCGGTTCGTTCTTTGCCTTGCCGCAATCGCCACAGCTGTTCAAGCAACTGCTGATGGTCGCTGGCTTCGACCGCTACTACCAGATCGCCAAGTGCTTCCGTGACGAAGACCTGCGCGCTGACCGTCAGCCGGAATTCACTCAGATCGACATCGAAACCAGTTTCCTCGATGAAAAAGAGATCATGGGCATCACCGAAAAAATGATCCGCAACCTGTTCAAGGAAGTGCTGGATCTGGAATTCGGTGAATTCCCGCACATGACCTTCGAAGAAGCCATGCGCCGTTACGGTTCCGACAAACCGGACCTGCGTAACCCGCTGGAACTGGTAGACGTTGCCGACCAGCTTAAAGAAGTCGATTTCAAAGTCTTCAGCGGCCCGGCCAACGATCCGAAATGCCGGATTGCCGCGCTGCGCGTTCCAGGTGCGGCGAGCATGCCGCGCAAGCAGATCGACGACTACACCAAGTTCGTCGGCATCTACGGTGCCAAGGGCCTGGCGTACATCAAGGTCAACGAGCGCGCCAAAGGCGTCGAAGGCCTGCAGTCGCCTATCGTCAAGAACATTCCTGAAGCTAACCTCAACGTGATCCTCGATCGCGTTGGCGCGGTTGACGGCGACATCGTGTTCTTCGGTGCCGACAAAGCCAAGATCGTCAGTGAGGCCCTGGGCGCATTGCGGATCAAGGTCGGTAACGACCTGGACCTGCTGACCTGCAAGTGGGCGCCGATGTGGGTCGTGGACTTCCCGATGTTCGAAGAGAACGACGACGGCAGCTTCACCGCCTTGCACCACCCGTTCACCGCACCGAAGTGCACGCCGCAAGAGCTGGAAGCCAATCCGGCGACCGCGCTGTCGCGTGCCTATGACATGGTGCTCAACGGCACCGAGCTGGGTGGCGGTTCGATCCGTATCCACCGCAAGGAAATGCAGCAATCGGTATTCCGCCTGCTGGGTATCAGCGAAGCGGAACAGGAAGAGAAATTCGGCTTCCTGCTGGACGCCCTGAAGTACGGTGCACCACCCCACGGCGGCCTGGCTTTCGGCCTGGACCGTCTGGTGATGCTGATGACCGGCGCCCAGTCGATCCGTGAAGTGATCGCGTTCCCGAAAACCCAGAGCGCGGCGTGCGTGATGACCCAGGCCCCGGGCCTGGTGGATGCCAAGGCTCTGCGCGAGCTGCACATCCGGTTGCGCGAACAGCCAAAGGCTGAGTAAGGCTGGCCACCCTGGCGTATCTGTGGATGCGCCAGGGGTCAGAACCAGCGTGTATTGCCCGCTCGCCTTCCAGGGTGTGCGGGCATTGTTTTAAAGAGAATTCGGAGCGAGTTATGGCGGGTCATTCCAAGTGGGCGAACATCAAGCACCGCAAAGAACGTCAGGATGCCAAGAAAGGCAAGATTTTCACCAAGTGGATTCGTGAGCTGACAGTCGCGGCCCGTCAGGGCGGCGGCGATCCTGGCTCCAACCCACGGTTGCGCCTGGCCCTGGACAAGGCCCTGGGCGCCAACATGAGCCGTGACATCATCGATCGCGCCGTCGCCCGTGGGGCTGGCGCTGCCGACACCGATGACATGGTCGAGCTGAGCTACGAAGGTTATGGCCCGGGTGGCGTGGCGGTGATGGTCGAGTGCATGACCGATAACCGCAACCGCACGGCGGCGGCGGTTCGACATGCCTTCAGCAAGTGCGGCGGCAATCTGGGCACGGATGGCTCGGTGGCCTACCTGTTCGAGCGCAAGGGGCAGATTTCCTTTGCCCCGGGTATCGACGAAGACGCCTTGATGGAAGCCGCGATGGAGGCTGATGCCGACGACGTGGTGACCAACGAAGACGGCTCGATCGACGTATTCACTTCGTTCGCCGGTTTTTATGCCGTGCGCAACGCCCTGGAAGCGGCGGGTTTCAAGGCCGATGATGCGGAAATCGTGATGCTGCCCACCACCAGTGCCGAACTGGACCTGGAAGGTGCCGAGAAGGTGCTCAAGCTGATCGACATGCTCGAAGACCTGGATGACGTGCAGAACGTCTATTCCAACGCCGATATTCCCGAGTCGGTGGCTGCACAGCTCGGTTAAAGGCGACTAGGATCTACTGTGGGAGCGAGCCGGCTCGCGAATGCGGACTTTCGGGCAACATCGTTGCTGAACATGAAAGCGCTTTCGTGAGCCGGTTCGCTCCCACATTTGTTTATTCGCAGAATCGAATATCGTGCTTTTTTGACCCGCAGGCGTTATGACTTTAATTCTTGGTATCGACCCCGGTTCACGCATTACCGGTTATGGCGTGGTACGCGATACCGGTCGTGGCTGCGTGTATGTGGCGTCGGGTTGTATTCGCACCGGCAGCGGTGAGTTACATGAACGGTTGCAAATTGTTTATCGCGGCGTGCGTGAGGTGATCCAGACCTACGGTCCTGTGACCATGGGCATCGAGAAGGTCTTCATGGCCCGCAACGCCGACTCTGCGCTGAAGCTCGGCCAGGCCCGTGGCGCGGCCATTGTGGCGGGAGCCGAAGAAAGCCTGGAGATCGCCGAATACACCGCGACCCAGGTCAAGCAGGCGGTCACCGGTACCGGCGCGGCCAACAAGGAGCAGGTGCAGATGATGGTCATGCACATGCTCAAGCTCACCAGCAAGCCGCAAATCGATGCCTCGGACGCCCTGGCCATTGCCATTTGCCATGCCCATACCCGTTCCAGCCTGCTACCCCATGGCCTGGGGACGGCGCGCAGTCGTGGCGGTCGCCTGCGCTTGTGATCTGATAGCATCCACCCACGAGTTTTTATTGGTTGAGCGTTTTGCGCCTGTACTGTCGGCGACCTCGCTCACTTTGCTCTTCGAGCGCCTGATCTGGCTAACGCTTAAGGATTTGAAACGTGATTGGACGTTTGCGCGGCACCTTGGCTGAGAAACAGCCGCCGCACCTGATACTGGATGTCAACGGCCTGGGCTATGAGCTGGAAGTGCCAATGACCACCCTCTATCGACTGCCGTCGATCGGAGAGCCGATCACCCTGCACACCCATTTGGTGGTGCGCGAAGATGCCCAGTTGCTTTATGGTTTCATCGGCAAGCGTGATCGGGACTTTTTCCGCGAGTTGATCCGCCTCAATGGGGTCGGTCCGAAGCTGGCGCTGGCGTTGATGTCGAGCCTGGAGGTCGATGAGCTGGTGCGTTGTGTGCAGGCCCAGGACACTTCGGCGCTGACCAAGGTGCCGGGTGTGGGCAAAAAGACCGCCGAGCGCTTGCTGGTGGAGCTCAAGGACCGCTTCAAGGCCTGGGAAACCGTGCCGAGCATGTTTGCCCTGGTGCCGAACCAGCCCGATGGCCCGGCGCAGCCGGTGGCTTCGGCGGAGAATGATGCGGTCAGCGCGCTGATCTCCCTGGGCTACAAGCCTCAGGAAGCCAGCAAGGCGATTTCCGCGATCAAGGAGAAAGGCTTGAGCAGTGAAGACCTGATTCGTCGTGCCCTGAAGGGAATGATCTAAGTGATTGAAGCTGATCGTCTGATTGCCGCCACCGGTGGCCCGCGTGACCGCGAAGAAGTCCAGGACCGGGCCATCCGCCCGGTCAGCCTGGCCGAATACATCGGCCAGCCGAGCGTTCGCGAGCAGATGGAGCTGTTCATCCAGGCGGCGCGCGGGCGCAACGAATCCCTGGACCATACGCTGATCTTCGGTCCGCCGGGCCTGGGCAAGACCACGCTGGCCAACATCATCGCCCAGGAAATGGGCGTGTCGATCAAAAGCACCTCCGGCCCGGTTCTGGAGCGCCCCGGCGACCTGGCGGCACTGCTGACCAACCTCGAGCCCCATGACGTGCTGTTCATCGATGAAATCCATCGCCTGTCGCCGATTGTCGAGGAAGTGCTGTACCCGGCCATGGAGGACTTCCAGCTCGACATCATGATCGGCGAAGGCCCTGCGGCACGTTCCATCAAGCTCGACCTGCCGCCGTTCACGCTGGTAGGTGCAACCACCCGCGCCGGCATGCTGACCAACCCGCTGCGCGACCGCTTCGGCATCGTCCAGCGCCTGGAGTTCTACAGCACCGCCGACCTGGCGACCATCGTCAGTCGTTCGGCCGGTATCCTCGGGTTGCCGCTGGACCCTGAGGGGGCGTTCGAAATCGCCCGCCGGGCCCGTGGCACGCCACGCATCGCCAACCGCCTGCTGCGGCGGGTGCGGGATTTCGCCGAAGTCCGGGCCAAGGGTCACATCACCAAGCCGATCGCCGACCTGGCGCTCAACCTGCTGGATGTCGATGAGCGTGGTTTTGATCACCAGGACCGGCGTTTGCTGCTGACCATGATCGAGAAGTTCGATGGTGGCCCGGTGGGGGTGGACAGTCTGGCGGCGGCCATCAGTGAAGAGCGGCACACCATTGAAGACGTGCTGGAGCCGTACCTGATCCAGCAAGGCTATATCATGCGCACTCCCCGTGGACGGGTGGTGACCCGGCATGCCTATTTGCACTTTGGCCTGAACATTCCGACGCGGATGGGTGAAATGCCCGCAGTAGACGCGTTTCTGGATGCAGTGGACGATTAATGACGGTCTGCGCCGATTTATTCCGGTTTTGTGTGGTCCTAGGTGGCTGGCGAACCCTTGTTTGGCAGCAAAGGCGCAGAAGAATGAAAAAACAGTTGCCTGGCTGGATTGGCAACCTGAGGAGTAAGCACTAGAGTATGCGCGCGCAAAACGGGCTAGAGTCGTTCGCACATCGTTGTCGCGTTTATTACGAGGACACCGATGCCGGCGGCATCGTGTATTACGTTAATTACCTCAAGTTTATGGAACGGGCTCGGACCGAGCGGCTACGTGAGTTGGGCTTTGCCCAGTCACAGCTGGCAGGCGAGGACCTGTTGTTTGTCGTGCATTCCAGCGAAGCGCGCTACCACGCGCCGGCGCGACTGGACGACGAGCTTGTGGTAAGTGCTGAAGTAATCGAATTGAACCGTGTCAGCCTGCGCTTCAAGCAGCAGGTCAGGCGAGCCACGGATAATGCACTGCTCTGCGAGGGGCAGTTTCTGGTGGCCTGTGTGCGCACCCATAGTTTGAAACCCCGGGCCATTCCCGAAGCTCTACGTGCGGCCTTTGCCGACGTGAGCGGCGCGGGTACACACTCAAAGCAGGAGAT
>Ga0213827_1000775_pt1 | contig 21726 bp, 20 predicted proteins | sample MC6MC0898MG_FD_180669 | JGI IMG/M metagenome (GOLD analysis project Ga0213827, IMG submission 180669) | Enriched soil aggregate microbial communities from Iowa State University, Ames, United States - MC6-MC0898-MG | ecosystem: Environmental > Terrestrial > Soil > Unclassified | place: USA: Iowa...
ACAGCGAAACGCGGCAGGGAGTGAAAGCAGCATGTAAATGCTTGCAGCGTGTCCCCTTCGTCTAGTGGCCTAGGACACCGCCCTTTCACGGCGGTAACAGGGGTTCGAGTCCCCTAGGGGACGCCATTGCGGGAATAGCTCAGTTGGTAGAGCACGACCTTGCCAAGGTCGGGGTCGCGAGTTCGAGTCTCGTTTCCCGCTCCATTTTCTCCGGCACTGCTTAACGGCAGGGCAGGAAAAGAAAGTCCAGGTTGAATCGTGAGGTTCAATATCTGGCGCACTGAAAAGTGTTGTGTGTCCCCTTCGTCTAGTGGCCTAGGACACCGCCCTTTCACGGCGGTAACAGGGGTTCGAGTCCCCTAGGGGACGCCATTTGCGGGAATAGCTCAGTTGGTAGAGCACGACCTTGCCAAGGTCGGGGTCGCGAGTTCGAGTCTCGTTTCCCGCTCCAGTTTAAATACTGTGGCGTTCGCACGGTGCAGTGGTGGTGAAGGTCCTCGTGGCGCTTCACGCCGATTAGCGGTAAAGCTTCAAATTGCGGGAATAGCTCAGTTGGTAGAGCACGACCTTGCCAAGGTCGGGGTCGCGAGTTCGAGTCTCGTTTCCCGCTCCAAATTAGAAAACGCCATCTCTTACGAGGTGGCGTTTTTTTTTGCCTTGCGATAAGTGCCTGAAGCAGAAGTTGCGCATGTTTCAGCGCAACTTCAGGGCACAAGGCTGATCAGTGCGTGCCGCCCTGGGGTGGCGTGCTCAGCAGTTGCTTTTCCAGGTGCCAGTCGAACGGTTCGTCATTCTGCTCGGCTTCATAGCGACGCTCTTCCAGTTGCTGGTACATCGCCAGCTCTTCGTCGGGCATGAAGTGCAGGCAGTCGCCGGCGAAGAACCACAGCAGGTCGCGGGGGACCAGGTGGGCGATTTGTGGGTAGCGCTGAATCACCTGGCAGATCAGGTCCTGGCCCAGGTACTGGCTTTCCAGCGGGTCCTGCGGCAGCAGGGTCAGCAGTTCGTCGAAGCGATCGAGGAACAGGGCGTGGCTTTCCTCCGGTACCTGGTCGGCTTCACCCAAGGCGACCAGGATGGTGCGCAGGTGGTGGAGCAGTTGCAGGTGGTATTCCAGGTGGGGGTTGGCCATGGTGGCGGACCTCGGGCTGTTGAAACGGGGGGCGGAGTATACGCCGGTTGGGCTTGAGGGTGTAGGCGCGGCGGTGTGGCGAGCCGACTTGCCGGCGAACAGGTCGCCGAGCAAGCCTGAGCACCAACGGGTCAGCGCACTTTGCCGGCTTCGGGCAACAACTGCGCCTTGTCAAAGGCATCCACGTCGATCACTGCTCGCCTTGCCTTTTCTGCCTCATGCAAGCGCTGCCCTTCGCCTGGCTGCAACACGCCACCCTCGACTGCGGCATCAATCGCCGATTGCCCAGGTGCCGGCCGCACCTTGCCCTCCTTGATCGCCTGGTGCAGCGCCTTGTGCAGCGGCGCGGCTTCGTCCAGCAAGTCGCTTGCCCGTTGCAGGGCCGCCACCGGGTCGCCGTCGGCCTGTGGCCTGAAGCAGCCGGCGAGCAACTCCTCCAGTGCCGGGTCGCCCTTGGCGCGGCCGATCAGCTCAGCCACCTCGGCATCCAGTTCGTCACTCGGCCCGGTGTGGCGGCGGCCGAAGGGGAACACCAGCACGCGCAGGGCGCAGCCGACGAAACGGTTGGGGAAGTTGTCGAGCAGGCGGTCGAGGGCTTTTTCTGCCTGGCCCAGGCTTTCTTCCATGGCCCAGCGCAAAAGCGGTCGCATGTGCTCGGGCGAGCCCAGGTCGTGATAGCGCTTGAGTGCGGCAGAGGAGAGGTACAGATAGCTCAATACGTCCCCCAGGCGTGCGCTTAACCGCTCGCGACGTTTGAGTGCGCCACCGAGCAGCATCATCGACAAGTCCGCCAGCAGGGCGAAGGCCGCTGCCTGACGGTTGAGGGCGCGGAAGTAGCCCTGGCTCAGGGCATCGCCCGGGACTTTCTCCAGGTGGCCGAGGCCCAGGCCGTACACCAGCGTGCTGGCGGCATTACCGGCAGCGAACATGATGTGCTGCATCAGCAGGTCATCGAATTCTTTCAGTGCCTGGTCATGGTCCTCGCGCCCGGCCAGGGCCATTTCCTTGAGTACGAACGGGTGGCAGCGAATCGCGCCCTGGCCAAAGATCATCAGGTTACGCGAAAGGATGTTGGCGCCCTCGACTGTGATGAAGATCGGCGCCCCCTGCCAGTTGCGCCCCAGGTAGTTGTTCGGGCCCATGATGATGCCTTTGCCGCCATGCACGTCCATGGCGTGCTGGATGCATTCACGGCCACGCTCGGTGAGGTGGTACTTGAGGATCGCCGACAGCACCGAGGGTTTTTCGCCCAGGTCCACGGCTTTGGCGGTCAGCAGGCGGGCGCTGTCCATCAGCCAGGCATTGCCGCCGATACGGGCCAGCGATTCCTGAATGCCTTCGAACGCCGCCAGCGGCACGTTGAATTGCTCACGGATGCGCGCGTACTGGCCAGTGACCAGGCTGGTGTACTTGGCGGCACCGGTGCCGACGGCGGGCAGCGAGATGGAGCGGCCTACCGAGAGGCAGTTCATCAACATCATCCAGCCCTTGCCGAGCATGGCCTGGCCACCGATCAGGAAGTCCAGTGGGACGAACACGTCCTTGCCGCTGTTGGGGCCGTTCATGAAGGCTGCCCCCAGGGGCAGGTGGCGCTTGCCGATTTCTACCCCGGGGGTGTCGGTGGGGATCAGCGCCAGGCTGATGCCCAGCTCTTCTTCTTCGCCCAGCAGGTGGTCCGGGTCGTAGGCCTTGAACGCCAGGCCCAGCAGGGTGGCGACAGGGCCCAGGGTGATGTAGCGCTTCTCCCAGTTCAGGCGCAGGCCGATGACCTCTTCGCCGTTCCACTGGCCTTTGCAGATGACGCCCGTGTCGGGCATCGCGCCGGCGTCGGAGCCGGCCAGCGGGCCGGTAAGGGCGAAGCACGGGATGTCGTCGCCGCGGGCCAGGCGTGGCAGGTAGTGGTTGCGTTGTTCGTCAGTGCCGTAGTGCAGCAGCAGCTCGGCCGGGCCCAGGGAGTTGGGCACCATCACCGTGGAGGCCAGGTCGCCGCTGCGGGTTGCCAGCTTCATCGCCACCTGGGAGTGGGCGTAGGCAGAAAAGCCTTTGCCACCGTATTCCTGGGGAATGATCAGGGCGAAGAAGCCATGCGCCTTTATATGCGCCCAGGCTTCAGGTGGCAGGTCCAGGTCCTGGCCGATCTGCCAGTCGCTGACCAGGTTGCACAGTTCTTCGGTTGGGCCATCGATGAAGGCCTGCTCTTCTTCGCTGAGTTTCGGCGCCGGGTAGTCGAGCAGCGTGCGCCAGTCCGGCCGGCCGCTGAACAGCTCGCCGTCCCACCACACCGTGCCGGCGTCGATCGCTTCGCGCTCGGTTTGCGACATGGGCGGCAGGGTGCGCTGGAACCATTTGAACACCGGGCCGGTGAACACCTTGCGCCGCCATTCTGGCAGCGCCACCAGGGCGATCTTCACCGCCAGCACGGCCCAGATCAGGGCCAGCAGCCAGCCGGGAGCGCTGCTGAAAATGCCCATCAGCAGAACGTAGGCGGCCATGATGCCCAGTATCTGCAAAGGCGCCAGGCGCCTGTGAGTGAGGTACGCCGCGCCGATCACCAGCACCACCAACCACAACAGCAACATAATCGGTCCTCCTTGGAACCAGGGGCTTGAGCCGTCCCACAGAGCTTAGACGCAAGGTCATGAACGGCGTTGTCAGAACAGTGACAGGGTGTGGCGGCAGGAGTTTCAGGGCATTGTTTGTCTGCCCTGGCCTGAGCGCTGTGGAGTAGACTGTCCACCCTCCGCATTCATAAGGACGTTGTCATGCTGAAGATCTGGGGCCGTAAGAATTCAAGCAATGTGCGCAAGGCACTGTGGGTCGCCCATGAGTTGGGCCTGGATTTCGAGTCCATCGACGCCGGTGGCGCCTTCGGCGTGGTCAACGAGCCGCACTACCGCGCACGTAATCCCAACGGCCTGGTACCGATGCTAGAAGATGGCGACCTGACCCTGTGGGAATCCAACACCATTGTCCGCTACCTCTGCGCCGAATATGGCCAGGAGCAGGGTTGGTACCTGGAGGACCCACGCCAGCGCGCCCTGGCAGACAAGTGGATGGACTGGACCACCTCATCCTTCGCCGCCCCGTTCCGTCCGCTGTTCTGGGGCCTGCTGCGCACGCCTGAAGACCAGCGCGACTGGGTGGCGATCAACGCCGCGCACAAGCAGTGCGCGCAGTTGCTGGCGATTGCCGATGAAACCTTGGCGCACCAGCCATACCTTTCCGGTGACCAGATCGGCATGGGCGACATCCCACTGGGTAGCTTCGTCTATGCGTGGTTCGAGATGCCCATCGAACGCCCGGCCATGTATCACCTGGAGGCCTGGTACGAACGCCTCAAGGCGCGCCCGGCCTACCAGGCAGCGGTGATGACCGCGCTGACCTGACCGCGCGCTGCGGTTATTTCGAACCGTCGTTAATAGCCACTATCAATACACATGACTGTACTTGTGCGGCCAGGCCTTGCACCATTGGCCGCACTCACTGCGCCAGTGATCTGCCCTGGCGTGTCCTGCACCTTTTTCTTCGGTAAGTGACCCGCTATGAGTTCCGCCCTGTCCATCCGACAGCTGACCAAGACCTACGGCAACGGCTTCCAGGCCCTCAAAGGCATCGACCTCGATGTTGCCGAAGGCGACTTCTTCGCCTTGCTCGGCCCCAACGGCGCCGGCAAATCCACCACCATCGGCATTCTTTCGACCCTGGTCAACAAGACCAGTGGCACGGTGAACGTGTTCGGCCACGACCTTGATCGCGAGCCTTCGGCGCTCAAGCGTTGCCTGGGCGTGGTGCCGCAGGAATTCAACTTCAACCAGTTCGAGAAGACCTTCGACATCGTCGTCACCCAGGCTGGCTATTACGGCATCCCGCCCAAGCTTGCCAAAGAGCGCGCCGAGCAGTACCTGACCCAACTGGGGTTGTGGGACAAGCGCGACGTGCAGTCGCGCTCGTTGTCCGGTGGCATGAAGCGCCGGCTGATGATTGCCCGGGCCTTGATCCACGAACCGCGCTTGCTGATCCTCGATGAGCCGACCGCCGGGGTGGACATCGAACTGCGCCGCTCGATGTGGAGCTTTCTCACCGAGCTGAACCAGAAGGGCATCACCATCATCCTCACCACGCACTACCTGGAAGAGGCCGAGCAGTTGTGCCGCAACATCGGCATCATCGACCACGGCACCATCGTCGAGAACACCAGCATGCGTAAACTGCTGGGCAAGCTGCATGTCGAGACCTTCGTCCTTGACCTCAAGCAGGACCTGCCCGCGGCGCCTGTGCTGCAGGGTTACCCCTGCCGGTTGATCACCCCGCACACGCTGGAAGTGCAGGTGGACAAGGACATCGGTATCACCGCGCTGTTCGGCCAGCTGGCCCTGCAGAGCATTGAAGTGCAAAGCCTGCGCAACAAGACCAACCGACTCGAGGAGCTGTTCGTGTCCCTGGTGGAAAAGAACCTGTCGAAGGTGGCCGTATGAGTGTGGAGCTGCGCACCAACTGGGTCGCCCTGAATACCATCGTTTACCGCGAAGTGCGGCGCTTTTTGCGGATCTGGCCGCAAACCTTGCTGCCGCCGGCCATCACCATGGTCCTGTACTTCGTCATCTTCGGTAACCTGATCGGCCGGCAGATTGGCGACATGGGTGGGTTCACCTACATGGAGTACATCGTCCCCGGCCTGATCATGATGTCGGTGATCACCAACTCCTACGGCAACGTGGTGTCGAGCTTCTTCGGCAGCAAGTTCCAGCGCTCGATCGAAGAGCTGATGGTGTCGCCAGTGTCGCCGCACATCATCCTCGTCGGTTATGTGCTGGGCGGTGTGTTGCGTGGCCTGGCAGTGGGCGTGATCGTGACCATCCTGTCGATGTTCTTCACCCACCTGCAGGTGCATCACCTGGGCGTGACCATCGTCGTGGTGTTGCTGACCGCGACCATCTTCTCGCTGCTGGGCTTCGTCAATGCGGTGTTTGCCCGCAATTTCGACGACATTTCGATCATCCCGACCTTCGTGTTGACGCCGCTGACCTACCTGGGCGGGGTGTTCTACTCGATCAACCTGCTGCCACCGTTCTGGCAGACCGTGTCGTTGGCCAACCCGGTGCTGCACATGGTCAATTCGTTCCGCTACGGCATCCTAGGGGTGTCGGACATCAGCATTGGCACGGCGATTACCTTCATGCTGGTCGCCACCGCAGTGCTCTACACGCTGTGTGTTCGCCTGCTCGTCAGCGGCCGCGGCATGCGTGCCTGAACACCTTTGCGCACACTTGAGTTTGCGCCGGCGCCACTGCCGGCCAATCCACCAGCGCCAGTACAGCAGGGTGGTGAAGTAGGCGACGATGCCTAGCACCACCCCGCACACCACCGAACCGAGCAGAAACGGTTGCCACACGGTGGACAGCTGGTCGGTGATCCATTCGAACGTGAGGTTGTCGGGCAGCGAGCGCGGTGGCGTCTGCAATAACCAGGCACCGGTCATGTAGGTGACGAAAAACACCGGTGGCATGGTCAGCGGGTTGGTCAACCAGACCAGGCTCACGGCAATCGGCAGATTGCCACGCACCGGGATCGCCAACGCTGCCGCCAGCAGCATCTGCATCGGGATGGGAATCAGCGCCGCGAACAGGCCCACGCCCATGGCCCGTGCCACCGAGTGACGGTTGAGGTGCCAGAGGTTCGGGTCGTGCAGCAACTTGCCGAAAAAGCGCAGGGACTTGTGTTCCCGAATGCTGGTCGGATCCGGCATGTAGCGTTTGAAAAGTCGGCGCGGCATGTAGGCTCCCGGAGCGTTGATCGAGGCAGTATGCCTTGATTCCATCTCAGCCTTGTTCAGAGTTTGTGACAATTGTTGAGCGAGCCCGGCCGGCTTTTCGGCTATGCCTCAGTAAGCGATTCCGCTTCTGGAGCTCTACCTCATGCGCACAGGGATGTTTGCGCTCGCACTCGGGCTGCTGAGCCTGGGTTTTCTCCCGCTATTGCCATCGGTCGGATGGCTGTCGCTGCTGCTGGTCGGCGGGGTGGTTTGCCTGTGCACGCGGGTGTGGCCGCTGGGCTGCTTCGTGCTCGGGTTGTGCTGGGCGTGTTGGTCGGCGCAACAGGCCCTGGATGACCGCCTGGCACCTGGCCTGGATGGCCGCACGGTGTGGCTGGAGGGCAGGGTGGTCGGGCTGCCGACCCGCACCGGGCAAGGGGTGCGCTTCGAGCTGGAGCGGCCCGTGTCGCGCCGCGCCGAATTGCCGCAACGCCTGCAGTTGAGCTGGTTCGATGGCCCCCAGGTGCGGGCGGGTGAGCGTTGGCGCCTGGCGGTGACGCTGCAGCGCCCGGCCGGGTTGCTGAACCCCCATGGGCCGGACCGTGAGGCACAACTACTGGCGCGCCGGATCAGCGCGACCGGCACGGTCAAGGCGGGCCAGGTGCTGAGTGAGTTGAGTTCAGGTTGGCGCGACGCATTGCGCCAGCGCCTGCTGGCCACCGACGCCAATGGTCGGGAAGCAGCCCTGGTAGCGCTGGTGCTCGGCGATGGCGCAGGGTTGGCCCGCGAGGACTGGCAGGTGTTGCAGGCCACCGGCACAGTGCATTTGTTAGTGATCTCGGGGCAACACATTGGTCTGGTCGCCGGGTTGTTCTATGCCTTGGTCGCAGGCCTGGCGCGTTGGGGGCTGTGGCCTCGAAGGTTGCCCTGGCTGCCGTGGGCGTGTGGCCTGGCGTTTACAGCGGCGTTGGCCTACGGCTGGCTGGCCGGTGCCGGTGTGCCCGTGCAGCGTGCCTGCCTGATGCTGGCGGTGGTGCTGGCCTGGCGCCTGCGTTTTCGTCATCTGGGGGCGTTGTTCCCGTTGCTGCTGGCGCTGAATGGGGTGCTGATCGTCGAGCCCCTGGCGCCGCTGTTGCCAGGCTTCTGGCTGTCGTTTGCGGCAGTGGCGGTGCTTATCTACTGCTTCAGTGCGCGCCTCGGCAGTTGGCGGCCCTGGCAGGCGTGGACCCGCGCCCAGTGGGTGATTGCCATTGGCTTGCTGCCGGTGCTGCTGGCAACCGGTTTGCCGGTCAGCCTGAGTGCTCCGGTGGCTAATCTGCTGGCGGTGCCGTGGATCAGCTTGGCGGTGTTGCCGGTGGCACTGCTCGGCACCTTGCTGTTGCCGTTGGCAGGCGTGGGCGAGGGGTTGCTATGGCTGGCGGGTGGGCTGCTGGATGTCTTGTTCCACTTGCTAGGCCTGATTGCGCATTGGCGGCCGGCGTGGGTGCCGCCGGCGCTGCCGTGGTGGGCCTGGTTACTGGTCGGCCTTGGTGCGCTGCTGGTGTTGCTGCCTGCCGGTGTGCCATTGCGTGCCCTAGGCGCGGTAATGCTGCTTTCTTTGTGGGCGCCAAGGGAGCCTTTGCCGCGCGGGCAGGTGGAAGTCTGGCAACTGGATGTGGGGCAGGGCTTGGCGATTCTGCTGCGTACGCCCAATCACAGCTTGCTCTACGATGCCGGGCCGGCACGGGGCGATAGCGACCTGGGCGAACGCGTGGTGCTGCCAGCTCTGCACAAACTGGGTGTGCATCAACTGGACGCGATGCTCATCAGCCATGCCCACGCCGACCATGCGGGCGGGGCGCTTGCCATCTTTCGCGGGCTGCCGGTGGGCCGTGTGCTGAGTGGCGAGGCGCAGGCCCTGCCGTCGGCCCTGGCTGCGCAGCCGTGTATCAGTGGCGATAGCTGGGAGTGGGATGGCGTGCGCTTTTCGTTGTGGCGCTGGGCGCAAGGGCAGGGCAGCAACGATCGCTCCTGTGTGCTGCTGGTCGAGGCCAATGGTGAGCGGCTGCTGCTGGCCGGTGACATGGAGGCCGGCGCCGAGCGGGCCTGGCTGGCGGCGAGCGAAGCGCCGGCTGTCGATTGGTTGCAGGCGCCGCACCATGGCGGCCGCACGTCCTCGACAGAAGCGTTCATCCAGGCTACGGCACCGCGTGGGGTGCTGCTTTCGCGAGGGCGCAACAATGGTTTCGGGCACCCGCATGCCCAGGTCATCGAGCGATACCACCGCTATGGCCTGGCGATTCACGACACGGCGGTCGAGGGCGCATTGCGCTTGGTGCTGGGCAGCCATGGCGGGGTCGATGGGCTGCGCTCGCAACATCGTTTCTGGCGCACGCCAAGACCTGGCGCTGGTGATGGCTGAACAATTCCCTGACCTTCGGCAGATGAGGCCCCTGCGCGCGTATGGTAGAGTGGCGGCCTTTTTCCAGAGGGGCGTTTACTGTGTGGGAATTGGTCAAGTCCGGTGGTTGGATGATGGTGCCGATCATCTTGAGTTCCATCGCAGCCATGGCAATCGTCGCCGAGCGCCTGTGGACCCTGCGCGCCAGTCGCGTTACCCCGCCGCACCTGCTGGGCCAGGTGTGGATGTGGATCAAGGACAAGCAACTCACCAGTGACAAGCTCAAGGCCCTGCGCGCCGACTCGCCGCTGGGTGAGATCCTCGCTGCAGGCTTGGCCAACTCGCGCCATGGCCGCGAGATCATGAAAGAGTGCATCGAAGAAGCCGCTTCGCGCGTGATCCACGAGCTCGAGCGCTACATCAGCACCCTCGGTACCATCGCCGCCATGGCCCCGCTGCTCGGCCTGCTCGGCACCGTGCTGGGCATGATCGACATCTTCAGCGCCTTCATGGGTTCGCAGATGACCGCCAATGCGTCGGTACTGGCAGGCGGTATTTCCAAGGCGCTGGTCACCACTGCGGCCGGCCTGATGGTCGGTATTCCGGCGGTGTTCTTCCACCGCTTCCTGCTGCGCCGCATCGATGAGCTGGTGGTGGGCATGGAGCAGGAGGCGATCAAGCTGGTGGAAGTGATCCAAGGCGACCGCGAAGTCGAAGTGGCCGGAGGCAAGGCGTGAAGTTCCGGCGCAATCGCCAGCGGGAAAACGTCGACATCAACTTGGCGTCGTTGATCGACGTGGTGTTCGTCCTGCTGCTGTTCTTCGTGGTTACCACCACCTTTACCCGCGAGACCCAGCTGCGCGTCGAGCTGCCCGAGGCCGCCAGTGCCGAGCAGCCGTCAGCGGACCAGGACAAACTGGTGGAAGTCACCATCAGCGCCGAAGGCGTGTATTCGGTGAACAACCACCTGCTGCCCAAAAGCGACCTGGCCACGCTGACCGAAGCGATCGAGCGCGAGTCCGGCGGTGATAACACATTGCCGTTGGCGATCAGTGCCGACGGCAAGACCCCGCACCAAGCGGTGATCACTGCGATGGATGCAGCCGGCAAGCTCGGTTTCAGCCATTTGCGCATGACCACCGTCGAGGCAGCCCAGGGGACACCTTGATGGCGCTTGCCGACCGTCTGCTTGCCGCCTGGTACGCCGGGCACCCGGCCTTGGCCATGCTGCGCCCGCTCGAAGCGCTGTACCGCCGTGTGGTGGTGCGCAAGCGCGCCCGTTTTCTGAGTGGCGAAAGTGCCAGTTACCGTGCCCCGGTGCCGGTCATCGTGGTGGGCAATATCACCATCGGGGGTACCGGCAAGACGCCGATGATCCTTTGGCTGATCGAGCATTGCCGTCGCCAGGGGCTGAAGGTGGGTGTGGTCAGCCGAGGTTATGGCGCCAAGCCGCCGCAGCTGCCCTGGCGTGTCGAGGCGCAGCAGAGTGCCGAGCAGGCCGGCGATGAACCCTTGCTGATCGTCCAGCGCACGGGTGTGCCGCTGATGATCGACCCTGACCGCTCCCGCGCCGTACAAGCCTTGCTCGCCAGCGAGCCGCTGGACCTGATCCTGTGCGACGACGGCATGCAGCACTACCGCCTGGCGCGTGACCTGGAGCTGGTGCTGATCGACGCCGCACGTGGCCTGGGCAATGGCCGTTGCCTGCCCGCCGGGCCATTGCGTGAGCCGGCCGAGCGCCTGCAGGCGGCTGATGCGGTGCTGTTCAATGGTGCCAGCGCCGACCGCCCTGATGGCTTTGGTTTCCGCCTGCAGCCCAGTGCCCTGGTCAACCTGCGTAGCGGCGAGCGCCGCGCGCTTGATCATTTTCCCGCAGGCCAGCGCCTGCACGCGGTTGCCGGCATCGGCAACCCGCAACGTTTCTTCAATACCCTGCTGGGGCTAAACTGGCAGCCGGTGCCGCATCCGTTCGCCGACCATGCGCAGTTCAGCGCGCAAAGCCTGGCGTTCAGCCCGCCATTGCCGCTGGTGATGACCGAGAAGGATGCGGTGAAGTGCCGGGCATTCGCCGCCGATGACTGGTGGTACCTGGCCGTCGAGGCGCAGCCTACGCCGGCCTTCAGTGACTGGTTCGACAGCCAGCTGCAACGCCTGCTGCCAGGGCACCGCACGCCCTGAGCCCCTATTCAATTTCCGGCCACCTGGCCTCAAGGACGCTTTCATGGACACCAAACTGCTCGATATCCTCGCCTGCCCGATCACCAAGGGCCCGCTCAAGCTCAGCGCTGACAAGACCGAGCTGATCAGCAAGGGCGCGGGCCTGGCCTACCCGATCCGCGACGGTATCCCGGTGATGCTGGAAAGCGAGGCGCGTACCCTGACCGACGACGAGCGTCTGGACAAATGAGCCTGAACTTCACCGTGGTGATTCCCGCCCGGCTGCGCTCCACGCGCCTGCCGGGCAAGCCATTGTTGCTGATCGCCGGTAAGCCAATGGTTCAGCACGTCTGGGAGCAAGCGCGTAAAAGTGGCGCGAGCCGAGTGGTCATTGCCACCGACGACGCCAGTATCTTCGAGGCCTGCCAGGCCTTCGGCGGCGAAGTGCTGATGACCCGCGCCGATCATGAGTCGGGTACTGATCGCCTGGCCGAAGTGGCCGCGCAGCTTGGCCTGCCGGCCGATGCCATCGTGGTCAACGTCCAGGGTGACGAGCCGCTGATTCCCCCGGTGATCATCGACCAGGTTGCTGCCAACCTGGCTGCTCACCCAGAGGCCGGTATCGCGACCTTGGCCGAGCCGATCCACGACCCTGCAACGGTGTTCAACCCCAACGCAGTCAAGGTAGTGAGTGACAAGAACGGCTTGGCCTTGACCTTTAGCCGTGCACCGCTGCCATGGGCGCGCGATGCCTTTGCCCAGGGTCGCGATCAACTGCCCGAGGGCGTGCCGTATCGCCGCCACATCGGCATGTACGCCTACCGCGTTGGCTTTCTTCAAGACTTCGTCGGCTGGGGCCCGTGCTGGCTCGAGCAGACCGAGGCGTTGGAACAGCTTCGTGCACTGTGGCACGGCGTGCGCATCCACGTCGAAGACGCCATCGAGGCGCCAGCTGTGGGTGTCGACACACCAGAAGACCTTGAGCGCGTGCGGCGCTTGCTGGAGGCCTGATGCGCGTCCTGTTCGTTTGCCTGGGTAATATCTGCCGTTCGCCCACTGCCGAGGGCGTGCTGCGCCATCAGCTGCAGGCCGCTGGCCTGGCTGAGCGGGTTCACGTGGCGTCCGCCGGTACCGGGGACTGGCACGTGGGCAAGGCGCCCGACAGCCGTACCTGCAAGGCCGCGCTGGCGCGGGGTTATGACCTTTCGCAGCAGCGCGCCCAGCAGGTCAAGGCGGCGCATTTTGCCGAGTACGACCTGATCCTGGCGATGGATGAAAGCAACCTTGGCCACTTGCGCGCCATGCGTCCGCACACTGCGGTCGGTGATCTCGACCTGTTCCTGCGCCGCTATGGTGCTGCGCTCGATGAAGTCCCGGACCCTTATTACGGTGGTGCAGAGGGCTTCGAGCAGGTGCTGGACTTGATCGAGGCGGCCTGCCGTGAGCTGGTCATAGAAATCAAGGGGCGGTTATGACGGCGCACTGGCAGGAGCGGGTATCGCTCAAGCCTTACAACACCTTTGGCATCGACGTGAAAGCCCGCTACTTCACCCAGGCGCACAACGACGATGAGGTGCGCGAGGCGCTGGCGCAGGCGCGCCAGCGTGAGCTTGCGGTGCTGGTGATTGGCGGTGGCAGCAACCTGTTGCTGACCCGTGATGTCGACGCGCTGGTGCTGCATATAGCTAGCCGAGGTCGTCGCGTGTTGAGCGATGACGCGGGCCGGGTAGTCGTCGAGGCTGAAGCCGGAGAGCCCTGGCACCCGTTCGTGCAATGGTCACTGCAGCAAGGCTTCTGCGGCCTGGAAAACCTCAGCCTGATCCCCGGCACCGTGGGCGCTGCGCCGATGCAGAACGTGGGCGCCTATGGGGTCGAGATCAAGGATGTGTTTGCCGGGCTGACGGCGCTCGACCGCGAGACCGGTGAGCTGCGCGACTTCAACCTGGAGGCGTGTGACTTCGGTTACCGCGATAGCCTGTTCAAGCGTAACCCGGGGCGTTGGTTGATCCTGCGCGTGCGGTTTGCCTTGAGCCACGCGCTGCAGGCTCATCTGGACTACGGTCCGGTACGCCAGCGCCTGGCGGAGCAGGGTGTCCAGGTTCCGACCGCGCAAGCGATCAGCGATGCCATTTGCAGCATTCGCCGTGAGAAGCTGCCTGACCCGATAGAGCTGGGCAATGCCGGCAGTTTCTTCAAGAACCCGGTGGTGGCGGCTGAGTGTGTGGCGCGCATTCGCGTTGATCATCCAGGCGTCGTGGCCTACCCGCAGGCTGATGACCAGGTGAAACTGGCGGCGGGTTGGTTGATCGAGCAGGCTGGCTGGAAGGGCTTTCGCGATGGCGATGCCGGCGTGCACCGTTTGCAGTCGTTGGTGCTGGTCAACTACGGCCAGGCGAGCGGCGCGCAGTTGCATGGCCTGGCGCAGCGGATTCAGGCGGATATCCTGGCGAAGTTCGGGGTTGAGCTAGAGATGGAGCCGAACCTGTACTGATTGCTTTGCCTGTACTGGCCCTATCGCCGGCAAGCCGGCTCCCACGAGTTCAAGGTTGTGGTGTGTAAGTGGGGGCCGGCTTGCCGGCGATAGGGCCGGAACAATCGATACAAAATCGCCACCCAAGAAAAAGCCCCGCCAGTTCGCACTGGCGGGGCTTTTTCATTCAGCCGTGGCTATCAACCGTGATGAGGCTTGTGCTCATCGGCGGTTTCCAGCGCTGGCTCGCCAGCAGCAGCGGCAGCTTCCTGCGCGGCCTTGGCAGCAGCTTCGGCTTCACGCTTGCGGCGACGCACTTCACGTGGGTCGTTCGGTGCGCGGCCGTTGGACAGCATGACGGTAGCGGCTTCGACCACTGCCGGTGCTTCAGCCGGGGCAGGCTCGGCAACCACTGGTGCTGCTTCGGCAACAACAGGTGCTGCCTCGGCAACAGGCGCTTGCTCGACAACCACTTCTGGCTGGGCTTCGACGACAGTAGCTGGCTGCTCGGCAACCGGCGCTTGTTCGACGACTACCGGTGCCTGCTCGGCTTCACCTGCCTCGATGGCGGGTGCTTCGACCGGGGCCTCAGCAACCACTACCGTCTCAACGACAGCTGCTGCTTCGGCAACTGGCTGTGGCGCTACTTCGACCACAGGCTCGACACTGGCTTCGACCACGGCGACCGGCTCGCTGACCGGCTGCTCGACCACTGGCGCGATAACGACTTCCTCGGCCTGCGCAGCTGCTTCGACCTGCTCGGCTGGCTGAGCGACTTCGCCGTTGTCGGCGACAGCAACTTCGACGCTGGCGCGTTCGGCCTGCTGGTTGGCTTCAGCTTCGGCACCGGCACTGATGTTGCTGCTGGCGACCGCGGCGGTGACGGCCAGGCCGGCTGCCAGTTCGGCGCCCAGCTCGGTGGCCTGGTGCTGCTGTGGCTGCTCTTCGCTGCCTTCTTCGTCGCTGCCTTCGATCAGGTCGCCATTGGCGTTGCGCTGGCGCTCACGACGGTTGCTGCGGCGACGCTGGCCACGGGAGCGGCGGCGTGGACGCTCGTCATCGGAACCTTCCTGCTCGTCCTGCAGCAGCTCTTCGTTTGGCAGTTGCTCTTCGGCGAGCTCGGCAGCTTTCTCTGCGGCCTGTTCGGCTTCGAGTGGCTGACGCTCTTCACGCGCAGGGCGTGGCTGGCGTTCTTCGCGAGGGGCACGCTCTTCGCGAGGTGCGCGTTCTTCACGTGGCGCACGCTCTTCGCGAGGTGCGCGCTCTTCACGTGGGGCACGCTCTTCACGCGGAGCACGCTCTTCACGAGGTGCGCGCTCTTCACGCGGTGCACGCTCTTCACGGGCTACACGTTCTTCGCGCGGTGCGCGTTCTTCACGTGGGGCACGCTCTTCGCGGGCGGCCGGTGCGGCATCCAGAGGCTCGCGCAGTTCGCGGACCCGCTCCTCGCGGTTGCCACGGCGGTCTTCGCGTGGCTGGCGGGGTGCGCGTTCTTCGCGAGGTGCGCGCTCTTCACGCGGTGCACGTTCTTCGCGCGGCGCACGCTCTTCACGAGGGGCGCGCTCTTCACGTGGCGCTCGTTCTTCACGCGGGGCGCGCTCTGCACGTTCTTCACGCGGCTTGCGCTCTTCGTCGCGGCGGCCGTTGCGGTTGCGGCTCTGCTGGCGGCCGTTGCGGCGTTCTTCATTGCGCTGAGTGCGCTCGGCAGCTGGCTTCTCGGCAGTAACGACTGGCGCGGCGACAGGCTCTTCCTTGGCGGCGAACAGGCTGACCAGCGACTTCACCAGGCCTTTGAACAGGCTTGGCTCTGGCATGCTTGGTGCTGGCGCTGCCGCCGGCGCGGCAGGCTGCTGCTCTTCAGTAGCGCTCGGCACCGGGGCGTTGGCGCGCGGTGGGGCGGTCTTGACCGCAGCTTCCTGGCGGACCAGGGTGCGCGTGGCGGTCTGCTGCGGCACTTCTTCGGTTTCGGTGGCGGCGATTTCGTAGCTGGACTGGTTGTTCAGCACTTCCGGGTTGTCGTCGCGCAGGCGCTGAACTTCGAAGTGCGGCGTTTCCAGGTGATCGTTCGGCAGGATGATGATGCGCGCACGGGTGCGCAGTTCGATCTTGGTGATCGAGTTGCGCTTCTCGTTGAGCAGGAACGCGGCCACCGGGATTGGCACCTGGGCACGTACCTCGGCGGTACGGTCCTTCAGGGCTTCTTCCTCGATCAGGCGCAGGATGGCCAGCGACAGCGATTCGACGTCACGAATGATGCCGGTGCCCGAGCAGCGTGGGCAAACGATGCCGCTGCTTTCGCCCAGCGATGGGCGCAGGCGCTGACGGGACATTTCCAGCAGGCCGAAGCGCGAGATGCGGCCAACCTGGACGCGGGCGCGGTCGGCTTCAAGGCACTCGCGTACGCGTTCTTCGACGGCGCGCTGGTTCTTCGCCGGGGTCATGTCGATGAAGTCGATGACGATCAGGCCGCCGATGTCACGCAGGCGCAGCTGGCGGGCGATTTCTTCGGCCGCTTCCAGGTTGGTCTGCAGCGCGGTTTCCTCGATGTCGCTGCCTTTGGTGGCGCGCGCCGAGTTGATGTCGATGGAGACCAGGGCCTCGGTCGGGTCGATCACGATCGAGCCGCCGGACGGCAGGTCGACGACGCGCTGGAAGGCGGTCTCGATCTGGCTTTCGATCTGGAAGCGGTTGAACAGCGGTACGCTGTCTTCGTAGAGCTTGACCTTGCTGGCGTACTGCGGCATCACCTGGCGGATGAAGGTCAGGGCTTCTTCCTGGGCATCGATGCTGTCGATCAGCACTTCGCCGATGTCCTGGCGCAGGTAGTCGCGGATGGCGCGGATGATGACGTTGCTTTCCTGGTAGATCAGGAACGGCGCGGTGCGGTCCAGGGACGCTTCCTTGATGGCGGTCCACAGCTGCAGCAGGTAGTCGAGGTCCCACTGCATTTCTTCGCTGCTGCGGCCAAGGCCGGCAGTGCGCACGATCAGGCCCATGTCGCCCGGCACGGTCAGGCCGTTGAGGGCTTCACGCAGCTCGTTGCGCTCTTCGCCTTCGATGCGGCGGGAGATGCCGCCTGCGCGCGGGTTGTTCGGCATCAGCACCAGGTAGCGGCCAGCCAGGCTGATGAAGGTGGTCAGGGCGGCGCCTTTGTTGCCGCGCTCTTCCTTCTCGACCTGGACGATGACTTCCTGGCCTTCGCTCAGGACTTCCTTGATGTTGACGCGGCCTTCAGGGGTTTTCTTGAAGTATTCGCGGGAGATTTCCTTCAGCGGCAGGAAGCCGTGACGTTCGGAGCCGAAGTCGACGAAGGCGGCTTCGAGGCTGGGCTCGATCCGGGTGATCTTGCCTTTGTAGATGTTGGCCTTTTTCTGCTCACGCGCACCGGACTCGATGTCCAGGTCGTAGAGACGTTGGCCGTCCACCAGGGCTACACGCAACTCTTCGGGTTGAGTTGCGTTAATCAGCATTCTTTTCATGTTGTACCGTCGGTTTCCGGGCTGCCGGAAACGGCGTTCGGCACACACGACTTCTCATGGTCGGTGCCAAGGTGCGCAAAGGGTGGCCGGGCCACCCCCGTGTCGAGCAACGTTCGGCACCAGCCGGTTGCCCAGCCTGCCGTTGTCGCGACGACGCGTCCTGTTTGCTGCGGTGCCAAGAGGCCCCTGCGGTATCTGCAGAGATATCCGAATCGATATCCGAATCAACCCAGCAGGCCTCGTGCACTCAGTCAGGAGGAGGAATCAACCGTCAGCCGTGGACGCCCGAGGGGCATCTGTTCAGGACCTTATCCGCTCGCCGGCCATTCACTGGGCCGGTGGCCGGACGCGGTGCTACACGGTCCGAGGGCTGTGCATCTCCACCCTGCACGTATCCCTGATAATTCGGGTGCTGCCGCGCGCTGAATCCGCAACGGGTTGCATTTTTCGCCAGCGCTGGTTTGGCGCTGACGCCATTCATGTCCAAGGCAGGTATTTCCGAAGTATTCGCCGTGCGTTGCGTGGAAGCGACGGGCGGGCAGAGGTACAGCGAAAAGAATCGGGTAAGCAGGTGAAACACCGCACTTGTCGTTTTTTTTCGGTCTTCTCTACACAGCGCTGGTGGCGATTCCAGGCAATTCGGTAAACTGGCGAAAACCCCGTAGGACGGCCTCGCGTCCTGGAGAATTGCGTTGGTCAGGGACCGGCTAAGGGCCTGGTGCCGCTGGCCTGCCGCTTTTGGCGGCGTTCGCGACTATAGCAGTAATGATTAAGTGCTTCAATTCCATAAAAAATTGTTATGATCCCGTAATGACGACCAATACCCCTCCGACTTCCGGCGTTCAGCTGATCGAAGTCGCGCCGGAGCTTGCCGGCCAACGCATCGACAATTTCCTCATCACGGCGCTCAAGGGCGTGCCCAAGACGCTGGTCTATCGCATCCTGCGCAAAGGCGAGGTGCGGGTCAACAAAGGCCGCGTCAAACCTGAGTACAAGATCCAGGCCGGTGACATCGTGCGCGTGCCGCCCGTCCGCTTGCCAGAGCGCGACGAGCCGGCGCCGGTGGCCCAGGGGCTGCTGCAGCGCCTGGAGGCCGCCATTGTCTACGAAGACAAGGCGCTGATCGTGATGAACAAGCCTTCCGGTATCGCCGTGCATGGCGGCAGCGGCCTGAGCTTCGGCGTGATCGAGGCGCTGCGTCAGCTGCGCCCGGACGCCAAGGAGCTGGAGCTGGTGCACCGCCTGGACCGCGACACCTCGGGCCTGCTGATGATCGCCAAAAAACGCAGCATGCTGCGCCACCTGCATGCTGCGCTGCGCGGTGATGGTGTCGACAAGCGCTACATGGCGCTGGTGCGTGGCCACTGGCCGACGGCCAAGAAGCAGGTCAACGCGCCGTTGCTCAAGAGCAACCTGCGCTCGGGCGAGCGCATGGTCGAGGTGAACGAGGAGGGCAAAGAGGCGCTGACCCTGTTCCGCGTGCTGCGCCGTTTCGGTGAGTTCGCCACCATCGTCGAGGCGCGCCCGATCACCGGTCGTACGCACCAGATCCGCGTACATGCCCTGCATGCTGGGCACATGATTGCTGGCGACAGCAAGTACGGCGATGAAGACTTCAGTCGCGAAATTCGCGAGCTCGGCGGCAAGCGCTTGTTCCTGCATGCCTATGCCCTCACTGTGCCGCTGCCCGATGGGGGAGAGCTCAAGCTTGAGGCGCCGGTGGATGAGGTGTGGGCGAAAACCGTAGAGCGTTTGAGTGCGTCCTGATTTATGAAAAAAAGCTATGAGCTGCTGATCTTCGATTGGGATGGCACCCTGGCCGACTCGATCGGCCGTATCGTCGAGGCGATGAATGCCGCCGCTGAGCGTGCCCGTGAGGCGCCAAGCTCCGATGATGCGGTCAAGGGCATCATTGGCTTGGCGCTTGGCGAGGCCATTTCTACCCTGTATCCGCACCTGGATGTGGTGCAGGTCGAAGCGTTTCGTCAGCACTATGCCAACATTTATATGGCGCTCGATCAGCAGCCTTCGCCGCTGTTCGAGGGTGTGGTCGAATCGCTCGATGCCTTTCGTGCCGAGGGCTACCGCCTGGCAGTGGCGACCGGCAAGGCGCGTCGCGGGCTTGATCGGGTGCTCAAGGCCAACGGCTGGGAGCAATTTTTCGATATCACGCGTGCCGCCGATGAAACCCGTGGCAAGCCACACCCGTTGATGCTGGAAGAGATCCTTGGCCATTGCGGCGTCGAACCCGGGCGTGCGCTGATGGTCGGAGATTCGGCATTCGACTTGCAGATGGCCAACAATGCGGGCATGCATTCGGTGGCGGTGGGCTATGGTGCCATGTCGCTGCAGGCGTTGGCCGAATTCGGTCCGCAAGTATGCATCGATCATTTTTCACAGCTGCGCGAGTGGCTGGCAGGTTCTGCGCAAATCCAATTCCAAGGTAGGTGAGCATGGTTGACGAGTGGAAAGCACCCAGTGCCGAGACTGAAGAGGAGCGCCTTGCACGCGAGGGCCGTCAAGAGGGCGAGCGTGTAGAGCGCAAGAGCTGGAAGTTGCTCGAAAAAACCCTGCTCGCAGGTGTTCAGGAGCAGCGTCGGGCGCGGCGCTGGGGGATCTTCTTCAAGTTGCTGACCTTCGTCTACCTGTTCGGCATGCTGGCGCTGTTCCTGCCGTTGACGGACATGGACAAGGCCGCATCGCGCAGTGCCAACCATACGGCGCTGGTGGAAGTCCGTGGGGTGATCGCCGATCAGGAGGCCGCCAGTGCCGACAACCTGGTCAAGAGCCTGCGCGATGCGTTCAAGGATTCCAAGACCAAGGCTGTGGTCATGCGTATCAACAGCCCGGGTGGCAGCCCTGTACAGGCAGGCTACGTGTATGACGAGATCCGACGCCTGCGGGGTGAGTATCCGGACATCAAGTTGTATGCGGTCATTACAGACCTTGGGGCTTCCGGTGCCTACTACATCGCCAGTGCGGCGGACGAGATCTACGCCGACAAGGCCAGCTTGGTGGGTTCCATTGGCGTGACGGCGGCCGGCTACGGCTTCGTGGGCTCGATGGAGAAGCTGGGTGTCGAGCGGCGTACCTACACCGCTGGGGAGCACAAGGCCTTCCTTGATCCCTTCTCGCCAGAGAAACCGGAAGAGCGAGCGTTCTGGCAGGGTGTGCTGAACACCACGCACCAGCAGTTCATTGCCATGGTCAAGCAGGGGCGGGGTGACCGCCTGAAAGACAAAGAGCATCCGGAGCTGTTCAGCGGCCTGGTGTGGACGGGTGAGCAGGCCAAGGCGCTGGGCCTGGTGGATGGTCTGGGCAGTGCCAGCTATGTGGCGCGTGAGATTGTGGGGGAGAAGGAGTTGGTTGACTTCACAGTCCAGGAATCGCCGTTCGATCGCTTCTCCAAGCGCATTGGGGCTAGCGTGGCGGAGCATCTGGCCATGTATATGGGGTTCCAGGGGCCTCAGCTGCGCTGAGTGCCTGGCCTGGCCTCATCGCCGGCAAGCCGGCTCCCACAGGTAGTCCCTTGAGTTCAGGTTCGCTGGGGTCTCTGTGGGAGCCGCAAAGCGGTCCCGGCAATCTCAGGGTACTACCACCCCCTCCGCAGTCAGCATATCCACCAGTCGAATCAGCGGCAGCCCGATCAGGCTGGTGGCATCGCACCCGTGGGTGCTCTTGAACAAACTCACGCCCAGCCCTTCGGCCTTGAAGCTGCCTGCGCAATCAAGCGGCTGCTCGGCGGTCACGTAGCGCTCCACGCGCTCCCGGTCCAGTTCCCGCATCGTCACGGTAAACGGCACGCAATCGACCTGGCATCGCCCTGTGGCGCTGTTGAGCAGTGCCAGCCCAGTCAGGAAGGTGACTTGCTGCCCGCTGGCCTCCAGCAGCTGCTCGCAGGCGCGCTCGAAGGTGTGGGGCTTGCCGAGGATCTGTTCGCCCAGCACGGCAACCTGGTCGGAGCCAATGATCAAATGCCCCGGGTGGCTGCCCGCCAGTGCCTCGGCCTTTTGCCTGGCCAGGCGCCGCACCAGCTCCGTGGCAGGTTCATCAGCCAGGCGCCGCTCGTCTAGGTCGGGGCTTGCGCAGGTAAATGGCAGGCGCAGGCGCGCCAGCAGTTCGCGCCGGTAAGGGGAGCTGGAAGCCAGCAACAAAGGCAGCATGGTAGACTCCTGTTCAAGTGAACCAAATTCTAACATGCGAGATGCCGCCTAATTTCCTTTGACAGGGGCGGGGGGCATCCCTAGAATGCTGCGCCTATGTTGAATGACCCGATTCCACCTCACGTTGACCCGCGCAAATTAGCCGATCGTGGCGTAACCCTTAACGGTTCGCTGCAACTCGCTGATTTGGAAA
>Ga0213827_1000776_pt1 | contig 21722 bp, 16 predicted proteins | sample MC6MC0898MG_FD_180669 | JGI IMG/M metagenome (GOLD analysis project Ga0213827, IMG submission 180669) | Enriched soil aggregate microbial communities from Iowa State University, Ames, United States - MC6-MC0898-MG | ecosystem: Environmental > Terrestrial > Soil > Unclassified | place: USA: Iowa...
TGTTGCCGGTGGTGCTTGAGGACTCGTTCCTCAACGACATCCGCGCCACCCTGCCGGAACTGCCGCCGCAAAAACGCGAGCGCTTCCAGGCGCAGTTCGGCCTGTCGGTCTACGATGCCAGCGTCCTGGCTTCGAGCCGCGAGCAAGCCGACTACTTCGAAAAAGTCGTGAGCATTGCCGGCGACGCCAAGCTGGCGGCCAACTGGGTCATGGTTGAACTGGGCAGCCTGTTGAACAAGCAGGGCCTGGAAATCGACGCAGCGCCAGTGTCGGCCGAGCAACTGGGCGGCATGCTGTTGCGGATCAAGGACAACACCATCTCCGGCAAGATCGCCAAGACCGTGTTCGAAGCCATGGCCAACGGCGAAGGCAGCAGCGACGAGATCATCGACAAGCGTGGCCTCAAGCAAGTCACCGACAGCGGCGCGATCTCGGCGGTGCTCGATGAAATGCTCGCGGCCAACGCCGAGCAGGTTGAACAGTACCGCGCGGCAGACGAAGCCAAACGCGGCAAGATGTTCGGCTTCTTCGTCGGCCAGGCCATGAAAGCCTCCAAAGGCAAGGCCAACCCGCAACAGGTCAACGAACTGCTGAAAAGCAAGCTCGAAGGCTGATAGCAATGGGGCCAGCAGTCAAAACTGGCTCCCCTCCCTGTGGGAGCGAGCCTGTTCGCGAGAGCGGTCCGGCATTCAACGTTGCGTTGACTGCCCGGGCGCCATCGCGAGCAGACGCAGCGCCCACACTTGTTGCAGGGTCCCCTTTGATGAAACGTCTGCTTAGCGCCTGCGCCCTGCTCTCCCTGCTGGCCGGCTGTGCCAGCCACGACGTCGACCCCCGGGGCTACGACGAAACCGGGACCGCCTCCTACTACGGCGCCAAACACCATGGCAAACGCACCGCCAGCGGCGAGCCGTTTGACCAGTACGCCATGACCGCCGCCCACCGCCAACTGCCCTTCGGCACACGGGTGAAGGTCACCAACCTGAAAAACGACAAGAGCGTGGTAGTCCGCATCAACGACCGCGGCCCCCATACCCGTGGCCGCCTGATCGACTTGTCACGCGGTGCCGCCGACAAGCTGGGCATGCTGCGCAGCGGCACCGCGCGGGTTCGCGTGCAAGCCCTGAACAACTGACCGGGAGCCGCGACCATTTCCGGATTAGCCCAATTACCCCTGCCCAACGTGCTGCAACTGCTCTGCGCCCTGCTCCTGCTGGTCGCCGGCGCCGAGTTGCTGGTGCGTGCCGCCGTGCGCCTGGCCGCTCACCTCAGGGTCCGGCCGCTGGTCATCGGCCTGAGCATGGTCGCCTTCGGCAGCAGCGCGCCGCAGATGGCCGTGAGCCTGCAAGCCGCCCTCGGACACAGCACCGACATCGCCGTTGGCAGCGTGATCGGCAGCAACATCTTCAACATCCTGGTAACCCTCGGCCTGTCGGCGCTGATCATTCCCTTGCGGGTTGCCCGGCAACTGGTGCGCCTCGACATCCCGTTACTGATCGGCGCCAGCCTGCTGGTGTTCGCCCTGGCCTGGAACGAACAACTGAGCGCCCTTGATGGGGGTGTGCTGCTGGCTGCGCTGGCGCTGTACCTGGGACTGCTGTGGCGCCAGTCGCGGCCCACCGTGCGCCCGCCTCGGCCGACACCCGACGCGGCGCGCACGCCCTGGTTGAGCAGTGCCCTGCTGATGCTCGCCGGACTGGGCCTGCTGGTGTTCGGCGGCCACTTGCTGCTCGGCGCGACAGTGGCACTGGCCAGCGAGCTGGGCCTGTCCGAGCGCGTCATCGGCCTGACTGTCGTTGCCGTCAGCACCTCCCTGCCCCAGCTCGCCACCTCGCTGATTGCCGCGCTGCGCGGCCAGCGTGACATCGCCGTGGGCAACGTGATCGGCGGCAACCTGTTCAACCTGCTGGGGGTCCTGGGGATCACCGCCCTGGTGGCACCGGTGCCGCTGTCGGTCTCCCCCAACGCCCTGGATTTCGATCTGCCGGTAATGCTCGCAGTCACCTTGCTGTGCTTGCCCGTGTTCTATTCCGGTTACCGCATTACCCGCGCCGAAGGCCTGCTGTTCCTCGCCCTGTACCTGGCGTACGGGCTGCATGTGGTGTCGTTCACCACCGGTATGCCGCTGGCCGGCAAGCTGGAACAACTGATGCTGCTGTGCGTCTTGCCGGCCCTGCTGGCATTTTTGCTGTTCACCTCAGTGCGCGCCTGGCGCCGCCAACACAACAAAAGAGAATCGCCATGATCGACTCCGCAAGCTCCAGCAAACCCACCGGTATCGAAGTCCGCCGCCAGGTCATGGGCGACGCCTTCGTCGACCGCTCCATGGGCAATGCCACCGACCTGACCCGACCGTTCCAGGAGTTCGTCAACGAACATGCCTGGGGTGCAGTGTGGAATCGTGGTGGCCTGGAACTGAAGACCCGCAGCCTGATCACCCTCGCCGCCCTGACTTCGCTCAAGTGCCCACAGGAACTCAAGGGACACGTGCGCGGGGCGCTGAACAACGGCTGCACAGTGGACGAGATTCGCGAAACCCTGATGCATTGCGCGGTCTACGCCGGCGTGCCGGCGGTGATGGAAGCCTTCCGCGCCGCGCAGGAAGTGATCGACAGCTATCAGAAACCGGAGTGAACACTTCACTCGGTATTGCTCGTGGCTGAGGGGTTCAAGCACATATTTCGATAATAAAAAGCCGCCCGCCAAACCTGTTCTCACAAACCTCCTTTCGCCACACTGCGCCGACAAAAAACCACAAGGGGAAGGGTCGGCGCAGCGTTGCTGCACCCAGGATTCGACACTTTCCCATCTGACCAGGAAGGTTCCCATGGGGTTGAATGCCCGGTTGGCATTGTCGTCATTGATCTTGTCCAGTGCGCTCCTCAGCAGCCCGTCACAGGCTTCAAGCCAGGCGTGTTTCGAAGCCAGCGATCAAGACTTCAGCGAAGTGCTCGCCTGCTACAAGAAAGCCGAGGACGCCAACCCGCTGGTGTACACCGCCAAGGCAAGCACAGCATTGCCTGGCGTGGAAAAACGCAGTTTCGAACTGTCCTCCCAACAATGGTCGCCACAGGGATTGGTCAGCCCGGCACAGTGGAAACACTCTGTGGACATCTACATCCCGGAAAACGCCCTGCACGGCCAGGCGTTGCTGGTGGCCAATAACGGCACACCCCATGCGGCTCAAAACAACGCGGCCGACCCGACGGACTTTACCGAGACCATGGCCCTTGAGGTGGCCCGCAAGACACGCACGATCGTCATTTCCGTCAGTAATGTTCCGAACCAGTACCTGACCTATGCCGACGACGGTATTGCACGTACAGAAGACGCCAGCGTCGCCCACAGCTGGAAACTCTTTCTTGACGATCCGCTCGGCCGCCCGTTCATGTCGGTGCGCCTGCCGATGGTGGTGTCGATGGTCAAGGCCATGGACCTCGCGCAAAGGGAACTGCAACCTTGGGGAATAGAGCGCTTCATCGCCAGCGGCGCGTCAAAACGTGGCTGGACCGTCTGGCTGTCGGCCATTGCCGATAACCGGGTCAAAGCCATCGTGCCATTTGTCATCGACGTGCTGGGCATGGATAACGTGCTTGAGCATACCTATCAAAGCTATGGCAAGAACTGGCCACTGGCGTTCTTTGACTACCATCACGAAGGCATCACCCAACAGATCAAGACTGAACACTTCGCACACCTGATGAAAATCGAAGACCCGCTCAGCTACCTGCACACTCGCTTTGCCGATCGCCTGGCCATCCCGAAATACATCGTCAATGCCAGTAGCGACGACTTCTTCCTGCCCGACAATTCGCAGTTTTTCTTCGATCAGCTACCTGGCCCGAAAGCCTTGCGAGTCGCTCCCAATGCGAGCCACTACGGCATCAACCGGTTCGTTGAGAACTCGCTGATACCGGTGATCAATCGCTGGCAACAGGACAAACCTCTGCCGGTGATTGCCATGCGCGCCAGCCCGCACCTGTCAACACAACGGCTGGGGCTGCACTTTTCCGAGGCTCCGGTGCGAGTGGTTCAGTGGACCGCAGTAAATCCAACCGCCCGGGACTTTCGTCACCCCTGCGGCATCCGGTATGTAGCTGAAGACGTAAAGCTTGCGGACCCACTCAACGCCGACATGCTGATCGACACACCGGAAAATGGCTGGAAAGCGACCTTTGTCGAAACGACCTTTGCCGATGGCTTGGTCGTGACTACCCCGGTGCAGGTCATGCCCACGCACTATCCGACCCAGGCGCCTGCGGTGATCGAACCGGCGTGCAAAACCCTTGCAGATGGTCAAGGGCGCTAAATCCAGCCACCCCATTGCAAAAAGAAGATCCCGATGTTGGTGGTGACCGCCGCCATCAACGTGGTGATCACGATAATCGCCGCCGCCAGCTCATGATTGCCATTGGCTGCCCGGGCCATGACAAAGCTGGCAGCGGCGGTCGGGCTGCCGAAGTACAGAAACAGGATCCCCAGCTCCGCCCCGCGAAAGCCCCATAGCCATGCGCCCAGCGTCGCCAGGACCGGCAGGCCGATCATCTTCAGCAGGCTTGAACTCAGCGCCATGTTGCCGCTTTTGCGCAGTGCCGCCAGGGACAGCGTGCCGCCGATGCAGATCAGCGCCAACGGCAAGGTGGTTTGCGCCAGGTACTGGCCGGAGGTCTCCAGCCACCCCGGCAAGCCGATCTTGAAATAGGCGAACGGTGCGGCGGCAATCACGCTGATGATCAGCGGGTTGCTGAACACGCTTTTACAGATGCTCCACGGATCGGACTTGATCACCGGGCTGTACACCGCCAGCACGATGGTCGACAGGGTGTTGTAGAACAGAATCACCAACGCCGCGAGGATCGCTCCCAGGGAGATGCCGTAGTCGCCATACATGCTCGCCGCCAACGCCAGGCCGATGACCCCGTTATTGCCGCGAAACGCTCCCTGGGTGTAGATCCCGCGGTCTTCACGGGGGCAACGAAAAATCGCCCAGCCCCAGGCAATGGCAAAGCACACCAGGGTCGCGAGGGAGAAGTAGATCAGCAGCGCCGGCTGCAACGCCGCATGCAGGTCGGCATGCAGGATGCCCAGAAACAGCAACGCCGGCATGGTGACGTTGAACACCAGTGCCGACGCAGTGTGGATGAAGTTGTCGTTGATCCAGTCGATGCGCTTGAGCAGCACCCCCAGAAACAGCATGGCAAACACTGGCGCAGTGATGTTCAGGGTTTCGAGGAAGATTGCCAGCATGCCGGAGGGACCTTGGGGTGAGCGTCGTTAGGGGGCTAATGATAAGCCACCAAGTCCTTCGGTGTCTGGTCGACCGCCTTCGCGAGCAAGCCGCAAGCGGGCGCCCGCTCCCACAGGTTCAGCGTAATCCTTGTGGGAGCGGGCTTGCTCGCGAAGAACGATAACGCGGTCTTAGGTTATGGGCGCCGGATTGAACAAGGTGATGTCGTTATGCAGCTTGTGCTTTTCAGCCCACGTCTGCTGTTTGCCGCTTGCCACGTCCAGGTAGTAGTGGAACAGCTCCCAGCCCAGCTCCTCGATGGACGCCCGTCCGGTGGCAATGCGCCCGGCGTCGATGTCGATCAGGTCCGGCCAGCGTTGCGCCAGCTCGGTGCGGGTCGATACCTTCACCACCGGTGCCATGGCCAGCCCGTAAGGCGTACCGCGACCGGTGGTGAATACATGCAGGTTCATCCCCGCCGCCAGTTGCAGCGTCCCACAGACAAAGTCGCTGGCCGGGGTTGCGCAGAAGATCAGGCCTTTGCGCTTGAACCGCTCGCCCGGGCCGAGCACGCCATTGATCGCACTGCTACCGGACTTGACGATCGAGCCCAGGGATTTCTCGACAATGTTCGACAAGCCGCCCTTCTTGTTGCCCGGCGTGGTATTGGCACTGCGATCGGCCTCGCCCTTGGCCAGGTAACGGTCGTACCAGTCCATTTCGCGCACCAGCTCCTGCGCCACCGCTTCGGTTTCCGCCCGCGAGGTCAGCAGGTAGATGGCATCGCGCACTTCGGTGACTTCGGAAAACATCACCGTGGCACCGGCCCGCAGCAGCAGGTCCGAAGCATAGCCGAGCGCCGGATTGGCGGTGATGCCGGAGAACGCATCACTGCCGCCGCACTGCATGCCGAGGATCAGCTCGGACGCCGGCACGGTTTCCCGGCGACGTTGATCGAGCTTCTTCAAGCGCGTCTCGGCCAGCTCCATGATCTGCTCGATCATCTCGGTGAAGCCGTGGCTGGAGTCCTGCAAGCGGTAGAGCCATGGCTCGCTCAAATCCACCGAGCTGTCGTTCTCGTGCATCACCTGCCCGGCCTGCAATTTCTCGCAGCCCAGACTGATCACCAGCGCTTCGCCGCCCAGATTGGGGTTGCGCGCCAGGTTGCGCACGGTCCGAATCGGGATGTAGGCGTCGGTGGCGGTGATCGCCACGCCGCAGCCGTAGCTATGGGTCAGGGCGATCACGTCATCGACATGCGGGTACTTGGGCAGCAATTCATCCTTGATCCGCTTGACCGCGTGATCGAGCACCCCGGTCACACATTGCACGGTGGTGGTGATCCCGAGAATGTTGCGCGTGCCGACGGTACCGTCGGCGTTGCGATAACCCTCGAAAGTGTAGCCTTGCAATGGTGCCTGGGCTGCCGGCACCTCGGTGGACAGCGGCAGGCTGTCCAGCGGCGGCGCGGTCGGCATGCGCAGTTGATCTTCCTTGACCCAGCTACCCCGGGGAATCGGCTGCAAGGCGTAGCCTATGGTCTGGCCGTAACGGATCACCTGGCCACCTTCTGGAATGTCCTCCAGGGTGACCTTGTGGCTCTGTGGCACGAAGTCCACGGTGACCAGGCCGTCCGAAAATTCGGTACCGGCCGGTACGCCCTGATCGTTGACCACGATCACCACGTTATCCCGCTCGTGCAGGCGGATGTAGCGCGGCGAGTCGGAATGTTCAATCAACTGCATGACGCCGCTCCTCAGGAATGCGCTTGGGATAATTTGCTGGAGGCTTCAGGCCCGTTGACCGGCGGCTCCTTGAGCACTACGCGCTTGATCGGACCCACGATCACCAGGTAACTGAACACCGCGACCAGCGCGTTGCAGCCGACAAACACCAGCGCCCACTTGAACGAGCCGGTGGAGCTGATGATGTAGCCGATGACAATCGGCGTGGTGATCGAGGCGATATTGCCGAAGGTGTTGAACAGACCGCCACTGAGGCCGGCAATCTGTTTCGGCGAAGTGTCGGATACCACCGCCCAACCCAGGGCGCCCACGCCTTTGCCGAAGAAGGCCAGGGCCATGAAGCCCACCACCATCCATTCCACGTCCACGTAGTTGCACGCCACGATACTGCTGGAGACCAGCAGGCCGGCAATGATCGGGGCCTTGCGGGCGAAGGTCAGGGAATGGCCCTTGCGCAGCAGGTAATCGGAAATCACCCCGCCAAGCACCCCGCCGATGAAGCCGCAGATCGCCGGCAACGAGGCAATGAAACCGGCCTTGAGGATGGTCATGCCACGCTCCTGCACCAGATACACCGGGAACCAGGTCAGGAAGAAGTAGGTGATGCCGTTGATGCAGTACTGGCCCAGGTAGACGCCAAGCATCATGCGGTTGGTCAGCAACTGGCGAATGTAGTCCCACTTCGGTCCGTCGGCTTTCTTGCCCTGGCCCTTGTCCTGGTCCATGTCGACCATGCCGCCGTTGTCGGCGATGTGCTTGAACTCGGCCTCATTGATCATCGGATGCTGGCGCGGGCTGTAGATCACCTTCAGCCAGATACCGGAGAAGATGATGCCGATCACGCCCATGACGATGAACACGTGCTGCCAGCCGAAGCTGTAGACGATCCAGCCCATCAGCGGTGCAAACAGCACCGTGGCGAAGTATTGCGCGGAGTTGAAGATCGCCGAGGCCGTGCCACGTTCCGCGGTCGGGAACCAGGCGGCGACGATGCGGGCGTTTCCAGGGAAGGATGGCGCTTCGGCCAGCCCCACCAAGAAGCGCAGCATGAACAGCGCGACGACGGCGGTCGACAGGCCAAATTCACCGACATAGCCTTGCAGCACGGTGAACAGCGACCAGGTGAAGATGCTCAGGGCGTAGATTTTTTTCGAACCGAATCGGTCCAGCAGCCAGCCACCGGGGATTTGCCCGGCCACGTAGGCCCAACCGAATGCGGAAAAGATGTAACCGAGGGTGACCGCGTCGATGCCGAGGTCTTTCTGCAGGCTGGAACCTGCGATGGCGATAGTGGCACGGTCGGCGTAGTTGATCGTGGTCACCAGAAACAGCATGAGCAGGATCAAATAGCGGACGTGGGTCGGCTTGGTCGCTTGCATGTACGTGTACTCCCACTGATTATTTTTATGCGCGGGTGAATCTGTCAGTGCGGTATCCGGTGGACCCGGATACCGCGGTGCAGCGGGTTACGATCCGATGTAAGAAGTTTTTACGACCGTGTAAAACTCTTGTGCATAGCGACCTTGCTCACGAGATCCATAGGATGAACCTTTTCGCCCACCAAACGGAACGTGGTAATCCACGCCGGCGGTCGGCAGGTTGACCATCACCATCCCGGCCTGGGAGTGGCGCTTGAAGTGGTTGGCGTATTTCAGCGAGGTGGTGCAGATACCTGCGGACAGGCCGAACTCGGTGTCATTGGCCATGGCCAGCGCCGCCTCGTAGTCGGCGACCCGGACGATGTTGGCCACCGGGCCGAAAATTTCTTCACGGCTGATGCGCATGCCCGCTTCGCTGTCGGCAAACAACGTCGGGGCAAGGAAGTAGCCTTCGGTGTCGCAGGTCACCAGCGATCCGCCGCTGACCAGGCGTGCACCTTCGGACTGGCCGATATCGATGTATTTCAGGTCCTGTTCAAGCTGGGCCTGGGACACCACCGGGCCAATGTCGGTACCGGACTGCAACGCATGGCCGACCTTGATCGACTGCATCCGCTCGGCCATGGCGGCGACGAACCGGTCGTGAATCCCGGCGGTGACAATCAACCGGCTCGAGGCCGTGCAACGCTGGCCGGTGGAGTAGAACGCGCTCTGCACCGACAACTCGACCGCTTGCTGCAGGTCGGCGTCGTCAAGAATGATCTGCGGGTTCTTGCCACCCATTTCCAGCTGGACCTTGGCCTGGCGCGAAACACAGTTGACCGCGATCTGCCGGCCCACACCCACCGAGCCGGTAAAGCTGATGCCATCGACTTTCGGGCTGTTGACCAGCGCCTCGCCCACCACACGACCGCTGCCCATCACCAGGTTGAACACCCCGGCCGGGAAACCGGCACGGGAGATGATTTCCGCCAGCGCCCAGGCGCAACCCGGGACTAGGTCCGCCGGTTTGAGCACCACACAGTTGCCATACGCCAGGGCCGGAGCGATTTTCCACGCGGGGATCGCAATCGGGAAGTTCCACGGAGTAATCAGGCCGACCACGCCGAGGGCTTCCCGGGTGACTTCGACGTTGACCCCCGGGCGTACGGACGGCAGGTAGTCGCCCGACAGGCGCAGGCATTCACCGGCGAAGAACTTGAAGATGTTACCCGCGCGGGACACCTCGCCGATGGCTTCGGGCAGGGTCTTGCCCTCTTCACGCGCCAGCAGGGTACCAAGCTCTTCGCGACGCGCGAGAATTTCGCTGCCGACTTTGTCCAATGCATCGCTGCGTGCCTGGATCCCAGACGTCGACCAGGCCGGGAATGCAGCACGTGCAGCATCGATGGCGGCATTCACCTGGGCCAGGTCGGCCTTGGCGTATTCGCCCACCACATCGGACAGGTCCGAGGGGTTGATGTTGGCCGAATAGTCAGCACCGGCAACCCATTGACCAGCGATGTAGTTGTCGAATCTTTTTACTTCTGCCACGGCAATCTCCTTACGCAAAAGGCCGCTGATTACTCAGCGGCCTTGTTTAATCGGGTTGTTACTGCGCACCTTGCTTGTCGATCAAGGCCGCCAGTGCTTCGTATTCTTCAGGCAGCAGATCGGTCAGCGGGGCACGTACAGGACCTGCGTCGTAACCGGAGATTTTCGCGCCGGCCTTGACGATGCTCACGGCGTAACCGGCCTTGCGGTTGCGGATATCCAGGTACGGCAGGAAGAAGTCATCGATGATCTTGCCGACGGTGGCGTGGTCTTCACGGGCAATCGCGCGGTAGAAGTCCATCGCGGTTTTCGGGATGAAGTTGAACACCGCCGACGAATAAACCGGTACACCCAGGGCCTTGTAGGCGGCGGCGTAGACTTCTGCGGTTGGCAGGCCGCCGAGGTAGCTGAAGCGATCACCGAGGCGGCGACGGATCGACACCATCAACTCGATATCGCCCAGGCCGTCCTTGTAGCCGATCAGGTTCGGGCAGCGTTCGGCCAGGCGCTCGAGCAGCGGCGCGGTCAGGCGGCAAACGTTACGGTTGTAGACCACCACACCGATCTTCACCGATTTGCACACGGCTTCAACGTGGGCGGCAACCCCGTCCTGGCTGGCTTCGGTGAGGTAGTGCGGCAGCAGCAACAGACCCTTGGCACCCAGACGCTCGGCTTCTTGTGCATATTCGATGGCCTGGCGGGTGGAACCACCCACGCCAGCCAGAATGGGCACGCTGGTTTCACAGGTGTCGACTGCGGTCTTGATGATTTCCGAGTATTCGCTGGCGGCCAGGGAGAAAAACTCGCCGGTGCCACCGGCGGCGAACAGTGCCGAGGCACCGTACGGGGCCAGCCATTCCAGGCGCTTGATGTAGCCAGCGCGGTTGAAGTCGCCCTGGGCATTAAAGTCAGTCACCGGGAAAGACAGCAGGCCGGAAGAGAGGATGGACTTCAGTTCTTGTGGATTCATTATTCGAACACCCTAAGTAGCACGTTGTGATGAAAGCCGCTCAGCGTCATGCTGATGTTGTATGTCATCGTACAACTTAAAATACAACCGTCAACCGCATTTCATCATCCACGGGGTAATCCAGCCCTTCCCGAGGTTTCGATTTACCGCTAAGTGATTGATTTACAACTTATAAAAAAGAAAATAAAAAACATCCCTGACGCACCCAATCGGCTGCACCAAATTCTTCTGTTATGGGATGTCCTATGGCCAACATCGGTAATTCCGGTGCTGGCCTCACAACAATGAGCGTTGCGCCCACTGCGGGTAGCGCCGAGCTGTCTAGCCGCGCTGGGCCTGGGCCTCTTCGTGGGCATGGCGCAACCGCTCACGGCTGTTGGTCAGGTGCAGGCGCATGGCAGCGCGGGCTGCATCCGAATCCTGGCGCGCGATGGCGTCGTAGATTTCATCGTGCTCGCGGGCCAGCCGGCTCATGTAGTGCTGGTGGTCATCGTGGGCCAGGCGTGCCGAGTTGAGACGGGTCCGCGGGATGATGCTGGTACCCAGGTGGGTCATGATGTCCGTGAAGTAGCGATTGCCAGTGGCCAGGGCAATCTGCAGGTGGAACTGGAAGTCCGAGGCCACCGCGTCCCCGGCATGCGCGGCGCTTTCGTTCAACGCATCCAGCGCCGCCCGCATCAGGGCCAGTTGCTCGGGGCTGCGGCGTTGCGCGGCCAGCCCGGCGGACTCGACTTCCAGGCTGATGCGCAACTCCAGCACCGCCAATACGTCACGCAGGGTAACCACGGTGGCCGGGTCGATGCGAAATCCGCTGGGGCTTGGGGTGTCGAGCACAAAGGTGCCGATCCCGTGGCGGGTCTCCACCTGCCCCGCAGCCTGCAAGCGCGAGATTGCTTCACGGACCACCGTACGGCTGACGCCATGGGCCTCCATGATCGCCGACTCGGTGGGTAACTTGTCGCCACGCTTGAGCAAGCCGTCGCGAATCTGCTCGGACAGCACCGTCACCAGTTCCTGCGCGAGGCTACGGCGCTTGCGGGGCAGACGAGGGACGTCGATCGGGTTTTCCATGGTCAAGATCAATCTCAGGCAAGCAGTGATACGCACATCATAGCGCAGGGCGGTTGTACGATCACTGTTGACCTACATTTCCAGTGGGATCAGGCCGTAACGGTCTGCTCCTGCAGATGGCCATTGTCGATCCGCACGTGGCGCGGATGGAACCGTTTCAGGCTGCTGCGGTGACCGACGCTGACGATGCTCAGGCCCGGCAGTTGATCGATCAGCGCCTGATACAGCGTGGCCTCGTCTTCCTCGTCCATCGCCGAAGTGGCTTCGTCCATGTACAACCATTGCGGTGCATACAGCAGCGCACGGGCGAACGCCAGGCGCTGCTGCTCACCCGGCGAGAGCATGCGCTGCCAGTGGTTGGCTTCGTCCAGGCGCGGCACCAGATGGGCCAGGCGACAGGTCTCCAGCACCTGCACGTAGCGCTCGTGCGGGTAGGTGTCGCCGGCCTGTGGATAACTCAGGGCTTCACGCAGCGTGCCGATCGGCAGGTAAGGTTTCTGCGGCAGGAACAGGTAGCGCGCACTCGGCAGGCGAATCGCCCCATGCCCGGCCGGCCATAAGCCGCCCATGGCCCGCAGCAGGGTACTTTTGCCGCTACCCGAGCGACCGCTGAGCATCAGCCTGTCGCCCTGCTCCACGGTCATGTCGGCGCTGGTCAGCAGATGACGACCATCCGCCAGGTCCAGGCCCACCTGCCGCACTTGCAGCTCAGCGCCTTCCTGGCGTACATCGATGGCCGGCGCACGCTCTTCGTTTTCGCTCATGGCCTGGCGGAAACTCAACAACCGGTCACAGGTGGCACGCCAGGCGGCCAGGTCGGCGTAGGCGCTGATGAACCAGCTGAAGTTCTCCTGGACGTTGCCGAACGCCGAGTTGATCTGCATCAGCTCCCCCAGCTCGATCTTGCCGGAGAAATACCGCGGCGCCGCGACGATGAACGGGAAGATGATCGCGATCTGACCGTAACCCGCGGTGAAGAAAGTCAGGCGCTTGGACACTTTCATGATGTCCCAGAAGTTGTGCCAGACCTTGCCGAAGCGCGTACTCAAGCGCTGGTTTTCGTTTGCCTCGCCGTTGTACAGGGCAATGCTCTCGGCATTCTCCCGGACTCGCACCATGGAGAACCGCAGGTCGGCTTCAAAGCGTTGTTGCTGGTTGTTCAGGCCGATCAGGCGGCGACCGATCAAGTGGGTGATCCAGCTGCCCACCAGCGCGTAAACCAGGGCGCACCAGAACATATAGCCGGGAATGGTGTAGCCAAATACTTCGATACTGCCGGAAACGCCCCACAGAATGATCGAGAACGACACCAGGCTGACCACCGTGCGAATCAGCCCCAGGCCCAGGCTCAGGGTGTTGCTGGTGAAACTGTTGAGGTCTTCGGAGATCCGCTGGTCCGGGTTGTCGGTGTAACCGCCCTGCTCCAGCTGGTAGTAGTTCTTGTGCCCGAGCCAGCGGGCGAAGTGTTTCTCGGTGAGCCAGGCGCGCCAGCGGATGGTCAGCATCTGGGTCAGGTACAAACGGTACACCGCCCCCAGGATCGCCACCGCGGCAATCCCGCAGAAATACAGGATCAGGCTCCAGAACGCGGCATCGTCCTTCTTTTGCAGGGCGTTGTAGAAGTCCTTGTACCAACTGTTGATCCACACGGAGATCGCCACGCTGAACAGCGACAGGCCGATCACCGCAATCAACAGCAACCAGGCCTTACCCTTCTCTTCGCTGCGCCAATAAGGTGTGATCATCTGCCAGACACGGCGGAAAAACTGACCGCGCACCGCATCGTTGACCGCGGAATATTCGGCGTTCTGATTCATGGTTCAGGCTCGGTAGGAAACACAGGACGTACGAACCGATCATAGATGATCGGTTCATTTTGTCCCGGGGGCTGGCGATTTTCGTTCAGCGACGGTTCAGCGGCGAACCGGACGCTTCTGCAACTTGCGCTGCAGGGTACGCCGATGCATGCCCAGGGCGCGGGCTGTGGCGGAGATGTTGCCTTCGTGCTCGGTGAGGACGCGCTGGATGTGTTCCCACTGCAGGCGGTCCACCGACATCGGGTTTTCCGGCACCAGGGTATCCAGGTCGGCGTGCTCGGACAGCAAGGCGGCCAGCACATCATCGGCATCGGCCGGTTTGCACAGGTAATTGCAGGCGCCGCGCTTGATCGCCTCGACGGCGGTGGCAATGCTCGAGTAACCGGTGAGGATCACCACGCGCATTTCCGGGTCGAGCTCGAGCAACTTGGGCAGCAGCACCAGTCCCGAATCGCCGTCCATTTTCAGGTCCAGTGCGGCGTAGTCCGGCAGGTCCTGCTGAGCGATGACCAGGCCTTCCTCGGCGGAACCGGCGGTGCTGACGCGAAAACCGCGACGGCTCATGGCGCGGGCCATGACGCGGGTGAAAGTAGCGTCGTCGTCTACCAGCAATAAATGCGGCAGGTCTTCGCCTTCGACTTGGATCTCGTCACTCATGTTCGTCTCCTCGTGCGGCACGGGGCAGGCGCAGCTCGGTGAGCGTACCGCCTTCCTCATGACTATAGAGTTTCACTGAGCCGCCGGCGCGTGTCACGCTGGCCTTGCTCAAAAACAGGCCCAGGCCGAAACCTTTGCCCTTGGTGGTAAAAAATGGCTTGCCGATCTGCTCGGCAATGGCCAGCGGCACACCGGCACCGTGGTCGCGAATACTGATGGTCAGCTCGATGGCGTCCCAGTCCAGCGTCACTTCCAGCCCTTCCGGGCAGGCGTCGGCAGCATTGTTCAGCAAGTTGAGCAAGGCCTGGGTCAGGTCCGGTGGCGGCGCCAGGCGCGGCTCGCTGCCCTCCCCCCGCCGCTGCAGGCGGTAAGTGGCTTCCGGACGCATCAGGTGCCAGCGATCGAGCGCTTCGTTGAGCCAGACACTGACGTCCTGCATGTCCACCGCCAGGCGGCGATTGTTCTCAGCGGCGCGCACCAGTTGCTGCAAGGTCTGCTTGCAGAGCTTCACCTGATCCTGCAGCACGCTCAAGTCCTCGCGCAGCAGCGGGTCATGATGATCTTGCAGCATCTCGTTGATCAGCACACTCATGGTCGCCAGCGGGGTGCCCAATTCATGGGCGGCGCCGGCGGCCTGGGTGGCCACGGCCAGCAGTTGTTGATCACGCAGCCCCTCTTCACGGCGGATCGCCCGCAGCTCTTCCTGGCGGCGCAGCTCTTCGGCCATGCGCGCGGCAAAGAAGGTGATGACCGCCGCCGCCAGGGCAAAACTCAGCCACATGCCGTAGATCTGCATCTTTTCCCGGTACATCGGGAAAGTTTCCAGGGGGTAGAACTGCGCTAGCAGCAAGGTATACATGGTCAGCGCAATACCCGACAGAATCACCGAATAGCGCCACGGCAAGGTCACGGCGGCGATGGTCAGCGGCACCAGGTAATAAGAGACGAACGGGTTGGTCGAACCGCCCGAGAAATACAGCAGCGCACTGTGGATAAACAGGTCGCAGGCCAGTTGCACGGCGTACTCGAGTTCAGTCACCGGCCATGAGGTGCGCAGCCGGATGGCGGTAAAGGCGCACAGCAACATCGAGCAACCGAGGGTCGCGGCCAGTTCCAGCCAGGGCAGCGGCAACAGGTCGAACCAATAGGCGAGCCCCACCGAACCGGCCTGGGCGGCCAGCACCAGGGTGCGGATGAACGTCAGTCGCCAGAGGTTCTGGCGAGTCGCGGAAAGTAGTTGTACGGGGGCGAGCATGAGCTCTCCTGATGAGCGCTCCAGGCGGATCGCGTCGAGTATAACCAAGCAGGGGGCCTGACAGGCAAAAGTGCGGCAAAGCGACACAGGGCAATTGATCGCGCAGCGACCACCTGCGCGCTATCTGTATAGAAGTTGTAACCGGCTGAACCGGACAATAGCAGCTAGAGTCTGATGGTTTTACGCAGGCTCGCACCGTTACCCCTGCGCACCACCCAAGGAGCTTTCATGAACACATTTCGCCGCAGTGCCGCCCTTCTTGTCCTCAGTGCCGGCACCCTGTCCAGCCTCCCGGCACTGGCCGCGGACGAGCTGCACTACAACCAGATTTCCCTGCGCGCCGAAGTCAGCCAGGAAGTCGCCCGCGACCTGATGATCGTGACCCTCTACACCGAAGAGCAGAATGCCGACCCGGCCAAACTGGCGGCCGTGGTGAGCACCGCGATGAACAAGGCACTGGGCCAGGCCCGCCAGGTCAAGGACGTCACCCTGCGCCAGGGCAGCCGCAACAGCTACCCGATCTACGACGACAAGGGCCAGAAGATCACCGGCTGGCGTGAGCGTGCCGAACTGCGCCTGGAAAGCTCGGACTTCGCCGCCCTGTCCAAACTCACCGGTGAACTGCTGGGCGACCTGAAGATGGCCGGCATGGACTTCGCCATCGCCACACCGACCCGCAAGGCCAGCGAGGATGCGCTGCTCAAGGAAGCGGTCAACGCCTTCAAGGCCCGCGCCCAACTGACCACCGAGGCCCTGGGTGGCAAGGGTTACAAAATCGTCAACCTGAACCTCAACAGCAACGGTTATCCACAACCTTACCAGCGCGCGCCGATGATGATGAAAGCCGCCGCCATGGATTCCGCCCCGGTGACCCCGGAAGTGGAAGCCGGCACCAGCCAGGTCAGCATGTCGGCCGACGGTTCTATTGAAGTGCTGATGCCGTAACGTCGGTAGGAGCGGGTACCCGCTTGCGGCTCCCGCTTGCGGCGCCCCTCCTCGCCATCGCGAAAAACCCGTCTAGGCTGTACGTATGGTTCGGTAACACCTCGCCCCGATCAGGTGCGCCGACTGTGCTTCCAACACCCATTTGGTGCACCTATTGCACCCAAATAACCCTGCGCAAACGATCAAATGCGTCAAAGTTTATAGGAATGCGACATTAAGGTACGTTCGTACCACTGTTTAAGACTTGTAGCCGCTCTGGATCTTGCATTGGGTATAGGCCCTGCATAAGTATCCGCAGGTCGACTCACGAGGTCGTCCTCTAATTCCAAAAATGACAACAAATCATGAGGCCACCATGCTCAAACACGCGGTCATTCCGTTTTTAGTCGGCGCCAGCTTGCTCGCTAGCGCACCTTTCGCCTCCGCTGCGACTAACCTGGTGTTTTGCTCCGAAGGGAGCCCGGCCGGTTTTGATCCTGGCCAGTACACCACCGGAACCGACTTCGACGCCTCGGCAGAGACCATGTTCAACCGCCTGAGCCAGTTCGAACGTGGCGGCACCGCTGTTGTTCCTGGCCTGGCCACCAACTGGGACGTGTCCCCGGATGGCCTGACCTACACCTTTCACCTGCGCGAAGGGGTCAAGTTCCACAGCACGCCGTACTTCAAGCCGACCCGTGAATTCAACGCCGACGACGTGCTGTTTACCTTCAACCGCATGATCGACAAAGACATGCCGTTCCGCAAAGCCTACCCCACCGAGTTCCCGTACTTCACGGACATGGGGATGGACACCAACATCAAGCACATCGAAAAAATCGACGACAAGACCGTCAAGTTCACCCTGGGCACGGTCGACGCCGCGTTCATCCAGAACCTGGCCATGAGTTTTGCCTCGATCCAGTCTGCCGAATACGCCGACAAACTGTTGAAGGAAGGCAAGCCGGGCGACATCAACCAGAAGCCGATCGGCACTGGCCCGTTCGTGTTCAAGAGCTACCAGAAAGACTCCAACATCCGTTACACCGGCAACAAGGACTACTGGAAGCCTGAAGACGTCAAGATCGACAACCTGATCTTCGCCATCACCACCGATCCGTCGGTACGTATCCAGAAGCTGAAGAAAAACGAATGCCAGGTCACCCTCTTCCCGCGCCCGGCCGACCTCAAGGCCCTGGGTGAAGACAAGGACCTGAAACTGCCGCATCAGGCGGGCTTCAACCTCGGCTACATTGCCTACAACGTGATGCCGGTCCTCAAGGGCCGTACCGACGCCAACCCACTGGCCAAGCTGGAAGTGCGCCAGGCGCTGGACATGGCGGTGAACAAGCAGCAGATCATCGACTCGGTCTACCAGGGCGCTGGCCAACTGGCCGTCAACGCCATGCCACCGACCCAATGGTCCTATGACGACACCATCAAGGACGCCAAGTACGACCCTGAAAAAGCCAAGGAACTGCTGAAAAAGGCTGACATCAAGCCGGGCACCGAAATCACCCTGTGGGCCATGCCGGTCCAGCGTCCGTACAACCCGAACGCCAAGCTGATGGCAGAAATGCTGCAATCGGACTGGGCGAAAATCGGCCTCAAGGTCAACATCGTCAGCTACGAATGGGGCGAGTACATCAAGCGTTCCAAAGGTGGCGAGAACCAGGCCATGATCATTGGCTGGAGCGGCGACAATGGTGACCCGGACAACTGGCTGAACGTACTGTTCGGCTGCGACTCCCTGAGCGGCAACAACTTCTCGAAATGGTGCGACAAGCCGTACGACACCATCATCAAGGAAGCCAAGGCCACTACCGACGTTGCCAAACGCACCGAGCTGTACAAGCAGGCGCAACACCTCCTCAAAGATGCAGTCCCGATGACACCTATCGCGCACTCGACGGTGTATCAACCCATGCGCAACACCGTGCAGGACTTCAAGATCAGCCCGTTCGGCTTGAACTCCTTCTACGGCGTCAGCGTCAGCAAATAAGGTGTTGCCGCGGCGTCGTTGCTGACGTCGCCGCGGCTCTATCTGCCAAGACAGCGGAATTGACCTACACCCCAAATCACTGCGGCCTACTGCCGCTGGTTTAGGACGTGTCGCCTCTTCTTACCTGTACTTAAGGCCGTTCGCATTTACCGCCCGACACTCGACTCACTAACGTCGAGGGTCCGACCGTACTGCGCCTGGAATGGCAATCGCTGAAACCCGTGGTTCTGGACCCGTGATGCCCGCACGTCCCCGGACGGGACGAGGGCTCATGGTTTACATCCAATAAGAGAGGGAGCGTCATGCGTCATACCTTGGTTATCTCCGCCCTGCTGGGCACCGGCCTGTTGACCGCCACCTCCATCAGCCAGGCCGCCAGCAACAGCCTGGTATTCTGCTCCGAAGGCAGCCCGGCGGGCTTCGACACTGCGCAATACACCACCGCCACCGACAACGATGCCGCCGAGCCACTGTACAACCGGCTGGCCGAGTTCGAGAAAGGCGCCACCAGCGTCGTTCCGGGCCTGGCGACCCGTTGGGATATCTCCGCAGACGGCCTGACCTACACCTTCCACCTGCGCGAAGGAGTGAAATTCCACACCACCAAGTACTTCACCCCGAGCCGGGAGTTCAACGCCGACGACGTGCTGTTCACCTTCAACCGCATGCTTAACCCCGACCACCCCTTCCGCAAGGCCTATCCCACCGAGTTCCCGTACTTCAACGGGATGAGCCTGAACAAGAACATCGCCAAGGTTGAAAAAACCGGCCCCCTGACTGTGGTCATGACCCTGAACACGGTCGACGCTGCGTTCATCCAGAATATCGCCATGAGCTTCGCCGCAATTCTCTCGGCCGAGTACGCCGACCAGTTGCTGGCCTCGGGCAAGCCCAGCGACATCAACCAGAAGCCGGTCGGCACCGGGCCGTTCGTGTTCCAGCGTTACCAGAAGGACTCGCAGATCCGCTACGCAGGCAACAAACAGTACTGGGATCCGAGCCGGGTCAAACTCGACCAACTGATTTTTGCGATCAACACCGATGCCTCGGTACGGGTGCAGAAACTCAAGGCCGGCGAGTGTCAGGTCACCCTGCATCCGCGCCCGGCCGATGTCGAGGCGCTGAAAAAGGACCCCAAGCTGCAACTGATCGAAAAACCCGGATTCAACCTCGGCTACATCGCCTACAACGTCCAGCACAAACCCTTCGACCAGCTCGAAGTGCGCCAGGCGCTGGACATGGCGGTGAACAAGCAAGGCATCCTCAACGCCGTGTACCAGGGCGCCGGGCAACTGGCGGTGAACGCCATGCCACCGACCCAGTGGTCCTACGACGACACCATCAAGGATGCCGCCTATGACCCGGAAAAAGCCAAGGCGCTGCTCAAGGCTGCCGGCGTCAAGGAAGGTACCGAAATCACCCTGTGGGCCATGCCCGTGCAGCGCCCGTACAACCCGAACGCCAAACTGATGGCAGAAATGCTGCAAGCGGACTGGGCGAAAATCGGCTTGAAAGTGAAGATCGTCAGCTACGAATGGGGCGAGTACATCAAGCGCACCAAGAACGGCGAACACGACATCAGCCTGATCGGCTGGACCGGGGACAATGGCGACCCGGACAACTGGCTCGGCACTCTGTACAGCTGCGACGCGATCGGCGGCAACAACTACTCCATGTGGTGCGACCCGCAATACGACACGCTGATCAAGCAGGCCAAGATCGTGACCGACCGCGACCAACGCACGGTGCTCTACAAACAGGCCCAGCAGTTGCTCAAGCAGCAAGTGCCGATCACCCCTGTCGCCCACTCCACGGTCAACCAGCCATTAAGCGCCAAGGTCGAAGGATTCAAGGTCAGCCCCTTCGGTCGTAACGTGTTCTCGGGTGTTGGTATCGAGCAATAACTGATTAGCCACACGCTTGAGGGCGATTTTCGCCCTCATAGCAGACTGTTGCCTGAATTCGGCGATCTCGCCCCCTGCAAACGTTTGCGATGCCTTGAATGAGTTCCACCCTAAATAGCCGGCTCCGTGCAGGGGACCGGCAATAACAAGAGAAAAAAAGGAGCTTCACTGATGAAACTGAGCAACTGCGCCCTGTTGGCCCTGGCCATCAGCAGCATCACCGCAACCGCCTATGCCGCCCCCCAGAGCCAGGCGTTCAACCCGGTGACGGTCAACACTGGCAATGCCCAATCCGAGGCCACCGGCTTCATCGAAGGCCAGACGATCGGCGGCAGTACCCGTAACTGGTACTCCAACGAACAACTCAAGCGTGGCGGCAAGTTCGCCTACAAAAAAGACGGCGTATCGACCCCCACCGACCGCCGGATCAACTGGGTCCAGGGCACCATCGTCAAGTACAACTCCGGCTTCACCCAGGGCACCGTCGGTTTCAGCACCGAACTGGCGGCCTACAACGCTGTGGCGCTGGAACGTGATCGGGAAAACCTGGCCTCCAACAACGGCGGCGCTCCAGGCACTCGCCCTGGCGCAGGCAACAACCGGACCCTGACCAAGGAAGGCGGCGACGCCCAGGGGCAATGGAGCAAACTGGGCCTGGCCAACGTCAAGGCCCGCATCTCCAACACCACCCTGACTGCCGGGCGCATGAACTTCAGCAGCCCGCAAGTCGACGTCATCAGCAACCGCGCCCTGCCTTCGAGCTTCCAGGGCGTGGCCTTGCACAGTGAAGAGCTGACCAACCTGGCCTTCGACGTGGCCACCTTCGATCGCAACTCGCCGCGTACCGAAGAAAGCCTGAGCAAATTCCGCTCCGAATACGGCGCCATCGATGCCGAAGCCGATCACGTCAACACCGCCGGCATCAGCTACTCGCCGTTCGCCAGCCTGACCACCAGCCTCTGGGCCACCCAGGCCGAAGACATCTGGAACCAGTACTACTTCGGCGCCACCCACGTGCTGGGCGACAGCTCGGTGCTGAGCCTGACCACCGGCCTGAACTACTACAAGACCCAGGAAGAAGGCAAAGCCAAGCTGGGCAACATCGACAACGACACCTACTCCCTGTCGTTCGGCCTGACCCACCAGGCCCACACCCTGACCTTCTCCTACCAGGAAGTGAACGGTAACGAGTACTTCGACTACCTGCACGAAACCAACGGCATCTACCTGGCCAACTC
>Ga0213827_1000778_pt1 | contig 21690 bp, 28 predicted proteins | sample MC6MC0898MG_FD_180669 | JGI IMG/M metagenome (GOLD analysis project Ga0213827, IMG submission 180669) | Enriched soil aggregate microbial communities from Iowa State University, Ames, United States - MC6-MC0898-MG | ecosystem: Environmental > Terrestrial > Soil > Unclassified | place: USA: Iowa...
ACTCGCTGGAAACCAACCCAGACCCGGATGACGGGATAGACGACGAGGACGAGCCGGAGGAAGGCGAAGAGCGCGCCGACTTCAGCACCCAAGCCTATGCCTGATCTTGTCTCCCCCACCGGCCGTGACATCCTGGTGCCAGCCACGCATGCCAATCGCGGTGTGCAGGCGGCGTACAGGAAGCGGCTGGACCGGCTGATCGATGAGATGCAGCGGTCGATCGTGTACTGGATCAAGGCGACCTACCGGGCGAACACCCCGGAGCTGGCTCAGGACGAAAGCCCTGCAGCAGCATTGAGCAAGATGATGCGCAACCTGGCGCGCCAGTGGCAGCGCAAGTTTGATCAGGCATCGCGCCCGGTGGCTACGCGGTTCGCTGACGAGTCGATGAGCGCGGCTGACGTGTCTCTCCGTGATGCGCTGCGCCAGAAAGGCTTCAGCGTGCAGTTCGGTATGACACGGGCTGCCAACGACGTCTTCCAGGCCACGGTGGCGGAGAACGTCGGGCTGATCAAGTCCATAGCTTCTGAGCATCTTCAGGAGGTTCAAGGGCTGGTCATGCGGTCGGTGACGCAAGGGCGAGACCTGAGCGACCTGTCCAAGGATCTGGAGAAGCGCTACGCCGTCACCAAGCGGCGCGCCGCGCTCATCGCCAGGGACCAGAACAACAAGGCAACCGCGACCATCACGCGGGTGCGCCAGCAGGGCCTGGGCATCAAGCAGGCCAAGTGGATGCACTCGCGTGGTGGGAAGAAGCCACGCCAGTCGCACGTTGAGGCCAACGGCCAGCTCTACGACGTGGACAAGGGCATGTACATCGACGGTGCCTGGATCAGGCCCGGCGAGCTGATCAATTGCCGCTGTGTGGCGCAGAGCGTTATCCCGGGATTCGAGGAATGAACAAGAACAACCCTGACGGCCTGGCCTTCGACCGCGCCAGTGTGCGCACTGTCGACCAGGACGGCCGGCTGCGCGTGGAAATCACGCACATCAGCAAGGCGGCGGTCAATCCCTACCGTGGGGACGAGATCCCGGACTGGGAACGGCTTGGGCTTGACCCCAACCGCGTCTATTTCCTGCTGCGCGACCCGGACGAACTGGCGCGCGCGGCGCCGAGCTTCAACAACATCCCTCTGCTGAGCAAGCACGTCCCCGTAACGGTGGACGAGCCTCAGAAGGAATTCGTGGTTGGCGCCACGGGCAGCGATGCCGTTTTCACGGCGCCGTACCTAGACAACTCCCTCGTCGTATGGGACGCCGTAGCCATCGCCGGCATTGAGTCGCGGCAGCAGCAGGAGCTTTCGAGCGCCTATCGCTACCGGGCAGACATGACCGCTGGCGTGTACCAAGGCGTGCCATACGACGGGGTGATGCGAGACATCCGCGGCAACCATGTCGCGCTTGTCGAAGTAGGCCGGGCTGGCCCGGACGTCGTCGTAGGCGACAGCAATACCCTCAAACCTTCGGAGAACCCGAAAATGAAATTTAGCAAAACTGCTATCGCGGTCGCCGCGGGCCTGCGGGTGTATCTTCGCCCCAAGCTGGCCCAAGACGCCGCCCTGGGCGACCTCGGCCCCCTCGTGAAGGGGCTGACCGCCAAGAACTTCGCCAGTGAGCGGCCCCGCCTCGTGCGCGCCGTGGAAGGTCGCGTCAAGGGCAAGCTGGCCCAAGATGCAGACCTGTCCGACCTGGCTGAGGTGATCGACACGTTCTCGACTCCCGGCGATCCGCTGGTGGCCGGTGACGAGGACGACGCCGAAGACCCCGCCGTCGCCCAAGACGACGAGCTGATGGGCAAGATCCGCGAAATGCTGGGCGAGAAGCTGGGCCCGGAAGAAGCGGCGCGCGTCATGAAGGCGCTGGGCGAGCCGACGTCTTCGGAACCCGGCGCGCAGGACGAGCCGCCTCCCTTCGCTGGCAAGCCGGATGAGCCGGTCAGCAAGCCCGCGATGGACGCTGCCCTGGCCAAGGCCACCAAGGAAGGCGAGAACGCTGCTGTGGCCCGCATGACGGCCATCCGCACGGCCGAACAGGAATGCCGTCCGATCATCGGCGACATCATCGCGCAGGATTCCGCCGAGGCCGTCTACAAGATGGCCCTGGATGCCAAGGGTATCGACCTGACCGACACGCCGCCCTCGGCTTACCGCGCGCTGGTCAAGTTGGCCCTGACGCAAGACCAAACCCCGAAAACCCCGCGTGTCGCGATGGATTCGGCTGCTCACAAGAGCTTCGCCGACCGCTATCCCGCCGCCTCCCACGTCAAGGTGCTGTGATCATGGGCTTCCAAACGCAGATCTACATCGAACCGGCCGCCGCGGTTGCCGGCGACTTCGCCAGTTCCAACCCCCGTTCGGTCGTTCTGGCCGGCCCGGGTCAGTTGGTCGCGGGCGCTACGGGCGTCACCGTCGGCCGCTTCGCCTGGGCGGATGCCGCTGGACTGGTGACCAACGCCGGCGCGAACAAACCCACGGGTTTCGTGCACCGCGAGCAGCAAGGCGTCATCACCATCTGGCTGGCCGAGTCCACCATGCTTGTGCCGACGGGCCTGCCGGTCGTCCTGCACAACCTCGGCGACTTCTGGGCCGCTACGAAGACCACGGCCACCGTCGGTCAGAAGGTGTTCGCCTCCAACACGGACGGCACCATCTCGACTGGTGCGGCTGGCGCCACTATCGCGGGCAGCACGGAAACCGACTGGTTTGTCGCCAGCGCGGGCGCTGTGGGTGCTCTGATCAAAATCACCTCCACTCAACTGGGGTAAGCAAACATGCGACACGCAGACCTTCAAATGCTGGAGCGCGTCTTCGGCATCCACTTCCCCGGTGCGCAGGACTACCTGCCCGAGGAATACCGCCGCGACTTCGCTCTGGCCATGGACGCCGCCGGCCCGCTGGTCACGTCCAGCAACACCGGCATCCCCGGCTATCTGACCAACTGGGTTGACCCGCAACTGACCCGCGTCCTGACCACCCCCATGCAGGGCGCGGTCATTCTGGGCGAAGGCAAGAAGGGCGACTGGACCACGCTGACCGCCACCTTCCCGGTGGTGGAATCGACCGGTGAAGTCAGCTCCTACGGCGACTACAGCGAAAATGGCCGCGCGGGCGCCAACACGAACTTCCCGCAACGCCAGTCGTACCACTACCAGACCATGACGGAATGGGGTGAGCGCGAGCTGGAAATGGCTGGCCTGGCGAAGATCAACTGGGCGTCCGAGCTGAACATCGCCTCGGCCCTGGTGCTGAACAAGTTCCAGGACAACAGCTACTTCTTCGGCATCGCTGGCTTGCAGAACTATGGCCTGCTGAACGACCCGAACCTGTCGGCCCCGATTGCCCCGGGCGCAACTGGTACCGGCTCCGGCACGACCTGGGCGACGAAAGATGGCGGCGCGATTTACGACGACATCTCGCAGCGTTTGTATAACCAGCTGGTGCAGCAGACCCGTGGCCGTGTCACCCGCCGCGACAAGATGAAGCTGTGCATGTCGCCGGAAATCGAAGTCAACCTGACGAAGACCAACCAGTACAACGTCAACGTGACGGACCTGCTGGCCAAGAACTTCCCGAGCATGACCATCGAAACGGCCGTGCAATACAACACCGGCAGTGGCCAACTGGTCCAACTGATCGTTGATTCGATCGAAGGGCAGGAAGTCGCCACCGCGGCGTTCACCGAAAAGATGCGCGCACACCCGATCATCCAAGCGACTTCGAGCTTCAAGCAGAAGAAGTCGCAAGGTACCTGGGGCGCCATCATCAAGATGCCGCTGGGCATCGCCGGCATGATCGGCGTCTAACGCCACAACCGCAGTACCGAGAGGCCCGCCACATTCGGCGGGCCTTTTTCATTCCTAGAGGAAATACGACATGTCGACCGTAACCGTCGCCTGCAAGCTGCCCAATGGTCTCGTGCTGGATCTGCCGGACGTGGAAAAGAAGGTTGTGCTGAATGGCGCGCACCACGAAGAGGCGATCGCCGGCCACGGCATGACCGAAGTGGATGAGGACTTCTGGAACAAGTGGTCCCAGATCTACAAGGACTTCGAACCGCTGAAGAAAGAGCTGATCTTCGCTCAGGGTGGCGAACGCAGCGCCGCCGCCAAGGCGAAAGAACAGAAGGGCAACAAGACCGGCCTGGAAGGTCTGGACCCCAAGAAGCCGGCTCCCGGCATCGAAGCCGAAAACTACGAAGGCAAGAAGAAGGACTAGGCCATGGGCATCGTCACGTTCGACCCTGCGGAGTTCCGCGAGCTGTACCCGTCCTTCGAGTCCTTGACGGACGCGCAGCTGAATCAGTCTTTCGGGCTGGCCACGCTGTATCTGGACAACACGGAGTGCAGCAAGGTTTCGGACGTGGCGCAGCGCAAGATCCTGCTGTACCTGCTCACTGCTCACATCGCCAAGATGGCGTATGGCGAGTACGGGCAGAAGCCGAGCGGCCTGGTCGGCCGGATTGGCAGCGCGACAGAGGGATCGGTTTCCGTGTCCGCCGAGTACAACGCGCCGGCTGGTTCCGCCCAGTGGTACTTGCAGACGCCGTATGGCGCCTCGTACTGGGAGGCCACGGCGCGCTATCGGGTCGGCCGGTATGTGCCGGGTCCGAATGGCTACGCCGTGCCGGTGGTGATCCCATGGCGGCCCTGAACTTCAAGGGCGGCGACGCCCTGATGGCGCGCCTCAAGGAGATCGCCGACAAAGCCGGCCAGGGTGGAACGTTGCGAGTTGGCTTCCTGGAGAACGCCAAATACCCGGACGGTACGCCTGTGGCGATGGTCGCTGCGATCAACGAGTTTGGCCGTCCTGACCACAACCAGCCGCCGCGGCCCTTTTTCCGTCGAATGATCGAAGAGAAGCAAAAGGGTTGGGGCAAGTCTCTGGGGAATCTCGCGGTTGCCAACGAGTACGACATCGACAAATCCCTGGGCCAGATGGGCGAAGGGATGAAAGGCCAACTGCAAGCGTCCATCCAGAAGTTCGACAGCCCCCCGCTCTCACCCAACACCGTGGCAGCCAAGGGCTTCGCCAAGCCGCTGGTGGACACCGGCCACATGATGAACAGCGTGGATTACGAGGTCGACACATGAATTTGCACGGCATCGTAAGCCCGATCATCGCCGCGGTGAACCCGATGATTGCCGGCAACGTCCGGTACAGCGACGGGTACGAGATGGGGCCAGGCCGCAAGCAGGTTCCCAAGTACTTGGCACCGGCTGACGTCACCCTCCAGGTCCAGCCGCTCAGTACGGGCGACCTGAAGCACCTTGAGGCCCAGAACATCCAGGGCGTGCAACGCGCGGTCTACATGTTCGGGGATACGCAGGGCGTCGTGCGGCCTCTGGCTAAGGGTGGCGATCTGCTGGACTTTGGTGGGCAGACTTGGCTAGTCACGGCGGTCCTTGAGACCTGGCCGGACTGGTGCAAGGTCGGCGTCACGCTGCAACTGGACGAGACGCCATGAGCGCGCAGATCAGCATTACGGAAGACGACCTGGTTGATGACCTCGGCGCGTTCGCGGACACGTTGGTGGATTGCGAGGTGGTGCGCGGTCAGGCAAACCGAGTGCCGACACCCAAGGGTATCGAGTACGTGGTCGTCACCCCCATGGGCGTGATTGGCCTTTCGACCCCCCGCACTAACTACGACGACCCGACGCCCACCACAGGTACGCGGGCGTTCACACGCCCGACGCAGTGGCGGGCACAGATCGACTGCTATGGCGAGAAGGCGCAAGACCGAGCATTGGTGCTGTCGATCGCCCTGCGCAGCCAGTACGGATGCGAATTTCTCGCCGAGCTCGGGCGCGCGCAGCCGCTGGATTGCAGCGATCCGCATCAGCTGCCGTTCGTTACCGGCGAGAACCAATACTCAGAGCGGTGGTCGTTCGACGCCGTTCTGCAATTCAACCCAACCGTGACGCTTCCGCAGCAGTTTGCGGATCAACTCCACGTCGACCTGATCGAAGTCGACACGACTTTCCCTCCCGGAGCTTAAAGCTATGTCCATTCCCGCCAGTGAAATCGTCCAGGTAGTTCCTGGCGTGATCGGCGCCGGCGGATCGGCGCTCGACCTGAACGGCCTGATCCTGACCGCCAATACCTCCGTGCCTGTTGGCGCGGTCCAAAGCTTCGCCACCGCTGACGACGTTTCGCGCTTCTTCGGCCCGACGTCGCCCGAGGCAGCTGTGGCCGCCTCCTATTTCCTGGGGTTCGACAACTCCACGAAGAAGCCCGGTAACCTGTTGTTCGCGCAGTATCCCAGCGCGCCCGTTGCCGCGTACCTACGCGGCGGCTCGCTGGCGTCCATGACGCTGACCGAGTTGAAGGCGCTGACGGGCATCCTGACCGTGTCGATCGATGGCACCGCCAAGACGTCCAGCTCCATCACGCTGACCGCGGCAACCAGCTTTTCGAACGCGGCAACGATCATCCAGGCCGCTTTCACGTCCCTTGGTGGCACCGTCACGTATGACGCGCAGCTGGCGGCGTTCAAGTTCACGTCTTCTACGTCTGGCGCCGCGTCGACTATCAGCTTTGCCTCTGGCACGCTGTCGGCTGCCCTGAAGCTGACGCAGGCGACGGGCGCGGTGACCTCGCAGGGTGCGATCGCTGGCGTGCCGGCCACAAACATGGCCGCCATCATTAGCATCACTCAGAACTGGGCATCGTTCATGACCATGTGGGAGCCGGTGACGGCCGACAAGGTCGCGTTCTCCGCCTGGACGAACAGCCGGGGCAATCGCTTCGCCTACGTCGGCTGGGATACGGACGTGCAGGCGACCACCCAAGGCAGCACCACGAGCTGGGCGGCTGTAGTGGCCGCGAACGAGTATTCCGGCTCCATCCCCGTCTACAAGGACATTCTGCACGCTGCTTTCATCCTGGGTGCGATTGCCAGTATCGACTTCGAGCGCACGAATGGGCGGATCACCCTGGCGTTCAAGAGCCAGTCCGGCCTTCAGTTCACGGTGACCGATGCGACGACCGCCCAGACCCTGATCGACAACGGCTACAACTTCTACGGCGACTACGCCACGGCCAATGACCAGTTCCGGTTCCTGTACCCGGGCCAGATCAGCGGCGACTGGAAGTGGATCGACACGTACGTGAATCAGATCTGGCTGAACGCGGCGCTGCAACAGGCCATGATGACGCTGCTGACGCAGGTGAACTCGGTCCCGTACAACGCTGACGGCTACGCCCTGATTGACGCATCGTGCATGGACCCGGTCAACGCGGCGGTGAACTTCGGCGCCATCCGCTCCGGCGTGCCGCTGTCGGCCTTGCAAAAGGCCCAGGTAAACAACCAGGCCGGCGTTCAAATCTCCGGCACGCTGGAAACGCGCGGCTGGTATCTCCAAATCCTGCCGGCAACCGCCCAGGTGCGCGAAGCACGCGGCACGCCGCCCATGACCTTCTGGTACATGGATGGCGGTTCCGTGCAGAAGCTCACCCTCGCATCCCTGGCCATCCTGTAAGGGCAAACGAACATGTCCACTCTCACCAGCGCAAATTCCGTCCTGTACCTGGGTGTGGCCGGGATCTTCCCGGTACCACAAAAGATCGAGGGCTACGCTACGGACGACGCTTTCGCGTTCGAAGCTGTCCAACCCGCACAGGCTGTCATGGGTGTCGATGGCCGCATGTCGGCCGGCTACACGCCGTTCATGAGCATCCAGACGATCACCATCCAGGCGGATTCGCCTTCGATGATCGTCTTCGAGGCCTACATGGCGGCGATGAAGACGGCCCGCGAGGTCTTTTACTGCAATGGCACGCTGAACATCCCGTCGATCAGCCGCAAGTTCGTGATGACGCGGGGTGTTCTGACGCAGATCCCGTCCGCTCCGACCGCCCGCACGATCCTGCAACCCATGACTTTCCAGATCACCTGGGAAGACGTCTCTCCGGCATTGGTCTGATATGGCCCGCAAACAGGCAACCGTAACTATCAGCGCCGAGGGGCGCGACAAGGGCAAGGTGTTCGTCCTGACCGAGCTTCCGGCCTATGAGGCGGAAGACTGGGCCGGGCGCGCGCTCTTCGCCCTGATGAATGCGGGGGTGGAAATCCCCGACAACATCGCCGAAGCCGGGTTGGCTGGCGTGGCTGCGCTAGGCATCAAGGCGTTGACGAAATTGCCTTATGACAGCGCCAAGCCTCTTTTGGACAGCATGATGAAGTGCGTGCAGATCCAGCCCAGCCCGACGGTGACGCGCGCGCTAGTTGCGGACGACATCGAGGAAGTGGCCACGCTCCTGAACTTGCGCAAGCAGATTCTGGGCCTGCACATGGATTTTTCTATGGCCGTCGCTCAATCGACTTCGGGCTCCAAGCCTGGCAAGGCGGCGGCCCGAGGCTGATCCAGTACGCCAACGTGCCGCGCAACATCGCGGCGGTGATATCTCGGCATCCGGGCCTGCTGCACGACCTGCAAACGGTCTATGGGGCTGAGGATCTCTACAACCTGCTGGAGGTGTTCGCGGTCGACGCGCACAACCAGCAGGCGATAGCCAACGCGAGGAAATAGCATGGCCACAGTAATCGACGCGCTGGTTGTCACGCTGGGCTTGAATGCCAAGGGGTTCAAGCAAGGCGCCGCCGAGGTGGACGACTCGCTCACGCATACGCGCGAAGAGTCTGCAAAGACCGCGCGCGAAATGGAGGTCCGTGGCAAGCAGGCCGCCATGTTCTTCAGCAAGGTGCGCAACGAGGCCCTGGCGCTGCTGGCAGTGTTCACTGCTGGCATGGGCATCAAGAGCTTCGTGTCCAGCACCATTCAGTCGACGGCGAGCCTTTCGAGGCTATCCGAGAACCTGAACATGAGCGCGCAGGACCTGGCCGAATGGCAGTTGGCCGCCAAGAACGCGGGCGGGTCGGTGGAAGGGATCACCGAGCAGCTGAAGGAATCGGCCGACCAGGTCGCCAAGTTCAAGCGCGGTATGGCGGCTGAAACGCTGCCGGCCTTCTTCCAGTTCGGCGGCAAGACTGAAGACCTGAAGGACGGCAACACGTACCTTGAGGCCCGGGCGCGTATCGTCGCGGAGATCTACAAGACCGATCGCGCGCGCGCTGCCCTGGCTGCGAACATGATGGGCCTGGATGCCCAGCAGTTCAACCTCTACAAGGACGGCCCGGAAGGGATCGCGCGCCGACGCCGGGAGCAGTCCGGCCCGGCAGCCGAGCAGGCGGCAGCAGCACAGCGTGCCGAGCAGTTGCGCCAGAAGTACGACACCGCGATGAACAAGCTGTCCAGCGTGGGCGTCAATGTGCTCACGGCGCTGATGCCAGCATTTGAATTCGCCGTGGACAAGCTGATCGAGTTTGGCAACTGGATCATCCAGAACCGAGCGGTGATCAACGAGACGGTGAAAAGTTGGGTCAAAGGCGCAGAGCAGTTATTTGGAGGGCTGTCCAAGTTCGGCGACAAGGTCAACGAGTTCATGGATACGCCCGTCGGCCGGGTGGTCAAGAAGGCGCTGGATATTGGTGTGGAGGCGACTGTCCCCAAGGCTGCGCGAGAAGCGGAACGGGCGACAAACCCTGGCGCGATGCGCTACGACGATCCGAAGCTGAACGACTACGCCGCTAAGGTGGAGCGAGATAACGGTCTGCCTGCTGGACTGCTCAACGCCATCAAGAACAAAGGCGAGCGGAGCAACAGCGACCAGGTATCACCGGCCGGCGCCAAAGGCGTCATGCAGTTCATGCCTGGGACGTGGGGGCAGTACGGTAAGGGCGACATTACAAACCCCTATGACTCGATCGACGCGGCTGGGCGCTACTTTGTGGACCTGATGAAACGCTACAACGGAAGCGTGGATGCGGCCATTACGGAATACAACGGCGGCATCAAACAGGCTCGCGCGGTGCAGGCGGGCGGTTCGCCGTCAGCAACCGAGACGATCAACTACCTTGCTCGGGTCAAAGAAGGCTTGAATGGGAATGCAGCACTTGGTGCGGTAAACCTGGCTCAGGCGGCACAGCCGACGGCACAGTCTGTCAACAACGCCACGACATCCACCACGACCAACACGAGCGAGACCCACATCAGCGGCCCGATCACGGTGGTGACCGCGGCAACCGACGGCGCTGGTATCGCGCGCGAGTTGGGCGGGATCGGCAAAAACCAGAACTTGGTTCAACAGGGCAACACGGGGCTTTTCTGATGTCGCTGATTCCTTTCCCGAACGTCCCTCAGGTGCCCGGCGTGCCGGCCATCTTCCGTGAAACGACCATTCCGTCCTTGCCGGAGCTGGTCAACATTGGGCTGGGTGGCCTGGCTGAGCTGTTCTTCGGCACGCCGCTATGGGGGCTGTATACCCAGGACGGCCAGCAGGCTGTCGTGTTCGATTCGTTTCTAGGGTTGCGCTTCAGGAACGGTGGCCGGATCTCCAGCTTTCCCGTGGAGCAAGGTGGGTTCTCGTCCTTCAACAAGGTCGACACACCCTACGACGCGGCGATTCGTCTGGCGCACAGTGGCGATATGGCCTCGCGCAGCGTGATCCTGGCCGAGCTGGAGCGCATCGTTCGCAGTACAGACCTGTATTCCGTGGTGACGCCAGAGAAGGTGTATGTCGCGGCCAACTTGGTGAACTACTCGTACACCCGGGACACCCGAAGCGGCTCAAGCCAGTTGATCGTGGAATTGTTTGTGGAAGAGGTGCGGCAGACCGCCGTTGCTCAATTCTCGGAGACCGAGGAACCAAGCGGCGCGGACCCGCAAAGTAATGGCCAGGTCCAAACGTTCCCCCTCGGCACGGAGCCGGGTGAGCCGTTGATTCTGAGCACGGAGTTTCAATGAGGAAGATCCCCCTTCGCCCGGTGCCCTCGCAATCGCTGAGCGTTGTGCTGGCCGGCCAAAGCTGCCAGGTCAACGTCTACGAGAAGTCGACGGGCATGTACCTGGATCTCTTTGTGAACCATCAGCCGATCGTCACCACGGCGCTTTGCCATGACCGCGTGCGGCTCGTCCGTGAGACATATCGGGGCTTTGTTGGCGACCTGACTTTTATCGACACGCACGGCTATGCGGACCCGGTCTACACGGGCCTGGGTGATCGATTCATCCTGGCGTACCTGGAAGCTGGTGACCTATGACCTTCGTCAAGCGGCGTATCGACGTCACCATCAGTCTGGGAGAAGGGAAGTTTGGCGACACAAAGGGGCCTGACGTCACGTTGACCGGGCACCGGGTATCGGCTGCGGTGGTCTCCTACAACGGTGATGCGCAAAGCCAGCTTCAACTGCGGATATTCGGCCTGACCCAGGACATGATGAACCAGTTGACCGTGATTGGCCCGATCATGACCGAGCGGCGGAATAACCGAATCCTGATCGCTGCCGGCGATGTGGGCCAGGCGCTCAGTGTTGTCTACGAAGGCACCATTGCGCAGGCCTGGGCGGATTACAACCAGGCGCCGGAAGTCGTGTTCAACGTCGTTGCGCTGGCCGCGGCACTGGATGCCGTAAAGCCGGTGAACGCGCGGAGCTATCGCGGATCGACAAACGTGTCGGTGATCGCGTCCGACTTGGCGGGTGCGATGGGCCTGGCATTTGAGAACAACGGGGTGACGGCTCAGCTGTCCAACCCATACTTCAGCGGCACGGCATTGGAGCAGCTGCGAGCCTGTGCGAACGCGGCGCGTATCAGCTACACGATCGACCGGGGCGTACTGGCCATCTGGCCGCGCACCGGGGCTCGTCAGGGTGATGCGATCGAAATCTCGCCCGAAAAGAACCTGATCGGATACCCGACTTTCACCGGCGGAGGTATCGCCTTCACCGTACTTTTCACACCCGAGCTGAGCTTGGGTGGCCTGGTGCAGGTCACCAGTTCGATTGAGGCAGCCCACGGAGAATGGGTAGTCGTCAGCATCGTCCACACGTTGGAAGCGGAGACGCCCGGCGGCGCTTGGCTTTCCCAAATCATGTGTCAAAGGCAGATCAATGGCTGAACAGTTCGGATATGCCGGGCAGGCGCGCGCGGCCGAAGGCGGCGACGAGTACGGCGCGTTGATGTTCGTAATCGGCCAAGCGTTGGCGCGCCTTAGCACGGCCACGCTGGTGCGGGTGGTATCGGTCACCAATGCGGGTGGAGTGGAGCCGGTTGGCTTCGTAGATGTGCAGCCTTTGGTCAATCAGCTGGACGGCGCCGGCAATGCCACGCCTCACGCGGTGCTTCACCAGTTGCCGTACTTCCGGCTACAGGGCGGCACCGATGCGGTGATCCTTGATCCGAAGGTGGACGACGTGGGGATTGCAGTGTTTGCCAGTCGGGATATCTCAGCGGTTAAGTCGTCCAAGGGGCAGGCCAATCCGGGCTCGTGGCGGTCACATGACATGGCTGACGGTCTGTACGTGGGCGGCCTGCTGAATGGCACGCCCGTGCAGTACGTGCAGTTCACCGCTGGCGGCATCAACGTGGTGTCGCCATCCAAGGTGACGGTGCAGGCTCCGAACATCGAGCTGAACGCGGCCGCGCAGTGCGCGCTGAACTCGCCACAGATCGTGCTCAACGGCACGGTCCAGCAAGGCTCTGGTTCGTTCGGCGGTACGTCCACCTGGCAGGGCAACATGGACACGCTGGGGACGTTGCGGAACAACGGCAAGGACGTTGGCAGCACGCACCGCCACGAGAACTCTGGCGGTACTGGAACTGGCGGGGTGCCGATATGAACACTCTCTTGCTCGATAGGACGGCCTGGGATCTTGTCCTGGACGCGGCCGGCAACATCGCTATGGCGTCAAATCCCTACGCCGTGGCCCAGGACGTGGCCAGCGCCATCAAACTGTTCAAGGGCGAGCTGTTCTATGACAAGGCGCCGGGCGTGCCGTACTGGCGCGACATTCTAGGGTACCGGCCGCCCCTCGCACTCGTGCGCGAGCATATCCAGACGGCAGCACTGACCGTCCCGGACGTGGCTGGTGCCGTCTGCACGATCACAAGCTTCAACGATCGCACCCTAACCGGGTACGTCGAAATCACCCTGACCGACGGCACGACGCAGACCGTCAGCATCTGAGGAAACCATGGCTACAAGCTCCCAAGTGCCTCGCGTGCAGTTCACGCCGGAAGGGCTGGTGCTGCCCGAAGAGTCGGCCATCCTGGCGGGCGTCCTGACTGACATGGACTCCGCCTTTGGCGGCGGGCTGAACAAGTCTTTGGAAACGCCCCAGGGCCAACTGGCATCCAGCACCACGGCCATCATTGGTGACAAGAACAACGAGTTCGCCAGCTATGTGAACCAAGTTGACCCCGCGTTTGCTGCTGGGCGCATGCAAGACGCCATTGGGCGCATCTACTTCATCGACCGCAAGCCCGGTACGCCGACGACTGTGTTGGCTACGTGTGTCGGCTTGGCGGGCGTGGTGATCCCTGTAGGCGCGACCGCGCAGGCGGTGGACGGGAACCGCTATCTTTGCACGCAAGCCGGCACGATTCCGGTCACCGGCAGTATCGATCTGCCCTTCGCTTGTGCAGTTGACGGTCCGATTGCCTGCGCGCCGGGTGCGCTGAATCAGATTTACCAGGCGATCCCGGGCTGGGACTCGATCAGCAACGCGACCGATGGAACCGTCGGTAGCCTGGTCGAGAACCGCGCCGAGTTCGAAGAGCGCCGGCGCCAGTCCGTGGCCCTGAACGCCATCGGCTCGCTGCCTTCGATCTATGCGAACGTGCTGAATGTTGCTGACGTCATCGACGTGTACGTGACCGAGAACAACACCAGCGCCAACGTCACCGTGGGCGGCGTGACACTGATTCCGCATTCCATCTATGTGGCGGTCGTGGGCGGCGCGGCGGCTTCGATCGCGGACGCCATTTGGCGCAAGAAATCCAACGGGGCCGATTACAACGGGAACACCAGCTACACCGTGCAGGATACGGCGGGCTACGACTTCCCTTATCCGTCCTACGTGGTGAAGTGGCAGACGCCTACGGCATTGCCCGTGCTGTTCGCGGTTCAGATCGCCAACAACCCCAGCCTGCCGTCCAACATAGTAGCCCTGACCAAGCAGGCGATCATCGCCGCGTTCAATGGCGCGGACGGCGGCTTGCGCGCTCGGATCGGTTCGACCCTGTTCGCTAGCCGCTACTACGCCCCGGTTGTGACGATCGACCAGAGTATTTCCATCATCTCGCTGCTGCTCGGCACGACGACGCCGACATTGCCTAGCGTCACTATCCCCATCAACCGGACGCCGACGATCTCGGAGGCGAACATCACGGTGACTTTGGTATGACGACGAACATCGTTAACGTCTTCGAACCGGCGCAGTTTGGGGTTGGGGATGGCGCAACCACGCAGTTTCAGATTGGCGGCCCGCGCGAGGCGGTGACGTCTATCACGCCCTCGGGCCTATGGCGCCAAGACTGGCAGGGGAATCAGCGGCTGTATCCGACGCCAAGGACCAATATTCTCCGGCAGTCTACGAACTTATCCCTTAGCCCGTGGCCGTCGGGAAACTATTCGGGCGTGCTCACCTCGCAACCGTCCCCTCGAGAGGACCTTACCGTCTATAAGGTTTTGGCCGCAGCGGGCCAAAGCTTGACGGGGGGAGGGCTTGCAAATACGTCGATGAAATCTGCAAGCGCTACTCAGCGCCTCACGTTTTCTGCATTTGTCAAAGACGCGGGATTTGACAGAATCCGTCTCTACTTAAACGGTGCCAATACAATAAATGCGCGAGCATTTGTGGACTGGAACATTCCGGACGGGGTGGTGATTCAAAGCCAAGTCGGCTCAGAGTTTTCAAATTTGACCTTCGGTGGCGAATTGCTGTCCGGCGGGTGGCGCTTTTTTTGGCTAACGGTTGACTCTGATTCATTCGCCAACGTTGTTTCTAGGCTGTATACGCTTTCATCCTCTACTACGGTCGGGGACGGTGTTAGCGGGGTGTATGTCTGGTTGCCACAATTGGAGGCGTCTGCTGTTGCTACCTCAAGAATAGAAACAGCTGCAAGCCCGGTCACCGTCACCGACTATGGCGCATCCCCCTCCGGCCTGATCACCATGGGCCAGGTGCCGGCCATTGGAGCATCCCTGACCTGGACCGGCAGCTACACCTATGAGTACCGCGACGACGCGCCGACGCTGGCCGACCGCACGGTCATCAGCCAGTACGCGAACAGCCCGACGCTGCGCCAGCTCATCCACAACATGGACGAGTACGTCAACCCGGACACGGACTTTGACGCGTTCTATGACTACGTCTGGAACGTGGAGACGGCGCAGGGCTTCGGGTTGGATATCTGGGGAAGGATCGTTGGGGTGGGGCGCATGCTCACCATCCCGGGCGCTGGGGTGTACCTGGGGTACCAAGAGGCGTACACCGCTCCTACTGCGGCAACGGGAGCGCAACCATTTGGACAAGCTCCGATGTATGTCGGGGCCGCGTCCACGCAGACATACCGGTTGGCGGATGACGCGTATCGCAAGCTCATCTTGGTGAAGGCCTTGGCCAACATATCCGACTGCACGTCGCCGAGCTTGAACCGGTTGCTATCGAATCTGTTTGCCGGGCGGGGCCGTTGCTATGTCTCCGACACCGGGCAAATGGAGTTCCGATACGTCTTCGAATTTGCACTGGAGCCGTATGAGATCGCCATCCTGACTCAGTCGGGCGTCATTCCAAAGCCCGCGGCCGTTCTGGCGAACGTGCTGCAAGTTGACCTACCTACGACCTTCGGATTTAACGAGGCGCTGATGCAGCCCTTCGGGTCCGGCGTTTTCTTCACATCATCGGGGCTTATCAATGCAAGCTAGTAACGCACCTACCAAGTCGGCCGTCCCGTTCGCGAACAGCGGGACGAAAAACACCATCCCGGTGGCCTCGCAAATCGGCATTACGCCGGGCTTGGCGTCGTTCACCGACGGTTTCCCTCCGCTGACCATGACCCCGCTCGCAGCGGGCGGCGTGCCCCCTTATGGGGCCGACTTCAATGGGATTCTCAATTTCCTGAGCGCATCGACGCGGTGGGGTCAAGCGGGGGCCGGGTACACCTACGACGCCACATTTTCGACGGCCATCGGCGGCTACCCTAAAGGTGCCATGCTGCTGAAGTCCGACCAATCGGGATATTGGGTCAGCACGGCTGATAACAACACGTCGAACCCTGACACGGGCGGCGCATCGTGGCGCGACCCCTTCTCGGCGGTGTCCATCGCGCACGGCCAATGCCGACTCGCAGTGGTTTCTGCGACGTCATTGCGCCTCTCTCCGTATAACGGCACCGGGTTGATCATCAACGGCGTTCAGGCGCAAGTCCCGTCGGCCGGGGTCACGATCACGAATTCAGGCCTTACGGCAAACACGCTGTACTTCGTCTACGCATACCTGAATGCGTCTTCTGTGGTGACGCTGGAGATTTCCACTGTCAGCCATTCGACCGCTACAAATGGTGTGGAGACGAAGACTGGCGACGTGTCCCGGACGCTGGTTGGCATGATTTACACGAGCGCCACATCCCAGTTTGTGGACTCCACCACCGACCGGCTGTGCCTCAACTGGTTTAACCGCCGCAGCATTTCGGCGGGGCAGGTTCTGAGCAGCTTCACGACATTCACGAATACCACCATCAACGAAATCAACAGTGCTCTGCGCGCGCGCTTCCTAGCTTGGAAAGACGAGGCGGTCTTCGGTTGCGTTGACGGCTACGGGTCCAACAACACGGTCGGCAACAACGTGCAGGTTCAGACGTTCATCGATGCGACCGCGTTTGGCGCCGCTCTTGTACTCACGTCGTCGACTGCCACGGCATCGGGCGCGTTTTCGTCTTCGGGCACTGGCTTCTTCGATGATGGTCTTCACACCGTCCAGCTGTACGGATTCGTGAACGGTAGCCAAGGAACTCTTGGTATCGGCTGCTACGCCAAAGTTTTGACAAGGGGTTGAAGATGGAATCGAAAGTTATTGGCCCGACTTTCTATGCCGAATTGGTTGCCTATGGCGGCCTGGTGGGGAATCACTTTAGCTGGACGCCGGAAGGAGACCTTGTGTTCTTCGATGACACGCCGGAAGCGGTCCGCACTGGGGTCGAGGAAGTCTACGCTGCTCATGAGCCCGGCGCGAAGCTCCCCGTCACTGTGTTTACGCCGAGAGAGTTTGCGAAGCGCTTTACGCAGGACGAACTATTGGCCATCCGGGCCGCGCAGTTCACCGACATGGAAGTCGGATTAGTCTATGACGACTTCAATCGCGCCGAATTTATCGATCTGGCTGACCCCGCGGTCGCCCAGGGCATATCTTTGTATGTGGCGAAGGGGCTATTGAAAGCCAGCCGGAAGAAGGCGCTGTTGGCGCCCGAAGTTGCCGCCGATGAGACTGAAGGCGACCAAGCCCCCGATTAAGCGACTGCGGAATTCGTAGGACGCGCCAGTGGCGAATAGTAGATGGTCTACCGTTCGCCACTGACCTGTTCACCGGCTAAGCGCGCACTGCGGCCGGGCCGACTAGCTTTCCGCTGGACTTCCTTCCGAACCGGATAAAAGGCTCTTCCACGTAGCGGTACGTCAGGTACGACAGAGGAATGATCATCAAGAGCGACACCGCCAGGCAGGTGAAATAGAAGGCCGTCGGGTTATGAATGTGGAGTTCGATCCAACGATAAATCGGCTTGGATAGGAGAATCACGGTCCCATGTGAGAGGTACACGGAATAAGCGATCTTTCCGAGAAAGCCTGTCACGGTGTTGACGATCATCGTCACCGGGTACAGCGCAAGGCCAATCAACAGGAACGAGTATGCGAACCCATGCCACATGTAAGGGTTGTCGAAGAAAAACGCGTCGGTAACTAGCCCATACGATCGGGCAAAGAAGATGGCCAAGCAGACCCCGAAACACGCCGAGCCGATTAATTTCCTGTGCCGCAAATTGTCGAATCCTTGGCCGAAAATAACGAAATAGCACACGGCGCCGAAGGCGAAGATAGGTATGTCCTTCGTGAAGAGCCAGAACTTATAGGTGCCGACATCCTGCGGAGCCAAGGGCAGGAAGTCGATTCCCCATAGGATAATGGCCACTGAGACGAAAAACGATGCGACCAGGAAAACGAGTGCCTGGCTTAGGTTTCGCACCCACATGTATATGAGCGGGAACATGGCGTAGAAAAGCACCTCCACCCCGATAGTCCAAGATGCCATTGCAATCCCGGATTGCTGTCCAGGAACAAGGTTGAAGATCATCAAAAAGTTGTTGAGGATCTCCCCTGGAGGGTTATGAATGCCATGCAACAGCGGATTCCGAAAGCATGAAATGATTAGCCAAAGGTAAAAGAGAGGCGCGATCCGGAAGAAACGGTGCATGTAGAACGACAGGGTCGGCATCCGATCCTTCAGACGTGCCGGCATTGTGTAAAACAGGGAGAAACAGCTGATCACGAAGAACAGCATGACGCCACTTGCACCCTCTACTGCGAACCCTTTGAACCAGGTTGGAGTTGGAACTTCGCCTACGAAGATTAGGTGAAATAGAACGACGTAGATGGCGGCCAAGCCGCGTAAAGAATCTAGATAGTCGAGCCTGCGGCCGGGGGCCGGAAATGGCTTGGATGGTGAGGTCATGTTGTTCTTGTAGGGGGATTGGGAAGCGCCAGGTGTTAGCCCAATACCGGAACGGGCGTCCAACCTTGAAGATTTGAAATGTTACTGGATTTGTACCGGTCCATCTATTTTTAGGTAACCACTGAACATCAATAGCCCGCATGCGCGGGCTTTTTTTCGTCTATAGGGGACGCGATGTTGTCGCTTCAAAGGAAAGTCTATGGCTGACGAACATCTGTCCGATGCGTTCATAAAGTCACTGCACGCGCGCGTCGTGCAAATGGAGCAAGACATGGCCCACAACGCGGAAGCCACCGCGCGAAACACGGACTCTATCGAGACGATTCGGCAAAACACTCAGGACATCGTGGACACCTTCGCGGCGCTTGCCGGCGGTTTCAAGGTCTTGCAGGGGCTGGGCCGACTTGCTCGACCCATCGGATATATCGCCACCGCAATTGCCGCCACGCTAGCCGCGGTGGCGGCAGTCAAGGGGATTTGGAAATGATCTCAGAAAGCTTGAAGCGCAAGCTGCTTGCGGCGGCCAGCGCCGGATCGATTGCGATTGCCGGCGTGCTGGTGTCGCACTTCGAGCCAGGGAAGATTCGGGGCAAGCCGTACATCGACCCCGTCGGTGTGCTGACGGTGTGTGATGGCCATACCGGCGCAGACATCGATCCGAAGCGGATCTACACGGACGCGGAGTGCGATGCGTGGCGCGATTCGGATCTCGCTGTTGCTGATCGAGCGGTGCGCCGACTGATCACCGTCCCGTTGAACGACTGGCAGCGCGCGGCGCTGATCGACTTCACGTACAACCTGGGCGCCGGCAACCTGGCCGAGTCCACCATGCGCCGGAAGTTCAACGCAGGCGACTATGCCGGCGGCTGTGCTGAGCTGGACCGCTGGGTGAAAGGGCGCGTGGGCGGCGTGCTGATGACGCTGCCAGGCCTCGTTACGCGCAGGGAGGTAGACACATGGGTCTGTCTACAGCGCTGATGGGATGGCGAGGCTATGCCGCTGCGTTCGCGGTGGGATCGGTAATCGCGGGCGGCGCGGCGTGGAAGGCACAGAGCTGGCGGTATGGCGCCGAGATCGCCGAGGTGAAAGCCGATCAGGCGGCGCGTGTCGCTGATTCGCAGCGCCAGGCCCGCGAGATTCTGGAACGCCGCGTGGCCGAAGTAGGCCAGATCAACGAACGGAATGCCAAGGCCGAGTGGGCCGCTTATGGGGGTATGCGCAATGCGCAAGTACAAGACGATGCTTTGCGTGCTGATGTTGATGCTGGGCGCCAGCGGCTGCACGTCGCTGCCTCCTGCTCCCCCGCCAGCAGTGGAGTGCCTAAAGCCGGAACCGCCGCCCGCGTGGGTGATGGAGCCCGCGCCGAACTTGATCCCGCTGCTCGATCGGATTATTTCGCCCTCAGGGCTGGAATCCAGCAAGTGACGGCGCAGTTGGCGGCGTGCCAGGCACGATTGCCCTAAACCTGCTCCGCCCGCTCGGCCACCCAAAACCAACTGCTGAACTTGCCGCGCTTGGCCTTCTGCTTGACGAAGGTGATACGCACGCGGCCAACGTGGCCCGCGTCGATTTCCACGGGGTACTCGCGATCTTCGGCGGTGGCCGCGGGCGGCAAGGTCTTCATGGCCTCGCCCACGTAGGGGCCGCCCACTTGCTCTAGGATTCCGTTGTCGGTCATGGTGAAATTCACTGGTTGGATATCCAGTTTAATTCACTGAAATCGGGGTCACTTCATCGGCGTTGCGACGAGCTTGTCGGAGGGGAACGGGACGAGGAAGTCCCGGGTAGACTCGGCCGGCGCTGTCAGCCAGTCGCCGTACGCACCCTCGGGCAGGATGACGACCATCCGCTTTTCCTTTCCCGACTGGTGGTAGTCGCGGAACAGGGGATCGTCGTCCGCATTGATGGTCAGCATGGTGTAGCTCTCTTGGAGCTGGCCGGCTGAATCACGCCAGCGGTCCCATAGGCCCGCGATGCCCAGCGGCGCGCCGTCGGCCCGGGTAAATCGCGTGGCCACCGCGGCGCCGGATCTCCAATCGGGTTCGAAGATAGCGTCGGCCGGGATGATGCAGTGCTGCGCACGGCGCCAGGCGTTCCCGAAGGTGAAGGACTTGGGCGCTGTCTCGCTGCGCGCGTTGAACGTCGACAGCTTGCCAGCCTTGTCCAGACCGTCGGCCTTCGTCATGGCGCTGATCAGGCCCCAACGGCCCACCACCGCCTCACGTTCCGGCACTGCCTCGTCGCCCGCGTCATGCTCCACCGGCCGGCGCACGAACACGCCCTGGTAGCGCGGCCACATGTCGTACTTGCCGATAGCCGCCGGCTTCTCGCGCACGCCGAATTTCTTGAGCAGTAGTTCGGCGTCTTTCAGGGTTTGGTAGTGGCTGCACATAGACGTTCCCCAATTCTACTGGGGCATGCTACCGGACAATCGGGGCAATAAAAAAGCCTCCCGATAAAGGGAGGCTCTTTAGGAAATGGCGGGGCTGGTGCTCTATCAGGCTGGTTTGGGCCGCTCTCGCAGCTCGCGCAGGGTTGGCCGTCACAATTAAGTCCCCAGAACCAGGAGGCCAAATACTACACCGGGATCAAACTGCATCCCCAAAACGTTGCATGTAATCATGATAAGTTCCTTTACGTTGAGTGCTACGCCAAAGAACTTAAATGCAACGGCCAACCCTGCGACAAGCGAAGGAACGGCCCATGCCAGCAAGCTAACACATGCATAAGCATGTGGAAGAAAGACGGTACAAAAAAATTATACCGCAATTGCTTCGGCGATGCAACTGTGGTACGAAATTATCTCTGCCATTTTAGGCATCCGCAGGGTCTCGCCTCGTTCCTACGTGATTAGGGGCGCAATCGGTCGACCCGGCAATTAACTTGAAGCAGAAAATGGCCGCGTTGGAGTACGGCGTTTCCTGTGGGGAATTAATTGGCAAAGAGGGCGCGATCTGCCGCAATCGACGCGGAGGGCGCAACCCGATACCCTCGATAAATCAACGCCTTACGGCAACGCGCCTATCGCGCCCGTTGACTCATAATCCGTTGGTGCCGAGTTCGACTCTCGGGGGGCCTACCAAAGAAATCAAGGGGTTACGCCAGTTTGGCGTAACCCCTTGGTCTT
>Ga0213827_1000780_pt1 | contig 21622 bp, 24 predicted proteins | sample MC6MC0898MG_FD_180669 | JGI IMG/M metagenome (GOLD analysis project Ga0213827, IMG submission 180669) | Enriched soil aggregate microbial communities from Iowa State University, Ames, United States - MC6-MC0898-MG | ecosystem: Environmental > Terrestrial > Soil > Unclassified | place: USA: Iowa...
TATTGTTAATTTGATCAATGCATTCGATGGATCTGATGCTACTCTACCTGAAACATCTGTAGATCTTGAAACGCTGTAGTTCAGCTTTAATAATTTTTGACCTTCGCTGCCGTTGAATTTTAAGATTCCTCTTGAATTTGCTGCCATAATAAGTAAATTTTAAATCGTTAGTATTTTTGTGATTTCTATAACCCAAAGATAGAGACACCAAAAAGATTCTTAAAACTTTTAATAATATTTTTGAAAATTTGTAGTAATTCTACGATTTCATGTAGTAGAACTACGACATTTTACAAACATCAACTCTTTTTTAACAAATATTGCTAAACTTTAATATAAAGTTCACATTTCTTGGAATGATAATTGGCTATATTTTTAAACACCATAAAAATAAAGTATTATGAAAAAATTAATGTTATTCGCCTTTGGAATAGGCTTAGTTGCGGCAAGCTGCGGATCAAAAGAGCCACAGATGTCTTCAGAAAACAAAGATTCTATGAACATAACTGCAGATACTTCTACAAGCAAAGACTCGATGCCCATGAAAAGTCCGGATACAATGAAAATGACTGTAGATACAGTTGCAACCCCAGTTAAATAAGGAGTAAAATTTTAGACAAAAATAAGTCTGCTGATAATTTCGGCAGATTTTTTATATTTGATTAATTAACCAATACGTTTTAAATATGAAAAAAATAGGAATAGCAATGCTTTTAGGTTTAATCACTTTAGTAAGCTGCGCAGACAAAAAAGAAAACAGAGAAAAGTATAAAGAAAATCACAATAAAGATTCTTTGCTTAATCTATCAGGGGATTCAGCTGCAGCAAATTCTGAAGCTACTAAGCCGGAAAAAGATACTCCCAAAGCATTACGAGATACTGCCGCTTCACCAACAGATTACGGCAGTAAAGAAACAAAACCTAACACCTCTGTGGGAGGCTCAAGATAAAAAACAAATCCGTAGAAAATTCTATGGATTTTATTTTTAAATATTTGTAAAACCAACCTCTTATTTTCATTAAAAAGAGAATAATTATTTAACTTAATTATTACATTTGTATCCAACAAAAAAAATTCATGAAAAAAACAGCAATATTATCATTCCTTTTCCTGGCAGCAATTGTATTTGCGCAGGGAATTAAATTTGAAGAAGGAAATTTTAAAAGTATTTTGGCTAAAGCAAAAAAAGAAAACAAGCTTGTTTTTATTGATGCTTATGCAGTTTGGTGTGGCCCATGTAAATTAATGGTGAAAAATATTTTCCCGTTAAAGCCAGTTGGAGATTATTACAACGCAAATTTCGTTAATGCGAAAATTGACATGGAAAAAGGCGAAGGTATTGATCTTGCAAAAAAATACAATGTAAAAGTATTCCCTACTTATCTTTTCATCAACGGTGACGGTGAAGAAGTTCACAGAACAATCGGTTATGTTGAAGAAAAAGATTTCATCCAGTTTGCAATGGATGCAGGTGATCCAAATAAAAGACTGACTGCTTTAAAACAAAAATTTGAAAAAGGAGAAAAAGATTCTGAATTCCTTTTAAATCTTGCTGAGCTAACTGTTTATAATGATACAGAATTTTCTAACAGAGTTTTAGAGCGTTACTTTGCTGCAAAACCGGAAATCAACCAAGGTAACCTGCAACTTCTTTTCCAGGCTATGAAAAGCACAGAAGGAGCTCCTTACAAGATTTTCACAGAAAGAAAAGCTGACATTCTGAAAATCATTCCTGAGAAAAGCGTTGAAAACATTGAGAAAAATGTAAAGGTAAATACAGTAATGAGTAAAGCTTACAATACAACAACCAAAAAGTTGGACGAAGCTTATTTCCTTACAGAAACTCAAAAATTCATGACTAAAGAAGATTCTGAAAAACTTTTGAAAAGAGTAAAATCAAGCAGAGCTTTAAAAGACAAAGATTTTGCAACGTATGAAAAAATCAATTTAGAGTTATATAAAGATTATTCAGCTGCATCTTCTGAGGAATTAAATTCATTAGCTTGGAATTTCTTTGAAAACGTTACGACTAAATCTTCTCTTGAAATGGCTGTAAAATGGGCAGAAGAATCTGTAAAAAAGAATGAAAATTATGCAAATACAGATACATTGGCAAATCTTTACAACAAAATCGGAGATAAGAAAAATGCTAAACTTTGGGCTGAAAAATCAGTACAATTAGCCAAAGCAACAGGACAAGATTCTGGAGATACAGAAAAACTATTGAAGAGCCTTTAATCTTTAGTTTTAAAACATAGAAAATCCGAAGAACAAATAAGTTTTTCGGATTTTTTTATTTTTTATTTTGCCACGAATGCACAAATTATTCAAATTAAATATTTTATTTGTGCATTCATTGTCTTTTTTCTAATTATAAATTAATATTCAAACAAAATACTTCCCCAAGTAAAACCACTTCCGAAAGCTGAAAGAAGAACTAAATCTCCTCTTTTGATCTTGCCTAATTCAATAGCTTCATTTAAAGCAATAGGAATAGAAGCAGCTGTTGTATTTCCGTATTTCTGAATATTATTATGGATTTTTTCGTCCGGTAAACTAAATTTCTGCTGAACAAACTGAGCAATTCTTAAATTCGCCTGATGCGGAATAAACATATCAAGGTCTTCAATCGTTTTTCCTGCTTTGTCTAAAGCTTCCTTCATGGTTTCAGGAAATCTTGTCACCGCATGTTTAAAAACGAAATTTCCGTTCATGATTGGGTACACCTCTTTATCAGTTACATTTTCAGGTTCTTTTCTCATTCTGTCGCTCCAACCGTATTTCGAGCCCGGAAACTGTGTACATAATTCATCTGCATATTTTCCTTCAGAATGCATATTCATTGCCAAAATATCTCCTGCATTTTCATCTTCAGTTGCCGAAAGCACAATTGCTCCTGCTCCGTCGCCGAAAATCACAGAAACTCCTCTTCCTTCATCAGAAAAATCAAGTCCGAAAGAATGAACTTCAGCACCTACAACCAAAATATTTTTATAGGTACCCGATTTAATAAAAGCATTCGCAACGCTCATCGCATAAACAAATCCTGAGCATTGGTTTCTCACATCCAAAGCTCCGATCGTATCACAACCCAACATATCCTGAAGCAAAACTCCGCATCCAGGAAAATAATAATCGGGAGAAAGTGTTGCAAAAACAATATAATCGATATCTTTTGCCGTTAAACCAGCTTTTTCTAAAGCTTTTTCAGAAGCCTTAAAGCCAAGATATGCCGTCGTTTCCTGAGCATCATTTCTATTGATTCTGTGTCTTCTTTCTTTAATTCCGGTACGTTCGGTAATCCACTCGTCATTGGTGGTCATTAGTTTTGCCAAATCATCATTGGTGACCACATGATCCGGAACATGAAATCCGATCCCTTTTATTATACTTTTAATCATATAGTTTTCTAATTTTGGTAAAGATAAAATTTATTTAATACATCATATTTCAAATTAATAGTATTTTTACTTTATGCCTATTGATACAATTTACAGAGACTCGGGATGCGAATGGATAGACGTGGAAGCGCCTACAGAAGAAGACATGAAATACCTTCATGAACGCTACGAAATCAACAATCTTCTTTTGGAAGATACCTTAGACCCGAATCACTTACCCAAATACGAAGCCGACGGAAATGTGAAGTTTTTTCTTTTGCGTGAAAGCACCGAGCTGGAAAGAAAAAACCTCAACAGCATTAGTGACATCAGTACTAAAATTGGAATCTTTCTTCTGGAAAACACGATCATCACCGTTCACAGAATGAAAACCAAAAGCATTTCAGAAACAAAAAAACAACTTTCGGCAGGTCATGAAAACTGTTCACCCGATAAAGTTGCGTTAATGATTGCTTTAATTATCATGAAAAGTTTTGATGATGAAGCCATCAGCCTTTTTGAAACGATGGATAATATCGAGAACGAAATTTTTCTTAAAAACACCAATCATACCAATCAAATTCGCAGACTATATAAATTGAAAAGAAAATCAGGTTTGAATTCAAGAGTTCTAACAATTTCTATGGATGCAATTGATAAATTTAAACTCCTCAATCTTCCTGACTCCGAATTTGTAGATTTAAAAGATAAACATAAAGATGTAGTTGCCGATTTTGACCATCTCAACATTCAGATTACCAACTTAATTTCGATGTTTTTGGCGCTGTCTGATCAGAAAGCCAATCAGGTAATGAAAGTTTTGGCAATTTATTCGGTTTACTTTTTACCAATCACATTTATTGCCGGTTTATATGGAATGAATTTCGATAATATGCCGGAATTGCATACCAAACAGGGATATTTTTATACTTTGGGATTAATGGCAGTGATTGTGATTTGCACCTTCATTTATGCAAGAAGAAAGCAGTGGTAAATAAAATATGAGAAAAAAAAATAGATCTTTTACAAAACTTTTCAATCTTTATCTTGTACTGGTAATGCTTTTTCTTTCTAATATTCTGAAAGCTCAACCGGGATGGCAAGATCGTACTCCAAGATATAATTACACTATTTTGGATGAAAATGGAAAAGAAATTTCTTTTAAAAATAATAGAGATTACAGCATTATAATAAACAAAACGCTTTATAAATCTCCGGATATACCTCAAGATGTATTTAAGGAACCAGGTCCTCATCAGAATTTGGTATACGAATTTAAAATCAACGATTTATCACTTTCTATTCCTATGAAAGAAAATGATTGGAACCAATACGGAAAGGAAATTAAAATCGTCTATAAAAAAGACACCATGCACATCAGTCAGCCTTCAGCATACGGAAGTCTTTCAACTTTCAATGATTTTGGTGAACCTACAGCAGATTACACTTTACAGTTTATTGCCGGTCATTATTATTTCCCAAATTGGTTAAAAAATGTTCTTAATGAGATTCCTGAAACTAAGGGGAATGTGAAAATTTCAAATCTCAGTCAACGTCATTTTATCGTTCCAAAAGAAGTGTACCATTCTTTATTTCACAATAAATCTACTGATTCTGCTTCTGAAAATGCCGACGAGCTGATTTTAAAGAATTTTATGACAGGATATTTTTCTTTAAATAAAAAAGTTGAGCTTACGAAATTTGACAAATCAACGTCTCCTTTTAAATTAAGATATTTAAATTCGATGTTTCCTTACTCAAAAGATCCCAACCTTTTGTATGGATTAATAAATTATTCAATGGAAAAATCAAACTGCAGCAGTTCTATCAACATTTTTTCAATCCTCAATAAACAACAAAATACAGTACAGCAGTTTTTACCTAAAAAAAATATCAGACTTTTCAGTTCTGATATGCTAATCTCAGATAATTTCAATCATATCTTATATCTTTCTGTATGGCTGAAAAAAGCCTTTGATTATGATAAGTTATCAGACTGCGATTATCTCTCCCAATTTTCTTTAGAAAAACAAATTTATACTTCAACAGATGAAGGAAATAATTGGGCTGTCGATAAAAAAATCCAGTCAATTTTTGTTAAAAATGATTTCAGAGAAATGGAATTTTTAGATAAAAACCATGCGATGGCTTACAGTAGGAAAGCATCTACACAAAATCCAAACAAAAATGAAATGGTACAGGGAATTTATTATCTGTTGAAAAATATGCAGATTGTTGATTCTCTAAAAACACCTGAAGATATACACTATAATACCAACTATAACAATTACGCATTTAATAAAAAAAATAACGATACTGTTTTTCTGGGAAGCTGGACGTATGATAACGATTACACAATTGGTAAAACGAAATATTTTCAACCGTCTCTCATAAAAACAAATGACTCTTGGAAATTTCATTCAGAAGAAAAAACTTATCAACGTTATGCGTACAAACCCCAAAAGAAAACAGACACAATTAAAGAATATAAGAATTTTCAATTGGTAAATGATAAAGAATTAATCTTTAAAAACGGTGCAGGCAGTCTGAAACTGTCAAATAATGTAACAGACCATATTTCTGATAACAAAAATTTCATTCTGGAAAAAGGCCAGCAGATTTATATTTTTTCGAATCGCGGTTCAATATATTTCTCTCACGATGCAGGAAAAAATTGGTTTTTATATCCTGTCCCATTAGAAAAATGGGGAAATGTTTTTTATTTTCTAGATATTAATAAGCAAAACGAACTGGTTTATTTTAGTACAAGATGGAATCAAGGAGGCAATTCAGCGTTAGGGAAAGTTTCGCAAAAATTTAAACTTGAAAAAAAAGATGTGAAATAAAATTTAAACCACCATTACAATCACCAAATACACCAAACCATGAAACCCGAAATTCTGCAAAAAATACTTGACGAGGATATCCTTTCTAAGGAATCCAAAGAAAAGCTAAAAGCACTGCATGAAAATATTTCTAAAAAAGAATTTTCTGATCTTCTGGATGCTGAAGGAAGCCAATATGTAGAATTTGTGCAAGAAGGGGGTGGAGTTTGGGGAAGTGCTTTGGTCGGTTATCTTTACGGGCTTGAAATTTTCGGAATCCGTTTTCTGAAAGTTGCCGGAACCAGTGCAGGAGCTATTAATACTATGTTGATTGCAGCCTGCAAAACCAAAGAGGAAGCCAAAAGTGAAGTTATTAAAGAAATACTTTTCAACTGGAATTTTGCAGACTTTATGGATGGAAAAAGCTATGTAAAAAGCACCATTCATGCGATGCTCAACAATAAAAATTTCTTTAAAATCAATTTAATTATTACAATTATTCTTACGATTGGATTAATAAGCTTACCATTCTTACTTCCTTCTGAGACCACAAGAGAAGCCAAGCTGTATTTTCTGATTCCTCTTGTTCCTTTGATTATTTTACTATTAATTCTAAAAAAGCTTTATCTGAATTTCACAAAGAGCAACAGCGGATTGAACCCCGGAAATGTTTTTGAAGAAACCATGAAAAATGTACTCAATGATTTCGGAATTAAAACAGTCGCAGAACTCAATAAAAAATTTATTCAGCAGGAGTACGAGCTCAATCTCAATTACCGTTACGGCAACGGAATGGAATTTTATACGAATGCGCTAAACGGAATTGAAGAAATTAAAATGAATAATCTAGAGCATATTGATGAAACGCGATATAGAATCTATTTTGAGGGCGTCGAAAATAACGATTATTACAAAAACAATCCGTTTTATCAGTTGAAATCTGAATATACGGTTATCACGACTGACATCAACGCCAAAATAAAAGTGCAGCTTCCCATCATGGCCAATCTTTACTGGTCTGAAGAAGAGCTGAAACACATCAGTCCTGCTGAATTTGTACGTGCTTCGATGTCTGTTCCTTTCTTTTTTGAGCCTATGCAAAAGCTCATCAACAAAGACGATGATTCTGTAAAATACGCCTGGAAATTCTGGATGAACACCCCAAAAGAAAATATTTATCCTGTCGGAATTTTTATCGATGGAGGAAGTATTTCCAATTTCCCGATCGATCTTTTTCATGTGACCGATATTTTCTACCCGCGACTTCCACTTTTTGGAGTGCAGTTAACGAGTGATTCGGCAATCAATGAAGAGAAAGGAAAAACGAGCGAACAAATCCTTAAAACACCACTTTCCTACTCTGGAAATATTATTGAAACTTTAAAAGGTTTTAATGATAAATCTTTTCTTACCAAATATTCATTTTACAATTTGTACAGCATAAAAACTGTGAATTGCGGAACGAGTAGCTGGCTTAATTTCTTTATGAAAAGAGAAGAAAAAGAACAGCTTTTCAACTCGGGATTTGTTGCTGCTCTTGATTTCCTCAATCAATTCGACTGGACAGAATACAAACGCGAAAGAATGATGGTTGCAATGAAAGAGAAAAAGATTTTAAAAGAAGAGGATACGCCGACGGTGGGGTAAAAAAAACAATCAGATAAGAAATAAATATCAACAAACAAGTCAAATGATTATAAAAAATAAAGTCATAAAATTTATATCCGAAAAATACTATTTAATACTCCTTGTTTTGGTAATTGGATTCATCATTTTTGGGTTTATATATGAAAAAATGTGGATTAAACAGATGTTGAAAAACTCTAAATATACAATTGGTATTGCCACAACAGATTGGCATCAAAAAAATAATAATGGCATTGGTACAGATTACAAATATCATTTTAAAGATTTAGACTATTTCTCAACTACAAATTATTCATACAAAAAAGGTGATTCATTTCTAATAATTTTTGATTCTCTTAAACCAAAAAATAATCAAGCCCTTTGGCTTTATCCTATTGAAAACTATTTAATAGATTTAAAAGCCCCTAAAGATGGTTGGAAATACAATGACGTTCCATTTAAAATTGATAGTGTGGAAATTAGAAAGAAATTGACAGAATAATTTCCTTTATCAAAAACTAAGGAATCGGAATGCTTAGAAAATTTCCCTATTTTCGCTCCTATTATTCTACAAAAGATGAAAAAAAAGCACCTTTTTATTATTGGAATTATAGTAGTTCTCGTATTTCTGTCGTTTCCCATTATTCATATTCTTAAAACAAAATGGAATGAGCAGGATATTAAAATTGAAACTCCGAAAGGTTTTACCAATGATGCAAGTCAGCTGAATCTTACGGAAATCGATACCTTAATTATTGTTCCCAACAATAAATCCGAAATTGTTAATCAATTAAAACAGGTTATACAATACGCCAAAGAAAAAAAACTTAAAATTTCGATTGCAGGAGCTCAACACAGCATGGGTGGACATTCGATTTATCCCAACGGAATTCTTCTGAATATGCTTCCATACAAACAGATGGAACTTGATCAGAAAAATAATATTTTAACGATTGGTTCGGGTGCTTTGTGGGAAGATGCCATTAATTATTTAGACAAATACGGAAAATCTGTTGCAGTGATGCAGGCTTTCAGTTCGTTTTCCATTGGTGGTTCGATGAGTGTGAACGGACATGGTTGGCAAAAAAATCTTCCACCCGTTTCTTCGAGTGTGATTTCTTTTACTTTAATGAATGACAAAGGAGAAATCATTAATTGCAACAGAAAAGAAAATCCTGAATTATTTAAACTGGTGATGGGCGGATATGGACTTTTCGGGATTATTCTGGATGTAAAACTGAAAGTCGTTGATAATCTTGCTTTGAAATATAAATCGGTAGCAATGAATTCTGATGATTATGTTTCTTACTATAAAAAATTTATTACAGACAATCCAAATGTAAATCTTGTTTTTGGAAGATTGAGAGTTTCAGATAAAAAATTTTTGGACGAAGCTACCATCATTTATTTTGAAAAAGCTAATGTAAAACCGCTTTCACTTGCTAATCAGAAAACAAAAAATAAAGAGATCAGACGTATTGTTTTCAGAAGTACAGTCAACAGCGAATATGGAAAAAGACTTCGCTGGGATTTGGAAACCGGAATGAATACAGTTTTAAATAACACTGTTTTTACCCGCAACGAATTATTAAACGGTCATGTTTCGCTGATAGAAAATAAAGATCCGAATTCGACCGATCTTCTGCATGAATATTTTATTCCTGAAAGAAATTTTAATCAGTTTATAAAAGATATAAAACCTATTTTAAAGGATTCTGAAATAGATTTATTAAATATTACCATTCGAGCTGTAGACAAAGATGAGGACAGTTATATGAATTATGCAAGGGAACATGTTTTCGGTTTTGTTTTACTGTTTAACCAAAAGAAAACGGCAAAACAGGAAAACGAAATGAAAATAGTAACCAACAAATTAGTTGATATAGCCATCAAAAACGAAGGCACTTTTTACCTTCCCTACCGTCTTCATATCGATAAAGCAAAAATGAGAAAAGTCTATCCTCAATCAGATTCTTTCTTTTTGCTTAAGAGAAAATATGATCCGCAGGAAGTTTTTGAGAATAAGTTTTATCTTCATTATAAATAGTTTTATTTTTAGCATCTAAACTTTCAATACACTAATGAACCCAACACTAGATAATTTTTACTTGGAATTGGTAGTCACGGCCTGTCAAATGGGAAAAGACAGAATTTGGATGCAGGGAGATTTGGAAATTAGATTTAACAGTGAAGGAAAGCCTTACGCAGACGGTGACATTATAAACGTTTCTGAATTTCTTGACAGTTTAGATTCTGAAGGAGAATTTGAAATATTTTCTTGTTGCTGTGGAATTCCTGAATGTAGTGGATGGAAAAGAGGAATCCAAGTAAAACATATCAATCAACAATATATAAAATGGACAAATCTCAACAATGACCAAACATGGCTTTTTGAAAAAGAAAGTCTCCTACAAGATTTGAAAATAATCAATGAGGAAGTAGAAAATTATAAAGCTTTTTTTAAAGAGAAAGGAATTGACTATGTTGGTTATGGATATTAATTAAAAGTTATAAAAATGAAAACAAAACAACTTTATAAATATTTACTGATTATTGGAGGTTCAATGATTCCATTGTCAATAATCATGTTTATTTTTGGAATCTCAATGTTTACGGTACGGGGAGATTTTTCCAGCACCATTATTCAACTTGCACAATTCTGTTTTATTTTCTGGAAACTAATTTTAGCCTTGGGAATTATTCTGTTGATTATTGGTTCTATAATGAAGAAAAAAAATATTTAATTTCGAAATTCAAAACAAAAACCTATCCTTTCCTCCACATGGGATCATGCTTCAAAATTGCCTCATTTACAACGCAATCTTCTGCATGAGCTCCTTTTAGAAAACCAATACTCATCAGAAATTCATTCACAATTTCTCCACCTGTAAATTTGAAAGTTTTTTTGAACAGTTTCATCCATTCCTGTAAAGTTTTGGGGTGATGATGTTCCAGCCATTTTTCAAAAGAGCCGAATTCTTTTTGTAATTCTATAATAGTTTTTGCGTTTTCAATAGCGGCGTTTACTTTCAATTTGTTTCTGATAATTCCGGGATCGCTTAATAATCTTTCTCGATCTTCTTCGCTATAAGCAGCAACTTTTTCAATATTAAAATTATCGTAAGCTTTTCTGAAACCTTCTTCTTTCTTTAAAATAGTTTCCCAACTCAATCCTGCCTGATTGATTTCCATGATTAGCCTTCCAAACAATTCATTATCATCATGGATGGGATAACCGTAATGATTGTCGTGATAATTTTTATGCAATTCTTTCCTGCTTTCTGGCTGCATTCTTTCTACTGCTGAACAATAACTCATTAGAATAGGTTTTCTGTTTTGGTTAAAAATTTATTTAATGCATCTTTTATATCAATTCCGGTGCGGTCTGCCAAAACGATGAGCCACCAGATATTTTCGCCCAATTTATGTTCGAGCTCTTCTGCAGAATTCTGTTTTGACCAGGTTTTTTCTTGTGACATTACATTTCTGCCCACCAATCCAGCATCGGTAAGATATGCTAAAGCATCTTGCTCCAATGTCCATTCACTCCCATTTTGCTGAAGCTCCAGTTGATGGTATTTTTTCCTGATTTCTAAAGAGCGTTCTATTATTTTATCTAAATTATCTTGATCCATCATTTTATTTTAGAAAGTAAAGGTAATACAAACTGCTGACAAGTGTCTGTCAGCAGCATGATTTATTTAGAAAAACATTTTACAGATTATCTATAAAATCAAGATATTGAGGAACACTTTTTTCAATCCATTCAGGAGAAGGATTATGTTCCATTCCGTAATAAACAAAGGGTTTTTGATAATCTGCTTTTATATATTCAAAACTCAATTCAAAAGGAATAGTGAATTCTTTTATTGTGTGTCTGTATTTTCCAGAAGCATTGAAATCTTCATCATCAACTCCTGCTGAAATTGCCAAAGCAATCTTTTTTCCACCAACTTTAAATCCGCTTTTACTTCCGTAAGCCCAACCGTATAAAAGAACTTCATCCAACCATTTTTTTAATAAAGATGGGCTGCTGAACCAATAAAACGGAAACTGAAAAATAATTTTATCATAAGCTTCAATCAATTCTTGCTCTTTTTTAATATCAATAATTTCATCAGGATAATTTTCATACAGTTGATGAACAGTATATTTTTCAGGAAACTTATTCAATTCTTCCACCCATCTTTTGTTGATTAACGACTCTTCCATTTTGGGGTGAGTAACAATTACTAATGTTTTCATATTTTTAAATTTCTTTTACAAAAATAATAGATGTAACTTACATTTTGTACATTAGCAACCCATTGTATGGTACTATAAAAAATGTAAGTAATGACTAAAATAAAGGAAACTTCAACCAATTTTGCGAATAAAAAAGCGCTCACCGATGAATGCCCGGAACTTTATGCTTCAAAATTAATTGGCGGACAATGGTCACTTGCTATTTGCAGTTATCTGATTAATGGGAAACTAAGATTCGGGGAACTTAGAAAAAGTCTTGGAAATATTACAGAACGCATGCTCACGCTTCAGCTTCGAAGACTGGAAGAAGATAAAATTATCACAAGAACCGTTTTTGCAGAAGTTCCGCCAAGAGTGGAATATGAATTAACAGAAATCGGTTATCAGCTAAAACCCGTTATCGAAGAATTAGAAAAATGGGGAATTATGCACAAGCAAAGTATTTAAATTTTAAACTTAAAATCTTTATAGAAGTTATTTAAACCGCTCTTTCTGCTTTTAACCGGAAAATTTCCTTTGCATTAAAAATAATAACTGCTAAAAATATAATAGCGTAAGACAAAATCTGTAAACCTCCAAGAGCTTCATGATAAACAGCTCCCGCCAAAATAAAAGCAATGATGGGATTGATATTAAGAATCATTCCCACTTTTGATGAGGCAATTCCTGATAATGCATATAAATTCAGCAATAATGGCACAATCGTGTACATTACCGCAATGATTTCAATATAAAAATAGAAGGTAAAATCTGTAGGAATAGCCCCTGAATATTTAGGAAAAAATGGCAAAAGAATAAGTGCTGATAAAATCATATGAAAATTGAGAACCAGAAACTTATCAAATTTAGAATTTACACTCTGAATAATAAGATAACATGCGTAAGTAGAACCAATGAGGCTACTGTAAACCATATCAATAAGATTGGAATACGAGAGCAAAACACACCCTACTCCACTTAAAACTACCGAAATCCACTGCAATTTTGTAAGCTTTTCCCGAAGAATAAAAAAGGCAAGAATCGTTGTAATAATAGGACATACAAGATAGGCAACAGACGTTGCTCTCACGCTGATATGATTCATTACATAGATAAACGAAAACCAATTTCCGGTAAGTAAAATACTGCTTAAAACATTTAAACCTACTATTTTATATTTACTTTTCCGGGAAATACTCTTAAAATATTTTAAATTTTCTTTAAGCTTCATTCTTCTGAAAAGCACCGTTACCACAGACATAATCAATGCACAGCTAAAAACTCTGTAAAAAAGTATATCTAAAGAAGCATACGAATGCAGCGGTCTTAGAACCAAACTGAATGTTCCCCAAGTTGCGAAGGCGAAAATGGCGGCTAAATAATATTTCAGATTCTTCAATTGAAGTAAGGTATTTTATTGCTTTAAAGAGAGACAAAGATAAGAAATAAGCAAGTTGTGATTATCGCTTCTATATTATGTTTTAAAATATTTTTCTAATATTAAATTCATTTATAATGGAAATATTTGTAGCTCTTTAATTTTGAAAACCGTAGTTTTGTAAAGATGTCGAATATAAAACTTCACATAAAATTCTACAGAGCACTTGTAATGATGCTTGTTGTGGCATTTTCGTTATCTCCCTGTTCATTAAAGAGAGATGTATTGGAGGTTTTTGACATTCAGTACATCAATGCTCTCAACAAAGTAAAAACAACGACGTCATCATTTTCCGGTTGCGAGAGTTTTAATTCTTCTTCAAAAGTTTCCGTTTCAAAAGCTGATTCTAAATTTAAAGAATTTGCTTTTTCTGATATTTTTCAATCGGTTAATTTTAATTCTGAAGAGAAAACCTTTTCTCAAAAAACTTATTCAGGAAACACTTCCGGGAACAGTCCCCCAAAGTACATTTTATTTAAAAGATTGAAATTGAACCTGATTTAGACTCTGTTCAAATCATTTTTCACAATCAACTTTTAAAATAAACTTTAATGACAAAAAATATGACCAATCAGCCCACTGATATGGCTGGTTTATATACATTATCAATCCGCCTTGTAATTGGCTGGACTTACTTTTCAGCTTTCTGGCGCAGACTAATCCTTGAAAATAAACTCATTCCCGATGAAGCGGGATATATTGGCGAAAAATTCAATCATTTCTTACCGAATGCTTTAGGAATAAAACCCATTATTGAATATCTTGTTACTCATCCTGATGCGCTTCAGAACTCAATGATAAGCTTTACCATCATTGAGGGTATCGTAGGATTATTTATTATATTAGGGCTTTTCACAAGATTAATGGCTGCAGGAGTTTTTGCCTTGGCAATGGGAATTTTGCTGGGTTCCGGATGGATAGGAACAACCTGCTTAGACGAATGGCAAATAGGTGTTTTAGGAATTGCTTGTGGATTTACCCTTTTTCTTACAGGCAGTGGAACTTATTCTTTAGACCAGTATTTTAAAAATAAAGAATACCGCTTTACTCAGAAAAAATGGTTTCATTATTTAGGTTCTGGGATTTTACCGATTAGAAACCCAAAACGTTTTATACTTGTAGGTTCACTGCTTATTTTTGGATTGACTTTATACACCAATCAATATTTTCATGGTGGTGTTTTTGGAACGCTGCACAATAAATCGGTGAAGCCAAAGGTTGAAATTTCCAATATAAAAATCAATTCATCACAGGTAAAATTTGAAATTTACAGAACTGAAGGTGTAGATGTTTATGGTTCTTTTCTTATCGGAATCGATTTGTTAAATGAAAAAGGGGAAGTCATTCAATCAATGAATGGAGCCGAACTTTCAAAATTTTCTAAAGAAAAAATTCACAATCATTATGTGGCGAAAGTAAAACCCGGAAAACACAGTTTAATTATTCCGCTAGGTGCGAAAGCTGATTTAATGATTGATTTGAAAGACAATTCTTCTTCGTCCGAAAAAATTTCAGTGATTAAATTAACTGACATCAGTGGTACAGAATGGATTGCGAAAATCAAATAATTTTAATTTAATATTTTATCATATTCATCTATTTTTTGAATATGATAAAATATTAACATCAAGAAAAGGTTTTATTTTGTAAATTTAAACTAATAATAAATTCAAAATTACCCATGAAAAACTCAATTCTTCTAATTTTCATGCTCACATTCTTAAGTTTCGGAAACTTTACAAAAGCCCAGAAAATCTCTGATGGCGAAACTGCAGACGTTAACGGAATGAAAGTGAGCTTTAGCATCACCAACAAAGAAAGTATACAAGTCGGCGGGAAAAATTTTGATCGCTACAAAGTATCAGCTTCAGTAAAAAACACGTCAGACAAATCTTACAATATCAGACTTACCTCTTACCCGCAAATTGTAATGGACACAGGAATTGTAGAGCTCGATTGCGTAAATGCTACGGGAGCAAAACTGACATCAAAAAAAATTCAACTGAAAATGAAAACTCAATTGATTAATGTATCGTACACAGCTTACGATAAATCAGGAAAGATGGTTACCAACATTTTGCCTGTCATTGGCAGTTATTATTTTGATTCTGGAGATACAATTAATGATAACGCTATCTTTATTGTTCCACAGGGCGAAAAACCTGATGTGAGTGTAAGAAGTTTGAGATAATAATTTTTAGACTTTACAGTAATTTTACAAAAAAGCAAAACACCTCTGTATTTCAGAGGTGTTTTTTATAATAAATTTATATTAATTATAATTCTAGGAAACTGTGTGCTACTGCAACTTCTTTAGTTCCACTTCCTTCGATTGTGTCTGTTTCTGCAACTTCACCATCGATATAGATTGATACAATTAGTTTAGAATCAGTGTTCAAAAGATTAGCGTTTGCTGCGAAATTTAATTGAGACTGGCTAGAATTTACAAAAAACTCACCGCTCGACCAAATTAAACCAGGAGAATTAAACAACGTTTCCTGTTTTGTTCCTACCTGCGTAATAATAGTTTTAAATGTACTTACAGGAGGAGTAGGAGCTGTACCGCCATTAATTATTTTTGCTTCAAACTGTACCAAGTGATCTTGAAACGCGTCTTCGTCGTCATCATCTTTACAAGAATTAAAAACAGAAGCTACTGAAAGTAATATCACTGCTAAAAATGAAAGTCTAAGTAAATTTTTTGATTTGTAAAATTGCTTCATTTCTCCAAATAGATTTTTTAATGTTTCAAATATAGGTTTTTTATCAATATAAAAATAACTTTTATGAAAATTTTCCAACAAAGATTTCTAAATAATATCAAATCAATAAAAGACTATAGCTGCATCAGACAAAGAATAATTGTATGCCTTCATATGATCTAAAAATCATTCCGGCTTCAAAATTTATCAATTTAAAATAACTCAATATTATTATATTTGCTCTATGAATTTAGATTACATCGTAAGAGAACCCGAAAATATCAGTTCCAATACAACCATTCTTTTCATGCTTCACGGTTATGGCAGCAATGAGCAAGATCTTTTCAGTTTCAGAGAAAGTCTTCCTGCAGACTGGATTATTGTAAGTTTCAGAGCTCCAAAACCCACTCAGTTTGAAGGATATTCCTGGTTTGATATTGACTTCAACAATCCTGAACAATTTATAGATATCGATCAGGCAAAGGATGTTTTAGCAAGCGTTTTGGAAAACATTATGGCAATTACCAACAAATATGGTCTCACTAAAAATAAAACGCATCTTTGCGGATTTAGCCAAGGTGGAATTTTGTGTTACAGTTTAGCTTTAAAATATCCTGATCTTTTCAACTATGTTGCCTGTTTAAGTACTTATCCTGAAGAAAAATTGCTTACTGATATTGTGAAAGATAAAAAGAAATTAGAAAATCTCCGTTTCTTTGTATCTCATGGTACAGACGACGCAATTATTCCTATGGAATGGGGAAGAAAAGCTGCAGATCTTCTTTATGATTTGAGCTGCTACTTCACATTCAGAGAATATATGAGTGGTCATGGTGTCAATCAAAAAAACTATATCGATCTGATGGAATTTTTCTCAAAATAAAATTATTTTTAATTTTTAAAATACTAAACATTCATACTCATGAATGTTTTTTTTGTAACGTATGATATAATTCACTAATTTCAATAAATGAAATATCGGTTTTTAATATCAATTCTATTTTTAAGCATTTTTATGAATGCCCAAAACAACTTTGAGGTTAAAAATGTAAATAAAGTAGTGATTCCTTTTAAGCTGATTAATAATTTAATCTTCATTCCTATTAACATTAATGGTGCAGAGCTCACCTTTATGCTTGACAGCGGCGTAACAGAAAACACAATTTTCAGTCTTGAAGACAAAGAAATAAAGCTAAGCGCGATGGAAAAAATGAAATTTTCCGGGCTTGGTGGCAACAAAAGTATTGAAGGTTTTAAATCTGATCTTAATATTGGCAAAATCGGGAAAAACTTTGTCAACGATTCTCTTATGGTTTACATTATTCAGGATGAGGAATTCAATATTTCTTCACACATCGGAATTCCTGTAAACGGATTTATCGGCTATCATTTTTTTAAAGATTACCCAATTATCATAGATTACAGTTCAAAAAGAATCACTGTTTTTAAAGACCGTGCGCTTTTTGAAAAGAAAATTAAAAAATTTGATGATTTTCCTATTTCTATTGAGAAAAGCAAACCTTATATATTGGCTGATATAGAAATGACAAGCGAAAGAAAAGCATCAAAACTACTTATTGATATTGGCAATAGTGATGCAATCTGGTTATTTCCTACTTTGATTAAAGATTTCGTTTATAACAGACCCAATATTGATGATTTTTTGGGCAGAGGCTTTAATGGTGATATTTATGGAAAAAGAAGCAGAATTCATCAGCTAAATCTTGGAAGATTTCAGTTTGAAAAACCTTTAACTGCGATGCCAGATGAATTTTCTATTCAGCATCTTAATTTGGCACAAGACAGAAAAGGATCAGTTGGAGGTGAAATCATGCGTAGATTTACTGTGGCTTTTGATTATCCGAACGGAAAACTATATCTTAGAAAAAATAAAAATTACGATGATCCTTTTCATTTTAATATGAGCGGACTTGATTTCAAGCAAGACGGCCTTCAATGGGAAAAAGACTACTTAACATTTAAAACTCAAAATGAAAAATCAGCATCGGGAGAGATTCAAGCTTTTAGTAGTAATTTGCAATACAAATTTGTTTTAAAACCCATATTCTCACTTGCTGGTGTGCGAAAAGACTCTCCTGCGGCTCAAGCTGGCTTGAAAAAGGATGATCAATTAATTATTATCAACGGAAAGAAAACTTCAGAGATGACGCTGAATAAAATTATGGAGATAATGAGGTCTGAAGAAGGAAAAACAATCAATATGACTGTAAACAGAAAGGGGCAAGAGCTAAAATTTTCGTTTAACTTAGAAGACCCCATTCCCTATCAAGAATAATATGGAGACAAAAGAAACCACTTTAGATAAAATCAGAAACAGACCAAGATTTAAAATGTACACGCATCTCAGTAAAGAAACGTATGCTGAAAATCTAAAAAAATATTTGATTGAGCATAAAGACGAATTTACAGGAAATGTAAATACTGAAGTTGCAACAATTTCTGTTTTAACTAAAGATGATAATTATTGGAAACCCTGTTTGGCTCTTAGAACCGAACTTGATGATGAAGAAATCACTGTAATAAGAGGAGTTTTCGGTCCGAGTTCTGCAGTCTGGACATTTTTTATGTTTCTCTATTTTTTGTTTACCATTTCGTGGATGACTTTTTTTACTATGTATTATGTAGAAAACCAAATTAACAGCCATGAATATCCGTGGGCTCTGCATGCTTCATTTTTAATGCTTATTTTCATTGCTATCACTTACGCAGCAGCAAGATTCGGACAAAGTAAGGCTAAAAACGAAATGAAAAAACTCCGCAAATTTGCGGAGGAATCTACTTTAAAATTCGAAAAAACAGTTTAATTTTCTAAAACTTCAGTTTCCTGAAGAGCCGCTTGTGAAGCTTTAGCTGATTTTATAGAATCTGCCACTTTCTCACGATTGGTCTGTTCGAAAACCATTTTTTCAACATTAGGCTGAATCAGTTTGGTCATTTCTTCAACAGAAATATTATTAGCATTGGGATCATTCAGAAGATTTCTCCAGGGTTTTCTTTTCCCCCATCCATAATCTCCAAAAACCATTACCGGTGTACCTTTCGCTTTGGTGGTTGCTCCACCCGGATTTAAAATCCATGTATCGGCATAATTGTATAGCCAAATTGCATCTTTCATTAATAATCTTAAACAAGAATGAGATGCAGGATAACCAGGAAGGTCATATTGATGCCATCCTATTCCGTGGGTATTGTGAATATTGAAATTATACGGAAGTTTCCATTCGCTTTTTACAGTGGAAATAGCCAGTTTCTTTTTCCAGTTGGCAAACATCAAGCCTCTATCGGTCTGAGCTGTTTTTTTACCCATACTTGTTGGTCCCCACTTTACCAAAGCTCCGTTTGAATAAACCCCATAAGCCTGAATAGGATACGAAAATATGACAAACTTTTTCACATCGCTCAACACATCAAGCTGCATCGGAAAAGGTGAATATGCCATTAAAGTAGTATCTATTTTTGCAGGAACTACCAAGGTATCAGAATTCCATTTGCTTTTGGAATCTAATCTGTTTAATGCTAAAATTGCATATCGCTCTCTTTCGGTATATTTTTTACTAAAAATCGCATACAGAGAATCTCTCAGTTTTTTATCTTTTGGAATCGCAAAAGCATTGTAAAATCCGTTTTCCTGCATCATTGGCGGAGCAGATTCTTCTACCGGTTTTGTTTTGATAGAATCCGGATCTGAAGTACTTTTTGCAATCTCTTCTGATCTAGAAGTCTGTTGCTGATTTTGATCTACAGCCTCTTCTTTTTTACAGGAAGTAAGGCATAATGTGAAAAATAAAGTGTAAAGTATTGATTTTTTCAAAGTTAGGTTTTTCATAAGTATAATAGTTCATCCGAGCCTCATATAGACTTACAAATATCAGACCTAAATCGTAAAAATCTAGGAATTTTAATTCTACAAATCTTGATTAAATTTACAAAAAACATCTTTCATTTAAACAATAAATATAAATATCTTTAAAACTGTTCAAAAGACAACAATCTATTCGCTAACTGTAGTTTTTGCTCTAATTCTTTCATCTTTCCAAATATCCAAAGGAAGACATCTTTACAGAAACAACTTCAGATTAAAAATTTATATCTTTTGGAAGATAATTTTGGAAAAAATCAATTGAAATATTATATAGGATTATTAATTATTTTCATCATTTAAGCATAAAAAAACCAGTAGCAATTATACTACTGGTTGGTAATGAAGTTGATTAATAATTAAATATTCTATCTTTTTATAAACTTAAATGTTTTAACATCATCCTGAGTGAATACTTGGATTAAGTAAACTCCCTGAACTAATGAATGAACATTAATGCTTCTTTCATTTTTCGATAATGTTTTCTCGGTAACTTTTCTACCATCAGCAGCATAAATCGCTAATTTTATAATTTTCTCCTCTCCACTAATGTTAAGGATATCCATTACCGGATTAGGATAAATTTGCATCTCTGATTTTGTTTTTGTAAGGTTACCTACACTTAAACTCGCATTGTAAGCAAGAACCGCCAATGAAATAGTAGACTCACAAACTCCCACTGTTTGAGTTGCATAATAAGTTGTATTATTTACAATCACTGTGGTTATTGGTAAACTTCCTGTATGGTTTGCAGCATCGGTAGCAGAAGCATACCATTTGATATTCTGCCCGGTAACTACTAAAGCACTTAAAGTATTTCCTAAATTAAAGCTTTGTACTGCCGCTCCAGTAGGAGCTGCTACTGCACTTGATTGAGTAACCGTTGCAGTCACTGTTCCCGTACATCCATTAGCATCAGTAATGGTTACCGTGTAAGTTCCTGCAGCTAAACCTGTACGGTCTTCTGTCGTGATTCCACCTCCCCAATTGAAAGTATAAGGTGCTGTTCCTCCGGTTGGAGTTAAGTTAATAGCTCCTGTAGAACCACCGTTACATGCAATGTTTGTAACAACTGTTGTTCCTGAAACCGCTGATGCAGGCTGAGTAATTGTTACCGTTCTTGTTATTGTACATGCATTAGCATCCGTTACTGTTACTGTGTAAGTTCCTGCGGATAATCCTGTTGCTGTCGCTGATGTTCCACCGCTCGGAGACCATGAATAAGTGTAAGGTGCTGTTCCTCCCGTTACAACAATACTTGCTGTTCCGTTAGTTCCTCCGTTACATGCAATGTTCGTTTGAGAAGTGGTTGCACTCATTGCTGTTGGCTGAGTGATTGTTACCGTTCTTGTTATTGTACATGCATTAGCATCCGTTACTGTTACTGTGTAAGTTCCTGCTGCTAATCCTGTTGCTGTCGCTGCTGTTCCACCGCTTGGAGACCATGAATAAGTGTAAGGTGCTGTTCCTCCTGTTACAACAATATTTGCTGTTCCGTTAGATCCTCCATTACATGAAATATTCGTTTGAGAAGTGGTTGCACTCA
>Ga0213827_1000789_pt1 | contig 21490 bp, 18 predicted proteins | sample MC6MC0898MG_FD_180669 | JGI IMG/M metagenome (GOLD analysis project Ga0213827, IMG submission 180669) | Enriched soil aggregate microbial communities from Iowa State University, Ames, United States - MC6-MC0898-MG | ecosystem: Environmental > Terrestrial > Soil > Unclassified | place: USA: Iowa...
ACGTATTCTGCCGCGACGGCCTGGACATCGGCACCCGCGCGTTCCTCCCGCACTTGCCACGCGACCTGGGCAATGCACGGGTTGCCGACCTGGGTTGCGGCAACGGCGTGCTCGGTATCGCCAGCGCGCTGGCCAACCCGCTGGCGCAGTACACGTTGGTCGATGAGTCGTACATGGCGGTGCAGTCGGCCCAGGAAAACTGGCAGGCCGCACTGGGCGACCGCGAGGTGACAGTGCTGGCAGGCGACGGCCTGGCCGGGGTGGAAAAACAGTCGCTGGACGTGGTGCTGTGCAATCCGCCGTTCCACCAGCAGCAGGTGGTGGGCGACTTCCTGGCCTGGCGCATGTTCCAGCAGGCGCGCGAAGCGCTGGTGGTGGGGGGTGCGCTGTATATCGTCGGCAACCGTCACCTGGGCTACCACAGCAAGCTGGCGCGGTTGTTCAGAGGGGTGGAGCAAGTGGCGGCGACGCCGAAGTTCGTGATCCTCAAGGCCCGCAAGTAACCATTGCGTGCCCTATCGCCGGCAAGCCGGCTCTCCCAGGCATTGCGGTGCTCTCAAGCACAACGCTGTACCTGCAGGAGCCGGCTTGCCGGCGATAGGCCCATCACTGGACAGTCTTCAATGGGTGGTCAGCCCGGCCGCCCCCATGAACAGCCGCATTACATAGGCAGCCACACCCAGCGCCGCCACGCTCATCGCCCAGATCAGCAGCAGCCAGCCCAGCCGCTGCCAAAGCGGTTTTTTCTCTTCAAGGCCATGTTTGCCAGCCATCATGCACCTCTCCTAGTGATAGCCGTCTTCGTGGGTGACCTTGCCGCGGAACACGTAGTAGCTCCAGAAGGTGTACCCAAGGATGAACGGCAGGATGAACAGCGTGCCCACCAACATGAAGCCCTGGCTTTGTGGCGGTGCAGCGGCCTCCCAGATCGAGATCGACGGCGGGATGATGTTCGGCCACAGGCTGATGCCCAGGCCACTGTAGCCAAGGAAGATCAGCACCAGGGTCAACAGGAACGGCGTGTAGTTGGCACTGCGCGCCACCGCTTTGAACAGGCCGTAGAAGGTCACCAGCACCAGGACCGGCACCGGCATGAACCACAGCAGGTTAGGCATGCTGAACCAGCGATCGGCGATCTGCGGGTAAGCGATCGGCGTCCACAGGCTGACGATACCGATCACCACCAGCAACACCAGTGCCAGTGGCCGGCCGAGTTTGTGCATCTGCGCCTGCAACGGCCCCTCGGTCTTCATGATCAGCCAGGTGCAGCCCAGCAAGGTATACGCAACGATCAGGCCCAGGCCGCAGAACAGGCTGAACGGGGTCAGCCAGTCGAGCGTGCCGCCGGCGAAATGCCGGTCGACCACCTTGAACCCCTCCATGAACGCGCCCAGGGCAACACCCTGGAAGAACGTCGCCACCAGCGAGCCGCCGATAAATGCCTTGTTCCAGATATGGCGCTTGTCATCCTTGGCCTTGAAGCGGAATTCGAACGCCACGCCGCGGAATATCAGGCCGATGAGCATCAGAATCAGCGGCAGGTACAAGGCTTCGAGCACCACTGCGTAGGCCAGTGGGAACGCCCCGAACAGCCCGGCACCGCCGAGCACCAGCCACGTCTCGTTGCCGTCCCACACGGGGGCGACGGTGTTCATCATCACGTCACGGTCATGCTCGTCCTTGACGAACGGGAAGAGCATGCCGATGCCGAGGTCAAAACCATCCATCACCACGTACATCATGACGCCGAAGATGATGATCACAGCCCAGATCAGCGGAAGGTCGATACCCATGGCTCAGTTCTCCTTGCTCAGGCTGGGGGTGTTGGCCTCGCGGCCATCATCGGCGGCAGACAGCGGCCGTGCCGGCGTGCGTTTTTGCCCGGGGCCACCCGGCGTGTGATCATCACCCTCGCCTGTTTTCGGCCCTTTGCGCACCAGGCGCATCATGTACCCAAGGCCCGTGCCGAACAGCGCGAAGTACACCACCACGAAAGCCACCAGGGTGAACCCAAGTTGTGCATAACTGTGGTTGGAAACAGCTTCCGAGGTGCGCATCAAGCCATAGACCACCCACGGCTGACGGCCGATCTCGGTGGTGAACCAGCCAGCCAGGATCGCGACCAGGCCGGACGGGCCCATCCACAGGGTCAGGTACAGGAACGGCCGTGAGCTGTAGAGGGTGCCGCGCTTGCGCAGCCACAGGCTCCACAGGCCGACGAAAATCATCAGCAAGCCCAGCCCGACCATGACCCGGAACGACCAGAAGACAATGGTCGAATTGGGCCGGTCCTCGGGTGGGAACTCCTTCATGGCCGGCACCTGTTTATCCAGGCTGTGGGTGAGGATGAGGCTGCCAAGCGCCGGGATCTCGACCTTGAAGCGGGTGGTCTCGGCTTTCATGTCGGGGATGCCGAACAGGATCAGCGGGGTTGGCTCGCCGGGCACGTTCTCCCAATGGCCTTCGATCGCGGCAATCTTTACCGGCTGGTGCTTGAGGGTGTTGAGGCCGTGGAAGTCACCGATGACTGCCTGCACCGGCGCGACGATCAGCGCCATCCACATGGCCATCGAGAGCATCTTGCGCACGGCCGGGTTGTCGCGCCCGCGCAGCAGGTGCCAGGCCGCCGAGGCGCCGACGAAGAAGGCCGTCGCAACGAACGCCGCAGTGGCCATGTGCATCAGGCGATAGGGGAACGACGGGTTGAAGATCACCGCCAGCCAGTCAACCGGAACCACACGGCCGTCGATGATCTCGTGGCCCTGCGGGGTTTGCATCCAGCTGTTGGAGGCGAGGATCCAGAACGTCGACACCAGGGTGCCCAGCGCCACCATCACCGTGGCGAAGAAGTGCAGGCCGCGGCCCACACGGTTCCAGCCGAACAGCATGACGCCGAGGAAGCCCGCCTCGAGGAAGAACGCGGTCAGCACTTCATAGGTCAGTAGCGGGCCGGTGACGGCGCCTGCGAAGTCGGAGAAGCGGCTCCAGTTGGTGCCGAACTGGTAGGCCATGACCAGGCCGGAGACCACGCCCATGCCGAAGTTGACGGCGAAGATTTTCGACCAGAAGTGGTAGAGGTCACGGTAGACCTGCTCGTGGGTCCTCAGCCAGAGGCCTTCGAGAACCGCCAGGTAGCTCGCCAGGCCGATGGTAATGGCCGGGAACAGGATGTGAAACGACACGGTAAAGGCAAACTGAATTCGGGCGAGCTCGAGGGCTTCTATTCCGAACATGGTGCTTCCTCTTCAGATAATCCGGCTTCCGGGCTTGTGGCCCCGTTGCCCACTGCCCCCACGTCTCAGTCGAGTGCGGCCTGTTGGAATTGTTCTGTTCGATCGCAGGGATTTCGGCCTACAGGCCAATTCGTTGTTTCTGGAACGATTGATCCAGATCAACGACTGCTAGGAAGCATAGTCCCGAATGGCCGGATGGGCCGTGTGGTTGATTGCCGCGTGACCTGTTGCCCCACCCTCTTTCGGGAAGCGTTGAAAAGTGCCGATCACGGCAAACAGTAACTGTTTGTTACAAACAGATGATACGCTGCGGGCCCCTCTACTGCGCCGAGGCCACAGGTTCGCGATGTCCGATTCAGCACCGCAGTTATTACGCCATCACCGCCCTTTCGTTGCCTTCTGGCTGGCCCGGGTATTCACCGCCAGCGGCTTCCAGATGCTCACCGTGGCCATTGGCTGGCACCTGTACCAGCTGACCGGCAATGTGCTCGACCTGGGCCTGGTCGGCCTGGTCGAATTCGCGCCGCGCGTGCTGTTCATGCTGCACACCGGGCATGTCGCCGACCGTTATGACCGGCGCAAGGTCGCCGCCCTTTGCCAGACCCTGCAGGGCCTGATCGCCCTGGCCCTGGCGTTGGGCAGCGCCACCGACAACGTCAGCCGCGAATTGATCTTCGTGCTGGCCTTCCTGCTGGGCGCCACGCGCTCGTTCGAAATGCCCGCCACCCAGGCGCTGTTGCCCAATGTAGTGCCGCCCGGGCTGTTCCCACGGGCCGTGGCGGCGTCTGCTTCGGCGACCCAGGCGGCGACCATCGTCGCCCCGGCCGTGGGCGGTTTCCTCTATGCCTTCGGCAGCATCTGGGTGTACGGCCCGACCGTGGCCCTGTATGCCATTGCCTGTCTGCTGATGCTGAGCCTGGACTCGCGCCAGCAGGTACCGCAGCGCGGGCGCGCCAGCCTGGAGTCGCTGCTGGCCGGGATTCGCTTCATCCGCAGCCGGCCCGACATTCTCGGGGCCATTTCGCTCGACCTGTTCGCGGTGCTGCTGGGTGGTGCCACCGCGCTGTTGCCGGTGTTCGCCAAGGACATCCTGTTGACCGGCCCGTGGGGCCTGGGCCTGCTGCGCTCGGCACCGGCGGTGGGGGCGCTGCTGATGTCGCTGTGGCTGGCGCGCTTCCCGGTTGAGCGCAAGGTCGGCCGCATCATGTTCACGGCGGTCGGCGTGTTTGGCGTGGCGACCATCGCGTTTGGCTTGTCGACCTCGTTCTGGTTCTCGTTGGCAGTGCTGGTGGTGCTGGGTGCGGCAGACATGATCAGCATGGTGATCCGCGGCGCCTTCGTGCAGCTGGAGACGCCCGACGAGATGCGCGGCCGGGTGAGCGCGGTCAACGGATTGTTCATCGGTGCCTCGAATCAGCTCGGCGAGTTCGAATCCGGTGTCACGGCGCACTGGTTTGGCACAGTGCCGGCGGTGGTGATGGGCGGGGTGGGCACACTGGTGGTGACGGGGGTGTGGATAAAAATGTTCCCGACGCTGGCCAAGCGGGACCGGTTGCATAACGGTTGATCAGTTGCCTGTGCCGGCCTCTTCGCGGGACATGCCCGGCCCCACAGGGCCGGTACCGGCTATGCAAACCCATTCCCCAACGGCCATAGGCCCCCGCCAAGCATGCTGGTATGATGCGCGGCTTTTTTCCTCCCCACACAAAACCACGGCAACCGGTACGGTCTGTGCTTTGCTGATGGGGTCGATACATTCATGGCGCCGGGGGCGCCTTGGGGAGCGGGCATGCTGGAAAGGCTGTTTCAACTAAGAGCACACAACACCAACGTGCGCACCGAGATTCTCGCGGGCGTCACCACCTTCCTGGCCATGGCCTACATCCTGTTCGTCAACCCGAGCATTCTCGGCGAAACCGGCATGGACAAGGGTGCGATCTTCGTCGCCACCTGCCTGGCCGCGGCCATCGGCTCGGCCACCATGGGCCTGATCGCCAACTACCCGATCGCCTTGGCGCCGGGCATGGGCCTGAACGCGTTCTTCACCTACACCGTGGTCCTGCACATGGGCCACACCTGGCAAGTGGCGCTGGGTGCGGTGTTCCTGTCGGCGGTGATGTTCTTCCTGTTGTCGATCTTCCGTATCCGCGAATGGATCGTGAACAGCATCCCGCTGCCACTGCGCTCGGCCATCGCGGCCGGTATTGGCCTGTTCCTGGCGCTGATCGCCCTGCATAACGCGGGCATCGTCGTCGATAACCCAGCTACCTTGGTGGGCATGGGCGACCTCAAGCAGCCCTCGGTGATCCTCGCCACACTGGGCTTCTTCCTGATCGTCGGCCTTGAGTCGCTCAAAGTGCGTGGCGCGGTGCTGATCGGCATCCTGGCCGTCACCGTCGCGTCAATCGCCATGGGCGTCACGCCGTTCGGCGGCATCGTGTCGATGCCGCCTTCGCTGGCACCGACCTTCTTGCAGCTGGACATCGCCGGTGCCCTCGATGTGGGCCTGATCAGCGTGATCTTCGCCTTCCTCTTCGTCGACTTGTTCGACAACTCCGGCACCCTGATCGCCGTGGCCAAGCGCGCCGGCCTGATGGGCAAGGACGGCCACATGCCGAAGATGGGCCGCGCCCTGATCGCCGACAGCACGGCGGCCATGGCCGGTTCGCTGCTGGGCACCTCGACTACCACCAGCTACATCGAGTCGGCGGCGGGCGTGAGCGCCGGTGGCCGCACTGGCCTCACCGCCATCGTGGTTGCCGTGCTGTTCCTGCTGGCGCTGTTCTTCGCCCCGCTGGCCGGTAGCGTACCGGCCTTCGCCACCGCCCCGGCGCTGCTGTTCGTCGCCGTGCTGATGGCCTCGGGCCTGGCGGAAATAAACTGGGACGACGTCACCGAAGCTGCGCCCGTGGTGGTCACCGCCCTGGCGATGCCGCTGACCTACTCGATCGCCAACGGCATCGCTTTCGGCTTCATCTCCTGGACTGCCATCAAGCTGATCTCGGGCCGCCACCGCGACCTGAACCCGGCACTGGTGATCCTTTCCATTCTGTTCGTCATCAAGCTGGGCTGGTTCAACGCATGAGTGCTGCATTCGACCCTAGCGCCTACGACGCGCAACTGCAGGGCAAAGTCGCCCGCCTGCGCGAGCTGTTGGCCCCGTTCGGCGCGCCGGAGCCTGCCGTCTTCGACTCGCCGCGCGAGCACTACCGGTTGCGCGCCGAGTTCCGCCTGTGGCGCGAGGACGGCCAGCGCCACTATGCGATGTTCGCCCCGGGCGAGAAGCACAAGGCCATCCTGATCGACGATTTCCCCATTGCCAGCCAGCGCATCAACGACCTGATGCCGCGCTTGAAGGCGGCCTGGCAGGCCAGTGAGGAACTCAGCAATCGCCTGTTCCAGGTGGAGTTCCTGACCACGCTGGCCGGCGATGCGATGGTCACGATGTGCTACCACCGCCCGCTCGACGAAGCCTGGGAAGTGGCCGCGCGGGAGCTGGCTGAAGCGCTGGGTGTGAGCCTGATTGGCCGGTCCAAAGGCAAACGCCTGGTGATTGGCCGTGACTATGCCGTGGAGAAACTCGAGGTCGCCGGCCGTGTGTTCAGCTATCGTCAGCCGGAAGGTGCGTTCACCCAGCCTAACGGCGCGGTAAACCAGAAGATGTTGAGCTGGGCATTCGAGGCCATCGGCGATCGCGATGACGACTTGCTGGAGCTGTATTGCGGCAACGGCAACTTCACCCTGCCGCTGGCCACACGGGTGCGCCAGGTGCTGGCCACCGAGATCAGCAAGACCTCGGTCAATGCCGCGCTGAGCAACCTTGACGAGAACGCTGTGGATAACGTGCGGCTGGTGCGGTTGTCAGCAGAAGAGCTGACCCAGGCGCTGAATGACGTGCGCCCGTTCCGCCGGCTGGAAGGGATCGACCTGAAAAGCTACGCGTTCGGTACTGTGTTCGTCGACCCGCCACGCGCGGGCATGGACCCGGATACCTGCGAGCTGACCCGGCGTTTCGAGCGGATTCTGTACATTTCGTGCAACCCGGAAACGCTGGCGGCGAACATCGAGCAGTTGCAGGACACGCACCGCATCGAGCGTTGTGCGTTGTTTGACCAGTTCCCTTATACCCACCATATGGAAAGTGGGGTTTTGCTGGTTCGGCGTTGATTGGCTGAAACTGGGGCCGCAACGCGGCCCCAATACACTCAGAAGTCGAAGAACACCGTCTCCCCTTCCCCCTGAATACGGATATCGAAACGATAGGCCGTCTTCCCATCCACTTCGCAACGCTTGGCAACCAGGGTTTCGCGGCGCTGCGGCTGCTCGATCAGGTTGAGCACCGGGCATTTGGCGTTGGCTTCGGCCTCATCATCGAAATACAGTCGCGTGTGCAGGTGGATGTTGATGCCACGGGCAAACAGGCTGATGTTGATGTGCGGCGCCATCGGCACACCGGCCGCATTCTTCACCACACCAGGCTTCACAGTCTGCACGGTCCATTCACCGGCATCGAAGGTGGTGGCGGTGCGGCCGAAGCTGTTGAAGGCGTTTTCCAGGTTGTATTCATCCTGGTACTGGCCAGCGGCGTCCGCCTGCCACAGCTCCAGGAACGAATCGCGCACCAGGTGGCCGTTGCCGTCATACACCTGGCCGATCAGCAGAATGTGTTCACCCTGTGCCTCAGGCTTGGCCAGGCAGTTCCAGATTTCCTGGTCGCGGGTCGGGTTGCCGGCCGCTTCCAGGGCCAGGCCGATGTGCACGTAAGGGCCGGCGGTCTGCGAAGGGGTTTCCGGCAGCAGTTCGATTGGCATGGCGGGGTCCTCAGCAGTTTTCGAAGTGGGTCTTGCGCTGGCCGCGCAGCACGATGTCAAAGCGGTACGCCAGGCAGTCCATGGGGTTGGCGTGGCTCATGTCGAGCTTGGCAATCAGTTGCTGCACCGCTTCAGGGTTGGCGATCGACTTGACGATCGGGCACATCGGGATCAGCGGGTCGCCTTCGAAATACAGCTGGGTGATCAGCTTGGTGGCGATCGACGGGCCACTCACACCCACGTGGATGTGCGCCGGGCGCCAGTCGTTGGGGCCGTTGCGCCATGGGTACGGGCCGGGCTTGATGGTGCGGAAGCTGTAGTAGCCGTCGCGGTCGGTCAGGCAACGGCCGACACCGCCGAAGTTCGGGTCCAGCGGTGCCAGGTAGCGGTCGTTCTTGTGGCGATAGCGGCCACCGGCGTTGGCCTGCCAGATCTCCACCAAGGTGTTGGCCACCGGCTTGCCGTACTGGTCTACGACACGGCCGGCAACGATGATGCGCTCACCGATCGGCAGGCCACCGTTGTTGAAGTTCAGCAGCAGGTCGTGGTCATGGGCGCCGAAGCCCAGGTGGGTGAAGTCCGGGCCTGTGGTTTCGCTGATCGACTGCGGGATGCTCACCAGTGCCTGGCGCGGCGAGCGGGCAATGGAAGTCTTGTAGTCGGGCGTCAGGGCCTTGGGGTGCCAGTTGCGATCACGGATCACGAAGCGGCTATTGTCCTGGGCGGGCATGCCGTTTTCCTCTCTTGGAATTATGAAAATTCCCCTATGGGGACTTGCAGTTTCAGATAACTCGCGCGGGATGAATATTGAAATCAGTGGTCCGATACATAACCGTATGGTTATGCATTAGTACCTTTGGCTGGGGTGAACTAATCTTTGTCTTCATGTTTCACGGTCGGGAGCACAACTCATGGAATGGCGAAAAGGCCGGCGCAGCGACAATGTGGTGGATGCCCGTGGCGAGGGCGGCGGCGGCGGCGGTATGCGCTTTGGCGGCGGCAAGGGGCTGGGGCTTGGGGCAATCCTGCTGATCGTCGGCATCGGTTGGCTCACCGGCCAGGACCCGCTGCAGATACTCGGCCAGCTCACCGGGCAGATGGAGCAGCAGCAACAGCAGGCGCCCAGCGGCGCGGGCAACAAGGCGCCGGCGGCCAACGACGAGCAGGCGCAATTCGTCGCGTCGATCCTCGGCGACACCGAAGACACCTGGAAGGCCCTGTTCTCCCAGGCGGGCAAACAGTACCGCGACCCCAAACTGGTGCTGTTCAGCGGCCAAGTGAATTCCGCCTGCGGTTTCGCCTCCGCGGCGGTGGGGCCGTTCTACTGCCCGGCGGACCAACGGGTCTACCTGGACATGTCATTCTTCCGCGAAATGGAAACCCGCTTCGCCGCTGCAGGTGACTTCGCCCAGGCCTACGTGATAGCCCATGAGATCGGCCACCATGTGCAGACCTTGCTCGGTGTGTCGGCCAAGGTCGATGCCGCGCGGCGCAACGGCCAGCGCCTGGAAGGCGACAATGGCCTGCTGGTGCGCCAGGAGTTGCAGGCCGACTGCCTGGCCGGTGTCTGGGCCTATCAGGCGCAGCAACGCTTGAACTGGCTGGAGCCGGGGGATGTCGAGGAAGCACTGAATGCGGCCAACGCGATTGGTGATGACCGGTTGCAGCAAAAGGGCCAGGGGCGCGTCGTGCCGGACTCGTTTACCCATGGCACTTCGGCGCAGCGGGTACGCTGGTTCAAGGCCGGGTTTGCGCAGGGGGATGTGAACAGCTGCGATACGTTCAGTGCGCGCAGCCTGTGAAATGTTCGCGGGCTCGCCCGCGAATAGCCCGATAAAAAGCAAACGTTTTCATGCAGTTACAAAACAGCTGAAAAAGCGTTTCAGCTTCGCTGCCAAGTGCCGATAACCCCTGCACGATTCAGCGGGCATCCAGAACAACAACGCCTTGCGATCGAAAAATGATCAAGTGAGCGAAATTTTTCTGGAGAGCGTGCATGAACAGCTGGTTCGCCAACATCAGCGTCAACCTCAAACTCGGCCTGGGCTTCGGCCTGGTGCTGGTCCTTACCGGCCTGCTGGCCCTGACCGGCTGGACCAGCCTGGGCAGCCTGATCGACCGCAGCAACTGGATGGGTGATATCGGCCAGCTCAACAAAGACCTGACCGACCTGCGCGTAGCGCGCCTGCAGTACATGATCGCCAACGGCGATGATGCCGCCGCTGCCAACACCCAGGCCAAGCTGGATGCGTTCAGCAAGCAGCAGGAATACCTGGTCGGCACCTTCAAGAGCCCGGAAAACGTCAAGCTGCTCAAAGAGCTTGGCCAGACCATCAGCGAGTACAAGGTCTCGCTGAACAAGATGCGCGCAGGCTACAAGAGCTCGCTGGCCGCCCGTGAAGCGATGAACGTGTCGGCCGCGCAGGCCGACGCTGCCATGGAAACCCTCAGCCAGGACGTCATGGCCCGCCCCGAGGCCGACAGCGTGCGCCTGGCGCAATACCAGTTGATCAGCAAAACCCGCCAGCAACTGCTGCAAGTGCGTGTGGACGTGCGCGGCTACATCGCCGAAAACACCGCGGCCAACGAACAGGCGGCGCTGCGCCAGCTGGAATCGGCACTGGTGCAAATCGACACCCTCAAGCGCCAGCTGCCAGCCGAAGCCACGCGCGTGCAACAGTTCGAACAGTCGGTTCAGGCCTACCGTGAGGCAGTGCGCCAGTTCCGCGATGCGGTCGCAACCATCACCACCTCCCGCGCAGAAATGACCGTTCAGGGCGCCGACATCGTCAAGCGCAGCGACGCCTTGTACAAGATCCAGATCGAGCGCCGCGACATCGAAAGCAGCCAGGCCCGCAGCCTGCAGACCATCGCCACGTTGCTGGCGCTGCTGGCCGGTGTACTGGCGGCAGTCATCATCACCCGCCAGATCACCCGCCCCTTGCAGCAGACCCTGCAAGCCGTGGAGCGCATCGCCGGCGGCGACCTCACCCACGACATGCGGGTTACCCGCCGCGACGAGATCGGCGTGCTGCAACAAGGCATCGCGCGCATGGGCACCACCCTGCGTGAGCTGATCAGCGGTATCCGTGACGGCGTCACGCAGATCGCCAGCGCCGCCGAAGAGCTGTCGGCCGTCACCGAGCAGACCAGTGCGGGGGCCAACAGCCAGAAGGTCGAAACCGACCAGGTGGCTACCGCCATGCACGAAATGGCCGCGACCGTTCAGGAAGTGGCGCGCAATGCCGAGCAGGCTTCGCATGCTGCAACCGGTGCCGACGATGAAGCGCGCGCGGGTGATCGCGTGGTCGGTGAGGCGATCAGCCAGATCGAACGCCTGGCCGAAGAAGTGCACCGTTCCACCGAAGCCATGAACCTGCTGCAACAGGAAAGCCAGAAGATCGGCAGCGTGATGGACGTGATCAAGTCGGTGGCCGAACAGACCAACCTGCTGGCGCTGAACGCCGCGATCGAAGCCGCCCGCGCCGGCGAAGCTGGCCGTGGTTTTGCCGTGGTCGCCGACGAAGTGCGCGGCCTGGCCCAGCGTACGCAGAAGTCCACCGAAGAGATCGAAGAGCTGGTCGCCGGCCTGCAGCATGGCACCCAGCAGGTGGCCAACGCCATGCAAGGCAGCCGTACTCTGACCGACAGCAGCGTCGAGCTGGCGCGCAAGGCCGGGGCTTCGCTGGAGAACATCACCAGCACGGTGTCGAGCATCCAGTCGATGAACCAGCAGATTGCTGCGGCGGCCGAGCAGCAGAGTGCGGTGGCTGAGGAGATCAGCCGGAGCATTCTGAATGTGCGGGATGTGTCGGAGCAGACGGCGGCGGCCAGTGACGAGACGGCGGCGTCGAGCGTCGAGCTGGCGCGCCTGGGTGGGCACTTGCAGATGTTGGTCAGCCAGTTCCGGGTGTGACTACAGGCTTGGGGCCGCTATGCGGCCCAATCGCCGGCAAGCCAGCTCCTACAGGTAGTGCGCAACCTCAAGATAGGCGCGGGACTTACCGGCGATGGGGCCAACGCTTATTTGACGACCATCCCCACCCCGCGCCCACGCGGATCGGAAGCCGTCTCAAGCTTCGCCCCGTTCACCCGGATCGCCTGGATATCGCCCATCTCCCAGCCCTGATCCTCCAGCACATACCCCATCTTCTTCAGGCCATCGGCCACCGGCCCGGTCAGCGGCGCATAGCTGTCGAAATAAATGGTGTCCTTGGGCAGCAACTGATGGTGCACACGCTGCGCCGCCACTGCCTTCTCCAGCGGCATGCCGTAGTCATACAGGTTGTTCATCACCTGGAAGATCGAGGTGAAGATGCGCGAACCACCTGGTGTACCGAGCACTAGCTCGACCTTGCCATCACGGGTCATCAGGCTCGGGCTCATGGATGACAGCATGCGCTTGCCCGGTTCGATCGCATTGGCATCACCGCCCACGACACCAAAGGCGTTGGCCGCGCCCGGCTTGGCACTGAAGTCGTCCATCTCGTCGTTGAGCAGGAAGCCTGCGCCTTTCACCACCACGCCACTGCCGTAGTCGAGGTTGAGTGTGTAAGTGTTGCTGACCGCATTGCCCTGCTTGTCGACGATCGAGAAGTGCGTGGTCTGGTGCGGTTCCAGCCCCGGCTTGACGTCGTCGGTTGCAGAAATGGCCTTGGGGTTGACCTGCGCAGCACGCTTGGCCAGGTAGTCCTTGGCGACCAACTGATCGACCGGCACTTTGGTGAAGGCTGGGTCGCCCAGGTAGTCGGCACGGTCGGCAAACACACGTTTCTCGATTTCGGCCAGCAGGTGGATGTACTGCGCCGAGTTGTGCGCCACGCCCTTGAAGTCCGCCGCGCGGTCTTCCTTGATGCCCAGCAACTGGGCCAGGGCAACGCCGCCGGAGCTGGGCGGCGGCGCGGTATAGACCACGTTGCCGCGCCAGCTCAGGGCCATCGGCTCACGCCACACGGCTTTGTAATCCTTGAGGTCTTCCTTGGTGATCAGGCCTTTGTCGGCCTGCATCTGGGCCACCAGCAGGTCGGCGGTCTTGCCCTGATAGAACTCGCTCACGCCTTTGTCGGCAATGCGCTCGAGGGTCTGGGCCATCTCCGGCTGCTTGAACAGCTCGCCGACTTTCATGTTGCCGAAGTAGTCGTTGAAGTTGGTCGCGGTCTTGAACAGGCCTTGGGCGTCGTTGCGGTACTGGTACTGTTTTTCTGCGATCTTGAAGCCATTTTTGGCATAACCGATGGCCGGGGTGAGCAGCTCGCTCCACGGCAGCTTGCCGAACTTATGGTGTGCTTCCCACAGGCCCATCACCGTACCGGGCACGCCGGCCGCACGCACACCGACCAGGCTCAGGTTCTCGACGACCTCGCCTTTGTCGTCCAGGTACATGTTGCGGGTCGCGGCCTTGGGCGCCACCTCGCGGTAGTCGAGGAAATAGGCTTTGCCGTCGACGAACAGGGTCATGAAACCACCGCCACCGATGTTGCCGGCCTCGGGGTACGTCACCGCCAGGGTGAAGGCTGTGGCCACTGCCGCATCCACTGCGTTACCACCCTTTTTCAGAATATCGGCGGCCACCTGTGCGCCATATTGATCGGGTGCGGCCACCGCGCCACCCTCAAGGTTTGCCGCGTAGACCGAGGAACTGCTCAGGATCGCGGCTGCTAGCGCGAGGTACTGGAACGGGACGATACGCATGACACTTCCTTGGTGTTGTTTTTGTTGATCAGTCAGTAAGGCCGAAGCGCGTCGACTGTGCAATCAAACTTAGGAAGTTTCGCCGCCTATGGGCAGGATTTGTCGCGTTCAGGCAACTCAGCAGGCGTACATCGCCAACTTCTGCTGGATGAAATCGAGGAAGCACTGGATGCGCAAGGCCAATTGCGTATTCCGGTAGTAAACGGCGTGAATCGGCTGGCGGTAACCGTTGTTGGCATCGCTCAACAGCACCTGCAGGCGGCCAGCGCGAATGTCTTCATGGGTCATGAAGTGCGACAGGCTGACAATCCCCTCCCCGGCCAGCGCCAGTTGGCGCAGGGTCTCGCCACTGGAGGCGATCAGCGCCGGGCGGATCTGCCAACGGTCGCCTTCGGCGTGGCGCAGCGGCCACTGGTTGAGCGACTCGGGCTGGCTGAAGCCCAGCAGGCAGTGGTTGTTCAGGTCTTCGACGTGCTGCGGCGTGCCGTGCTGCGCCAGGTAGGCCGGGCTGGCCAGCACCTGCACCGGGCTGCAACCCAGCGAGCGGGCATGCAGGCTGGAGTCAGCCAGCTCACCGATGCGGATTGCCACGTCGGTGCTCTGTTCCAGCAGGTCGATGATCAGGTCGTCGGTGTTGAGTTCCAGCTCGATGCCAGGGTACTGGCGGCGAAACTCACCGATCCAGGGCAGGATGGCGTGCAGCATGAAAGGCGCCGCGGCGTTGATGCGCAGGCGCCCGGCGGCGTTCTGGCGGTTCATCGACAGGCGCTCTTCCATTTCGTCCATCTGCTCCAGCACCCGCCGTGACCGTTCCAGGAAGAACCGCCCCTCTTCAGTCAGGTCCATGCGCCGCGTGGTGCGGTTGACCAAGGTGGTGCCGAGCTTGGCCTCCAGGCGCGACAAGGTGCGGCTCACCGCCGACGGGGTCTGGCCCATCTGCTCGGCGGCAGCGGAGATCGAGCCGCAGTCGATCACGGCGACAAATACCTGGAGTTCTTCGGATCGGGTTTTCACGGCGGCGCCTGTGTCTGCTGGTCGCGGTGATAGATAGCCGCTTGAGGGCTGCAAGTCCAGTTATTCGGCCTTACCGAACACCTGGTCCAGATGCGCTTCATAGGCTGCCAGTGCGGCTGGTACATCCGGGCGCTTCATCACATCGACTGCCAGGTAGGTCGGCAGGCCGGTCATGCCCAGGAACTGATTGGCCTTGTGGAACGGGAAGTACACCGCGTCCACACCCTTGCCCTCAAAGAAATCGCTCGGGTCGTCAAAGGCCTGCTGCGGGGCGTTCCAGGTCAACGACAGCATGTACTGCTTACCCTGCACCAGGCCGCCGCTACCGTACTTCTGCGAGGCATCCGAGCGGGTACGGCCGTCGTTGGCATAGAGGCTGCCGTGGCCGGCGGTAAAGACCTCGTCGATGTACTTCTTCACGGTCCACGGTGCACCCATCCACCAGCCCGGCATCTGGTAAATCACCACGTCGGCCCAGAGGAATTTTTCGACTTCGGCCTGCACGTCGTAGCCGCCATCGATGAAGGTTTGTTGCACGTCGAAGCCGGCGCGGTCGAGATGGGCCAGGGCGGCGTCGTGCAGGGTCTGGTTGAGGCGGCCGTCGGAGTGAGCGAACTGTTTACCGCCATTGAGCAGAAGGATCTTTTTCATGCTGGGCCTCGGTGGGCTGAGTCAAATTGGATGACCGGCAGATTAGAGGCTCGCTTGCGCGGGAAACAGCAGGGATGGATCAAAATACAATTGCTTTGAAGTCACGAATGCTCGATTCATTATTGCCTTAGAATCGCCTCATCGTTAATCACCGAGTAGCACATCATGAGCGAGCAACACGCCTTCATCCTCAAGGCCAAGACCCGTCCGGAAATGGCCGACGCCTTCGAAACCTTGTTCCGTGCCTACGTAGAGCCGAGCCGTCGGGAGCCTGGCTGCATCGAGTACCACATGTTGCGCGACAAGGCCGACCCGAGCCTGTTCGTGTTCTTCGAGGTGTGGGCCGACAAAGCCGCGCTGGACGAGCATTCAGCCTTGCCCCACATGGTCGAGTTCTTCGAAAAGCGCATGGATTACCTGGAGCGCGACTTCGATATCCAGGCCATCGAGATGCTCAGTGCTTCGTCCGCTAACCGTTGATCAGCAGATGGCCGCCCAGCACGGCCAGGCCGATGAAGAAGCAGCGTTTGAACAGCGCCGGGCTGATGCGCTGACGCAACCACTGGCCCGCCAGCATGCCCAGCAGCGCAGGCGCCAGCATCAGCAGTGACGCGCCCAGTGCCTGGCCACCCAGGGCATCCTGCCCGGCCAGGCCCAGGGCCAGGGCCACGGTCGAGACGGTGAACGACAGGCCCAGCGCCTGGATCATTTGCTCGCGGCTCAGGCCCAGGCTCTGCAAGTAGGGTACCGCTGGTATCACGAACACGCCCGTTGCGGCGGTCACGATGCCGGTCACCAGCCCACACAATGGCCCAAGCCACCCTTCCCTGCTTGGCGCCAGTCGCAGATCAGGCCCGAGCAGGCCGTACATCGCGTACACCAGCAACGCCGCGCCCAGCGCGTGCACCGCCCATGGGCCACTGTCGATGCCCAGCCAGGCGCTACCCAGCAGGGTGCCGATGAAGATCATCGCCAGCATCGGCCCGAGACGCCGCAGCAGCGCCAGCAGATGCCCGCCCGCCGCCAGTTGCCAGAGGTTGGTGAGCGTCGACGGGACGATCAGCAACGCGGCAGCCTGCGCAGGCGGCATAGCCAGGCCCAACAGGCCCATGGCAATGGTCGGCAGGCCGAGGCCTATCACCCCTTTTACCGCGCCAGCCAGCACGAAGGTGATGATGACCAGAACTGACAAGGCCGGGCCGATGTTTTGATAGAACGCGATCAAGGTATTCATGGCTGCCATCATGGCGCGAGACGGGTGGGCTGAAAATCTGCCATATACTCAGGGAGACTTTTGCCTGGACAGAGGCTAATGCATTTCGACCTGATTGATCTCACGCTTTTCCAGCACACCCTTGAGTGCGGCAACATCACTGCAGGGGCGCGCCGCAGCCATCTGTCATTGCCGGCGGCCAGTGCGCGTATCCGGGCCATGGAGGCTTCGCTCGGGACTGCACTGCTGCAACGCAACCGCCGTGGCGTGCAGCCGACGCCTGCTGGCCAGGCGTTGTTGCAACACGCCCGGCTGATCGGCCAGCAGGTCGAGCGCCTGCAATTCGACCTTGCCCAATACGCCCAGGGCCAGCAAGGCCAGGTGCGCCTGCTGTGCAATACGGCGGCGCTGACCGAATACTTGCCGGAACTGCTTGCCGGTTATCTGGCCAACAACCCCGGCGTGAGTGTCGATGTGCAGGAACTGCCGAGCCTGAGGATCGTGCAGTCGATCACCCAGGGCATGGCCGACCTGGGCATCATCTCCACTGCTGCACCCAGCGCGCACCTGCAGACCCTGCCGTTTCGCGATGATCCGCTGGTACTGGTCACCCCCCCGGGCCACCCGCTCAGCGCGGAGCCCGCACCGAGCTTTGTCGACAGCCTCGCCCATGGCCATGTCGGGCTGGGGGCGAACAGCGCGCTGGCGCTTTACCTGGAGGAGCAGGCCTTGCGCGAGGGCCTACGCATGCGCGTGCGGGTACGCGCAGAAGGTTTTGACGGGGTGATCCGCATGGTTGCAGGGGGCGCCGGTGTCGGCGTGGTGCCGCTGGCGGCAGTGAGGCGCTGGGAAGGCCTGTTACCGATGCATTGGGTGGCGCTGCGCGAGGGCTGGGCCAATCGCCGCTTGCTGCTGTGCGCGCGGGATTTTGCTGGGTTGCCGGGGTATGCCGCTGGGTTGGTCGAGCGTTTGCGGCCCACCCCAGGTGGTTTGATTGAACCGTGACTTTGTGGGTGCGGGTTTACCCCGATGCCGCCCCCCGCGAACCAGAGCGAAGCCATGGCCAGGCCCCGCCTCTAATGCTTCGCGGGCAAACCCGCTTCCACGGCGATCGTGGTGTTCTTGCGTTACGGGATATGTCCGCCTCACAATCCCACCGCCGCACCACGACAGGGAGTTCAACGTGCCATCGATCTATCAGCTCAAACCCCGCTTTCAGGCCTTGCTGCGCCCCGGCGTCGAACGCCTGCACGCCCGTGGCGTCACCGCCAACCAGGTCACTGTCAGCGCTGCGGTGGTCTCTGTATTGCTGGGCCTGCTGCTGGCCTGGCTCAGCCACAGCACCTGGCTGTTCATCCTCATCCCGCTCTGGATGCTGCTGCGCATGGCGTTGAACGCCGTTGACGGCATGCTCGCCCGGGAATTCGGCCAGCAATCCACACTGGGTGCCTATCTGAACGAGCTGTGCGACGTGATCGCCGATGCCGCGCTGTACCTGCCGTTCGCCCTGCTAGCCGGGGTGTGGCCCAGCCTGGTGGTGCTGGTGGTGCTCAGCGCCACGTTCAGCGAATACGCGGGTGTGATGGGCCCGCTGGCCGGTGCATCGCGCCGCTACGACGGGCCGATGGGCAAGAGCGACCGGGCGTTCGCCTTCGGCGTGCTGGGTACAGGCGTGGCCTTCGGCCTGCTCGCTGCGCCATGGATCAACGGCCTGCTGCTGGTCATCCTCGCACTCTCGCTCTATACCCTCTACAACCGGGTTCGCCAGGGGTTGCTCGAGACCCGCTGAGCCCATCGCCGCCGGACAAGGACTTTCGCCATGCGCCAAGCGCAATCGCTGCACTTCTCCACCCATGACGGGGTCGAGCTGCACTACCGTTACTGGCCTGCCACGCGTAACCAGCACCAGCCGCGCCGGGCTGTGGTGATGTTCCACCGTGGCCATGAACATGGCGGGCGCATGGCCCACCTGCCAGACGAACTGGACATGCCGGGCTATGAGTTCTTCGCCTGGGATGCACGCGGCCACGGCAAGTCTCCGGGCGCCCGCGGCGACAGCCCGAGCTTTGCCACCAGCGTGCGCGATGTGCAGACGTTCATCGAACATATCCAGGCCCGGCACGGCATCGCCGAACAGGACCTGGTGGTGTTGGCGCAGAGTGTCGGCGCCGTGCTGATCGCCACCTGGGCCCATGACTACGCACCCAAGGTGCGCTGCCTGGTGCTCGCCTCGCCCGCCTTCAAGGTCAAGCTGTATGTGCCTTTCGCCCGCCCCGGCCTGAAGCTGCTGAAGGCCATGCGCGGCAACTTCTTCGTCAACAGCTACGTCAAACCGCGCCTGCTTACCCACGACCCGGAGCGGGTCATGTCGTATGTGTCCGACCCGCTGATCAGCCGGCCGATTTCGGTGACCATGCTGCTCGGCCTGTACGAGGCTGCCGAGCGGGTGGTGGCTGATGCGCAGGCCATTCAGGTGCCGACGCAGATGCTGGTTTCCGGGGCCGACCTGGTGGTCGAGCGCCAGCCGCAGGAGCGTTTTTACGAGCGCTTGGGCAGTGCACGCAAAGAGCTTCACATCCTGCCCGGGTTTTTCCACGACACCCTCGGCGAGCGTGAACGGGGGCATGCTTTGAAGCGCATCGAACGCTTTGTCGAGCACTGTTTCGAAAGCCCCGCGCCGCTACCGTCGCTGCTCGATGCCGACAAAGTCGGCGCCAGCTGTGCCGAGGCCGAAAGCCTGGCGGCGCCCTTGCCGCGCAACTCGCCACGCGACCTTTACTGGCGTGCCACCCGCGCCGGGCTGCGCCTGGGCAAAGGGCTCGCCGACGGGGTGAAGCTGGGCTTCGACACCGGTTTTGATTCTGGCAGCACCCTGGACTACGTCTACCGCAACCAACCGACGGGCAAGGGCAAGTTGGGCCGGATGATCGACCAGCACTACCTCGGCGCCATCGGTTGGCGCGGCATCCGCCAGCGCAAGCTGCACGTTGAAGAGCTGCTGCGCATCGCCATCGCTCGGCTGCGGGAACAGCAGCGGCCGGTACATATCACCGATATTGCCGCAGGCCACGGCCGCTACATTCTCGAAGCCTTGCAAGCGCTGGAACAACTGCCGGAATCCATCCTGCTGCGCGACTACAGCGAGCTGAATGTGCAGCAAGGCAGCGCGCTGATCGCCGAAAAAGGCCTGGCCGACATCGCCCGCTTCGTTCAAGGCGATGCCTTCGACCGCGAAAGCCTGGCTGCGCTCGAGCCGCGCCCTACCCTCGCCGTGGTGTCCGGCCTGTATGAACTGTTCCCCAGCAACACGTTGGTGAGCCACTCGCTGGCAGGCCTGGCCGAGGCTGTCGAGGATGGCGGCTACCTGGTCTACACCGGCCAGCCTTGGCACCCGCAACTGGAGATGATCGCCCGCGCCCTCACCAGCCACCGGGGCGGTGAGGCGTGGGTCATGCGCCGGCGCAGCCAGGCCGAGATGGACCAGCTGGTCGAGGCGGCGGGCTTTCGCAAGCTTGCCCAGCGCATCGATGAATGGGGCATTTTCAGCGTCAGCCTGGCGCAACGAGTGCGGGAATGAACCCACCCCGTGAGCCGGGCCTGATCCGCCGGGGCGTGCTCTGGTTGTTGATGCTGGGCCCGTTCTTCTTTCTCAGCTATGGCCTGGTGAACAACTACACCGCTGGCCGCGATGACATCGGCAGCCTGGTGTTCGGCTGGGAACAGCACATGCCGCTGTGGCCCTGGACCATCATTCCTTACTGGTCGATCGACCTGCTGTATGGGCTGTCCTTCCTGCTGCCACGCACCCGTCAGGAAATGGACCGGCATGCCTTGGCGCTGTTGACCGCGCAACTGATCAGCGTGGGCTGCTTCCTGCTCTGGCCGCTGCGTTTCACTTTCGAGCGGCCAGGGCTGGATGGCGTGTTCGGCTGGCTGTTCGATGTGCTGATGGGGTTCGACAAACCCTATAACCAGGCACCGTCGCTGCATATCGCGTTGCTGGTGATCATCTGGACGATGTTTGCCCGGCACATTCACCGGCAACCCTGGCGATGGGTGATGCATGGCTGGATGGCGTTGATCGGTATCTCGGTGCTGACGACCTGGCAGCACCATTTCATCGATTTGCCTGCCGGGGCGTTGGCGGGGTTTGTGTGTGTCTGGCTGTGGCCGCGTGAAGGCCTGCTGCCTTTGCAGGGTGCGCGCCTGGCGCGCGTTGCCAAGCGTTGGCGGCTGGCAGCCTGGTATGGGCTGGGGGCAGGTTTGTGCGCGGTGTTGGCGGGCGGGCTCGGCGGCGCGTGGTTGTGGCTGGCATGGCCTGCGGTGTCTTTGTTCATGGTCGCGCTTAACTATGGTGTGCTCGGTGCGGGTGGGTTTCAGAAAGGTAGCGACGGGCGGCTTTCGAATGCCGCCTGCTGGCTATTGGCGCCTTACCTGGTCGCGGCCTGGATCAACTCCAGATGCTGGACCTGGCGGCACCCACAGCCGGATGAAGTATGTGACGGGGTGTTCCTCGGGCGCATACCGGGGCGCGGCGAGCGCGCGCCCTTTGCTGCCATCGTCGACCTCTGCGCTGAACTGCCCTTTATTGCCTGTACCACCGCCATCGCCGGCAAGCCGGCTCCCACAGGTACTGCGCGAACCTTGGAGCCTGTGGCGATCCCTGTGGGAGCCGGCTTGCCGGCGATGAGGCCAGCGCAGTCAGCCTACCGATCATTGCCAACCCTGGATCTGATAGCCGCCGATGCCCAGCTGCTGCAACAAGCCGCCGACGCCATCGAGCACCTGCGCACTCAAGGGCCCCTGCTGGTCTGCTGCGCGCTGGGGTATTCGCGCAGCGCCAGCGCAGTGGCCGCCTGGCTGTTGCTCAGCGGCCG
>Ga0213827_1000791_pt1 | contig 21361 bp, 17 predicted proteins | sample MC6MC0898MG_FD_180669 | JGI IMG/M metagenome (GOLD analysis project Ga0213827, IMG submission 180669) | Enriched soil aggregate microbial communities from Iowa State University, Ames, United States - MC6-MC0898-MG | ecosystem: Environmental > Terrestrial > Soil > Unclassified | place: USA: Iowa...
AAGCGACAACTACTTACAGAAGCGCTTGAAACCGCAGCGGGCGAGGTTGACAGCCTTTGCAAGATATGCAAGAGCGCAAGAAATAGAACCCATAGGACTAGCAATTACTGGGCCTATTATTGGCAAACCCTTGAGTTACGGCAAGTGCAGCGTGATGCGTTGCAAAAAATGCCTACAAATACGCACCAAAACGGGCCTGCGCTGTTTCCCGACGCCCCGTTTGCGTGCAAAGCCGGTGACATAAGAGTTACCGATGATTGTCGGGTAACAGTAAAGCAAAAACCCCGCCGGTTGCCCGGGCGGGGTTTTCTCAGCCGTAGCCTGGGGATGGCGGAGCTTAAGCCGTCGCCAGGTTCATCGCCTTGTGGGTATCGATCAGGTGCTGCACCACACCCGGGTCGGCCAGGGTCGAGATATCACCCAGCGCATCGTACTCGGCGGTGGCGATCTTGCGCAGGATCCGGCGCATGATCTTGCCCGAACGGGTCTTCGGCAACCCAGGTGCCCACTGGATCACATCCGGCGAGGCAATCGGGCCGATCTCCTTGCGCACCCAATTCTTCAGCTCCAGACGCAGTTGCTCGCTGGACTCCACGCCTGCGTTGAGGGTGACATAAACATAGATGCCCTGCCCCTTGAGGTCATGCGGCACACCCACCACCGCGGCCTCGGCCACCTTGGCGTGGGCAACCATGGCGCTTTCGATCTCGGCGGTGCCCATGCGGTGGCCGGACACATTGAGCACGTCGTCCACACGGCCCGTGATCCAGTAGTAGCCATCCTCGTCGCGACGCGCGCCGTCACCGGTGAAATACATGCCGCGGAAGGTCTTGAAGTAGGTATCGACGAAGCGGTCATGATCGCCGTACAGCGAACGCGACTGGCCCGGCCAGGAATCGAGGATCACCAGGTTGCCCTCGGCCGCACCCTCGATCAGGTTGCCCAGGTTGTCCACCAGCGCCGGCACCACGCCGAAGAACGGGCGGGTCGCCGAGCCCGGCTTCAGGCCGGTGGCGCCCGGCAGCGGGCTGATCAGGATGCCGCCGGTTTCGGTCTGCCACCAGGTGTCGACGATCGGGCAGCGCTCTTTGCCAACGGTCTTGTAGTACCAGTTCCAGGCCTCGGGGTTGATCGGCTCGCCCACCGAACCCAGCAGGCGCAGGCTGGAACCGTCAGCGCCTGCAACGGCAGCCTGGCCCTCGGCCATCATCGCGCGGATGGCGGTCGGGGCGGTGTAGAGGATGTTGACCTTGTGCTTGTCGACGATCTTCGACACGCGGGTGATGTCCGGGTAGTTAGGCACGCCTTCGAACAGCAGCGTGGTCGCACCATTGGCCAGCGGGCCATAGACAATGTAGCTGTGGCCGGTGACCCAGCCGACGTCGGCAGTGCACCAGTAGACCTCACCCGGGCGATAGTCGAACACGCGCTCATGGGTCAGCGCGGCGTACACCAGATAACCGCCCGTGGTGTGCAGCACACCCTTGGGCTTGCCGGTGGAGCCGGAGGTATAAAGGATGAACAGTGGCTCCTCGGCACCCATTTCCTTCGGCGCGCAGTGGCTCGAAGCAACCTTCATCAGGTCTTCGAACCAGATGTCGCGGTGCTGGTGCCAGGCGATATCCCCACCGGTGCGCTTGCACACGATGATCTTCTGCACGCTGTTGGTTTCAGGGTTGGTCAGCGCCAGATCGACGTTGGCCTTGAGCGGGGTACGACGACCACCGCGCAGGCCTTCGTCAGCGGTGATCACCACCTTGGACTTGCAGTCGATGATGCGCCCGGCCAGCGCCTCCGGCGAGAAGCCGCCGAACACTACCGAATGGATAGCACCGATGCGCGCACAGGCCAGCATGGCCACCACCGCCTCGGGGATCATCGGCATGTAGATAGTCACAACATCCCCACGGTGCACGTCCTGGCCACGCAGCGCGTTGGCGAACTTGCAGACCTGCTCGTGCAGCTCGCGGTAGGTGATGTTGCGGTGTTCGGAAGGGTCATCGCCCTCCCAGATGATTGCCAGCTGGTCGCCGCGCTCTTCGAGGTGGCGGTCCAGGCAGTTGGAGGAAACGTTCAGAGTGCCGTCGGCAAACCACTTGATATCGACATGATGGTCGTCGAAGGAGGTCTGCTTGACCTTGGTGAATGGCTTGATCCAGTCAAGACGCTGGGCCTGCTCGCGCCAGAAGCCGTCCGGGTTGATCACCGATTGCTGGTACATGGCCTTGTAGGTGGCCTCGTCGGTCAGGGTAGTGGCCGCAACCTCGGGACGAACGGGATACAGTGGAGCCGCACTCATCTGTGTTACCTCGGTGTAATAGTTGTTTTTGTATGGAATCGTTTGTAACTGTACCAGAGCGGCAAAAGCCATACGACGATGGTAGTAACGCGACGGGATGCGGCTGCGCCAATTCGCGCAAAAGGCTCTAGGCCGCAGCGGGCGGCCTGATGCGTGGGCAAAGGAGAGGGTTTTGCCGGGGGATTGTTACCGATTCTGTCAAAAGGCGAAAAAACTTTATCAAAACGCCATCTGTTTCCCTTAATTACCGAGGCATAAGATTCACCTCGCCAGCAACGGCAAGGCGATTAACAACTGGTAACAGTAACAGCCCCCACGAAGGCAACACGTTAATCCCTCTCTAATCCGATAGTTGAAAACTTGGCTGTATTCGCGGCGCCACAAGCGCCGCGTGCCCCCTCACGACCTTAGACAGGTAAATAGAAAATGAAAGCGTTACTGGTATTGGTACTTGGCGGCCTTTGCAGCGCGGCGATGGCCAGCGAAGCAAACGATGTCGAGCAGATCCCGGTTGAACAGTACAGCTACTCGCAGCACTTGGACATCGCCCGCGTCATCTCCATGAGCGAAGTACCCAATGTCTGCGAAGTAGTGCCTGCCCGCATGACCTACGAGGACTCACAGGGCCAGAAGCACATTCTCGAATACCGCGTGATGGGCAACGGCTGCTCCAACGGCTGATCCCTGTGAGCTGGGGGCCCTGCGGGCCCCTTCGCGCAGGATAAAACCTTTACATCGTTAGTTCATTCACTCGACTTGCCCAGCGAATAATCCCGCAACTTGTTGGCAATAGTCGTATGCGACACACCCAATCGCTTACCCAATGCGCGACTACTTGGATATTCGCCCATCAAACTTTCCAACACCGCTTTTTCAAATCGCCCGACAATTTGCGAAAGATCCCCCTCCAGGGAAAACTCCCCCAAGGGTTGCCGCACGCCATAATCCGGCAAGCGGATATGCTCGCCCTTCACCACCCCGCCTTCACACAGCGATACTGCCTGGAATAGTACGTTTTCCAGTTGCCGTACATTGCCCGGCCAATGGTAGTGCGCAAGTTTATCCATTGCTGCTGGCGCCAGGCGCGGCAGGGCGCAACCGATTTGCCGACTGGCCTGGTCGAGGAAGTGCTGCACCAGCCCTTCCAAACCATCCATGCACTCGCGAAGCGGCGGAATGTGCAGCGACAACACATTGAGGCGGTGGTAGAGGTCCTGGCGAAACTCGCCGCGGGCGCACAGTTCGGACAGGTCCACCTGTGTCGCGCAGATCACCCGCACATCCAGGTACACCTCCTCATCGCTGCCTACACGGCGAAAGCAACCATCCTGCAAAAAGCGCAGCAGCTTCACCTGCAGGCGCGGGCTCATCTCCCCTACCCCATCGAGAAACAGCGTCCCGCCGGCGGTCAACTCCAGCAACCCCAGCTTGCCCTCGGCGCGGGCACCTTCGAAAGCACCTGGGCCGTAACCGAACAGTTCGGTTTCAGCCATGGACTCCGGCAGGCCGGCGCAGTTGAGCGCCATCAACGGTGCCTGCCCACGCGGGCTGGCCAGGTGGCAGGCGCGCGCCAGCAACTCCTTGCCGGTGCCGGTTTCGCCTTCGATCAGCAACGGTGCATCCAGTGGCGCCATGCGCCGCGCCTCACGCACCACCGCCGCCATGACCCGCGAGCTCTGGAAGATACTGTCGAAGCCGCGCAGTTCCTGCTTGCGCACGTTGTAGATACGCTCACCGATACGGTCGGCGCGGTGCAGGGTCAACACGGCCCCAGCCAGTGCCTCGCTGTCATCGTGTTCGGACTGCAAAGGCGCGATGTCGGCCAGGAACACATCACCCTTCACCTTGACGCGCAGGCCGTTGATCCGCGACTGGTTTGCCCGCACCAGTTCCGGCAGGTCGAAGTCCTCGACATAGCGCGCCAACGGCATGCCTGGCACCTCGTCCACCCGCACGCCGAGCAACTGCGCAGCGGTGCGGTTGGCGGCAACGATACTGCCGCCCATGTCGACCGACAGCACCGGAAAATCCAGCGCCCCCAGCAGCGCATTGAGCTCCATGTGCCGCCGCTCGCTGGGCATGAGGCCTACGCGCTTGACCCCGAACACCCCGGCAATTGATTCGAATTTGGGGCGCAGGGCCTGGAACTGCAAATTGATCAGGTTCGGGCAATGCAGGTAGATGGCATTGCCATGGTCGCCACCTACCTCACCCCGCAGCACGTTGATGCCGTACTCCACCAGCAGGTTGAGGATGTCGCGAAGGATGCCGATGCGGTTCTGGCAATGCACTTTGATACGCATGGAAGCTCTCGAAGCGGCGAAGTTTTTCAACCGCGCACGGAAAAGTCGTAAAGAAAAGCTGACGAAAATCAACAGAACGCCGGCTCGATACCCCGAATTTTCCGTGATAGGCACGATTTTGTAAAATTATCGTTACGAAAAGCCTCGCAGAAAACACCTCAAGCCCTCGATCACCCCGTGCATTTCGGCGGCTGCAGGGATATTCCTAGGGTATGTCGTGGACATAACAAGAAAGCCCTCACCAGGAGAGCCACATGAAACAGACGCAGTACGTGGCACGCGAGCCCGATGCGCATGGTTTTATCGACTACCCGCAGCAAGAGCATGCGGTATGGAACACGCTGATTACCCGCCAGCTGAAGGTCATCGAAGGCCGCGCCTGCCAGGAATACCTGGACGGCATCGATCAGCTTAAATTGCCCCATGACCGCATCCCGCAACTGGGAGAGGTCAACAAGGTGCTGGGCGCCACCACCGGCTGGCAAGTTGCACGCGTGCCGGCGCTGATCCCCTTCCAGACCTTCTTCGAGCTGCTGGCCAGCAAACGTTTCCCGGTCGCCACCTTCATCCGCACCCCGGAAGAACTGGACTACCTGCAGGAACCGGACATTTTCCACGAGATCTTCGGCCACTGCCCGCTGCTGACCAACCCCTGGTTCGCCGAGTTCACCCACACCTACGGCAAACTGGGCCTGGCCGCGACCAAGGAACAGCGCGTGTACCTGGCGCGGCTGTACTGGATGACCATCGAGTTCGGCCTGATGGAGACCCCGCAAGGTCGCAAGATCTACGGCGGCGGTATCCTCTCCTCGCCGAAAGAGACCGTCTACAGTCTTTCTGGCGAGCCTGAGCACCAGGCCTTCGACCCGATCGAATGCATGCGCACGCCCTACCGTATCGACATCCTGCAGCCGCTTTACTTCGTGCTGCCGAACATGAAGCGCCTGTTCGACCTGGCCCATGAAGACATCATGGCCATGGTCCACCAAGCCATGCAGCTGGGGCTGCATGCACCGAAGTTTCCACCCAAGGTCGCTGCCTGAGCGGCCTTGTGACAACAACTCGAATCGGAAAACAACCCATGAATGCCTTGAACCAAGCCCATTGCGAAGCCTGCCGCGCCGATGCGCCGAAAGTCACCGATGACGAGCTGGCCGAGCTGATCCGCGAGATCCCGGACTGGAACATCGAAGTCCGTGATGGCCATATGGAACTGGAGCGCGTGTTCCTGTTCAAGAACTTCAAGCATGCCCTGGCCTTCACCAACGCCGTGGGCGAAATTGCTGAAGCCGAGGGCCACCACCCAGGCCTGCTGACCGAATGGGGCAAAGTCACCGTGACCTGGTGGAGCCACTCGATCAAAGGCCTGCACCGCAACGACTTCATCATGTGCGCGCGTACCGACAAGGTCGCCGAGACGGCTGAAGGGCGTAAGTAAGCCGGTAAACAGGGCCGCTGCGCACCCTCGACGGGGTGCGCAGCGGCCCTGTTTTTTCTGTTGGAAATGTTCGGTATCCGCCCGCAAAACCGACAAGCGACCGTGAAAAAAACCAAACTGTCATCCAGACTTGTGTATCCTGCCTCAGCTTTTTGAAGCCCCAAACGCGCCTGGCGCAGACTTTTCACTCACACTTGCGAGGAACGACGAGATGCATGAAATCCCGAATCTTCCCTTCCCAAGCTTGAACCCAGAAGAGCAAACCGTTGCTGCCCACTCCGAACCGACGCCTGCCGTCGAGGATGGCGACGATCAATCCAGCGCTGACCAGGAATAACTGCGCATCCCCCCGACTGTGTGAAAACGGCTGATCTGCGGACTACCGCCTTCATCACGTTTTCACACCGTCCAGAACTTCTGCCACGTAGGCCCTCATGCCCGACTCACCGCGCCCCCTTGCGGTCACCCTGCAAGTCGTCTCCATTGTCTTGTTCACCTTCATCGGCTACCTGAATATCGGCATCCCTTTGGCCGTGCTGCCCGGCTATGTGCACAACGACCTGGGCTTCAGCACCGTTATCGCCGGCCTGGTGATCAGCGTGCAGTACCTGGCCACCCTGCTCAGCCGCCCCACTGCCAGCCGCATCATCGACAACCTGGGCAGCAAAAAGGCAGTCATGTACGGCCTCGCCGGTTGCGGCCTGAGCGGTGTGTTCATGCTCGCCTGTGCCTTCCTCACCCATTTGCCCTGGCTGAGCCTGGCTTGCCTGCTGGTTGGCCGCCTGGTGCTGGGCAGCGCCGAGAGCCTGGTAGGTTCAGGCTCGATCGGTTGGGGGATCGGCCGGGTCGGCGCCGAGAACACAGCCAAGGTCATCTCCTGGAACGGCATTGCCAGTTATGGTGCATTGGCCATCGGCGCCCCGCTGGGCGTGCTGATGGTCAAGCAACTGGGGCTGTGGAGCATGGGGGTCAGCATCATCCTGCTGTGCGGCCTGGGGCTGCTGCTGGCGTGGCCAAAACGCGCGGCGCCGATTGTCAGCGGCGTGCGCCTGCCGTTCTTGCGGGTGTTGGGCAAGGTGTTCCCGCACGGCTCGGGGCTCGCGTTGGGCTCGATTGGTTTTGGCACCATCGCCACCTTCATCACCCTGTACTACGCCAGCCGGGATTGGCCGAACGCAGCACTGACCCTGAGCCTGTTCGGCGCCAGCTTCATCAGTGCGCGTTTGCTGTTCGGCAACCTGATCAATCGGATTGGCGGGTTTCGTGTGGCGATTGCGTGCTTGTTGGTCGAGACCCTTGGCCTGCTGATGCTGTGGCTGGCACCCAGCGCCGAACTGGCACTGGCCGGGGCAGCGCTCAGTGGTTTCGGCTTCTCGCTGGTGTTCCCGGCGCTGGGGGTGGAGGCGGTGAATCAGGTTTCTGCAGCCAACCGCGGGGCGGCGGTGGGTGCGTATTCGCTGTTCATCGACTTGTCGCTGGGGATTACCGGGCCGCTGGTGGGCGCGGTGGCGTCGGGGTTCGGGTTTGCTTCGATGTTCCTGTTTGCGGCGGCGGCTTCGTGCTGCGGGCTGGTGTTGAGCCTGTACCTATACAGGCAAGCGCGACATGGCCGAAAGCAGGTGCAGGAAGCCTGATCTTTCACGGCCTGTACCGGCCCCTTCGCCGGCAAGCCGGCTCCCACAGGGACCGCACCGTTTTCAAGTACGGTGCGGTCCCTGTGGAGGGGCCGGCTTGCCGGCGATAGGGCCCTTAAGGTCAGCGTTGCGCGTACTGCAACACGACTTCCAGCGGGTGGCGCATCTGCCGCTCGGTCATGCGCTTGACCTGGCTACGGCAGGAATACCCGGTCGCCAGCGCCTCCCCTTCCTTGTCCAGCTTGGTCGCCCACGACTGCTCGAAGATGGTCCGCGAGGTGTCCTGGTTACGCGCCTCATGCCCATAAGTACCCGACATGCCGCAGCACCCCGTGGCCTCGGTCACCAGCTTCAGGCCCAGGCGTGCAAACACTTGCTCCCACTGGCGGGTGCTGGCCGGCACGTTGGTCTTCTCGGTGCAGTGCGCCATCAGGCGGAAATTGCCGGGTGCGGCTGGTGCCTGCTCGGGCAGCACGTTCATCAGCCATTCCTGCGGCAGCAGCACATTCGGGCTGCCCTCAAGGCCCGGCACCTTCTGATACTCCTGGCGGTAGACCAGGGTCATTGCCGGGTCCAGGCCCACCAGCGGCACGCCGCAGTCAGCCAATGCCTTGAGCTGGGTAGCGTTGCGAATCGCCGCCTTGGCGAAGGCACCGAGGAAGCCCTGCACGTGCAGCGGCTTGCCGTTGGCGCTGTAGGGTGCCAGGAACACGCGGTGGCCGAGGCGATGCGCCAGCTCGATGAACGCGGCCAGCAGCGGCGTCTCGAAGTAACGGGTGAAGGCGTCCTGCACCAGCACGATGCTGCGCTCACGCTGGGCCGGGGTCAGCTCACGCAACGCCGGCACGCTGGCCACAGCCACCCGGCAGCGGGTCAGCGTGGACTGGAAGTTGAAGCGGCTGATCAGCGGGCTGTCGACCATGCCGACCTTGTCCGCCAGCAGCTTGCTCACCCACTTCGAGCCCATCACTGCGTTGTACAACCCCGGCGCGTGCGCCAGGTACGGGATGGTGAACTCCAGCGAGCCAATCAGGTAATCGCGCATCGGGCGTTGATAGCGGCCGTGGTAAAGCTCGAGGAAGCGTGAACGGAAGTCCGGCACGTTGACCTTGATCGGGCACTGGCCTGCGCAGGATTTGCACGCCAGGCAGCCGGCCATGGCGTCGTAGACTTCATGGGAGAAATCTTCCTGGCCCTGGTTGCGCGCGCGATTGTTACGCAGGCGCGCGGGCAGCCCTTTCAGCCAGGACACCTTGTTGCGCGCCGCCGCCAGCACGTCGATGTTCGCCTCACCCTGCAGGCGCAGCCATTCGCGCATCAGCGAGGCGCGGCCCTTGGGCGAATGCTGACGCTCGCGAGTAGCCTTCCACGACGGGCACATGGCATCGTTGGGGTCATAGTTGTAGCAGGCACCGTTACCGTTGCAATGCACGGCGCTGCTGAAGTCCTGCCACACGCGCTCGTCGATGGTGCGGTCGAGGTCGCCACGCAGGGTCACACCATCAACCTTGGTCAAGCCTTCAGCGCTGTCCGGCGGGGTGCAGATCTTGCCGGGGTTGAGCTGGTTGCGCGGGTCGAACGCGCCTTTAAGGCGCTGCAGCGCCGGATACAGATCACCGAAGTATTCCGGCACGTATTCAGAGCGCAGGCCCTTGCCATGCTCACCCCACAGCAGGCCGCCGTAACGCTTGGTCAACGCCGCCACGGCATCGGAGATCGGCTTGACCAGCGCGGCCTGGGCCGGGTCTTTCATGTCCAGTGCCGGGCGCACGTGCAGCACGCCGGCATCGACGTGGCCGAACATGCCATAGGCCAGGCCATAGCCATCAAGCAGCGCGCGGAAATCGGCGATGTAGTCGGCCAACTGCTCAGGCGGCACCGCAGTGTCTTCCACAAACGGTTGCGGGCGCACTTCGCCCTCGACGTTGCCCAGCAGGCCTACCGAACGCTTGCGCATGGTGTAGACGCGGGTCACCGCCTCGGCGCCTTCGGCCAGGGTATGGCCCAGGCGCTCGACGCTGGTATCGCGCTGCAGGTGGTCGACAAAGGCTTCGACCCGGGCATTGACCTCGGCCGGCTCATCGCCGCAGAACTCCACCAGGTTGATGCCCAGGGTCGGGCGCTCGGGGTCGGCCGGGAAGTACTCGGCGACGCTGTGCCAGACGATGTCCTTCATCGCCAGCATCAACACCTTGGAGTCCACTGTCTCGATCGACAGTGGCTTGTGCGCCATCAACGCGTTGGCATCGCGCAGCGCGTCCATGAAGCTTGTGTAACGGACGTTGACCAATACTGCGTACTTGGGGATCGGCAACACATTGAGTTTGGCTTCGACCACATAACCCAGCGAGCCCTCGGCGCCGCACAGCACGCTGTTGAGGTTGAAGCGGCCCTGCTCGTCACGCAGGTGCGCCAGGTCATACCCGGTCAGGCAGCGGTTGAGCTTGGGGAAGGTGGTTTCGATCAGTTCGGCCTGGGTTTCCTGAATTTCCCGGGCGGTGCGGTACACCTCGCCCACCCGGCCAGGCGCGGCGCAGGCCTGCTCAAGCGCCGCGTCGTCGATCGGCAGGCTGTGCAGGCGCTCGCCACCCAGCAGCACGCTGTGCAGTTCGAGCACGTGATCACGGGTTTTGCCATACGTGCAGCTGCCCTGGCCGCTGGCGTCGGTGTTGATCATGCCGCCGACGGTGGCGCGGTTGGAGGTGGACAGCTCGGGGGCGAAGAACAGGCCGTGGGGCTTGAGCGCGGCGTTGAGCTGGTCCTTGACCACACCGGCCTGCACCCGCACCCAGCGCTCCTCGGCGTTGATTTCGAGGATGGTGTTCATGTGCCGCGACAGGTCGACGATGATGCCGTCGGTCAGCGACTGGCCGTTGGTGCCGGTACCGCCGCCGCGCGGGGTCAGCTTGACCTGCTCGAAGCGCGCTTCGCCCATCAGCGCGGCTACCCGCGCCACATCGTCGGCGTCCAGCGGGAAGACCGCGGCCTGGGGCAGGCGCTGGTAGATCGAGTTGTCGGTGGCCAGCACGGTACGGGTGCCGTAGTCGGCGCTGATCTGGCCACGGAAGCCGCTGGCGCGCAGGGCTTCGAGGAATTCGGGGTAGTTGGCGCTCGGCGCAAGGGTCGACAGCTGGGCGATCATCGAAGGATGGCCTCTTGATATGGGCTAATTCACGGGAATCCTGTCGCCCCGGCATGGGTTGAAGCATGCAGGGATGACGCATAGGCCAATGTTCCTGTAGTTTCGCTTCAGGGGCAAACGGATAATCCTGCCGCTATCAATGACTTTTATGAATGAATTACCGCCATCTGACACCGTCCATGTCGCTGCTGCTGGCATTCGAGGCCGCCGCCCGGCATGAAAGCTACACCCGTGCTGCGGCCGAACTGTCGCTGACCCAGAGCGCGGTCAGCCGCCAGGTGCAGGCGCTGGAGCAGCAATTGGGGCTGACCCTGTTCCGCCGCGAGGGCCGCCAGGTGCAGCTCACCGATGTCGGCCGGCTGTACCAGCGCGAGCTCAGCGAGGCCTTGGGGCGCATCCGCAGCGCCACCTTGCAGGCGCTGGCCTACCAGTCTGGGGTCGGCACCCTGCGCCTGGCGACCTTGCCCACCTTCGGCTCCAAGTGGCTGCTGCCGCGCCTGCATGCCTTTTACAGCGCCCACCCCGGCATGCTGGTGCATATTCATTCACGGATCGAAGCGATCAACTTCGACACCAGCGAAATTGACGCTGCCATCGGTGTCGCCAGCCACGACCTGCCGGGGCTGATCTGCCATCGGCTGCATGCCGAGGAGTTGGTGGTAATCCTCCCGCCTGAGGCCGGTGGCGATGCACAGGGCTGGGACCCGGCCCGGATCAGCGCCGAGGTGCTGCTCAATGTCGCCAACAACCCGCACGCCTGGGGTGAATGGTTCTCGCACCATGGCCTGCCGCACCGTGCAATGCGCCTGGGGCCGAGCTTCGAGCTGACGTCGCACCTGATTCAGGCGGTGCGGGCCGGGATCGGCATCGGCCTAGTGCCGCGGATACTGGTGGAGGAAGAATTAGCCAAGGGTGAGCTGTTCAGCCCGGGGGCGGCGTTTGCCAGCCAACGCAGTTATTACTTAATTTACCCGCCGAGGAATGAGGCATTGCCTTCGTTGCGCGCGTTTCGCAGCTGGCTACTGGAACAGATCTGAATGCATTGATGCCTGGGCTGGCCCTATCGCCGGCAAGCCGGCTCCCACAGGGTTGTGCGGCGCCCGCGATTTCTGTGGGAGCCGGCTTGCCGGCGATAGGGCCGGGCCAGACAGCAAAAAACCCGATGCCAGTCACCTGACATCGGGTTTCGCATACCGCCAGCAGCGCTTACTTGGCCACAGTACCGGTAGCCACACCATCAGCCTGCGCCCGGCGCTTGGGCTTGATGATGTAGAAGACGAACATCACCAGCACCCATACCGGGATCGCATAGACCGACACCTGGATACCCGGGATCTGCAGCATGATGCCCAGAATCAGCACCACGAACGCCAGGCAGATGTAGTTGCCATACGGGTACCACAGCGCCTTGAACAGCGGCTTCTGGCCGGTGCGGTTCAGGTGCTGACGGAACTTGAGGTGCGAGTAGCTGATCATCGCCCAGTTGATCACCAGGGTCGCCACGACCAGCGACATCAGCAGCTCCAGCGCATCGTGCGGCATGAAGTAGTTGAGCAGCACCGCAATCAGGGTCACGGCTGCCGACACCAGGATCGAACGCACCGGCACACCGCGCTTGTCGACCTTGGCCAGGGCCGCCGGGGCATCACCTTGCTCGGCCATACCCAGCAGCATGCGGGCGTTGCAGTAGGTGCCGCTGTTGTACACAGACAGCGCCGCCGTCAGCACCACGAAGTTCAGCAGGTGTGCGGCAACATCGCTGCCCAGCAGGGAGAACACCTGCACGAACGGGCTGCTGCCGTAACTGCCACCTGAGGCGTCGATGCTGGCGACCAGGTTGTCCCACGGGGTCAGCGACAACAGCACCACCAGCGCACCGATATAGAAGATCAGGATGCGGTAGATGACCTGGTTGATCGCCTTGGGGATCACGGTCTTCGGCTTATCAGCCTCGGCTGCGGTGAAACCGAGCATTTCCAGGCCACCGAACGAGAACATGATGAAGGCCAAGGCCATGACCAGGCCGCTGACGCCATGCGGGAAGAAGCCGCCATGCGCCCACAGGTTGGTCACCGAGGCCTCAGGCCCGCCGCTGCCGCTGGTCAGCAGGTAGGCACCCAAGCCGATCATGCCGACGATGGCCGCGACCTTGATGATCGCGAACCAGAATTCGGCCTCACCGAACACTTTCACGTTCATCAGGTTGATGAAGTTGATCAGCAGGAAGAAGCCTGCAGCCGTGACCCAGGTCGGGATCTCCGGCCACCAGTAGTGAATGTACTTGCCGACCGCAGTGAGCTCCGACATGCCCACCAGGATGTACAGCACCCAGCAGTTCCAGCCCGACATGAAGCCGGCGAAACCGCCCCAGTATTTGTGGGCAAAGTGACTGAACGAACCGGCCACCGGCTCTTCGACGATCATTTCACCCAGCTGGCGCATGATCATGAAGGCGATGAAACCGCAGATGGCATAGCCGAGGATCATCGACGGGCCGGCGGATTTCATCACGCCTGCCGAGCCGAGGAACAGGCCGGTACCAATCGCGCCGCCAAGGGCGATCAACTGGATATGGCGGTTCTTCAGGCCCCGCTTGAGCTCGCCTGAATGCATGTTGTGTTCACTCATGAACGAAGTCACCTGCATTGTTTTTATCTGTGACGGGATCGGACCCACCGCGCTCGTGGCGCAGCGGAATGGGCAAGGTGGTTACCTTGGGTTTCTTGAACACAGGCGCCGCATGGGCGGCTCAGCCGGGTGTGAGCAAGAGTGCGCGGTACGCAAGAGGGTCACAGGTAAAACGCGGCGCACTGTATACCCCTGCAAACGCGCAGGCGTCAACGCGTTGCGTCGTTTCCTGGGAAAAAACGCAGCGATCCTGTGGAAGGATGCCTTGAAAGGCGGAGTGATCGGCGTACATGGCGCCTCCATTTGTTGTTTTATTAGCTCGGCTCTGTGGACGGGCTTTTTGCACATGGCAATGGCCGCAATATCCCCGTGGGACGGGGGTTTGAGCAATAGGGGGGCGGGCTTGGGCGGGGTGCTGAGAACGCGTTCCTGGCAAGTAATTTTTACAGAATACATGCCTGACCAATGAAGCCTGGCGGTTCCGTATAAATTTCTTTACAAGGCGGTTTGAAAACTTGCCAGTCGTCCGAAAATTTCTTTTTCTTCAATATCTTGGGCCGCTGCGCGGCCATTCGCCGGCGAGCCGGCTCCCACGCGCATGCTGTAAACCGGCTCTGGTGGGAGCCGGCTTGCCGGCGATTGGGCTGCACAGCAGCCCCTTCCCCGCAGGCACAAAAAAGCCAGCCCGAAGGCTGGCTCTTTCAGTACCGCTACCGCAGATCAGCCACGCGGCTTGCCGCGCCCACGACCTGCTGGCTTGTCACCCTCAGGCTTGGACGTACGCTTGCGCATCTCGCTCGGGCGCTCGGCCACGGCGCTGCCACGGTTGCCCTTGCGCGGCGCTTCTTCACGCGGCTGGCGTGCTGGGCGCTCTGTTGCACCGGCTTCCTGCGCTGGGCGCAGGCTACGCACACGCTCGTTGCGCCCCATCGGCCGGGTCGACTTGCGCTGCAGGCGCTCCATCTTGTCCTTGGCCTTGAGGTTCATGGCCGGCAGCGCTACCGGCTGCAGGCCCACTTCAGCGGCCAGGATGTCGATTTCGCCCTGGGTCATTTCGCGCCAGCGGCCCATCGGCAGGTCGGAATTGAGGAACACCGGGCCGAAGCGCACGCGCTTGAGGCGGCTGACCACCATGCCCTGGGATTCCCACAGGCGACGAACCTCACGGTTACGGCCTTCCATCACCACGCAGTGGTACCAGTGGTTGAAGCCTTCGCCACCTGGGGCCTTCTGGATGTCGGTGAACTTGGCCGGGCCGTCTTCGAGCATCACGCCGGCCTTGAGGCGGTCGATCATCTCGTCGTCGACTTCGCCACGCACACGCACCGCGTACTCGCGGTCCATCTCGTAGGACGGGTGCATCAGGCGGTTGGCCAGCTCACCGTCGGTGGTGAACAACAGCAGGCCAGTGGTGTTGATGTCCAGGCGGCCGATGTTGATCCAGCGGCCTTCCTTCGGGCGTGGCAGGCGATCGAACACGGTCGGGCGGCCTTCCGGGTCGTCACGGGTGCAGATTTCGCCATCGGGCTTGTTGTACATGATCACCCGGCGCGTGGCCTCGGCGGCCTCTTCGCGCTTGATCAGCTTGCCGTCGACAGCGATGGCATCGTGCAGGTCGACGCGCTGGCCGAGGGTAGCGGCGACGCCATTGACCTTGATGCGGCCCTGGCTGATCCAGGCCTCGACGTCACGGCGCGAGCCCACGCCGATACGTGCCAGCACTTTCTGCAGCTTTTCGCCGGACGGAGGGGTGATTTCGGTACTTTGCAGGTCTTGCTCACTCATCTGGGCACCTCCCGGTGTAAGAATGAAAACGAGGTTTCTGGCGACGAACGCGCCAAAAGGCCGCGCATCATACGCGGTTCGTTGAAGGAACGCACTGCAGGTTAGTGGGTTTTCTGCGGCAGGCAGTGACTTTCTGCCCGGTGGCTTTTGCTGCTGCCCCAGTGAAAGCCTGGGCCTTCACTGGGGGGCAGAACACTTCATCCCTTGCTTAGCGGGTCATCCCAGAAATGCCGCTCTGCTTCTTGCTGGATATCCGCCCGGCTCAAACCCAGGTCGTGCAAAGTCGCATCACTGAGGCTGGCCAGTTCCTGGCGCTGACGGTACAGCTCGTACCAGCGCACCGGGCGCTCAAGGGCCGCGTGCCACAGGTGGTTCAGGGAGAAGGCAGGTTGCTGGATGCTGCTGACATGACCTTTCATCGTGAAGCCCTCCGTGTTGATGGCTCCAGTCTCGCGCCAGGCTTAAGATCAATCCAACGAATGTTTCTGATGCCATGCATCTCGGAGATTGATGCAATGTCCCAGTATCAAAGTCTCGATGCCGACGTGCTGCGCACCTTCGTCGCCATCGCCGAACAAGGCGGCTTCACCCGCGCTGGCGAAGTGGTCAACCGCACCCAGTCGGCGGTCAGCATGCAGATGAAACGCCTGGAAGAAGACATCCTGCAGCGCCAGCTGTTCGAGCGCGAGGGGCGCCAGGTGCGCCTGACCGCCGAAGGGCAGGTGCTGCTGGGTTACGCGCGGCGCATCCTCAAGCTGCATGGCGAGGTGTTCAACACCCTGCGCATGCCGCACATGGTCGGGGTGGTGCGCATCGGCACACCAGACGACTACGCCATGCGTTTCTTGCCGACCATCCTGTCGAGCTTTGCCCAGGCCTACCCGCTGGTGCAGGTGGAGGTGCATTGTGATTCGTCGAAACAACTGATGCTGCGCCAGGACCTGGACCTGACCATCGTCACCCGCGAGCCGGGCAACGAGGTTGGCCAGTTGCTGCGCCAGGAACGCCTGGTGTGGGCCGCCGCCGAAGGTTTCTGCCCGCAAGAGCAACGGCCCATGCCGCTGGCGCTGTTCAATACCGACTGCTTCTGCCGCGCCTGGACCTGCAATGCCCTGGAGGCCCAAGGCATCGACTACCGCATCGCCTACACCAGCCCAAGCCTCGCGGCAATCTTCGCCATCGTCACGGCAGGGCTTGCGGTGACGGCGCAGTTGCAGAGCCTGGTGGGCGGCCACATTCGCATCCTTGGCGAACAGGACGGGCTGCCGCAATTGCCGATGGCCAATGTGATGCTGCTGCGTAACTCGCAGGGCCAGTCGCCAATCACCGACTGCATGGCGGATTACATCGTCGAAGGGTTCCTGTGAGCCCTTACAGTTCGCACCCCAGCATCACCGCACAGACCACCAGAAATACGCAGAACATCCCGCGCAAAACCTTCTCTGGCAGCGCGTGCGCCAACCGCACGCCCCAGCTGATGCTGAGCAAGCCACCGACCGCCAACGGTATGCCCACACTCCAGTCGACACTGTGGTGCACGCCGTAGGTCGCCAAGGTGACCATGGTGCTCGGCGCCGCCAGGGCCAGTGACAGCCCTTGTGCAACCACCTGGGTAGTGCCGAACACGCTGGTCAGGATCGGCGTGGCAACGACCGCGCCACCTACCCCGAACAAGCCGCCCATGGTCCCGGAAAAACAGCCAAGCACTCCCAACCATGGCCAGGCGTAGCGCATTTCGGCGCTGGCGGGTGCGGCCTTGAGGAACATCCGCGCCACGTTCCAGATGGCCAGCGCCACCAGGAAGCCGACAAAGCCCAGGCGCATGGCATGCGCGTCGATCCCGACCGCCCAGATCGAGCCCAGCCAGGCGAACAGGAAGCTGCACGCCGACAGCGGCAAGGCATGGCGCAGCTCGATCCGATTGCGCTGGTGGTAGCGCCACAGCGCCAGCAGCACGTTCGGCACGACCATTACCAAGGCCGTGCCCTGGGCCAGCTGCTGATCCAGGCCAAACAGCACGCCCAGTGCAGGTATGGCAATCAACCCGCCACCAATGCCGAACAGCCCACCCATGGTGCCCAAGCCTGCGCCCAGCACGATATACAACAACCACTCGATCATCAGGGCCTCATCCGCCTCTATTCACAATGCGAGCATGCTAACGATTGCGGGCTGGTGGGGAAACGCACAGCAACGCACAATGGCTGTGCGTTTTATGCAAAAGCAAGGCAACCATGAGCCCAGACACCCTTACCGATCAGTTGAGCCTCTTTCTGGATGTGCTGGAGACCGGCAGTTTTTCTGCTGCCGCGCGGCGCCATCCGCTGACCCCTTCCGCCGTGGCGCGGCGCATCGACAACCTGGAAAGCGCCGTGGGCAGCCGCCTGTTCACCCGCAGCACCCATGCCGTGCGCGCCACGCCTGCGGGCAACGCCTTCGCCGAGCGCGCCCGGCGCATCATCGAAGAGCTACGCCTGGCGCGCGCCGAGGCCGTGTCGCTGAGCAATGCCCCGGAAGGCTTGATCCGTATCGACGCCCCCGCCGCCTTTGGCCGCCGCCACCTGGCCCCAGCCATCGCCGACTTCCTTGTCGCCTACCCCGGCCTGGACGTGCACCTGCGGTTGATCGACAGCTTCGTCGACTTGCATGGCAGCCACCTGGGCGAAGTGGACCTGGTGCTGCGCGCCGGTCCGCTGGCCGACACCCGCCTGGTCGCCACGCCTTTGGCCTACATGGTGCGCATTGCCTGTGCCAGCCCCGCCTACCTGGCCAGCCGCGGCGTGCCGGCCTGCCCCAGCGAGCTGCCCGAACACGATGGCCTGGACTGGGACGGCCTGGCGCCCCCTTTCGCCTGGCGCTTCAACGTCGATGGGCAGTTGCGCCTGTACCGCCCCGCACGCATGCGCATGGCCGCCAACAACGCCGAAACGCTGCTGTTCGGCGCCCTCGCAGGCTTAGGCATCGCGCACTTGCCGACCTGGCTGATCAGCGACTACCTGCTGCGCGGCGAGCTGGTGCCGCTGTTCTGCCACAACGGCCTGCCCGCCGCAGAGACCAGCGGTATTTATGCACTCCGCCTGGCACATGAAACGAACTCTCGCAGCCGCTTGCTGCTCGAATTCCTCAAGAGCCGCTTCAGCCCCATCCCGCCGTGGGACCTGGCGCTGAGAAGCGAGCTGCGCTGGCAATAAGCGCGCAAACTATCAGCGTGCTAGATTTCCACATTGATCATATTCAAGGACCTGCATGAACGCCGACACCCAAGCCCCCTGTGACGAGCTGCTGCTGGACAACCAGGTCTGCTTCGCCCTGCACTCCACCTCGTTGCTGATGACCAAGGTCTACAAACCCCTGCTCCAGGCACTGGGCCTGACCTATCCGCAATACCTGGCCATGCTCGTGCTATGGGAACAGGACGGGCTGACCGTGGGCGAGATCAGCCAGCACCTGCTCACCGACCCTGGCTCGCTCACCCCCTTGCTCAAGCGCCTGGAAAGCGAAGGCCTGCTCAAGCGTACCCGCAGCCGCGAGGATGAACGGGTGGTGCTGGTGCAACTGACCGACAAGGGCCGCGCCCTGCAGCAGCAGGCCAAAGAGGTGCCGGCGTGCATTCTCAAGGCCAGCGGCCGCAGCCTTGAAAGCCTGCAAAAACTGCAGGCCGACCTGCTTGAGTTGCGCGACAGCCTGCAAAAGAACCTCTGAGTACTATGCTGTGCAATGCCCGTTCGGATGAGCGGTGAAGATTTATCTTGCGCGCAAACTAATTGCGCGCTAATTTAAATCCCGTACCCACCCGGCGCACCCGCCCAACGCGGGGCGCACAGCACATTAGCGAGGCTCAAGATGCAAAAGGTCACTCCGCTGTACATCGCAGAAGCCACCTCCACTGGCGGTCGCGACGGCAAATCCCGTTCCAGCGACGGCAAGCTGGAAGTCAAGCTGAGCACCCCCAAAGAACTGGGCGGCGCGGGCGGTGACGGCACCAACCCCGAGCAGATGTTTGCCGCCGGTTACTCGGCCTGCTTCATCGGCGCGCTGAAATTCGTTGCCGGCCAGGAGAAGAAACAATTGCCAGCCGACGCCTCGATCACCGCCAAGGTGGGGATCGGCCAGATTCCAGGTGGTTTCGGCCTGGATATCGACCTGCATATCAACCTGCCGGGCCTGGCCCAGGCCGATGCCGAAGGGCTGGTGGAAAAGGCGCACCAAGTCTGCCCTTATTCCAATGCCACCCGCGGCAATGTGGATGTGAGACTGCACGTAACGGTCTGAAATTTTCGGCGCCTTCTTCGCGGGTAAACCCGCTCCCACAGGAGGCCAGTGCAGATTTCAGACAAAAAAAACCCGGCCAAGGCCGGGTTTTTTGTGCACATCACAAGAAGGATTACTTCTTGGAACGGCCCTTGTAGACGCCACCTTCGCGAGTGTCGATGTCGATCCACTCGTCGATGTTGATGAAGTCGGCAACCTGAAGCTCGGTACCGTTCTTCAGCTTGGCAGGCTTCATGACTTTACCCGAGGTGTCGCCGCGAGCAGCGTTCTCGGTGTAGACAACCTGACGGCTGATGGTGGTCGGCAGTTCAACCGATACCAGACGGCCTTCGAAGAAGACGGCTTCGCAGACGTCTTCCATGCCTTCTTCGATGAACGGCAGAACGGCTTCGATGTCTTCGGCGTTCAGCTCGTACATGGTGTAGTCGCTGGTGTCCATGAAGGTGTACGAGTCACCGCTGATGAACGACAGGGTCGCTTCTTTGCGATCCAGGATCACGTCGTCCAGCTTGTCGTCCGCACCGTAAACGGTTTCGGTCTTGTAGCCGGTCAGCAGGTTTTTCAGCTTGGTCTTCATGATCGCGCTGTTGCGACCCGATTTGGTGAACTCGGCTTTCTGAACCAGCCACGGGTCATTGTCGATCCGCAGTACGGTACCGGGTTTCAGTTCTTTACCAGTTTTCATTACGAAGTATCCGAATCTGGATGGATTTATAAAAATCGAGGCCGCATATCATATCCAATTTCGGTAAAAGTGTACCAGCGCCTTGGCAAGGTCCGGCCGAGCGGCCTGACAGGCTGCCCAATCACGGGCGTGCTGCTGCAGCTCGGGCCAGTGTTTACGGGCCCCTTGCCACGCCTGGCGCATGTCATTGCCCATGTTCCAGGCGCGCCACAATGCCACCAGTGCAGCACCGGCAGCGTCCGACAGCCCCTGTCGATAAAGGTTGAGGAACGCTTCGAGCTTTTCCCAGTGGGCGTTTTCTTCTTGCACGTAAATGTGCCAGAGCATCGGCCGGCCCGCCCACTGCGCACGCACGAACGAATCTTCACCGCGCACGGCATTGAAGTCGCAGCTCCACAGCAGGCGGTCGTAGTCGTCCTGGCTGACGAACGGCAAAACCTGCACGGTCAGCGCGCCGCGCTGGAACAGGTCACCCACCTTTAGCACCGGCTCGCCCAACCATGTGCCCAGGTCACCGAGAATACGGCCTTGCGGCACCAGCAGGTGGGTGGCGCAAGTATCGGTTGCCAACGCATCGAGCCAGGCACCAAGTTGTGGGTTTTCGTAGGCGAACAGCGAAATCAGCTGCGCATCGGCCTGCGGGTATACGCCCAGGCCTTGCAGGAACGCCTCGCGCGCCTCTGCGGACTGCTGCAACGCTTCGCGCCGCGCCAACAAAGAGGCCTCACGTAGCAGCCCGCCGGTCCTGTCGGTGAAGCCGGGGAAGAAAAACACTTTGCGCAGCCCGTTGGACTGGGGCGACGGCAGGCCGTGGCAGCCCTCCACCCAGTCTTCAGCGCTGAGATAATCCAGGTTCAGCCACAAAACAGGCGTGGTGCGCACGCGCATGGCTTCGACGTAAGGCGGTGGCAACTGGCAGGCAAAGGCACCAATCACCACGTCGGCCGGCTCCGCTGGCTGCCATCCGGCCGGCCAGGCACGCACGTCCACACCTTGTTGCCATTGCTGCGCAGCACTGGCGTCAGCGCCCGGGCACAGCGGCACGAAGGCGCCCAGGTCGTCCACCCACAGGCGCACTGCCAGCCCGTGCTCGGCCACCAACTGCCGCGCCAGGCGCCAGGTCACGCCGATATCGCCGTAGTTGTCGACCACAGTGCAGAAAATGTCCCAGGTGA